>ERZ1649853.381-NODE-381-length-18869-cov-8.446157_pt1 | contig 18869 bp, 5 predicted proteins | sample MGYA00575353_ERZ1649853 | MGnify/ENA primary metagenome ERZ1649853 (study PRJEB40853, sample SAMN11349654) | freshwater sediment metagenome | isolation source: river sediment | host: Sediment | place: India: Okhla Barrage, New Delhi | collected 2017-02-21 ...
ATCGCAGCATTGACGCCGCCCCTGGCATCGCCGCCTGCCCCGCCTCTGCCGCCAGAACCGCCGGAGCCGCCAGAAGCCAAGCCTCCTGTGGCGTTGCCGCCAACTGCAGAATTATATTGAACCTTTGAGTTTTCCAGCAGGAAATTTCCTGCCGCCATAATATCGGTCGAAGCATTTCCTGCTATGGCGCTGCCGCCAATTGCAGAGCCACCATAGCTGCCATAGCCGCCAGCGCCGCCAAATAAGCCACCTACATTGCCGCCGATGCTGACACCTACACCGGTCCCCTGGAGGCCTGCACCTGCTGCAACACTGACATTGCCGGTGGAGTTGCCTGCTTTGCCACCGTCTCCGCCAGAGCCACCGGACCCGCCCATACTCTGGCCGCCCCTGGCCGAGCCGCCTCCAGCGGAATTGCCGCTGACGATCGTGTCGGTCGAAGAGATATTGCCGTCGCTTTCCAGGCTGGATACGCCAGCTCCGCCAATCGCAGATCCTCCGGTGGCATTGCCGCCGGAGCCGCCTGCTCCACCAGCGCCGCCCCATAAGCCGCCGAAATTGACGCCGACGCTGACAGCAACGCCTGCACCCTGCGCGCTCAAGCCACCCGCTGCTGTTATGCCACCAGTGGCGTTGCCGGAGTCCCCGCCCGCGCCGCCAGCGCCGCCGGAGCCGCCCGTGCCATTTCTTCCTATAGCCCAGCCGCCCAGTGCGGAGTTACCACTTATGGCCGATGAATTCAAGGAGAGATCTCCCTTGCTCTTCAGGCTTGATGAAGCACTTCCACCAATTACTGATCCGGCTGCACCATAGCCGCCGGAGCCGCCTTTGCCGCCGGTGCTGCCATTTCCTGCAAAGTTAACATCGACGGCTACGCCTACGCCACCACCCTGGCCAACCAGGCCAATCGCAGCATTGACGCCGCCCCTGGCATCGCCGCCTGCCCCGCCTCTGCCGCCAGCCCCGCCGGAGCCGCCAGAGGCTGCGCCGCCTGTGGCGTTGCCGCCCGTGGCAGAATTATATTGAACCTTTGAGTTTTCCAGCAGAGATGCTCCACCGGCTCGAATATCAGTCCAGGCGCTTCCTGCTGTGGCATTGCCGCCGATTGCTGAGCCGCCAGCGCCGCCATAGCCGCCAGCGCCGCCGAATAAGCCGCCTACATTGCCGCCGATGCTGACACCAACACCGCCACCCTGGAGGCTTGCACCTGCTGCAACAGTTACGTTGCCTGTGGCGTTGCCGGCGTCGCCGCCCTGGCCGGCAGCGCTACCATTGCCTCCGATACCCTGGCCTCCTTTAGCCGAACCGCCCCGAGCAACACTGTAGCTGACAGCAGAGCCGATCAAAGACAGATTGCCATCGCTCAGCAGGCTGGATGATGCACCTCCGGCCACAGACCTGCCGCCGGTGCCGTTACCACCGGAGCCGCCCGCGCCGCCCTGGCCGCCCCATAAGCCACCAACGTTAGCGCCGACGCTGACAGCAACGCCTGCACCCTGCGCGCTCAAGCCACCCGCTGCTGTTATGCCACCAGTGGCGTTGCCGGAGTCACCGCCGTTACCGCCGGAGCCGCCAGTGCCGCCCATGCCCCGGCCGCCAGTGGCGTCACCGCCCCGGGCAGAATTGCCTGTGACGGTTGAGTCAATCAAGGACATGTCGCCATTGCTCTTCAGGCTTGACGAAGCGCTTCCAGCAATTGCTGATCCGGCTGTACCATAGCCGCCGGAGCCGCCCATGCCGCCGATGCTGCCATTGCCGGCAAAATTGACATCTACAGCTATCCCTACGCCAGCGCCCTGGCCATTAAGAGCGAGGGCAGCAGTGACGCCGCCTCTGGCATCGCCACCACTTCCACCGGAGCCGCCATAGCCACCGCTGCCGCCAGAAGCCAAACCACCACTGGCGTTTCCACCAACTGCAATATTGGAGCGAACTATCGAGTCATGCAGCAGAATATTTCTTTTTGCATCAATATCGTTCGAAGCGTTTCCAGCAAGAGCGAAGCCTCCGACTGCAAGACCGCCATTGCCTCCGGAGCCGCCCATGCCGCCGTTCCAGCCGGCCTTATTTGCGCCAATGCTCAAGCCCACGCCAGCACCTATAACGCTTCCTCCGGCAGTGGCTGTAATTGAACCCTTGGCGCCGCCAGATTGGCCGCCGGAGCCGCCAAAGCCGCCATAGCCGCCCATGCCCTGCCCGCCAGTAGCCGAACCGCCTTGGGCGAAATTGGTGTTGATAGCAGAATCGATCAAAGAGATGTTTGCGTTGCTATGCAGGCTGGAAGAAGCAGCACCAGCTAAAGCCGATCCGCCGATGCCATAGCCGCCGCTGCCGCCAGCGCCACCAGCGCTTCCATTGCCGCCAATATTTACACCCACACCGATTCCAACACCCGCTCCGATTCCGTTCAAGCCGGCCCCAACATTGATGCCTCCTTCAGCAGAACCGCCATTGCCTCCCAAACTGCCATTGCCGCCGCTGCCGCCCTGGCCACTTCCAGCTAAGCTGCTGCCTCCCAGAGCATGATTGCTGCTGAAGCTGGAATTGAGAAGCATGATCTCTGTAGGGGAAGAGAGATCGACGCTGCCAGTGCCGCCAAGAGCCAGACCTCCGGTGCCATTGCCACCTCTGCCACCTGATCCGCCTTCTCCGCCCAGCAATCCGCCTTTATTGATATCTAAATTTCCGCCAATTCCCGCACCTATTCCAGCCACGCCGATGGCAACCTGCACACCTCCTCTGGCACCTCCAGCGTCTCCGCCCTTTCCGCCATCGCTGCCAGAGCCGCCGATTCCTGAGCCACCTTCACCGCTGCCTCCTGATGCCCTATTGCCTTCCAGTCGAGAATCAGTCAGATTCAAAATGCCATTACTTTTGATTTCCACTGAGGCGTTTCCGCCTGTTCCAGAGCCACCCAGGCCATCGCCTCCGCTGCCGCCGGCTCCGCCGCTGCTTCCATTGCCGCCGGTATTGGCGCCCACATTGAATCCGATGCCAGCTCCCACACCGGCAGCACCGACAGAGACATCGACCTTTGCAGAAGCATCGCCGCCTCTGCCGCCATCTCCACCTGCGAAGCTATCGCCTCCAGTGCCAAGTCCGCCTGCGCCCGACCCGCCCAAGGCCAGGTTATTTGAGAATGTCAAATTTCGGAGGATAAGGCCGCCATAGGTATCATAGATGCCTGCTAATGCGCTGCCGCCAGATGCATTGCCGCCAATGCCGTCTCCTCCTTCTCCGCTGTCTCCGCCACTGCCACCATCTCCAGCCTTATTGACACCGACCTTGCCGCCCCCGCCGACGAAGGCGCCTCCGCCAACATTGACATTGGCAGCGCCCTTTGCCTCGCCGCCATCGCCTCCGCTATAGCCCTGGCCACCTTTGCCTCCCGTGCCATTGCCAGCCGCAGCATCTCCGCCTATGGCCTGGTTGCCATTGATGAGATAAGTGCCCAAGATATTGATCCGGCCAAAGTCGAATACGACGGCATCTCCGCCCGTGGCCTGGCCGCCGTATCCATAGCTGCCGTCGCCACCTTCTCCCCCATTGCCTCCGGACCCGGCATTATTCAGATCAACGCTGCCGCTCATTCCGGCGGCACCTGCTACTGCAAATCCTGTGTTGGTCCCGCCGATGGCATCGCCGCCTGCTCCACCTATGCCGCCAGATCCACCGCTGCCGCCATAGCCATAGCCTCCTGAGGCATTGCCTCCACGGGCCAGGTTTCCATTCATCTGGCCGCCGCTCAGAGATGTATTGGCTGGATTGTACAGCCCGCCGCCCACAGCTTTGCCGCCCAAAGCCCTGCCGCCGGTGCCTGCCTCACCGTCTCCTCCCCTGCCGGAATCGCCACCCTTTCCCGCAGTATTGGAGCCCACATTGCCTGCGCCACTTACAGTAAGGCTCAGGCCTGCGGCTACATTGATCCCTCCTACTGCATCGCCGCCATCACCACCATAGCCGCCATTGCCCCCAGAGCCGCCCCTGCCCGCGCCGGCGATGGCAGAGCCGCCTATGACAGAATTATTCACAATGGAGATATCGCTCAGCATCATATCATCGCTGAAAGCCAGCCCGCCTCCGCTGGCATTTCCGCCGATGGCCAGTCCGCCCTTTCCTGTGCCGCCATCGCTGCCGCTTCTGCCAATTCCACCATCTCCCGCCTCGGACTTGGCAATATTGGCGCTTAAAGCAGGCCCAAAAGATAGTGCTGCAGAGACAGTGACTCCGCCGGATGTGTCGCCTCCGGCTCCGCCTCTGCCGCCTCTGCCGCCGACTCCTCCCTGGCCAAAGCCGCCTATACCGCTCCCGCCCCTAGCGCTGTTCCCGGAGATAATTGAACCATTGAGAGATAGCTGGTCGTTTTGGCTATAGATGCCTCCGCCCAAAGCACTGCCGCCGGTGCCACTGCCACCGATGCCAGAACTGCCGGACCTGCTGGCACCGCCATTGCCGCCGTCGCCTGCTTCATTCTCGCCCGCATTCAGGCTGCCTGAAGCGGTTAAAGCGATACTGGCTGAGACTGAAGTAGCGCCTTCAGCCTCTCCGCCATTGCCGCCTGAGCCACCGGAGCCGCCCGTGCCGCCAGTACCATTGCCACCTGCACCATTTCCTCCAATGGCAGAATTGTTGGAGATCATGCCGCCGGAGACTATGATGCTTCCAGTATTGTATATTCCTCCGCCGGTGGAGCTGCCGCCGGTTCCATTGCCGCCGGATCCATATCCACTGGCTCCGCCATTGCCGCCGGCCCCACCTATGCCACCTTCAACATCGCTCACTGTAGCGCTCAAGCTAACTCCGGCACTGATGCTACCGGCCAGATTAACTCCGCCTTCTGCTTTTCCGCCCTGGCCACCGGAGCCGCCGCTGCCGCCTTCTCCGCCAGTGCCGGAGCCGCCCATTCCAGTGCCACCTATAGCCGAATTGCCATCTACAATGGTGTTGGTCAGATTGAGGTTGCCGTTATTATAAATTCCACCGCCGGTGGCGCTTCCGCCTCTTCCGTCAGCGCCAGAGCCATAACCGGCAGCACCTCCGTTGCCACCGGTTCCGCCAGCTCCGCCCTGGCTCTTGCCAACTGCGGCATTGGCGCTGATAATAAGACTGCCGCCACCGCTCTGGCCCTGGCCTTTTCCATAGGCACCGGAGCCAGCGTCACCTCCGTCTCCACCGCTGCCGCCAATACCCGCGCCGCCTATGCCGCTGCCGGCCCTGACCACATTTCCGGATATAGTGGAATTTGTCACATTAAGATTGCCATCATTGATGATGCCTCCACCGGAGGCATTGCCGCCAACGCCGATTGCACCTGTGCCCTTTCCAGCCTGGCCGCCATCGCCGCCATCGCCACCTCTTCCGCCCTGGCCTATGCCTGCTGATGAGCCTCCCTGAAATACTCCGCCGCCAGCGCTGAGTGCCGTTGCATAGCCGTAATTGGCATTGCCGCCTGCTCCACCTTTGCCACCGGAGCCTCCGATTCCCGAGCCACCTATGCCGCTGCCGCCCTCCGCCAGATTATTGCTGATGATAATTCCTTTTAAAGAAGTGAGAGATCCTGGCATTATGTGATCGAGGATAGCCTCACCGGCCAATCCCATTCCGCCATTGCCATCGCCGCCAGCTCCGCCTTTACCGCCTGCTCCTCCAGCCCCGCCGGTGCCGCTGCCGGTTCCAGAAGTGGCCGATATAATGCCACCGGATAAAACTGTAACCGAGGAGTCGCCATAGCCGGCTGAGCCACCAATGCCGCCATCTCCTCCAGATCCGCCGGTCCCGTTTCCTCCTTTGCCCGTGCCGCCGCTGACAATATTTCCGATTATCGCGGTATTATCGAGGCTCATATCGCCGGAACTGAAGATGCCGCCATTCTGGCCGGTACCACCCCTGCCATTTGCACCGGTTGCAGATAAGCCCCTGCCGCCATCTCCGCCTGAGCCTCCGGCACCGCCAATAGCCAGAGCTACTCCACCGCCAAATCCGGTGATGCTTCCAACATCTGAATCTGCTATCCCTGCGCCGCCATTGCCGCCATTTCCGCCGCGCCCGCCGCTGCCTCCGATGCTGTCGCCTCCAATGCCGCTGCCGCCTCTGGCTGCATTGGAATAGACCATGGTGTCCTGGAGGCTCAAATCTCCCACATTGTAGATGGCACCGCCTGTTCCATTTCCACCCAGGCCCTCCGAGCCAATGCCAATACCGCCAGTGCCTCCCGATCCGCCTTTGCCGCCCAGGCCGCCCTGGCCCCTGCCAACTCCCCAGCCCAGGAGGCTGCCGATATTTATGCCGCCTCCTTTATCGTTGTTGGCATAGCCCTCTCCTTTTCCACCAGTGCCGCCGGAGCCTCCTGCACCACCCAGGCCGCCGGTGCTATTGCCTCCCCGGCCTTCTCCACCTATGGCCTGATTGCGTGTGAAATTGGAATTTAATGCCGACAGCCTGCCATCGTTGTAAACTCCTCCGCCAAGTGCGTCTCCGCCTATGCCGCTCTGGCTTTCCGCCTTTCCGCCGCTGCCGCCGCTGCCGCCAGCGCCGCCGGCCCCTCCGAAAGCAATGCCGACATTTACTTTGGCCAGACCGCCCAGAATCTCACCAGTGGCTATAGCATTGCCGCCATCAGTGCCCGATCCGCCAGCACCACCGGTTCCGCCCTGAGAGTCTCCGCCCCGGCCCTTGCCGCCAACAGCCTGGTTGGAAGTCACACTGGAATTGGAGATGTTTATAAGAACCTTATTGAAAATGCCACCGCCCCTAGCATAGCCACCCTGGCCTGCCCCACCCAGGGCATAGCCTCCGGCTCCACCGCCAATTCCTGGCCTATCAGAGCCGCTCAGGCCGTAAGCCTGGATATTACTGGTGCTAAACACAGCCCAACCGTTCACACCATTCAGCGCCCCGGTGCCACCCACGCCGCCGCTTCCGCCATAGGCATTCCCGCCGACTCCGTCTCCACCCACGGCAATATTGCCGGCTACGAGGCTCCGGATCAAATCAAGGCCGGATTCAATATAGATGCCGCCACCGCTGGAATTTCCTCCAATTCCGCTGCCTCCATATGCACTTCCGCCAGTGCCGCCAGCGCCGCCTGCCGCACCAGTGCCACCGCTGCCGGAAGTGAGGGACTCTCCACCTTTTCCGCCCCGACCGCCGGTGCCACCATTGCCACCGGTGCCGCCCCGACCGGCTCCGCCCTTGCCTTCTCCGCCGACAGCCAAATTATTTAACATCTCGCTGCTATCGATTACTGCGCGTCCGACCGCAAAAGCTCCTCCGCCGGAGGCATTGCCGCCCTGACCGCTGCCACCGATTCCTCTTCCGCCGGTGCCTCCTATTCCGCCGGTCTGGCCACTGCCGCCGTTGCCGCCTTCAATGCCTATGGCCAAGCTTCCAGCACCGCCTGCACCGCCGGTTGCGCCATTGCCGGCGCTGCCGCCAATGCCGCCTCCTGCGGCCCCTTTTCCGCCAGTGGCAGCATTTGCGGCAACAGTGCTATTCAACATCAGCAAATTGCCCTGTGAGTAGATGCCTGCACCGGAAGCATTGCCGCCCGCACCATTTCCGCCGGTTCCGATGCCGCCTGCTCCGCCGGCGCCGCCTGCCGCGCCTGAGCCACCGGACCCGCCACTCCAGCCACCATATGAATTACCGCCAGCGCCACCGGATCCGCCACTGCCGCCCAACCTTCCGTTTCCTCCTCTTCCTTCTCCGCCCTGACCCTCACCGCCGATAGCCTCGTTGTCAATAATCCGGCTATCGGTGATTATCAGATTGCCCAGGCCATAGACGCCACCGCCCGCGGCATCACCTCCAAACCCGGAACCTCCAGTTCCGCTGCCGCCACTGCCGCCTGCTCCGCCAGGGCCACCACTGCCGCCTCTTGCTCCTGAACTGAGGTATCCAGCTCCTCCCCTGCCGCCACTGCCTCCAGCACCGCCCAGGCCACCCGATCCTCCCTGGCCGCTCCCGCCAATGCCAGCGCCCGCCTGGGCCAGGTTGTAGGCCACAGTGCTGTCTATAAAAGTCAAATTGCCCAGGCCGTAGATGCCGCCGCCATAGGCATCTCCGCCAGTGCCAACTCCCCCTCTTCCGCTTCCACCCGTCATTCCGGTTGAGCCGGATCCTCCAGAGCCGCCCGGTTTTGGCCCCCAGAATAAAGCACCCCAATGGCCAGTGGACCCTGAACCACCTGCTCCGCCGTTTCCGCCATCACCAGCGATAGCGTTTCCGCCATATCCGTCTCCTCCTGAAGCCTGGTTCCTTTCAATTGCTGAGGATATGGAAAGGAGATCTCCCTCACTATAGATTCCGCCTCCATAGGCATCCCCTCCGGTGCCATTGCCTGCAGCAGCGTTATTTCCGTTGTTTCCATCTGGGGCATTGCCTCCATCGCCTCCTCCGCTGCTTGCTGCAGAAACGCTCAGAACTGTTTCATTCTTAGAGTTAAGAAGTTTTGTGTAATTTATGTTCCAATACGATCCAGCGGCATCATTTATGCCTGCATTAAAAGCGCTATTGTTCTTTGCGTCGTACAGCGATTGGGCAGAGCCGCTTACCATATAAACAACCTTATTGGGATCCACTGGACTGCGGTTGTATATCTTGAGCCATTGATAGACCAGACCTGCAAGATAGGAGCCCAGATAGTTGCCATCATAGCTGGAATCCATGGTCAGAGATATCACTTTTGTGCCTTCCGAGGACGAGAACGTCGTAGTGACTGTAATGCTTCCAGAAGGATCATCTCCGGGATTGCCGTTACCACCGGAACCGGCTTTTGCATCCCGTCCCCAGCCGTCGCCGCCCCTGGCAAGGTTTTGGGTGACAGTGCTGTTTATGAGAGTCAGCTTGCCCTTGGCATAAACGCCTCCGCCCCTGGCCTCGCCACCGGTGCCATTCCTGCTCGCGCCCACGGCCTCATTGCCGGTGACATTGACACGTATAAGGGTCAGATTGTTTTCGCTGTAAACGGCTCCACCATAGGCATTTCCTCCCAGGAGGCTCCTATTATCTGCATGTGCCACGCTTCCTGTTATCAGATCATCTATGAGAGCCAAATTAGCATTATTATAGATCGCCCCGCCCCTGGCATTGCCCAGCCAATCGACGGGTGCAGTGCCGTTCCAGATCTTCATCATGGCAATGGTCACATACTTGGAGGAGTCATTCGTCCCCACTGTGAAGACCCGGCCCAAATTCTGGCCGTCCACGATGGTCCTGTCGGAGCCGTTGCCGATGATATAGAGCGACTTGTCCACCCACACATTCTCCCGGTAGTCTCCCTCAAAGACCCTGATGGTATCATAATTGAAGGGATGGTCGAATGCCTCATCCACAGAGGACTGAATGGTCTCATCACCCACGTCATCATCCAGATAGAAGACTGTCCAGCGATCGGAATCGGCCTGGGTGGCATTGGTAGCCGCCCAGAGGTGAGAGTCCACCCCCACGCTGTTGTAATGCAGGTCCGAGCTAGATGTGCTGCTGCCTGAAAGGGACGAGGACCTGACCTCACTGTCGATCCTGCCCCGAGCCTGTATGTACTGGTTGGCCTCGGTCCCCGTGCTGTTGGACTCGCCTGTCTGCAGTCCCTGAAGCGTTGCCGGCACTGCATTATTTATTGAGATGGTGGTGTTGATGCGGCTGTACTCGCCGGGCCGCCTGGCGCTGGAATTGGCCTGGATCTGCTCTGCCCGGGCATAGAGGGCCTGGCGGACGGAGGCATTGCCCATGGCCCTGGCCAGTATTTCGCTGGAGAGCATGCCGTTGGTTATAGCCAGGCTTGTGTCAGCGCTGTGGGAGCCGGCATCCTCGGCATGGCCGCTATCCATTCCCTTAATCACCTTATCGGCCTTTAAGTACTGGTAAATCTGCGCTCCCTCATCCACGTAAAGGTCCAAAATGCCGTCGAACCGGCCACTGTCCATTACCAGAGCAGCAGCAACAGACGACTTATTTCCCGTGCTGTCCCGGACCTGAGCACTCTTGTTTGCAGTTTGAACCTCCGTGGCATTGAATTTGTGGTAATCCCAGAGCCTGCCGTCCTCCACCCGCAGGCTCAGAGTATTGTTGAAGTAGCCCTGGTTCATGGTGGCCGAAACGCTGGTGTTGCCCCTGTCGCCCTCCCGGCTCTGCCCAAGGCTCACAGCCGAGCCGGTCAGGGCTTTTGTGGCATTGGTCTTCTGCCAGACTGAGGCGCTGCCGTCCGCCTCAAGGCCCATGAGGCTGTCGAAGACGCCGCCGCTCATGGTAGAATGGACGGACGCGGAGGCACTGTTGCCCGAACCATCCTCGGCAAAGGCCCCAGATGTGCCGCTTTGCGCTGAAGAGGCATATCCGCTGTGGTAGATGCTAATGTTGGCGTTATGGGCTAATGCGCCGATGGTATTATTGAAATTGCCGTTTTGCATGGCGGCGGTAAAGCTGGTGTTGCCCCGGTCGCCTTCGCGGCTGCGGGCGCGGCCTACAGCCGAGCCGGTCAGGGCATTTGTGGCATTGCTCCTCTGCCAGACGGATGCGTTAGAGCCTGCATAGGCATTTTGGTCTGTACTGTAATTGCCAAAGGCCATTTTCGCCCGGACCTCTGAGAAGGCCAGATTGCCCCGTGAATCAAACGCCATAGTACCAGAGAGGGCAGCCGCCGCCCTTGAGGCATTGGTCAATTGCATGGCCAGTGCGCCCTGGCCATCTGCCCTCCCGTACAGCTCCGAGGCGAAGATGCCCCTATCCATGCTAGCATTGGCATATGTCCTGGACCTGTTGCCACCAAACTCCAGGCCGAGGGCCCTTGATGAGGCTTCAAGCGATTCTGTGGAATTGAATGATTGATCGGAGACTGCTCTGTCCAGGGATTTATTGACGCTCGCCAGCAGGGATGTGCTGAAATTGCCCAGGTCCATGCCGGCATTGGAATTCGTTTCGGCCAGGTATTTGCCCCTGATCAGGGCCATGGCAAAAGAGTCCACTGTCGATGCCCGGCTGCCGTTGGCCTCATGCTGCAGATCCAGAAAACCCTGAGCCAGAGCCGAGTGCTGGGCGTCGAATGTTCCATTGTCCAGGGCGGCATTGACCCGGCTATATACCCGGTCGCCTTCCGCATTGGAGGCATATGTGATGGAGGATGCTCCCAAAGCATCTGTTATGCGAGCAATTCCGGTTGCATATGCCAGCGCATCCGCCCAGGCGGTCTGATCGGCGGCCATTTTGCCGTCGACCAGTATGTCCAGCACACCCGACAGGTTTCCGTTGAAACTTTTCGCCAAGGAATGGGCATAGCCGGATAGAGCTGTCATGTTGGAGCTCTGCCTGGCCAGGGCTTTGATATTTGCCGGATCAGAGAAGACGGCTGCCGACTGATAGGTCTTCAGATCCCCTTTTAAAAATCCTACCTCTGTCTGCGCGACGCTCCCCAGACTGTCCACTGCCTGTGACTTTACAAAACCTTTTTCACCGTCCATGGTGGCATCGATGCCTGCAAAGAGTCCTGTGTCATCGACCTTGAGGGATTGATCCATAGAGAGCGAACCGTAATAAAGCCAGCCGAACTGGCGGACGGACTCATCCCCGCGACAGGCACCCAGACAGAACTTAACCAGTTCAGCCCTGCGAAAGGATGCACTCTGATCCAGGTTCAGGGTGGTAGGAGTGATAAATGCCGATGTGTCTGCATTCAGGCGGGAAGCATTTCTCGAATAAAGGTAGTTGTATGCCTCATATCCGCTGCCGCCAGAACCACCTTTACCGTATCTGCCGCTTCCTTTGAAGACCTGGGCCATGCTTATGCTGCCGTTTCCAGAGACCGTCCTCGTGCTGCTTATGGATGCGGGGGCAAATCCGCCCGAACCGCTCTCATGAACGGCAACATCATCGCTGACCATATAATAATCGGATTGCTGTACAGAACCAGAACTATCAGAAACAGAAAAGCCAAAGCCAATAGCAAAAGCCGTAGGGCCAAAGAGGGCATTTAGAACGAGAAAAATAGGAATTATCCAGACGGATCTCCAATTAGGCAGCATAATCAGATACTCTAATTTTTCCTATTTTAACCTAATTAATTTCTATGGATATTATTAGCGGATTTCATTCGACGAAATTATTTGAATCATATTTGTTGATTATATACAATATAATAAGAAATAAGAAATTGATTAAACATAAAAATCTTCAACAGCAGCATAGAGCAATATGCTGGATTCACCATTTCGATAATAAAGATAAGAGGCAGGCTCCAGCCCGCCTCATCTCTTCATCCCTGGTATTACGTCGCGCTTCAGGCAGACGACTTGGCAGCAATGCCTCTATCGAATGCATCCACTGCTTCTTGATACCTTCCTGCAGCTTTGAGCGTCTGTCCCAGGTTATACCATGCCTCCGCAAACTTGGGATCTATCCTGGTGGCATTATTAAAGGCGTCAATTGCCTCTTCCGATCTGTTGAGTGCCGACAGTATAATGCCCTTGGTATACCAGGTCTGGGCGGAATCCGGACTTATCTCCAGGGCACTGTCATAGGCCTGCAGGGATTCATTGTATTTTCCCAAATTGTAAAAAGCTTCGGCCTTGAGGTTCCATGCCAGCGAAAGGTTGGAATTCAATTTAAGAGCCTGATCCAGTGCCCCTATAGCCTCATTGAATTCACCCATCCGGATATATGCAGACCCCTTGTTCACAAATGCCATCTCATATTTGGGGTCTATCTTGGTGGCATTGTCGAAGGCGAGAACGGCTTTCTTGTATTGGCCGATTCCTCCCAGGGCCAGACCTTTATTATTCCAGGCCCATGTAAAACTGGAATCGATGGCAAGAGCCCTATCGAACGCCTCAATGGACTCATTGGCCCTGCCGAGGCGGAGAAGGCTGATGCCGAGACTGTTCCAGGCATGGATAGAACTTGAATTGATCTTTGTTGCATTTTCATAAGCCTTTGCAGATTCCTGATAATTGCCCATGGCATCCAGAGAGTACCCCTTATTCATCCAGTAGTCTGCCAGGTCATCCTGAGCGAATGAAGAGACGCTTAATAAGAGAATTATCGACAAAAATCCTATAGATTTATTCATGTTGCAGCCTCTCGACTAAGTCCTTTTTTTTTCAATAAGAACTTTGCGGCAGAGGGATGATTTGATGCCTCTGAATTTTTAAATACTGGACATTTTCAGCCAATTTTTCCAATCAATTCTTTTTATCTCCCTCTGCCGTGCCCGTCCAGGAGGCTCCCCCGGCAGCATATGCCCGGAAGCTGCCCCAGACGGCGGTTGGCCCTGCGTCTGAGATCTTCTCTTCTGATGCCGGTCTGGCGGAGAGGGACAGCCGGTAGAGGCGCACGTCTCCTGAAGTGGTCACATCCAGGCTCAAATTGCTGCCCTCGATCCAGCCGGATGCCTGGGATTTCAGCGAATCGCCCCCGTCGTTCATGCTTCCCGAACCGAAGAGGACGCCATCGGATTGATAGAGGTTGAGGGCCAGGATGGCTGTCTTATCGTCCGTCAGCCGGAATGTCCAGTTTCCAGCAGCATTTTCGGCAGGCGAACCGGATTGACTGGAGACAGCAGTCGATCCGGATGCTGGCTGAGATGAGGCCACAGAGGCTGCCAGCGTTCCCTCCCGCCCGGATTCGTCAGCGCTTGATGATATATCTGCACTGTTCTGCAGCTTTTCGCTGGCGCTCCGGGAGGACTGAGGCGTGCCTGAGCTCTCCGCGATAGTCTCTGTCTTGCTGAAGTTGATGCCACTCTCGCTCTCCCAGATATCCCTGGACTGCTGGGGTGTGGCAGCAATGCCCAAATCCAGGACATAATCGCCCCGGCTGGCGTCGATGAGCTGATCAGCCGACAGCCCCAGACCTCCATCCAGGATGGCGGAGGCATTCTGGCTGGCCAGGACCGAACCGGCCAGGAGGAGAATAATGAGCAGAAAGGGATGCGGCCAATAGCAGCCGCGATCGGCCTGAAACGAATGGAGCAGATGGACTGAAATAGCTGAATGCCGTGAAGATGATTGAACTGAAACCGTTATCATGCCTTCAACGCCAATATATTCCATGTGCAGCGATGCGACTTAAGGCTTATGGTTTATTCCAGCCGAAAGCCACATGTATCGTGCCGGCATGCTACCGGATAATTAGTGCTGCCATGCTGCAGGAGATTTGATTTCAATTGCCCCGAAACAGTCAAGCCCTTTCAGCCCTCATCGGCTCCTGCACGGCGGTTTTCTGGCCGGGTGCCCTCACCTTCGGCTTTCCCGGCGTCATGGCTGCCGTCTGGCAGGAGATGTATCATGTGAGCCGGGCGGCCACGGGCCTGACCATCTTCTTCATGCTCGCTGCTGTGGGGATTTTCATGTTCCTGGTGGGCCGCTGGCAGGAGCACTATGGACCGAGGAAGATGATAGCCCTGGGGATCATCCTCACTGCCTTCGCCTCACTGGTGGCGGCATCTGCCCATTCTATGCTCTGCATTTACGCCTGGGCTGCCGTAAACGGCCTGGCCTCCTGCTTCGTCTACGTTCCGGCCCTCACCCTGGTGCAGTGGTGGTATCCCCATCGGAGGGGGCTGGCCGCCGGCACGGCTAGCATGGTCTTCGGCCTGGCCGCCGGGGTGATGGCTCCGGCATTCAGCCAGGGACTGCAAATCCTGGGATACCGGGATCTGAACCTGGCGGCAGCCTTGCTCACCATGATCTTTGGCCTGGCCGGAGCCTGGGCCTGCCGGCCACCTCCAGAGTGGTCTATTGCCGCGTTTGAGGGGGACGGCAAAGCAGAAAAGAGCAAAGCGATCATCAGCCTGAAGAAGTCGTTTTCCGTGAGTGAGGCCCTGGGGACGAGAAGCTTCTGGCTGCTCTGGATTGTCTGGACACTGGCGGGAGCGGCGGGCGTATCCATGACCGTCCTCTCAACCGGCTTTGGCCTCTCTTTAGGCCTTATGCCACAGTCGGCAGTACTTATCCTCACCGCCTTCAACCTGACCAACGGAGCCGGACGGTTTATAAGCGGCATACTCTCCGATAAGCTGGGCAGAAATGAAGTGATGAGCCTCGCCTTTTTGGCGGCAGGCCTCGCCTACTTCGCCCTGCCCTGGTCGAGCCAGCTATTCAGCGCCGCCCTGCTGGCTGCCGTAGTGGGCTTTTCCTTCGGAACGCTCTTCTCGGTTTCAGCACCTCTGATTGCAGACTGCTTCGGCCTGGAGCACTTCGGAGCCATCTTCGGGCTGACATTCGCAGCCTACGGCTTTGTAGCCGGTCCCCTGGGGCCTACCCTCTCCGGCTACCTGCTGGACAGAGGCAATGACAACTTCCTGCCCGTATTCCTCTACCTGGGGCTCTTTTACCTGCTGGCCGGTCTGTGCATACGCTGGGTAGTGCCGCCCGAAAGAAACTGAATTTAAAGCGCAGTCTACAAGCCTTCTGGTGTAAGGATGAGCCGAATACATGAGGATCTCATTCGTCTTGCCCACCTCCACAATCCGTCCCCTGTGCATAACTGCCATCCTATCGCTGATCTTTCTGGCTAAAGCTATGTCGTGGGTGACAAAGATCATGGCCAGGCCCATCCTGTCCTGCAGATTCATGAGCAGCTTCAGGATCTTGGCCTGGACGCTGGGGTCCAAGGCCGATGTGGGCTCATCGGCGATCAATAGCTTGGGGCCGAGAGCTAAAGCCCTGGCAATGGCCACTCGCTGCACCTCACCCCCGGAGAGCTGATGAGGGTACCTCCTGAGAAAATCATCATCAACCGGCAGCTCAACCATGCCTAAAACCTCTTTAGCCCTCTGCAGCATCTGCTCACTGCTGCCCTTCTTCTGCACCTTCAGGGGCTCGATGACTGCCTCCAGCACATTCATGCGGTGGCTGACGGATTGCCGGGGATTTTGAAAGATCATCTGCACCCGGCTGAAAAAGGCGGAGTCCCTCCTCGTTACCCTGCAGCCTTCCAGGAGCACAGTGCCCCGGTCAGCTTCATGCAGCCCCATGATAGCCCTGGAAAGAGTCGTCTTTCCCGATCCGCTCTCGCCCACCAGGGCTACCGTCTCGCCTTCGAAGAGAGTGAGGCTCAGGTCGCTGAGGATGGGGCGGGAGGCAAGAGCCACGCTCAGGCCCTCTATCTCCAGAAGAGGGACTATGCCGCCTCTGTGGCAGGCGATTATCCTGCCGCCCTCGGGCTTGAGCTCTGGAATCCGACTGCTGCAAATGTCAATTCTCTGGGTGCAGCGCTGGTGGAACGGGCAGCCTGGCAGGCGGTGCCTCATCTGCCCTAAAATGCCCTGCAGGTCTTTGGTGGCGGTCATTGCCGGATAGGAACGGATCAGGCCGCGGGTGTAGGGGTGGCGGGGATCTCTCAATACCTCTTCCGTCCAGCCCATCTCCATGATGCGGCCGGCGTAAAGCACCGCTATCCTATCGGCAAAGGACGCTGCAAGGGAGAGGTCGTGAGTTATGACCAGGCACATCCTCCCGGACACAGCAGAGCGGAGCAGCTCGATTATATCAGCTTTGGTGAGGGCGTCCAGGGATGCCGTTGGCTCATCGAGTATGAGAAGCTCCGGATCGTTGGCCAGGGCCATTGCAATCAGAACCCTCTGCTTCTCCCCACCGCTGAGCTGATGGGCAAACATCCTCGACTTCTCGCGATCAAGGCCCACGGAGAGCAGGTGCTGCTCCGCCAGGCGGCCAGCGTCTTCGATTCTCATGCTCCTGTGAACCAATATGGCTTCTGCTATCTGATCGCCGATTCGCTGCACCGGGTCCAGGGCATCCTCGACATTCTGAAAGACCATAGCCATCTCCGATCCCCGCAGCTCCCTGAAGTCTTCTCCGGATATCCTGAGCAGATCCCTCCCCGCAAAGAGGATCTGCCCAGATGCAGTCCCTCCGGACAGACCCATGATGGCCAGGCCCAGGGTGGTCTTCCCTGCACCCGACTCGCCCACCAGGGCCAGGCAATCGCCCCTTTCCATATGAAGGTCTATACCTCTCAATATCTGCGTCTCGCCGAAAGATAGCTCCAGGCCTTTGATGGATAGAGTCATGCCAACCTCGCTCTGCCGTGCTTTGTAATACTTCTCAGCCTGGGGTCCATGGCCGCCTCCAGGCTGAAAGAGAGAAGGCTGATGCCGACCAGCGTTGCGGAGAGGGCCAGGCCGGTAGGAACCAGCCACCACTGCCAGACGTCCAGATAGGTAAAAGCGAGGGCCTGATGCATCATCTTGCCCCAACTGATCACCCCCGGATCACAGACCCCCATGAAAGCCAGCCCGGCCTCCATGAAAACGGCACGCCTCGCATCCTGAAGCATCTGAGCAGAGATAATGGGCGACAGCTCCGGGATGATGTGGGACGCGATGATATGTCCCTTGCCGGCGCCGAATGTTCTGGCGGCATTGATGTGCATCATCTCTTTCAAAGATAGGACCTGGGAGCGAATTATCCTGGCTCCGCCCGGCCAGGAGAAGGCGGATATGAGGATGATCAGGAGGGGAAGGGTAGGACGAAGATATGCGGCCACCAGAATCATCACCACTATGGCGGGAAGGCAGATCATGGCATCCACGACTCTCATGACGGCCCGCCCGTACAGGCCGCCGGCAAGGGCAGCCGAGGCTCCGGCAAGGACGGAGAGAGCTGTGGAGAAGAGCGCCACGGCTCCCGCGACCAGCAGGGAGGTCCGGGCTCCGTAGAGCAGTCTGGCCCAGATGTCCTGGCCCATGGAGTCGGTTCCCAGTGGATGGTCCTGGCCCGGAGGCAGGAAGACTTTGCCGGTGAAGTCATGCGGCGAAAATGAAGAGAGCTGGGGAGCGAAGACAGCCATGCAGATGACAATGCCCATGATGAGAGCCCCCACCCGGGCCATCAGATCGTGAGTTATTATTCCCATAGAATCAATGTGCATACCTCACCCTCGGGTCAAGCCTGGTGTAAAGGAGGTCAACGAGAAAATTGGCAGTCAGAACAGTCAGGGTGACGATGAGAAGGATCCCCTGAATGAGGGGATAGTCGCGAGCGCTTATGGCGGTGTTGAGGAGGGATCCCACTCCTGGATAGGAGAAGACGATTTCAATGAATATTGCCCCTGTGAGCAGATTAGGGATGCGCAGGCCAGTGGCAGTGGTGACGGGGAGAAGAGAATTTCTGCCGGCATGGCTATACTTTATGATGCCCTCTGGACAGCCTTTGGCCCTGGCAGTCAGTATGAAGGACTCGGCCAGGAGAGTGACCATGGTGTTTCTGGTGAGAAGAAAGATGCCGCAAAGCTGCACCAGTATCATGGAGGCCAGGGGCAGTGCCAGGTGCCTGAGGACGTCCAGAACATAGGCCAGGCCATGATACCCGGCATAGGGAGATACAGCTCCAGATATGGGGAGGACCGGCAGGCTCACGGCAAATATGAGGAGCAGCAGTATGCCTATGAAGAAATCGGGAAATCCTCCCAGGAACATGAGGCCGGCGACCAGACCGCGGTCGAAGAGAGAGCCGCGCTTAAATCCTGCCTCTATTCCCAGAGCCACGCCTATGAGTGTGGCAATTGCCAGAGCCAGGCCGGTGAGCAGCAGCGTCCAGGGAAGAGCGCCCATTATGACAGTAGAGACCTGATCCCGGTAGTAGTAGGAAAAGCCCATATCGCCTTGCAGTAGCCCCAAAATGTAGGACTGCAGTTGATCCCACCAGGATCTGTCCAGAGAGAACTGACGGATGAGGTCTGCCTTCAGCTCAGGAGTCATGGCCACCAGGGCTTCGTCTCCGTAGATCGCATTCATCGGGTCGCCTGGCATGAGCCTTGGCAGGATGAAGTTGAGCGAGAATATAGCGGCCAGGGCAATCAGATAGTTGATGAGGCTTGCCTTCAATTCTTCCGCCCTCCTGCAATTCTCAGCATCTTTA
>ERZ1649853.382-NODE-382-length-18844-cov-6.582149_pt1 | contig 18844 bp, 14 predicted proteins | sample MGYA00575353_ERZ1649853 | MGnify/ENA primary metagenome ERZ1649853 (study PRJEB40853, sample SAMN11349654) | freshwater sediment metagenome | isolation source: river sediment | host: Sediment | place: India: Okhla Barrage, New Delhi | collected 2017-02-21 ...
CGGCACTACGCGGGAGACAACACCTTTATTTCCATGCCGTCCAGCCATTTTGTCACCAGCGGTGATCTTGCGGCGCTGTGCCACAGAGACACGCACCATCATATCAACACCAGCCGGCAAATCCACATTGTCAGCCCGGGTGAAAATCTTTACATCCACAACCTTGCCGCGTTCGCCATGCGGCATCCGCAGTGAGGTATCTTTGACATCTCGGGATTTTTCACCGAAGATAGCCCGCAACAGGCGCTCTTCCGGGGTAAGTTCTTTTTCACCCTTGGGAGTGATTTTTCCAACCAGAATGTCGTTCGGTCCCACCTCAGCCCCGATTCGGATGATCCCTTGCTCATCCAGATCCTTGATGGCATCTTCACCTACATTGGGGATATCCCGGGTGATTTCTTCGGGTCCAAGTTTGGTATCGCGGGCTTCTACTTCGTATTTTTCAATATGAACAGAGGTGAATTTATCCGCCTGCACAAGCCTTTCAGAGATGAGGATGGCATCTTCAAAGTTGCCGCCCTCCCAGCTGAGGAATGCCACGGTCACGTTCTGACCCAGGGATAACTTTCCGTCCACAGTGGAGGACGAATCTGCCAGAATATCACCCTTATGAACCCTGTGTCCTTTGATGACAGCAGGTCGCTGGTCGATACAGGTGCTCTGATTGGAGCGCTGGTATTTCCTCAGGTTATATTCCTTGATCCTGCCCTCTGCATTGCGTACAAAGATCTGGCGACCGGTGACCGAGGTCACCTCACCGTCTTCTTCAGCCACAAGTACCTGGCCTGAATCGATTGCCGCATATTTTTCCATGCCGGTCGAAATAAGCGGGCTGTCTGGGTTTACCAGCGGAACTGCCTGCGCCTGCATGTTCGAGCCCATCAAAGCCCGGTTGGCGTCATCATGTTCCAGGAACGGAATGAGTGCAGCGCTGATACCCACAACCTGGTGGGGTGCCACATCCATGTAATTGACACCTTCACCATTTGAGGTGATGAAATCACTGTGGAACCGGCAGGAGATCTGCTCCTGTTCAAATTCCTGATCAACATTAATCGTCGTGTTCGCCTGAGCGATCACAAACTTGTCTTCGGCATCAGCAGAAAGATATTCCACTTCATCAGAGACAAAAGGTTTAATAAAGATCGTTGTCTTTTTGGTTTTCTTGATCGCGGAGAGCATTTTTGCGGTGATGCGCTCGCCTTCTTTGGCGATGATCTCACCGCTCTTCTCGTCAGTTATGGTTTCTCGCAGCAAGCGCCCTTCCAGGCGAGGATCGCTTGACCCTAAGGCTTTGATAACCTTGCGGTAGGGAGTTTCAATGAACCCGTATTCATTCACGCGTGCAAAGCTGGCCAAACGTCCGATCAAACCAATGTTCGGACCTTCAGGAGTCTCGATGGGGCAGATTCGTCCGTAATGCGAGTGGTGAACATCTCGGACATCAAATCCTGCGCGTTCGCGCCGCAGACCGCCGGGGCCTAATGCTGAAAGCGTTCGTTTGCTCCGCAGCTCTGCCAGCGGATTTGTTTGATCCATGAATTGTGAAAGCTGGGAAGATCCGAAGAATTCCCGCAAAGCCGCCACAACCGGACGAATGTTCACCAGGCTGACCGGAGAGACCTGATCCTGGTCACGGATGGACATGCGCTCTTTGATAACCCGTTCCATGCGGCGCAAGCCGATGCGAAGTTTATTCTGGATCAATTCACCGTTGGTCTTTACGCGGCGGTTACCCAGGTGGTCAATGTCATCCTTATCCTCAATTTCATTGTTGATCAGGATCATACGGCGGATCAGGTACACAATATCCCACTTGGTCACGCTGCGGTGAGAAACCGGGATGCGGTCCATCAGGTCAAGTTTCTGATTTAGTTTGTAGCGACCAACCCGCTCAAGATCATAGTGCCGGCTGTCGAATAGTTGCTCTTCCAGGAAATTGCGTGCATTTTCCAGGTTCGCCGGGTCGCCGGGACGCATGCGGCGGAAGAATTCGATCAATGCAGCTTCAGCAACGGTCTGCCCGTTACTCAGATCCCAAACAGGTTCTTCCTTCAAGGTTGATGGGATCAACAGCCGGTCCGGGTTGTTGTCAATGTCACTGAAGAGAGAAATGATCTCCTCATCGGAACCGACTTTGAGCGGAGTATCACCGGCGAGATTGTCGTCAACAGCAGCCAGAGCCCGCAGGAAAATCGTGATGGGCACCGTGCGTTTCCGGTTGAATTTCAGGATCATGTAATTTTTGCTTTTTGTTTCAAACTCCATCCATGCGCCGCGGTCTGGGATCAGTTTTGCCATAGCCAGGCGGTGTCCGGTTGCCCGGTCGATCTGGGCTTCAAAATACACACCCGGTGAGCGGATGAGCTGTGAGACTACAACCCGTTCTGTTCCATTAATAATAAAGGTGCCGTTTTCGGTCATCTCAGGGAAATCCCCGAGGAAGATATCAGATTTCACCGGCTGCGGAATATCCGGTCCTGCCAGCAATACAGAAACGTACAGGGGGCTGGCATAGGTCAGATCCCGTTCAACACATTCTTCCATGGTGTGTTTCGGGTTCTCAAACCAGTATTTCAAACCCCATTGTTTCGCCTCAGGGCTGTGTCCCGGAAAATAGAGTTTCATCCCCTTGTTATAAGACTCGATCGGGGAGATCTCGTGGAAGAGATCGGTTAAGCTTTCTTCTTTCAGTCTCTTAAAAGAGTCCAGCTGTACATCAATTAGATTGGGTAGATTAAAAATTGTTGGAATACGAGCGTAAGATTTGCTGGGTAAAACAGAAGCCATGGGTTTCTCCTAAAATTTCAGTACCTGGCACAATTTATCATTATCCCGCCTGGATATCAGCCCGGGATGCGCAAACAATCATTATATCAATACATTTTTAATTGGTCAAGAAATTTAGTTTCAGATTTCTCTATTATTCCAGGTAGAGAATCCGGCTTTCAAAAGATTCTGTTGAAAACTTCATTAACCCCCACGAACACCGGGTTTCGGGTGGCAGTGCAAAAGTTGCTGAGCCGGGGTTAAAAAAAAGTTTATCCCCCATCCGGATTTCTTCTGCGCAGTGGGAGTGTCCGAAGATATAGACAGAGGCTTCAGATTCTGCCTGGATCAACCTGCTGATATACCGGTCTGACCGGTATCCCTTAACCGCGTGCTGGATTTTGTCCAGCCAGTAAGAAACGAACCCCATATGCCCATGCGTGAGAAATACTCGATGGTCATTGATTTCTATTTGCCGCGTAACCGGCAACTCGCTCCCGAATGCCAGGTCCCGGTTTCCCTTTACTGCCCTAACCGGTGCAACCTCTTCCAGCTCACGCAGGATCCGCGCAATGGAGATATCCCCGGCATGCAGGATTAGCTGAACCCCGTTTTCCCGCATGGAGGAGATTACCCCCGGATGCAGCCGGCTTGTCCGATCCGGGATGTGTGTATCGGCAACAATGCCCACAATGATGGGATTTGGAGAGGAGAATTTTTCAATCATTTCATGAGGCTAGGATCTGGTTCACATCAGTAATTGCCTGTGAAGTATTAAGGAATTGAACACCATGAATCCCTGCTTCATTTGCGCCAGCGATATTCTCACTGAAATCATCCACAAATATCGCCTCATCAGCTTTAACTTCCATAAGCTCCAATATCCGCTGGTAAATCTTGGCATCAGGCTTTCGCAGGCGAACTTCACAGGAGAACATCGAGTATTGGAACACGATCCCGAGCGGGATTCGCTGATTGAGGCTTTGCCTGGCTCCAGACCAGGCGTTGCTTAACAGCCCGGTTTTATAGCCCTTATTCAGGCTCTTAATATACTCTACCAGTTGTTTATCAATAACATCCTCAGCCCAAAACCTGTCCTGAAGTTCCTGTACCCTTTCCCTGGAAACCCCCAGGTTGTCGGCCACAAAATTCCAATGATCACTTTCAGAAATGAGTCCAACTGTTGCCTTTTCAGCGCTCGGCGAATCAAAAACGAGTTTATAGAGAGTTTTGACAGGAATATCAAACTCGTCTGCCATTTCAAGTCGGGAGCGTTCCCCGCTCGTTCGTAAAATAACTCCCCCCATATCCCAAATGACTGCCTTGATCTTCTTTGTCATCGTCTATCCTTTATTAAATATCCCCGAGTATATCACGCAAAAAAAGAGTCCCGTGTTGTACAGGACTCTTCTTACCGTACCATTTTTTCATTTTTCGAGGGTCTGAAGGAATTCCCAGTCTCTCTGCAGGATTCCCATATTCAGCACATCCCAGCGTTTGTCTTCCTTATATATCAACTCCCGGGAAGTCCCTTCATACTTGAAACCACACTTCTCATAGGATCGGATTGCCCGTTTATTGAATTCGAACACACTCAGGTTCACTCTGTGCATGTTCAGCCCGCGAAAAGCGAATTTTAGCAGCAGGTTCATGGCATCTGTGCCGTACCCTTTATCCCGGTACTCAGCTTCACCAATGGCAATCCCGACCCACGCTGTCCGGGCCGTCCATTCATACCCATCCAGTTCCACAAACCCAATCGTTTTCCCGTCCTTGCGTTCACAGATCGAAAACAGGGCAGAATTCGGCGAGTCTTTTTCGAACCATTCCTTCATACTGGTTGCCGAAAGTTGTCGGGCAGGAATGATGTTCAATTGTCGTTGATAATCGCTGTCGTGATCCCATTTCTCCCATAAAGGGAGTTCTTTTTCAAGGTTAACTGGGGTTAACTCCACCAGGTCTCCAACCAGGAAATTATTTTTCATAAAGCACCTCCTCCTGAAGCTTCTTCCATTCAGGTTTTAAGATTGCATAATCCAGCTGGTCATAATGCTTTCCGTCATAGAAAAGGGCTTCCGCGCGCTGGGTTTCCCGCAGGAATCCCGCTCTTTCGAAAATTGCCATTTTGGCAGGATTATGATCCGATAATTCGGTCCAAAGTCGATGCAGGCTGAGTTCCATAAAGGAGTAACGCAAAGCAAGTTGCATCACTTCATCCCCAAACTTCATCAGCGCATTTTCATCTTCAAAGAACAAAAAAAGGCGTCCGGTCTGCTGAGAATGCCATATCCATCCAAAGACCAGCAAGCCGATGATCTCGGGTTTCCCGATGGGTCGGATGGCAAAGTAATAAGCCCCGAAGGTCTCATTCGCCTTCTTGATCTTTTCAGCGATTGCTTTCTTGAATTCCGCCGCAGAGTAAGGGCGGAAGTTCCCCTCCATGAACTCTTTCACAAACTCCTGGTCTGAGGTCCAGGTAGAGAGTACCTCCACATCCTTTTCCGGGTCCAGGGCTGTGAGCTCAATTTCGTTTCCGATGAATAATGATGTCCCGATCATGTTTACACCTGCGCTTTCTTTCTATTCCATTACTGCCATCGCCGGCTCACCAATGAACCGGGCGTCCATTTTTGAATGCTGCCAGGAGAGAATTTCAAGCCCTCCCACCAGCCCAGCCAGTTCCCGCAAGTCCTTTTCAGAACCCGGGCAGCCGCTGATAGCCTGATCATTCAGAACCAGGATACGCTTGAAACACCCCGCCAGAATATCTTTCTTCATCTGCAGGTATGCCGGACGTGCCAGGTTTTTCAAGCAGTTCACATCCAGGTAGATCCCGATGAGATTTCGCATGCCCAGGCAGCGGTGGATCAGGTCCAGTCCTGCATACAATTGATGCTTGGCATCATGGCTATAAACCTGTCCCTCTTCGATCTCTGCCCGGATATAGAATCCGAAAGACTCAGGATCTCTCAATTTTTGTGTATCAAAATAATTCACTCGATATGCGCCGAATTTCATCAGTGTGTCCAACATTTTCGGCCTCCTTCATTTCCGTACAATAGAACATTTCCTATTCAAATTTGACCTTTGGTCATCAACAAACTTAATTTGCTCCGTTTCTGTTTATCGTCATAAAACCCTCCAAGAATCAAAAAAGACCTGGATCTCCCGAGGTCTTTGTGGCATAAAAAAAACCACGGGAGAGAATGCACCCGTGGTTTCGTAGTTACGATTCGGAATTATCCGAAAACAGGCGCATTACGACAAGGCAAACCAGCGACACCAGCAAGACTGGTGAGCTTAGCTGCGGTCTGCAATTTCAGGATCAGGTTTACCATTTCGTCGCGCTCCTTTCTGTAGAATAATTACGGATTAATTGTACATACAACTCAAATTTCGTCAAGGATTATTAGAAGTTTCTTAGAATTTGACTTGGTATAATCCCTTTATGATCACCGACTTGAAACAGTTATTTGAATCCAATCAGATTTTTGCGGATAATTCACAACTTAATGCCTTTAATACATATGAAGATGAGCTCATCGCGTGGAATGAGAAAATGAACCTCACCGCTATTCGTGATCGCGAAGGTATCCGGGTGAAGCATTTCCTGGATTCCCTCACCTGCCTTAAAGCTGTTCCTGACCTGCAAACACAAAAAGTGATCGATATAGGAACGGGTGCAGGGTTTCCGGGTATCCCGCTGAAAATTCTTTTCCCCGGTCTTCATCTCACCCTCGTTGAATCCATTGGCAAAAAAGCCGCCTTTTGCCGGCACATTGTTGAAACCCTGGGATTTCGAAATGTGAGCGTTGTCACCAGCCGCGCAGAAGAACTTGGACAGTCCCCCGCTCATCGCGATCAATACGATCTTGCTCTCGCTCGGGCAGTTGCCAGTCTGCCGGTGCTTGTAGAATATCTTCTGCCGCTTCTCCGCCTGGGTGGGACTATGGTGGCGCAAAAAGGGGAAACAGCACCGATGGAAGCTCAGCAGTCTGAAAATGCTCTCAAAATCTGCGGCGGCCGGCTCGATCAGTTAATCCCCGTCACCCTTCCTGGAGTGCCTGGTGACCGCTATCTGGTTTCAATTTCAAAGGTTGCCGCCACACCCAAAAATTTCCCGCGCAACACGGGCATCCCGCAGAAAAAACCTTTGTGAAATCAATCAGGGTGGATGACACTGCCGCTGTCGATCGTCCACTTTTCGCAGTTTTCTGCAAATGCTTCTGGAAAGAGGTGCAGGTCCGTAGTCGTCATGATCGTTTGTTCAGCATTTTCCAGGTAATCGATCAGGAATTTCCGGCGATGCAAGTCCAGCTCAGCCATGATCTCATCCAGGAGTAGAACCGGCCACTGCGTTGTCCGCTGTTTGAGCCAATCCACTTCAGCAAGTTTCAAAGAAAGTAAAGCAGTCCTGATCTGTCCGCGTGAACCAAAATCCGTCAGGTCAATCCCGTTACTTTGAATTCTCATTTCATCCCGGTGGGGTCCGATGCTGGTGACACCCCTGAATATTTCCTCGCTTCGGGCAGCCCTGAGTTGGGAAAGAAATCCTTGCTGTAGTTGATCCATCGAAAAGCCTTCCCGGTTGACCGGGGTCTGTATCGGTAGAGAAATCTGCCCATTAGGTTTCTGTAGCGGGTCATAAGAGGGTTGATAGATCAGCCGTAGCACCTCTTTTGATCCGGTTAATTTGTCATGAATTCGTGCAGCGATCTGATCGATTTCTTTGATTGCGTTTATCCTCGCCTGCAGGATTCGCGCCCCACGGCTGGTCACCATTTCATCCCAATAATCCAGTTGCGCTGCATCCCCTCCCCGTTCAGATAACATCTTCAACAAGGCATTGCGCTGTGTGACTGCATTATTGTATTCAGAAAGAGTCTGGGTGAAAAAGGGATCCCCCTGTGCGATCGCCAGGTTGAGATAACGCCTGCGTTCATCAGGACCTTCTTCAATGATCCGGGTCATCTGCGGCAGGAAGATCACCGCGCTGAAATGACCCACCAGTTGATTGGGCGGTGTCTTTACTCCGTCCAGCAGAGTTTCCTTACGTAAGCGCGCCCCGCCGTTCCCGTTGGATTCCTGGATTAACCTGATCTCAAGCTTATGACTCTTTTCTGCGCGAAAATAAGTGCCCACCAGCCTGGTCACGGCCAGTGCTTCGCGAGTGGCCACAAAATTAACCAGTTGCCTGTCGCTTTGTGCATGGAACGAGGTGAAGGTTGCCAGAAAGTAGATTGCCTCCAGCAGCGAGGTTTTCCCTTGCGCGTTGGCGCCTTGCAGCAAAAGAACCCGCCGAGGAATATTCATATCCAGGCGGGAAAAAAGGCGGAAATTTGTCAGGGCTAAATGCGTAAGATACATAACTAATCCAGCGGTATCTCGTCCTCCGCGGTTGGTTTCCAGACCTTATCAGTCAGATCGGTATATACGATTCCATCGAGGTGGTCGATCTCATGTTGAAAGATCCTTGCCAGCCATCCCTCGGCCTTGATCTTCACCGGGTTCCCCTGGCGATTTTGCCCCTTTACCGTTACCCGCAGATTGCGCTCAACTTCTCCTATCAATCCTGGTACCGAAAGGCATCCTTCGATGCCCGTTTCAGTCTCCACTGACCGTTCAGTGATTTCGGGATTTGCCACAACGAACAACTTCTTGGGCACTTTCTCATCTTCATCGTCACCGTATTCAACCACAACCAGTCTCAATGGAACTGCCACCTGCGGAGCCGCCAGTCCAACACCTGGGGCTTCCCGCATCGTTTCGATCATATCCTCAACCAGCACGCGGAAATCTTTGCCGAAATCAGTAACCTTGTGTGCTTTCCGGCGTAATAGTGGATTCGGAAGTGTGACTATATCTAATAATGCCATCCATACCTCTTAATTAATTTACCTATTTTACCTTTGTTCTTTGTTTCCATCATCCTTCGATCGCTTGATCTGATCATAAGTCGTGATCCATTCCGCCATCCGTTGCCCTTCAGCGCGTTGCTGCTCATCCTGGTATTTCTTCAGGTGCAGGTAAACCTCCGCCTGGATTTGGGAAGGAGCATAGACGTCGTCAAAGGTCAACTCCTCATTCCCGATTTGGATCCTCACTGTCCCGTAATTTAAAAGCAATCCGATCAAACCTTTTCTTTTGAATTCCACGGTCTGGATATTCTTGACTGGTGCAGATCGGCGGTCTTCGTACCCCAAAGGTTTCCGTGAAACATCCATCAATTGGTCCTTGGTTAAAACATATTGATCGTTGTACCAGTCAAGGTATTGATACAGCCACCATAACGCGGATATGACAGTTAACCCAAGTGTAGCCGCGTAGAAGGGGGTTTCCGGGATCGAGGTAAAAAGCCCCATCGCCCTCCCGAGAAATCCAACGAAAAGGAGCGCGAGTAGCAGGAAGGGAACAAGAGTTTTCTTCATCAGAATCCACCAGTGCGTTCGATAGATGATCGAGTTCCCTTTTACCTGGCGCAGCTGGAAGAATCGGGCAAGCCAATCCATCGATGAACTGCTTTGATAAACCGACGAAGACGGGTGAGGCTGGGATTTCGCTTGAGTCTTACTCTTCTTGCCTGCTTCTACCCCACCTAATCGCCCCGCTAATGTAGCCTCGATACCCTTCCTTTCTTCTTCCTTCTTTTCCCGTGTAGCCTGCTCACGGAGGTGTTCCAGGTAATCAAAGATCGATTGTGGGAAAGGCAGTTTTTTGAACGCAATTTCACCGGTATAGGAGCGCAGGTTTACCGTTCCATAACCAATGAGTCGACCCAATAATGAAGTGTCAAATCCTGTTGAAAGAATTGCGCTGACAGGAGATTCCTGCCGGCTGTCAAAAAAACCATAAAGTTGGCGTTGTGCCACAACCCTGAAATTGGTGACAATAAAATAATCATTAGCCCATTCCACTGCTGCCCAAAAACCGGCAAGGATCCCCATAAGCAATACCAGTAAAGCCATCACCATCAGCAGTTGGTTGAAATCCCTGGACGAAAAGGATGCGAACAACAGCAGGGAGAACGCAGCCAGTCCCACCAGGTTGATCAGCAGCAATCGTAAAAACGGGATGATCTTATGCCTGCGGCTGATCAGTTGTATCTTTTCTGCTGGTGCCAGCCAGGGGAGTACAAGATCACTGGACACTTTTTGAGATTGTGCCAGCAGAGAAAACCTGTCGCGCAAAAGGGGATATTTGTTTTCCAGTAGGACCAGATCTCGGTTCTTAAGCAATAACAGGCTTGTCGCAGTTACGCTCACTGCATCTGTACGGCGCGAGCCTCCCCGTTGAATGGCTTCCTCTCCGAAACGGTCACCTGGTCCGAGTTCAGCGTTACTCACCACTGCATTCTTCCTGTCACCGCTGATGCGCACTGTTCCTTCAAGAACAAAGAATAGGTGGTCCGCCTTTTCGTCCCTGGAGAAAATCCTCGTTCCCGGCGAACACTCCAGGTATTCAAAGTTATTCAGGCAGTCCGTGATCTGGCCATCCTCCAGCAAATTGAACGGGAAGATATTCTGAAATTTTTCAAGGATGGAATCAATACCTGAATTCATATTGTTTAGTATATCCAACCTTTTAGGGATTTGACAACCGCCATTTGTTCCACGAATTATCCGTTTCGGTCTGGTAAAATGAGATTCGGTAATGCTTTGCAGGAGATTGCCTGATAATGCGATTAAAGAATTTTACACTTCTCCGTTGGATCTCTCTGGGCTTGATTATTTCAGCCGTGTTACTGTCAATTTTCCAGTTGGCTGTTTACAGTCGTCTTCGCTCGGCGTTTTCCGAGGGTACCACTATCGGTGGTATCGATGTTAGTGGTCTATCAGAAGAAGACGCCGCCATCCGCATCACCCAGGCTTTTGCGATTCCTGTCGAGATGCGTTATGGTGAGGATATCATTCAGGCGAAACCTGCAACATTGGGCTTCTCTCTGGACCTCGCGGGTATGATGGCAGCTGCTGACCAGGCGCGTACCGCATCCCCATTCTGGTCAGGTTTCATCGATTATCTTTTCAATCGCCTGCCTGAATCTCAGGTAATTCCACTGCGTTCAAAACTGGACCTTGAGGTTCTCCAGTCTTATCTTATTTATGAAATTGCTGCTCGCTATGACCAGCCGGCTGAAGCCTTCATCCCCATCCCCGGCACGGTAAATTTTCAAACCGGCAATCCTGGCAGATCATTGGATATCGAGCGTTCGATGGAACTTGTTAGTAATGCGCTAAAATCTCCAACCTCTCGCATCGTCAATCTTGCAACCACGCAGTCCGGGGCAACCCGCCCCTCTCTGAACACCCTCAAGGTTCTGCTCCAGCAGATCGTGGATTCACGGGGGTTCACTGGCCAGGTGGAGATCTATCTGCTCGACCTGCAATCCGGCAATGAAATGCAGGTTGCCTACCAGGCCGGTAATCAGCTTGTCCCTGAGATTGCCTTTTCAGCAGAAAGCACCATCAAAATTCCCATCCTGGTTGAAACTTACCGCCGTCTCGGAGAGCCCCTCTCATCCGAAAACGCCCAACTCATCGAAGAAATGATCGTTCTGTCCGACAACACTGCTCCCGACAAGCTTATGTCTTCTCTCATGTCCCCTACGCTGGGTCCGTTGGAAGTAACTCGGACAATGAAGGCTCTTGGACTGAAAAACACGTTCCTGGCTGGCATGTTCTATATCGGCGCACCACTTCTCAATCGATATTCAACCCCTGCCAACACCCGCACCGATATTTTCACCGATCCGGATCCCTACAACCAGACCACTCCAGTCGATATAGGACTTCTACTCAACGACATTTATGAATGCGCCCAAAATGGCGGCGGCAGTTTTGCAGCAGCCTTCCCGGCAGAAATTACCCAGAATGAATGCAAGTCCATGATCACTTACCTCACCCGCAATCACATCGGTGTGCTAATCGAAGCTGGCGTCCCCGAAGGGACCAAGGTTGCCCACAAGCATGGCTGGGCGGTTGATCCGGTGGATGGGTTGATGCACACCGTCGGAGATGCCGCACTTGTTTACACCCCGGGTGGCAACTACATCCTGACCATTTTCATCCACGATGATGCCCAGATCGTCTGGGACGCCGCCAACAAATTATTTGCTGATCTCTCGTCAGCGGTGTATAACTACTTTAACCTTGAACTCAATTAACCCCTTTTTACCAAAGTCGAAAAAATATATTTCGGGATGGAACATTCTATGGAATCTACTCAACCCCAAACCACATCAGTGAACTCCTGGTTGGAGAAACCCATAAACCACGTGATTCCAAAGATCACGCCTGAGCTCATATTTATCACCCTGGTTTTGATTGTCACTGTCCTTAGCCGGCTGATCGGTCTGGGCTGGCGCGTGATGAGCCACGATGAAGTCAATCATGTCGTTCCCTCCCATTCCTTTTACCAGGGCAGTGGCTACAGCCATGACCCTGTCACCCACGGCCCCTTGCAATTCCACCTTGTCGCGGCTTCCTATTACCTCTTCAGCGATACCGATTTCACCTCCCGCATTCCAGCCGCTCTCTTCAGCATTGCCACGGTCGCCTTCGTCCTTTTTGCCTGGCGGCGTTACCTGGGCAAAACCGGTGCCTTGCTGGCAGGTTTCTTCTTCATGATCTCCCCTTATATCCTGTTTTACGGTCGATATACGCGCAATGAAGCGTTCATCGGATTGTACGGTGTTGTCATGCTCTATGCCGTCCTGCGCTACCTCGAGCAGGGCAAGAACTCAATGCTCTACATATACATGACCACCATTGCCCTGCATTTCTGTACCAAAGAAACCTCCTTCATCTACACCGCTGAGATTCTCATCTTTCTCGGTCTGGTCTTTCTGGTGGATGTCACCAAAAAAACCTGGAAACGGAATACGAACAGGGACGTTTTCATTCTTACCATGCTGGCGGCTCTCCTCTTCCTGGTGGCTGCATTGGGGATTGGGGTGATATTAGCCAAAACCGGCGCTACCGACGCACAGGCTGTTACTGAAACTGCCAATGCCGCCGCAATACCTGCTGCCGCTGCTGCAATGGATCCTCTGCAGATTGCCCTTTATGCCTGTCTCGGATTGACAGTTGTCTCCCTGTCCATCGGACTCATTTTCCTGTTCACCGGGCTGGGAATGGGCGAACTTCGCAAAATTCGTTCGTTTGATCTGCTCATCGTCACCCTCACCGTCATCATTCCCCAGTTGATCGCCTTTCCCATCAAGCTGGCCGGTTGGGATCCCCTGGATTATTCCCAACCCGGGCTGATCCGCACCAGCATCGTCCTTGGCATCAGTCTCGTGCTTTCTGCCGGCATCGGCGTGCTCTGGAAACCCCGTCTGTGGCTCATCAACGCTGGCATTTTCTACGGTCTGTTCACCATCTTCTATACCTCCCTCTTCACCAACGGGCAGGGATTTTTCACCGGTCTGGTTGGTTCTTTGGGATATTGGCTCTCCCAGCAAGCAGTCAACCGTGGCACCCAGCCCTGGTATTTTTATGCGCTCATTCAGATTCCCATGTATGAATACCTTGCCGCCCTGGGAACAATTCTTGCGTTCATCATCGGCATCCGGCACAGGCTCTTCTCTACCCTGCCGCAAACCCCGCCAGCCGAACAGCTTCCGGCTGCTCAACATGCTACCCAGATTGCCCTTCCTGTTTCCGAAGATAATGTCGAAACAATTGTGCAGGAACAGCGCCTGCCGGTTCTCACCCTCCTGATTTACTGGTCGGTGTTAAGTCTCCTCGCCTTCACCGTTGCCGGCGAAAAAATGCCCTGGTTGACTTTCCACATCACCCTGCCAATGCTTTTAGCCAGCGGTTTCTCCCTTGGTTTCATCATCGACCGACTTAAATTGAAAGCTTTCACCCTCAAATCCCTGCTGGCGTTCGCGCTTGTTCCGGTCTTTCTCGTGAGTCTGGGCAGGGCAATTGGTATGCTTACCGGCACCAATAAACCCTTTGCCGGTCACGAGCTCTTCCAGCTTCAGTCCACCAGTACCTTCCTCTTTGCGGTGATCGCTGCCGTCGCCAGCGGATGGGGTGTTTTACGACTTCTCAAGGACTGGGAACCTGTCAATCTCATCAGGGTCCTCGTCATTGCGTTCTTTGCAATCCTCACCATCACCACCACGCGCTCTTCCTACCAGGCCAACTTCATCAACTATGATAGCGGCAAGGAATTCCTCGTTTATGCCCACTCCGCCCGCGGACCCAAGGACGTTTTGGAGCAGGTGGATGACATCGCCGAACGCACCGGGGTCGGTAAAAATATCAAGGTCGCTTATATTGCTGATGCCCTCTACCCCTATTGGTGGTACTTCCGAGATTATCCCAACAAGGTTTGGTACGACAAGGAACTGACCCGCGACTTGCTTGATTTTCCTGTCATCATCTCCGATGATACCCAGCATTCAAAAACTCAAGCCATCTTAAAAGACAACTATTACGAGTTCTCCTACCTGCGCCTCGTCTGGCCAATGCAGGACTACTTCAACCTCACCTTCAAACAGGTGTGGACCAATTTCAAAGATCCCCAATGGCGCGAAGCTATCTACCGCATCTGGGCTTACAAGGATTACTCGCTCTACAGTCAACTCAAGGGTCGAACCGATCTCACCGATGCCACCTGGCAGCCTTCCGGTAGTATCCACCTCTTTGTGAAAAAGGATATCGTCAGCAGCATCTGGACGTACGGTGTCCTTCCCTCCTCATCCATCACTGAAACCGTTGATCCTTACGCTGGCAAATACGAGACACTCACTCCCGTCTCCGTCATCGGTTCAGCCGGCACTGAAAGTGGACAGTTCTCCGCCGTCCGCGATGTAGCTATCGCTCCCGATGGTTCCATCTACGTAGCCGATTCCCTCAATCATCGTATCCAGCACTTCGGTGCTGATGGGCAATTCATCTCCGCATGGGGTAGTTACGCCAGCGTGGATGTTGGTGACGCTCCCGGTGGCACCTTCAACGAACCCTGGGGTGTTGCTGTAGCCCCGGATGGCACGGTTTATGTCACCGACACCTGGAATTACCGTGTCCAGAAATTCACTGCAGATGGGAAATTCATTTCCATGTGGGGCGCTCCTGGCACCGCTGATCTCGTCGACACCTTCTGGGGTCCGCGCGGAATAGTCATCGACAGCAAGGGGCACGTCATCATCACCGACACCGGCAACAACCGCGTGGTCGTCTTTGACCGGGATGGCAATTTCATCACCCAGTTTGGCTCAAAAGGGATGGAATCCGGCGAGTTCTACGAACCCGTTGGTCTTGCTGTTGACGCTGAGGATTGGCTCTATGTCGTCGACACCTGGAATCAGCGTATCCAGGTATTCGCCACCGACGCCACCGGCACTTTCTACCAATTCCAGAAGGAATGGCAGGTTTCCGGTTGGGAGGGTGAATCCATGGAAAACAAGCCCTTCATCGACGTTGATTCATCCGGAAACGTCTATGTCACCGATCCCGACCTATTCCGTGTTATCGCGTTCGACCAGGATGGTAATCCACTCCGCGTCTGGGGTACTTACAGCAATGGCATTGATGGATTCGGCAAGCCCGTCGGTATCGCTGTCAACAGCTCCGATGCTGTCTGGGTCTCTGACTCAGAAAACAACCGCCTGCTCAAGTTTGAATTTACCAGTCCTGAGATTTCCACCCTGCCGCAGGGTTACCCTGCCCTGCCCTCTTCATCCATCCAGGTCACCTACAATTTCTCCACCGGTCTGGTTGAGAATCCGCTCGGCGAGGCGGTCTACCGCATCAGCGAAGATGGTCTCTCCTGGGTTCCCGTCATCCCCGAAGGCATCCTCGGCTCACTTCCATTGGACACCAAACCTGTTATCATCAATGACCGCTGGATCATCCAGGATGCAGGGGGTCCCGTTTTCCGCTGGGAACCCGACTTGCTCCTCTGGATCTCTGTGGCAGAGACCCTGCCAACCTCAAACTAGAAAAACAAAACCGGCTCTTGTGAGCCGGTTTTAATTTATTTCTTCTCAACCCCTAAAATTCTGCTGAGGATGAAACTGACGATGCTGACGATCAGCGCGCCTAAAAAGGCATACCAGAATTTGTTTTCCGGGATGGTGAATCCCATCTGCATCTGGCTGCCGATCCATCCCGCCAGCAGGAACATCACTGTGTTCACCACCAGCGTTCCCAGTCCCAGCGAGAGCACAATTAATGGGCAGCTCGCGATCATCAACACGGGTCGGATAAGCGCGTTCACCAGCCCGAAGATCAGTGCCAGCACCAGGAATGCCCACCATTTCTCGTTCTGCATTACGATATGCGGCGAGAGGATCAGCACGGCAAGATAAAGTGCTCCGGCGTTGACAATTAAACGGGTAAGAAACTTTGGCATTTTATTAATTTCCTTTCGTCCATATATACGGATTTGTCGCAGAAAAGTTGGATGCTTACGGGATCGCTCTTTCCATATGCCGTTTCATCCAGATCAGCGTATTGGATTCCACCATCCCCGCTGCCCGGAATGCTTCTACGCCTCGCCCTGCGGGATAATTTACCGTCAGCCGGTGCGGTGCCAGCACATGCCGTTGAATTTCCGGCAGCAGCCCGCGGATGGCTTTATCCTCCCACGCGGGGGTCGTCGCCAGCCATACCGGGTCATTCGGTTCTCCCCGCCGCGCCAGGGTTGCGTTACCGATCAATTGGTTATCCTCGTATGCCGACCAGGAACGTTGATAGACGCCGTTCATCAGGTTGTCGATCGTATTCGCCAGCGTCGGTTCAAGTTTTTCGATTTGCAGCGGGAAGTTCCACGCCAGTTCAGGTGGAAAGAGCGCTTTCAGCCAATCCTGTTGCTGCGCCCAATCAGCTTTCCGCCGCTTGCTCACCCTGATTCCCCCCGGCGCTTCTGCTCCTTTATCCTGCCCGGGGCGGAAGATCCACTGGGTGCGCCGTGACATTTCCTCGAATCCATGCGTCAAATACAACTGCTGCGCCACCGTATTCTCGCTGCGTACCTGCAGGTAGATCGTCTTTCCCCCGTTCACACTCACGTGCGCGATCGCCCGGTCGGTCAGTTTACGCGCAATGCCCTGCCCGCGGTGCTCGGGGTGCACTGCCACGTTTGCCACAAAATAGGCATGTTTCAAATACCGCCGGATGACTATCAGTGTCAGGTTGCCAATGATCCGGTTGTTTTCCACCCACACGTATCCATGAAATGGCAGGTTCGATGATTCCGGTGTCGAGTTATCCAGGATGTATCCCGCGTAGTCCCGCGCTGCTGTGCGGATGTGCCGCACGTAATCCCGCCCTTCAGCGTCCAGGTATGGCGCAAAGCAGATCTCAACCAGGTCCGCGATCTGCGGCAGGTCCCTGCGCAGTTGCACCGGCCGGATGTGAGGGTCTGCAATATCCATCCCTGTCATGCATTTATTTTACACCGGCTGCTTACCTCCCGCAGGTTTTCACCCCCTCCTGCCTCATCCATTTGGAACCAATCTTGCACAGAATACATTCGCAAAACTCTAACAATGTTCTTATACATAAAACCGGAAAGTGCCGTTTTGAAATGCTATAATTTTTTCAACTAATGCTACAAGGACGGAAACTCTTATGATGCGATTTGATCGTTTTACTGAAAGAGCCCAGGAAGCTGCGCAGCGCGCCGCTGAGATCATCCAGCGCTACGGGCATAATCAGATTGATACCGAACATATTCTGCTCGCGCTGATCGAGCAGCCCCAGGGCGTTGTTCCCCAGATCCTCGAGATCCTCAAAGTCGACCCGCAGATCCTTGCGGAGCGCCTTGATTACATCCTCAAAACCAGCCCCAAAGCCAGTATCTTCGGCGGTGGCGCAGGGCAGATCTTCATCACCCCGCGCGTCAAGCGGATCATCGATGTTGCCAATGAAGAAGCCAGCAAGCTGAAAGACGAATACATCTCCACCGAGCACCTTTTCCTGGCTATCCTCGGCGAGAAGAACACCCCCGCCGCCCGCCTGCTCGAAACCACCGGACTTACCCGCGACCGCGTATACGATGCCATCGTTGAAATGCGCGGCGGTCAGCGCGTCACCGACCCGCAGGCTGAAACTCGCTACCGTACACTCGAAAAATATTCCCGCGACCTCACCCAGCAAGCCCGCGAAGGCAAGCTGGACCCGGTTATCGGGCGTGATTCTGAGATCCTCCGCGTCATGCAGATCCTCAGCCGCCGCACCAAGAACAACCCGGTCATCATCGGTGAAGCCGGCGTCGGCAAGACTGCCATTGTTGAAGGTCTAGCCCAGAAGATCGCCTCCAATGATGTCCCCGAGATTCTCATGGGCAAGCGCGTCATTGCCCTCGATCTCGGCGGCATGATCGCCGGCAGCCGCTTCCGCGGTGAGTTTGAAGAACGCCTCAAAGCTTCTATTGAGGAAGTTCAACGTTCCAATGGTGAGATCATCCTCTTCATCGACGAGCTCCACACGGTCGTCGGCGCTGGTGCCGCCCAGGGAGCCATGGATGCTTCCAACATGCTCAAACCCGCTCTCGCGCGTGGCGAACTCCAGTGCGTCGGAGCTACCACCCTCGATGAATACCAGAAACACATCGAAAAAGATGCCGCCCTAGAGCGCCGTTTTGCCCCGGTCTTCGTTGACGAACCTTCGCAGGAGGACACTCTCAAGATGCTCCTCGGTCTGCGCGACCGCTACGAAGCCCACCACAAGGTGCACTTCTCCGATGACGCTCTGCAGGCGGCTGTCAAGCTCAGCTCCCGCTACGTCACCGACCGCCGCCTCCCCGACAAAGCCATCGACCTCATGGACGAAGCTGCCGCCAAGTTGCGCGTTGCTCTCTACTCTCTCCCTGCTGACCTTAAGCAGATGAAATCCGAGCTTGACCGCCTCAAGGCTGAAGAGGAACAGGCTGGTGTGGAACGCGATTACGAACGCGCGGCCCGCATGAAAGCCGACCGCCTCCGCACCGAAGAAGAGTTCAATACCCGGCGTGATGCCTGGGAAGCCGAGCACAAGCTTGATGAGGTCGTCGATGTCAACGACATCGCCCAGGTCCTCGCTCAGTGGACCGGTATTCCCGTCAGCCAGATGATGGAAGC
>ERZ1649853.384-NODE-384-length-18799-cov-6.303190_pt1 | contig 18799 bp, 18 predicted proteins | sample MGYA00575353_ERZ1649853 | MGnify/ENA primary metagenome ERZ1649853 (study PRJEB40853, sample SAMN11349654) | freshwater sediment metagenome | isolation source: river sediment | host: Sediment | place: India: Okhla Barrage, New Delhi | collected 2017-02-21 ...
AAAATCAATTCAAATCATTTCAGGGATCAGGCCCGAGAGTACTCGGGGGATCAGGATTCTGGAGTCAGGCAGCACGGGTCAGGATGCAGGGGTGTGTGCAGGTTGTTTTGAAAAAAAACAACGAGGAACAACCTGGGAATGTTGGATTTTAGATTTCTGATTGCCGATTGCAGCTTGTAGGTGAATACGCTTACCACAATGGACACAAAGGTCACGAAGGGTTTGAGGAATCTGGTGGACGCAGGATGTAGGTTGTTAAGGTTCCGCAGAGAAAATGGCGCGGGGAAGAATCCGTCGCGCCTGGGTTTGTAGGGGTATTATAGCATAAATGTTCTATTTATACAAGGGTTTGCATTGCGGAATTTAAGGGAAGGATATGCGGAGGGGCAAAGAGGGCACCACAGAGTGCACAGAGGACACAGAGAAGAGCTTTTAACGCGGAGAACGCAGAGAGCGCGGAGTGGGGTTGGTCAATATTGGCAGGGAGCGAACGGGGAAGGAGGCAGAGGCGCAGCAGGGGAAGCACGAGGAAAGCCGGGGTGGGAAGGTGGCGGAGGAATGCTGGGTGGAGTGCGGTGAGGAGAAAAGCGAGAAATCATCCATGGAGGATGCGGAGGAAAGTGAGAATCGCCCGCACTCCACCCAGCCTACTTACTACTGACGATTAGGCAAGCTCAACCAAGTAAATACTTCGTTGATATTTTAGCTTAAATCCTACGGCTCAACCATCCAGCCCACTAGCGATGACTTAACATCTTCAGCAATTATTGAAGCAAAGCTATTTTTCAGATCTATCAGGATCAGGATGGGCAAACTCCCATCTTCAGGGAGAAAGTTGACGATCAGTTGTTGGCCATCTGGCGACCAGACAGGAAGCCGGGTGAATTTTGAAGTACCAATACAATAATCAGTGACCTCTTGTGTTTCTGTGTCTAGGACGACTAAACGCGACACAAGATCCTCTTGCGATGGATCTTCTTCACCGGCGGTTTGAAGCCAGAAGGCAATGTGACTATTATCCGGAGACCACCGCCATCCAGAAATGCGCACAAATTTGTAACCTTCGCTCAAGTGGGTCAACTGCCTTACCTGCCCTTCCAGGCTGAGGCTGAACAGTTCCTCGGCCGCCAGGGTGACACCTGCCGGATCGGGGAATGTCACCGGAGAAGTAGTGGCGAACTTGCTGCCATCCGGCGACCAACCGCTAGACGATTCTCCACCAGGTGGGAAAACAGGGTCACCTGGCACCACTGGATAAGGCAGCCAAGCTAGCATCTTACTTGCTGGAATGTCCCACATGATCAACCGGCCGATCCCCTCACGATCGAAGAACATTGCTCGGGTCAAAGTAGGATCAAGGTTAATGGGAAGAAAGTATATAATATTATCGGGAGTGCTGTAGTACGGATCGGGTAGGTCCAGGGATAATTCAATCTCTTCCCCGCTGAATGGGTTCAACACGATGACGGAGTTGGATGGTGCAGTTCCAAAAGGGATGATGAACAGGCGATCGTTGTCCAGCCACCACTCCCACATCCACTCGTCATTATGATGAGGAAAATTCGATACTACTTCATTCAGGGAGGCAACGGTGTCCACGCACCCGCTTCCCCCCGTAGCCGCGCCACAATCTGAGTAATACATCCATTTTCGGTTTGGAGAGATCTCTAGCCAATTTATATCTTGCGTGTCTTGAGCTAGCAGAGTTTGCTTCCCTGTTCCCAGGTCGAGAAGATACTTGTTGCCAAGCACCAGCTTACCTTCCAGTCGTACACCTTCTGGTAGAGCAGGCACAGGCTCGAGGCATTGCGTTCTCAAACCTGTGATAGGGTCAACTGTCGGTATAGCTGTGGATGTAGGTTTAAATGTAAGTGCAGTTGTGGCTGTGACAGTCGGATGTGTAGGGGTCAGGCTGTGCGTGGGAGTATGGGTAGAGAGCTGTTCCGTCATAATGAGAGGTGGAAGTGAGGGAGTGGTCAACAAACCTTGGCCCTGAAACGGTGTGTTGGTAGTTGTCGTCCCAGAACAGCTCACCAACAAGAAAATTATTCCTAGATAATTGAGAAGTATGGTGAATTTTTTCATAATATCTTGGCCTTTCTATATACGAAAAAGGACTCCAGGATATACCGTATAATATCAATAACCGTTATTGTAAAATCATCATAACTATAGTCTGTTACGGAGACGGTGTGAGTGAACATCCTGATTTGAGCGCACGGTTTCCTACCCAGTACCACCATCGGCAATATGTGAGAACTACAGAGTATCCCTGTTCCACAACCCCATCACCATCAAAGTCATATGCCGAATAACCAAAAAGAGTAAATTGGTCAGCATAGCAGTAAGTAGGCTGGGTGGCGTGTGGTCGACTCTTGCTTTCCTCCGTATCTTCCATGGATGATTTCTTGCTTTTCTCTTCACCGCACTCCACACAGCATTCCTCCGTCCCCTTCCCAACCCGGCTTTCATCGTGCTTCCCATTCTGCTCCTCAGCCTCCTTCCCCGTTCGCTCCCTGCCTATTTTGACCAAACCTGCTCCGCGCTCTCTGCGCACTCCGCGGTAAATGCTCTTCTCTGTGCTCTGTACTCAGAGCCGCTCTATACTCATAGCCGAGCTCCGTGAACTCTGTTGTGCACCTCCCTTAAACATTAATACAACATTAGAAAACGATTTAGTACACTTGTGCTAAGATCAACAATCTGCTACAGTATAGTCAGCTCTGGCACGCTCTCCTCACCGAGCCAAAACATTATAGTAATATCCTATTCATCCATTTTATCCTGTCCATCCTGTGAATACCTCCGCCCGGAATTGATCCGACTTGATATTTCCCGCCCATCCCATGCCCTCCCTCTCAGACGTCCGCTCCCTTCTATAATTTATGTACTTCTTCTTACACTCCTTGCCTCCCAATTTTATTTGTTCCGATTCCATTTTCTCGAATAGCGGATGGCAGAAAGCTGAGATCGGGTATGACTTGCATTCGAGAACGGGCGGGATGAGAAGATTGGTGCGGGTGGAGCCAGACGGCATGCATCCCCGCTTGCAGCGCGCCGAGGATATCCGCCTCGTAGTCGTCGCCGACCATAACGAGCTGTGCGGGCGGCAAGCCCAGGTCTTCGAGGATGAACTGGAAGAACTCCGGACGCGGTTTCTTGACGCCGATCTTGCGGTAGCAGTACACCCGGTCGATATACGGGTCGAGAGCGACACGAGCGAGGGCGCTGCGGATGTCCGCCTCCGTCGAATCGGCGGCGTTGGTCGCCAGGCAGAGGGTGTAGCTGGGGTGCAGCGCGGCCAGCGTCTGCAGGGCGTAGGGCATGGCTTCGACCCGCGGCCAGGAGGACATCGGACTAGGATATTCGGGGAAGACGCGCATGAGGGTGTCGCCCCAGTCGAAGAGCAGGGCGCGTTGGGAGCGGTAGAGAGGGATGTTGGAAGATGGGGTGTTCATAATGGATGGGGATTGCTTCGCTATGCTCGCAATGACAAGGATTGCGTCGCTACGCTTTCGGCTTCGTTCGCAGGGGGAGATTGCGTCGCTACGCTTTCGGCTTCGTTCGCAATGACAGATGGATTCATGGGGAGTAGCCAGGGTCGGGGGGCAGGTTGGGACGCATGGCGGCTTGCAGGGCGAGTTGGTCGCAGCGCTCGTTCTCGGGGTGACCGGCGTGGCCGCGCAGCCAGTGAAAGGTGAGGGTATGCTGCTGGGCCAATTCGAGCAGCACCTGCCACAGGTCGGCGTTCTCGGCTCTTTCCTGCCGGTTACGCATCCAGCCATTGGCCTGCCAGCGCTTTGCCCAACCTTTGCTCATGGCGTTGACCAGGTAGGAGGAGTCGCTGTAGATCTCGACGGTCTGCCGCCCGCGCAGCGCTTGCAGACCGGCGATGCAGGCGCGCAGCTCCATGCGGTTGTTGGTGGTCATCCGGAAGCCGGCGGAGAACTCTTTGTGGTAGCCGCCGCCCTTGATCACCACGCCGTAGCCGCCCGGGCCGGGGTTGGTGAGGCAGCTACCGTCGGAATAGAGGCGGATGGTGGAAGCGGGCATGTCCTGCTCGAGTGCATGGCTGGGTTTGCCCTCCAGCCAGTTTTGGGCGTCTTCCAGCGTGGCGAAACCCTTGTACTTTGCGCCTACGAAGCCCTGGACTTGCGCCGCGGTGCCATCTTTGCCCTCCCAGTGCTGGTAGATGCCGGGTTTGCGACCGACGAGGACGGCGTAATAGGATTTTTTGCTCATGTTTCTGCAAAGCCCGGGTTCAATTCCCGGATCAGCCATTGGTGGCGATCAGGCCGGTAGGAGGTGCGCACATAGCCGGTATCCCCAAAGTAGAACCAGACGCCCACCCCATTCACCGGTATCGGCGCGCCAACGATGCAGCGCAGGGCGACGTTGAGGATGCCGCCGTGGGCGATGACCAGGGTGCTGCCGGCGGCGCGGCGCACCAGATTCTCGATTGCCCGGGCGGCGCGGCGGTGGATCTCCCACTCGCTCTCGCCAGATTCCCAAAACGGCTCATAGGGATTGCGGAAGGCGGGCGTGGGGTAACGTTTCTCAGCTTCTGCGAAGGTCAGACCTGCCAGTGGCCCATTGTTGAACTCCATCCAATCCGGATCGGGCTCAACGGGCGCATTCAGGATCTCGCCGACAATCCTGGCGCTGGTCTGGACGCGTTGGAGCGTGCTGCAAACGATCCGGTCGAAATGGACTTGCTCAGCCTGCCACAGGTTGGCACGCTGGGTGACCTGCCGGATGCCCGCGTCCGTCAGGGGCGAATCATAACGTCCCTCTATCACCCCCTCGTCGTCGGCACGCGAGCGCCCGTGGCGCATGAAGGTGATGAAAATAGGCTCATCCATGATTATCATATTCGAGGATGAACTCCTCGGCTTTCCTGACCAGGTCGGCGTCACCGATGAAGAGCGGGGTGCGCTGGTGCAGGGAGGTGGGCTGGATGTCGAGGATCGACTGGCGACCGTCCGAGGCGTAACCGCCAGCCTGGGCGGCGATGAATGCCAGCGGGTTGGCTTCGTAGAGCAGGCGCAGCTTGCCATGCGGCTTGCGCGGGTCTTTGGCGTCGGCAGGGTAGTAGAAGACGCCACCCGAGATCAGGTTGCGGTGGAAATCGCCTACCAGCGAGCCGATGTAGCGGGATGAGAGCGGCTTGCGGCTGCCGTCCAGCCCTTGCAGCCAATCCGTGTACTCCTGCACGCCCTGGCTCCAATACTTCTGGTTACCCTGGTTGACGCTGTAATACTTGGGAACTTCCGGGATGTGGATATGGGGGTGGGTGAGCAGGAACTCGCCGATGTTCGGGTCGAGGGTGAAGCCATGCACGCCCTTGCCGGAGGTATAGACGAACATGGTGCTCGAGCCGTAGATGATGTAACCGGCGACCACCAGGTCGCGTCCCGGTTGCAGGCAGTCTTCCAATGTCCCGGGACCCTCTGTCGAGATGCGGCGGTAAATGGCGAAGATGGTGCCGATGGTGGCGTTGTAGTCGATGTTGGAGGAGCCATCCAAAGGGTCGAAGAGCAAGACATATTTGCCGTGCGGGAAGCGTTCGGGGATGGGGATCGGCTCGGCATGCTCTTCGGAAGCCATGAGCGCCAGCCGGCCGGTGTGGTCGTTCAGGCGATAGATCGCCCGGTCGGCCAGCTCGTCCAGCTTCATGACCTGCTCGCCCTGAATGTTGACGTTCTCGGTGCTGCCCAGGATTTCTTCCAGCCCGGCGCGCGTGGTTTGGCTGGCGATGAACTTGCCCGCCAGCGCCAGGTCGTAGAGCAGGCTGGTCAGCACACCGGTGGCTTCCGGGTAGATGAGCTGCTCCTCGAGGATATGGCGCTCGATAGTCATGATCTTGGTGTGATCGAGGTTATCGATTCTATTCATGCTGCTCTCCTCTCTTAATTTTGATAGAAGGCCAAGTGTATACCCACTGAGATCAATAAGGACGGTGTTTATAAAAGAGCCGGTGTGCCACGAAGCGCACGATGTTGTAGGTGAGACGGCTGCGCATTAAAATGCCCAGTAATTGATATTGTAAACCCGGAACGCTGACCACACGATGTTTTGGAAGGTCTTTTAGCGAATGGCGCACGACTTGCTCGGAGGTCAGCCACATGAACGAGGGAATCGAGCGCCGGCTATGCTCGCCGGTGCCCTGGGTGTCGTGGAAGTCGGTATGGGTGAAGCCGGGGCAGAGCGCCTGGACATGCACGCCGGAGCCGGTCAATTCAAGGTCGAGCGATTCGGAAAAGGCGATCAGGAAGGTTTTGCTTGTGCCGTACAAGACGCTGCGCAGGGGCAGGAAGCCAGCCATAGAAGCCACATTAATGATGTCGCCATGACGGCGGGCGAGCATGCCGGGCAGGGCGGCGCGGCTGAGTAGGACAGAAGCAGCCAGGTGCACCTGGAGCATGGCGTTGATCCTTTCAGGGTCAGCCTGGCTGATGTGACCAACCAGCCCAAAACCGGCGTTGTTGACCAGCAGCTCGAGGTCGTCGAGACCGGCGATGCGATCGGCGACCGCCTGGATGCCCTCCGGTTGTGCCAGGTCAGCCACCAGCACCTCGCAGTGATTATCCGGAAAACCGGCAGCCAGCGCTTCCAGGCGCTCGCGCCGGCGGGCGGACAGAATGAGATGATAGCCTTGCGTAGCAAGCTGGCGGGCAAATTCGGCGCCTAAACCGGAAGAAGCGCCAGTGATGAGGGCTGTTTTGAAGGTGGACATCAAGTTCCCTTCATGCAGTGAGCAATTCGCTCAGACCGATGTAGGCGCCGGGGCGATTTTCGAGGCTGAGATTTTGCTGGATGAGGCCGGTCTTTTCGAGACGGTCGAGCGCGTGCTGCGCCTCGGCAGCCGTCCAGCCGAACAGGCGGGTGAAGTCACGCAGTTGGGCAGCGCCCAGCGAGCGGATGAGCAATTCGGCGAGCTTTTGGCGGGCATCCAACTCGCCGATGTAACGGGATTGCTCGATCAACTCGGGATAGGGGCGGGTAGCAATGTCGTAGGAAAAGGCATAGTGCCAGGCGCCCGAATCGGTGACGCCGGTGGGGACGATCTTGAAGCCGGCTTGCAGCTCGGTGAGGGCGCGGTTGAAGCGCGACTCGCTCTCCGAGCTGGTCATGCGGGCGGCTTTGCGCAGGGCGATGGTGTCCAGCGGGCCATTGTCGAGCAATGCCTCGTAGACCAGCTTTTCCTCCAAAGTCAGTCGCCCCTGCTCGTAGATGGTCAGGTAGTCTTCCTCCGGCGAGCCGTAGTTCTCGGACAAGGCGTAGAAATAGGGTACCACTTGCAATGAGATCATGGTGGCTTTTTTACGCAGGACCTTGGCATAATACCAGGCTTTCTGACCCAGCAGCGAGTCTTTCCAATTCCAGGTGATATGAGCTGGGTCGTCGTGGGCGTCCGCCACCGGGCGCTCGCCTGCCACCGCCGTCCACAAGCTGGGCAGGTCCACCTGGCTGATGGGCCAGAAGTAAACGAAGCCGCGCTCGTTCACGTAAGAGACGGCCTCCTCGCGGCTCTTGAGCTTTAATTCGGGCAAGAGGCGAAAGGTGCGGTCGCGATGCTGCTTGAGATTGTCCTGGGTGATGAAGGTCATAGCTACAGGTCAGGTGCCGATGACGGTGCCGCCATCTACGCAGAGCACCGAGCCAGTGACGAAAGAGGCGTCATCGCTGGCAAGGAACAAGAAGGCGTTGGCGATCTCGGCGGGTTTGGCCAGGCGCTTGAGCGGGGTACGCTCGATCATCATGTCCAGGATCTTGCGCGGCATCTGGTAGACCATCTCGGTCTCGGCAAAGCCGGAAGCGACGGCGTTGACGGTGATGCCGTGGCGACCCAGCTCGCGCGCCCAGACCTTGGTCATGCCGAGGATGCCGGCTTTGGAGGCGGCGTAGTTGGTCTGCCCAAAGTTGCCGTACAGGGCGATGATGGACGAGTGGTTGATGATGCGCCCGTATCCCAGGCGGATCATATAGGGGGCGACGGCACGCGTGGACAGGAACATGCCGCGCAGGTTGACCTGGATGACCTGGTCGAAATCCTCCACCGCCATGCGGGAGACGACCTCGCCCTGCTGCACCTTGACGAGCTGAGCGTCGCGAATGATACCGGCGTTATTGACCAGGATATCGATGCGCCCCCAGCGCTGCCAGGCTTGCTCGACGGCAGCCTCGACCGACTCGGGGCGGGTGACATCTACCATCCGGTAGGAGGCATTCTGGCTGCCAAGCTGCTCAACCAGGGCGAGACCCGACTCCTGATCCATGTCCCAGATCGAGACCTGGGCGCCTTCCTGGACGAAGCGCTGGGCGATAGCACGCCCGATGCCGTTGGCGCCGCCGGTGACGATGGCTGTGCGGTTTTCCAGGCGCATCTCAGCCTCCGGAAATGACCGAGATGAGTTTGATGACATCCCCGTCGCGAACGATCTCGTCGTCTGTGACCAGCTCGCCGTTACGGGTGGCGAGGACGGTGTCCGGCTCGATATTGATGCGTTGCAGCGCAATGCGGACGGTGGAGCCGTGCTTGACTTCGAAGCTTTTATCTCTTAATTTGAAAATAGCTGGCATACGCCTATTTTACCGTCTTTTTCCGAATCGTCATCCGGATCGCGTAACCTTTTTGCCCCATATCCGACATATACTTTGAAGGGATTCTATCCTATTTCTAGACTGGAGGAAACATGAACGATCGAAGAGAAAGACCGAAGTATGTCTGGCTGGCAGTAGGTGTGCTGGCCGCCCTCCTGCTGACCGTCGCAGGAGCTCAGTCGATCCTGGCAGATCAATTGGACAGTTCACCATTCTTCTTGCCAATCGTCTACCGGAGTGGGGCAGTTACCCCCACACCAACCCACACTCCCACAGAAACAGTGACAGAACCGCCAATCCTAACTCCAACCCCAACGTCAACACCAACCACAGAGCCAGGTGGTGGCTACGTGGTGATCGGTTGGAACGACCTGGGCATGCACTGTTACGACCGGGATTATTCGAAGATGGCGGTACTGCCACCGTACAATAACTTGTGGGCGCAGGTGATCAAGCGAGGCGATCCACCCCAGGTGGTCACCGAGGGGATCACAGTCGAATACAGCTTTCCGGACAACGAAGAATCAGCTTCCAAGACCAACTTTTGGGATTACGATCTACTTCTATTCGGCGTTGACCTGCCATTGAATGTTGGGTTAGCTGGTAAAGGTATGGCAGGCGAGATGGACCCGGACCCGAGCGGTGGGTTGTTCTTTAAGGCGGAGGGTGTCCCCGTCACCGAGTTCTCAGACAGCAATCCATCGGTGGCGGATTACTTCCAGCTTTCTAAGATTGTGGCGAGAGACAGCTCGACGGGTGATATCCTGGCGCAGTCGGATGTGGTGGCGCCGGTTTCAAGCGAGATGCGCTGCTACGATTGCCATGATGAAGATCCGGATTTCCGCATGGATATCCTTAACAAGCATGATGAAGAGGAAGGGACCACGCTGGCTCAACAGGCCAGGGATGGCACGCCCGTCTTGTGTGCAAACTGCCATGCTGACCCGGCACTTGGGTTGCCAGGCGAGCCTGGTGTATCAACCTTTTCTTCAGCCATGCATTCCAAACATGATGAAGAGACACAAAATTGCTATGCTTGCCACCCTGGTCCGCAGACTCAATGCCTGCGAGATGTGATGTCTCAAAACCCCACTGATCCATTGTGGTGTACGGATTGCCACGGTAGCATGAGTGATGTCGCTAATCCCGCTCGGACTCCATGGGTTACGGAACCGCGCTGCCAGAATTGCCACGGCGACCAGTTCGCGGAGAACCCGGATACGCTGTATAAGCATTCTACCGGGCATGGCGGGGTGTACTGCGAAGCCTGCCACAACAGCACGCATGCCATCCTGCCCAGCCGTGAGAACAATGACAACCTGCAATCAATTGCTTTACAGGGATATGCGGGTACAATTGAAACTTGTACAGTCTGCCACCTGACCGACCCTGGGACAGGCGGCCCTCACAATGAGCAATAGGAAGTGATGGGATGGATTGGTTGGGAATGTTCAAAACCGAAGAGACACGCCGCCAAGTGATGGCGGAAGGGCAGGTAGTGCCCGAGTCGAACCGCTGCGTGCAATGCGGTATCTGCTCCTTCCACTGCCCGATCAACATCGACGTGCGCCGGCACGCCTGGCTGGGCGTGCCGGTGAAGGACAGCCATTGCCTGACGTGCGGTGAATGCGTGACACGCTGTCCGCGGGGAGTCTTGCGGTTTGAGCGCACCAACATGTTCGAGTAAAATAGAGCTATGCAGTATGTCATCTTAGGATCCGGCCCGGCAGGCATCTCAGCAAGCGAGGCGATTCGCAGCTTGGACAGCCGCGGCGAGATCACTTTGATCACCGACGACCAGGACGGGTATTATTCCCGTCCTGGTCTGGCATATTACTTGACCGGCGAGATCCCGGAAGATGGGTTGTATCCATTCCAGGCGCAAGATTTTAAACGCTTACAGATCGGGATGTTGAAGGGAAAGGCAACACGCATCCAGCCTGAGGCTCACCAGGTTGTCTTGCAGTCAGGCCAGGCGATCTATTATGACCGGTTATTGGTGGCAATTGGCGCTCAGGCAGTAACGATCCAAAATCCGGGAGCCGAGCTTCAAGGCGTGTTCAAGCTGGATACACTCGAAAATGCGCGCCAGATCGTCAAAATGGTGCGCAAAGGGAAGGCGGCAGTGGTGATCGGCGGCGGGATCACGGCTTTGGAAATCGCGGAAGGCTTGCGCGCCCGGGGAGTGCGGGTGCACTACTTCCTGCGCGGCGACCGTTATTGGGCGAATGTGCTGGATGAACAAGAATCACGCATCGTTGAGCAGCGTTTGAAGGAAGATGGGGTACAGCTGCATTTCGAGACAGACCTGGTAGAAATCCTGGGCAAAGGGGGAAAGGTGATCGGTGTGCGCACGGCTGCCGGGGAGGTTGTGAAGTGCGATATGGTCGGTGTAGCCGTCGGGATCAAGCCGCGCAAGGAGCTGGCGCAAGACTCCGGCATCACGGTGGAGCGGGGCATCGTCGTGGATGATCGTATGGGCACGAGTGCGCCGGACGTGTATGCCGCTGGAGACGTGGCTGAAGTGCGCGACCGGGTGACGGGGCGATTTACCCTCAGGTCTTTATGGACGCCGGCGCGAGTGCAAGGTACCACCGCCGGAATGAACATGGCGGGTGAAAAGCTTCACTACACACCGGGAGCGCCTTTCAATGTGACGCGCCTGGCAGGCTTGACCACAACCATCATTGGTGAAGTGGGGAGTCAAGAGGTTGACAAGGATGTGGTGGGAATTGTGCGAGGTGACAGCGAGACCTGGAGGCAGATCCCAGACGCGCTGGTCTGCCAGGCCGGGTTTGCCGCTAACCACTTGCGCTTGCTGGTCGGTGAAGGAACCATCGTCGGTGGGCTGGTCATGGGAGACCAGAAGTTATCGCAAGCGGTGCATTATCTGGTGGAAAGGCAAGTCGATGTTACCCCCATTCGCGACCAGCTACTTAGATCAAAGGCTTCTCCAGCAGACATCCTGGCAAGTTTTTGGCAAAAGATTACACCCACGACCAAAACGCAGACACCCAAGGCGAGGTAAAACCAAGAAACGATGAACCGGCGCTCGGGTGGGTGTATAACAGCTTCAGGTGTGGTGGCGGCGCTGCTGACCTTACTGGTGTTTGGCGGTGTGTATGTGGCGCGCGGAGGGCAGATGTTCAGCCCGGGCGCGTTGAATGCCGTGCCTGGCGCCCAACCCATCGGAGGCATTCTTTCTCATGCCGAGACGGGTGGCGACTGCGCGGCGTGCCATGTAGCACCCTGGAGTCGCAGATCGATGGATGAGAGATGCCTGGATTGTCATAGCGAAATCCAGGCTCAGCTAGATGACTCGGCAACGCTGCACGGCATTTTGGCGATGGGAAAAGCACAGTTCTCTTGCCGAGAATGCCATACCGATCATAATGGCAGCCAAGCCAGGTTAACGGTGGCGCAGATTTCAGACTTTCCGCATGAAAAGGTGGGATTCTCACTCTCAGGACACCCGACTCTGAGCAGTGGGGAAGCTTTCCGCTGTGCGGATTGCCATGCGCAGGGCATCAGCAGCTTTGATCTTGCCGTATGCGTCCAGTGCCACCAGCAGATGGACTCAAGTTACATGGAAGCGCACCAGGCAGCCTTTGTGGGTGAATGCCTGGCTTGCCATGACGGGATCGATCGCTATGGGGATACATTTGACCACAATGCTACCCTGTTCCCACTTACTGGCAAGCACGCCCAAGCAGGTTGCGCCGGTTGCCATGCCGGAGCAAGAAGTATTGCTGAATTGCAGTCGGCACCGCAGCAGTGTTATGACTGCCATGAGAAAGACGACCCGCACGAGGGGCAGATGGGGGAGAATTGCGAAACCTGCCATGTGACAGACGGTTGGGAGCAGGCTAGCTTTGATCACGATCAGACCGGATTTGTACTCGAAGGTGAACATGCTGACCTGGCATGCGATGAGTGTCATGCTGACCTGAGCTTTGGTGAAACGCCAAAGGAGTGCTTCGGCTGCCATGCGGAGGATGATGCGCATGGCGGGCAGTTCGGTTCTGATTGTGCATCTTGTCATACTCCAGAGGGGTGGGAGCAAGCCAGTTTTGACCACGCACTGACGGATTTCCCGTTGACCGGCAGGCATGTCGGGATAGCGTGCACGGATTGTCATGTCGGTGGGGTTTTTGCAGGCACGGCAAAAGAATGTGCAGCCTGCCATGCGGAACCGCAGTTCCATCTGGAACTATTTGCTGCCAGCTGCGAAGAATGCCACAGCACAGACGGTTGGACGCCGGCAAGCTTTACTGGGGCGCATATCTTTCCGATGACACACGGCACGGGTGGAACCAGCACGTGCCGGACCTGCCATCCGGATAGTCTCACCATGTATACATGTTATGGCTGTCACGAACATACAGTGCAGGGAATTGCTGAGGAACACCTGGATGAGGGGATCAGTAATTTCAGCAATTGCATAGCTTGCCATCCGACCGGTGGAAAAGATGAAGCTGAGGGCGGGGATGATGATTAAGCAGGCTGGTTTGGCAGCGTAACTTTTTCGCCAGTTTTACGACTAGATAAATATAGGAACTGAATTGAAAAAGCCCATGATAGGGACGCTTTCTATTCGTATCGGATTGGATCGATTGATGTTATACTTGATGAAATTTATCGAGATTAAATACCAGAGCGGCGGAGAAAATATACGCAGCATGAAAGAGAACCACAACGAACTAGACGGTTTGAGGTCTTTAGACGCGCAAGCCATCTCGGAAGTGCATAATCGTTATTACCCGGCACTTTATCGATTTCTACGTTACCGGTTAGGTGACGAAATCGCGGCAGAAGACCTGACAGCGGAGGTGTTTGTGCGCTTATTGGAAGCTCTGCATGCAGGTCGCGGTCCAGAGAGCAACCTGCGAGGTTGGTTGATGGGCACTGCTGCCCACATGGCGAACGATCATTACCGAAAACAATATGCAAGACCGGTGGTCGAGTTAGACGAGCGGCTGGAATCGGACCATTCACACGATCCATTGTTTGTCACCGAAGGTAGGGAGCATCAGCGCTTAGTTCAGGCGAGTCTGAAAAAACTTACCGATGAACAGCAGCAGGTGCTCTCTTTGCGGTTTGGAAGCGGCTACTCACTGGAGGAAACAGCAGAAGCGATGGGAAAGAAGGCAAACGCGATCAAAGCGCTGCAGTTTCGGGCGTTGGAGGCGCTGAGAAAAGGTTTGGGGGAGGCGGCAATATGAGTGAACAGTTGTATGAAGCACTAGATGCTTGCTTGCAGGCAATGGACGAAGGTGCAACGCTTGAGAAGTGCCTGGGGATGTATCCGGAGTTGGTGGATGAGCTACGCCCTACGCTGGAGGCAGCTTACGCAGCGCGGAGCCTGGCAGAGATTGACGTGCCGGTGGAGGCTATGAATCGCAGCCGTACACGCCTGTTGGGAAAAGCCGCCGCGCTGCGCAATGGGAAGCAACCAAAGCGAGCCTGGGCCGGAATTCCACGGCTGGCATTCAGCATCTTTCTGGCAGTAGCTTTGTTCATTGTGACCTCGGGCAGCTTTCTGGCAGCATCGGCAAAATCGCTGCCGGGCGACAAACTCTATCCGGTGAAACGCGCAGTGGAGGACCTGCGGGTGCAGCTTTCTTCTGGTGAAGTGCACCAATACGAGGTCGAGTCTGAATACCGACAACTGAGGATCGAGGAAGTGCAGGATCTGCTTGCCATGCAACAACAACGCGACATCTCTTACAGCGGAGTGGTTGAAGAGATGGCAGGCGAGTATTGGCTAGTGAGTGGAATCGCTGTCCGAGTGACCAATGATACGGTCATGATTGGTGAAATCTCGGCAGGTATGTTGGTGGAAGTGGAAGGCTCAACAGAACCAGATGGATATGTATTAGCCCAGGAAATCCACTTACAGGAATACCAGTTTTCTGGCACGGTTGAAGAGATCAAGGATAGCGAATGGGTGATTTCGGGCGTAGCGTTGAAGATCGTCTCTGGAACGCAGATTGGGCCTGACATCAGAGTCGGTGATGCAGTATTGGTATTGGCAAGGTCTGAAGATGATGCGGTGTGGAAAGCGATGGCGATCTTAAGTCTGGAAGCCAGAGATGCAACACCCATTCCGACGAGTGGAGGAGTTGGGCAAGAACTTGAAACCGAGACGCCAGAGTCAGAAGATCATTCGGGTGCGGAGAACGATGAAGAGGCGCCCGAAGCGGCGGCGTCCGAAGTAATTGAATCGAGTGAGGCTGAAGGAACCCCGGAGGCTGACAAATCCGATGAAGATTCTAGCTCAAACGAAGATGAATCAACGCCAGATGTAAAGGAAGTTGATGAAATCTCCGACACAGGAAGCAGCTCGGCGACTGAAGAGCACCAAGAATCTGATCAATCAGAGACAACGGATGTACCAGAAGAATCCGACTCTGCACAGGAAGATGATGCAGAGTCGGAAGTTACACCCACACCGGAAGGGTGAGCTCAAAACTTATGAAAGCTTGATTCAGGCGACCAGGCGCTCTTCTTCGGCGCGCATGGTCTTGAAAGCTGTGATGGCGACCTCGAGCATATCCAATGATGGTTCGCGGGTGGTCAGGTGCTGCAAGCTGAGGTTGGGCTTAACTATTAAGCGAACCAGTGGATTATCCAGGTGATTGGCTGTCCAGCGGATAAATTCGTAGGCCAGACCTGCCAGAACAGGCAGCAAGAGGATACGGCTGGCATAATGCCAGAAGACCGGTAGAGGCCCAAGCAGCGAGTAGATCAAGACAGATAGAACGACCAGAGTCAGCAAGAAGGCGGTGCCACAACGCGGGTGTTCGAGGGAGAAAGTTGAGACGTTTTCGGGAGTCAGCTCGACGCCAGCCTCAAAGGCATTGATGGTTTTATGTTCAGCGCCGTGATAAGCAAAGACGCGCTTGATCTCGCCCCACTGACCGATCAACCAGATATATCCCACGAGTAAGATCAACCGAATCGTCCCTTCAACCAAGTTGCCAAGCCAGGAATTTATCTTGAACAATGACTGGCTCAGTTTACCAACGGCAACAGGGGCAAGAAAGAACAGACCAATCCCGAATGCCAGGGAGATGAATAACGTCAGGTACATCGCAGGACCTTCGAGCTTTTCATCTTCGCCGGATTGTGTGTTGGCCGAAACGGTAAGAATCCGCATCCCAAGGCCGAGGGCATCCCAGAGCATGACCAGACCACGTAAGAAAGGGATCTTGGCGAGGCGGGATTGGTATATACCGCCCAAAGGTTCCGTGTGGACGACGATCTTTTTATCGGGTGCGCGCATGGCAACCGCCACAGCCCGTGAGCCGCGCATCATAACGCCTTCGATTACAGCCTGTCCCCCATAAGAGGGCATTCTACATTTTTCTGTCATATGCAACCTATAAGTGTATTATTTACCTGCTAGATTATAAAAGAAGTGGATAAAGGAATCTATGCCCCGGTAGAAGGTTGGGATGTGAAGCTTCTCATTCGGGCTGTGCATGTTGTCGTCTGGCATGGAGAAGCCAGTATTGACAGTTTCGACGCCCAGGATCTGCTGGAATTGGGTAACGACGGGGACGCTTCCGCCTTCACGCTTGAAAATGGGTGGGCGATTCCAAACGGTTTGCATCGCCTGGCTCAGCGCCTGAACATAAACGGAGTTGCGGTCTGAGATGGACGGCGGACCACCGTGCATATCCTTTACGCTCCAGGTGATGCCGGCAGGAGCGTGTTGCTGGAGATATTGGAGTAGTTGTTGGTACACATCTTCGGGTTTCTGGTCGGGGACGAGACGGGTAGATATCTTTGCCATAGCCCAGGCGGGTAGAACGGTTTTTGCCCCTTCGCCGGTAAAGCCGGAGTAGAGGCCATTCACTTCAAGAGTCGGGCGAGCCCCGATGCGTTCCAGCGTCGAATAACCAGTCTCACCAAAGAGGGCGGGTGAGCCGGTATTTTTCAGGTAGTAGTTGTCGTCGATGGGAAGGCGGGCGATCTCGGCGCGCTCTTCAGCACTCAAGGACAGGACCTTATCATAAAAGCCGGGCAGGGTGATGCGTCCTTCAGCATCGTGCATGCCGGCAATCAACTCGCAAAGCGCCTGGGCAGGGTTGAGGATGGAACCGCCAAAGACGCCGGAGTGAAGGTCATGGTCGGGGCCGTGAACTCGCAACTCGAAATAAGCCAGCCCGCGCAGACCATAAGTGATGGAGGGAAGATCAGGAGAATGGGTACCGGAATCGGGATTAAAGGCAAAATCGCAGGCGAGCAGGTGCTTGTGGTCTTGCATGAAAGTGAGCAGACTGGGCGAGCCAATTTCTTCCTCGCCTTCGATCATGAATTTTAAGTTGACGGGCATGGAGCCGGTGCGGAGGATTGACTCAATCGCCTTGAGGGTGATCTGAACCTGCCCTTTCATGTCTGTAGCACCGCGGGCATAGATGTTATCGCCGCGGATGGTGGGATCGAAAGGACCGCTGACCCACAGATCCAGAGGGTCAACAGGTTGGACATCATAATGCCCATAGATCAGAGCGGTGGGCGCGGCGGAGTTACCATCCAGTAGATCACCGTAAACGACGGGATGCCCTGCGGTGGGGAAAATCTGAACATTATTAATTCCAAGATTTTTTAGCTGAGCAGCTACCCATTCAGCAGCGCGCTGCATTTCGGGTTTTGCATTTGAATCATTGGATATGGAGGCAATCCGGCAAAAGTCTTGTAATTCCTCTAAGAAACGAGCTGCATTGTCATGCGCATACTGCAGGGCGGCAGAACGGGGGTCGGTCATTAATAAAATTCTCCTTAGTTATATTTGCGAAAGTTAATCAATAGAGATAGGATCTCCAACGTGAATAAAGCCATCCGTGAGGATCTCGGCGCGCAGCCCGCCACGATGGACGAGAGCCGGCAAGACCTCGGGCTGGGTAAGACTGGCAAGATGCTGGCATGGTTCGCATAGACGCACGCCGCGCAAGCGCACTTCGCCTACTTGAAATTCCTTGTCAACCAGATCGTTCAGGGAAATGCCATGCGTGACAATGTTGCGCCGGGCATCGCCGGGCAATAGCTCAATGCCTGTTTCCCGGAGGATCGCTTCCAAGGATTCCATTTCGATGAGGGTTATATCTCTGCCTGTGCCGGAGCGTTTCTGACCAGTGCCAGACTCTCCGAAGTAGCGGTCTCCTTCAAGGCCGAACTTGGGTACGGCGTGCACCATTTCTACAGAATGGGTAGGTTCTCCAACTTGAGGTGTGATATGAATGGAGTGGACCGAGCCCGCTGTCAAATCAACTTGCTTTACAGTTTTTTTTTGTGATTTGACCGCCTGGGCAATCTGTTGCAGGTGGGCCGGGCTGGTGCCACAGCAGCCACCGACAATTTGCGCGCCGGCCGCGAGCCAGTCTGGGACCTGTTCACCCATCTGCTGGGGGGTGAGGTCGTAGAATGAATTGCCATCCCCATCCACTTTAGGCAGCCCGGCGTTAGGCTTGAACCAGATGGGCAGACTAATGACCTGGCGCAGGTCACGCAAGTTGACCAGGTTTTCGTCCAGGCTGCGACCACAGTTGATGCCTATCACATCTACGTTCAAGGCAGACAGCTCGGCACCGGCTTTGACGGGGCTAACGCCCATCATGGTCTTCTTGCCGCGATCGTAGCTGAAGGAGGCAACAATGGGTAGAGAGCTGACAGAGCGGGCTGCACGAATGGCGGTCGTGGCTTCCGCAAGGTCAAATTGCGTTTCGATGACCAGCAAGTCGACACTACATTCACTTAGAGCTCTAGCTTGTTCAGCGTAGGATGCGAAAGCCTCCTCAGGAGTCAGCGGTCCCAGTGGCTTGAGTAATTGGCCTAATGGACCAATCGAACCACCGACGAGCGCGGAAGTGTTCTGGCAGGCTTGCAATGCGAGGGCAGCGGCGCGTTGATTAACTTCAACGGCACGACCTTCCAGAGACGAACCACGCAGGCGGACAGAGGATCCACCAAATGTACTTGTCAGAATGATATCTGAGCCAGCGGCCAGGAAATCTCGGTGCAACTGTAGAATCTGGTCAGGCTGGTCAATGACCCAGTGTTCAGGTGACTGCCCGCGCGACAACCCACGGGCAAAAAGGTTGGTGCCTGTCGCGCCGTCAGAAACAAGGATATCACCAGCCTGGAGACGTTGTAAGAAAGAAGCTTTGCTCATCAATACCTTCCTGTCATA
>ERZ1649853.389-NODE-389-length-18715-cov-6.428028_pt1 | contig 18715 bp, 15 predicted proteins | sample MGYA00575353_ERZ1649853 | MGnify/ENA primary metagenome ERZ1649853 (study PRJEB40853, sample SAMN11349654) | freshwater sediment metagenome | isolation source: river sediment | host: Sediment | place: India: Okhla Barrage, New Delhi | collected 2017-02-21 ...
CGGGCTGCGGTATTCACCGAAATGGTCAACTACGGCTTGCACAGCGTGTGGGGCATCCACAAGATGGAAAATATCCCCTTCCGTTATTGCCTGCCGGTGGACTTGACTCATTATGTTTTACAGAGTCACGGTGCGGATGCGCTCCAGGCGCTCAACTTGCGCTACAAACAGACCCTCGAAGTACCTTCTCCGGATTCATCCCCGCTCAAATTACTGCTGACTCCCATGGGGTATCCCAGCTTGCCGGAAGATTCGCAATCCTTGAAAGTGCTGCACCTGTACAGCTATATCCCGTGGGACAAGAAACGGATGCTTTCCGAGCTGCAAGAGGCCGGCATCGACACGCAAGCGTTGACCAGCGCTCACTCTGACTGCACCCTGCCCCCGTTGGTTGACCAGGTGCTGCGCCATGCATGGACGGTGGGCAAGAAAGAAGTCTACGTCACCAACCAGGTCAGGGCAGGCTTGCTCAGCAAAGAAGAGGGCCTGGCGCAGATCAAGGCTATGCGCAGTACGCGCCCCGACCCGTCGCCCCTGCACGATATGGGCCTATCGGACGATGAGATCCGCCAAATCCTGGGCTAAAAGGATGTAATATTTCGATTAATCATGTATAATTTAGGGGATATAAAATTGAACCACCTTTGCACAATGCTTACCCATTGTGTATGTTACGACCGGTTGGTAGGCTTTGAAAAGAAGAAAGTTCTTTAAAGCTCCAGCCGGGCGCTTGAGGCTGCAAGGATTATTAACAAATCATTTTTATTTGCGGCCGCGGCTTTGGATTGAAACTGATTTCAGTATAAGTTTGTTCGGTACTCATGTCGTTGGAGTACGCCTGGATTTTGTTGGATTAGTATCTTTTGTGTACGCTAATACCGCTTTCGAGCTAGATCACGAGTAAACATGCGACCATTCGTAGCCATCATCACAGCATGCATACAGCACAAGCGCGACGGACAATCGTGGTTAGCCTCGATTCAACAACAACAGGTGAGTAGATCGATTAATTCTACTTAGTCCCAACCGATGAGCGCCATTCGCGGTGCTGTCGCCGCGAATCAACGTACAACGAACCCTGGAGTGGTCTCAACGCCCAATGCCGTGGCCGAGAAGGTCGCGGCTTTTCGTGTTAAAGCCGTGACCACAGAGATGGACATAGGATGAACAATATCGCCAACCATACTGACAGCGAGGAAACCGTCGGGGGAACGATCACTGCGCTGAAAGTGCAAAAACGCAATCCACAGCGCGTAAACGTCTACTTGGACGGAGAATTCGCCTTTGGTCTGGCGCGCATCACGGCTGCCTGGCTACACGTCGGGCAGAAGTTGAGCCAGGAAAAGATTGCCAAGCTCAAAGAACAAGATACGCAAGAAGGCGCTTACCAAAATGCGCTGCGCTTGCTGAGCTTCCGGCCGCGCTCCAGCACCGAGATACGCCAAAAGCTGGCAAAGCATGGCTATTCAGACGATGTCATCGACTGTGCCCTACAACGCTTGATCCATAGCGGATTGGTGGATGACGCGCGCTTTGCCAAGGAATGGGCAGACAACCGCAACGAATTTCGCCCGCGCAGCCGGCGTGCTTTGGAATATGAGCTGCGCCAGCACGGGCTGCCGCGCGAAGAGATCGACCAGGCGCTGGAAGGACTGGACGAGAATACCCTGGCACTGCAAGCCGCCCGCAAGTATGCTCGCAAGCTGCAAGCCTTACCGGCTACCGAGTTCCGCCGTAAGTTATACGGCTTCCTGGCCCGCCGCGGCTTTAATTATGAAATCGCCAAGCCGGCAGTCGAACAAGCCTGGAAAGAAAATAACCGGCAGGACAGCGTTCCGCCGATATCTGATGAAACCGAAGAGGAAGATCTATGAACAATCCCCTGATCATTGCCATCATTGCCATCATCGACCTGTTCATCGGTGTGGCAATTGGTTATGTTATCCACATGCTCTTGACCAAAAAAGAGCACGACCGCTTGCAGACCAAAGCAGATGACGTTGTGACCGCTGCCCAGGAGCAGGCACTCGCCATCGAGTTGGCGGCCAAAGACAAAGCCCTACAGATCCGCCAGGCTGCCGACCAGGAAGTCACCCGCCGCCGAACTGAGATTACCCGCGAAGAAGATCGCATGCAAAAGCGCCGGGAAGAGCTGGACAACCGCACCGACCGCCTGGAAAAACGCGAGCAAGCTTTGAACAAGCGCCAAAGCGCAGTGGACAAGCGCGCCAACGATATCGACAAGCTGCATGAAGACCAGATGGCAGAACTACAGCGTATCTCGCAGATGACGCCCGAGGAAGCCCGCAGCATCTTGCTGGAAGAAGTTGAGAAGGACACTCGTTCCGACATGGCACGCATCATCCGGCAAGTCGAAGCCGAAGCGCAAGAAGAAGGCGACCGGCGGGCGCGTGAGATCATCACCACCGCCATCCAGCGCGTAGCCTCCGACCATGTTGCCGAAGTGACCACCTCGACCGTCTCCATCCCCTCGGATGAAATGAAAGGGCGCATCATCGGGCGCAACGGGCGTAACATCCACGCCTTTGAGCAAGCTGCCGGTGTGGACGTGATCGTGGATGACACCCCCGAAGCCGTGACCATCTCCTGTTTCGACCCGGTGCGCCGAGAGGTGGCGCGGCGCTCCCTGGCTAAGTTGGTGCTCGATGGGCGCATCCATCCGGCGCATGTGGAAAAAGTGCTCAAGCAGGAACAAAAAGAGGTTGACCGGGTGATCAACGAGGCCGGTGATCAAGCCGCCTTCGATGCCGGCGTGCCCGGTCTGCACCCCGAAGTGATTAAAATGTTGGGGCGGTTAAAGTTCCGCACCTCTTACGGGCAGAACCAGCTACAGCACGCCGTGGAAGTCGCTCGCCTTTCCGCGGTAATCGCCTCCGAGTTGGGCGCCGATGTCGAGCTCAGCAAGGCTGCCGGGCTGCTGCATGACCTGGGCAAGGCCATGGATCACAACATGGAAGGCACCCACGCCTTGCTGGGTGCAGAATTCGCCCGCCGTTATGGCGTGAATCCGAAAGTGGTGAATGCCATTGCCTCGCATCACCACGAGGTAGAGCAAGAGACTGTCGAAGCCGCCATTGCCGAAGCTGCCGACGCCATTTCCGGCGCCCGCCCCGGCGCACGTCGTGAAAGCCTGGAGCAGTACATCCAGCGCGTCAAAACCCTGGAAGACCTGGCGAATTCGTACAAAGGCGTCAGCCAGTCCTTCGCACTGCAAGCCGGGCGTGAGGTGCGCATCTTCGTCAAGCCCGAAGACATCGATGACCTGGCATCCATCCGCCTGGCGCGCGATATTGCCAAGAACATCGAAGACACCATGCACTATCCAGGGCAGATCAAGGTGACCGTGATCCGCGAAACGCGGGCGGTCGATTACGCCAAATAACCATCCAACCACCCAGCTGGACACACAGGACACGCAGGGCACTCTTTCGCCCGCGTGTCCTGTGTGTTTATCCGAAGAAAGCCGCCGACTAAGGGATCCAGCCCGGCAGATAAGCGCCGTAGATCAATTGCACCGGCTCGGAGCCGTCCGCATTGCACAGCCAAAGCTCTGCCGGGGTGCTATAGGAGGCATTCTCGAAGCGGATATACGCCAACCAGCGCCCATCCCAGCTCCAGGCAAAGTCGAAGTGGTTGTAGAGACCGTCCTGGGTAACCTGACGGGGTTGCGAGCCGTCGGCATTCATCAACCAGAGCTGCCGCCCAAAGCTCCAGCGCGCCTCATCCAGATATTTACGGGCAAAAGCGATGGTCTTCGAATCCGATGAAAACGCTGGTGAGGTGTCTTCCACATTCTCGCCGGTGGTCAAATCGACAGGCGAGGCGAAAGGCGTATAGCGGATGAGGTGGCTGCTGCTCAAGGTGAAGCTGCCAGCACCCGTCTGCACATAGCTGATCTCAGGCGCCAGGTAAACCGAGCCATCCGGCGCCCAGGCGCCCTGCTCGCCAGTGGAATTAGGCGCCAGGAACCGCTGCCCGCTTTCCATATTCAAGAAAACATAACCGACCTGCTGGCGGTCGTAATAAGCCAGGATATTGTTCGCTGACCAGCTCGGGTTTTCCGTTAACTGACTCACCGGATCGAGCAAGCGAGGCTCACCGGTCTGCAAGTCAATTAGCCCTACCTGCGTGCTGTTCTCGCCGCCTCGGGTGAGGTGCTCATACGCCAGCCACTTACCGTCCGGAGAAAGCTGCGGCGAGCGGCAGGCATCCAGTTCGCAAGCCAACACAAGCTCCGGTTTTGCTGTATTGTCCTGCGCGGCACGTAATAAGTCCAGCCGGTAAAGGTCTGCCCCCTCCTTCTCATTCCCGGCGCTCAGGTAGATCCAAAGTCCATCCCGGCTGATGCTGTAATCCAGCACGTTTGCCCCCTCGGTCAGCCGGCGGACTTCGCCCGAGAGCGGGTCGAGGGCATAGATATCAGCTGGCTCATCCGAAGGCCAAAGGTAAGCCAATAATGCCTGGGCAGTGTTGAAGGACCAAGATTGAGCAACCCAAATGGGCAATCCCAGTCCCCCTTGCGCTTGCCCGCCCGCCTTGAGAGTCACCTGGATTTCGCTTCCCCCAGGCCAGGGCAGGTCTGGCGTGAAGGTCATGGTATTACCACTCCAGGTAAACTTGCCGGAACGCAGCGGGACCGTGCTCAAACGGTTCTCGACGGTGTCATGCCGCATGGGTTGAGAAAAAGTGATCTGCACCTGGCTATGCACGGGCACGTCACCGGCGCCATCCGAGGGCACGAAATTGCCCGTGACCGGTGATGCCAGCCAAGCATACACCGCCAGCGCGACCAATGCGAGCAAAACCGCCCCTACGACCCAGATAATCCAGCGTTTCATCACCGCTTATTATAATGCGGGCTGGGGGTGCCAGCAAAATACATGGTAAAATTTTCTTATGAAACGCTGGCAGTTTTGGTTAGGCGTGCTCATCAGCGCCTTTTTTTTGTACCGCATCCTGCAAAAAGTAGATTTCAGCCTGCTGTGGGAGAATCTGCGCACGGCCAATTATTGGTGGTTGATCCCGGGCGTGGCAGTCTATTTCGTGGCGCTATGGGCGCGCGCCTGGCGCTGGCATTACCTGCTGCGCCCCTTGAAGCAAATCCCCACCCGGAAAATGTTTCCCATCGTGACCATCGGCTACGCAGGCAATAACATCTTCCCAGCACGCGCCGGCGAGGTTGTGCGCGCCGTGATCCTGAAGAAGAAAGAAGGCGTGCCGATCTCCGCCTCGCTGGCAACGGTCATCGTCGAGCGTGTCTTCGACGGAATCGTCATGCTGGCGTTCATCTTCGTCAACCTGGCTGAACTCGCCAAGCTGTCGAGCGTGTCGATCCAGATCGCCGGGCTGGACCTGAGTATCCAGGATATTGCCATCTGGGGCAGCGTGGCTTTCTTCGGCGCGTTGGCGGTCTTTCTACTGGCAGCCATGTTCCCAAATATCACCGACCGGATCGTGAGCTGGCTGATCAAACGATTGCTGGCAGAACGACACCAGGAAAAGGTGCTGGGCGTGAGCCGCCGCTTTTTGGACGGGTTGGAATCCTTGCGCTCACCCCTGGATGCGCTGATGGTGTTTGTGACCAGTGTGGTGATCTGGTTGCTCGAAACGGTCAAATATTGGTTCGTGATGCACGCCTTCAATTTCTCGGTCAGCTTTTTTGCCCTGATGTTGATGAATGGTGTGGTCAACCTGGCGACCACGATCCCCTCCGCTCCAGGTTACCTGGGCACGTTTGACCTACCGGGTATTGCGGTGCTGGAGGCTTATAACGTCGCCACCGAAGTCGCCACGAGCTACACCTTCACCCTACATTTTGCTCTTTGGTTCCCTGTGACAGCGCTGGGCTTATATCTGATGGCGCGCGAGGGTATTCGTTGGTCTGCCACCGTGGCAGAAGCGAGGAGCAATCCGGATGACAACCCCTCCCCCTAAACAATATTATCGTTTGCGCGTGCTGATCGCCGATGACGCGCGCGAAGCGCGGCGCGGCACACGCATGATGCTGGCCATGCACCCAGGGGTGGAGGTGATCGCCATTGCGCAAACCGGAAAACAAGCCGTGGACCTGGCTCAATTGCACCACCCGGATATCGCTATCATGGACATTAACATGCCCGAGATGGACGGCATCTCCGCCATGCGGCAGATCAGCCAATCGCAAACCCAGACCACTTTCATCATCATCTCGGGCGAAGACGACCGCCGAATCAAACAGGCCGCGGCCGAGGCGGGTGCAGTGGATTTTCTCCCGAAACCGTTCACTTATGAAGAACTGGATACCGCACTTCGCAGGGCGGCGCGGGCGTGGATGGCAAAACGGCAGCGCGCCGTCCAGGCTGCCCAGCCAACGCGCCCTGCCCCGCCTGACCGGGAGACACTGTCGCGCATGGCGCAGGAGTTTTCTCAGGCGCGGCGCTCAGACACCCAAGCCCTGGCAGTTTATGAGCGCCTGACAGAGTTCCCCGACTGCGAATTGCGCTGGATGATGACCCTGGCGATGACTTACGTGATCCGCCAGGATTGGGCAAAGCTGAAAGCACTGGCTGAAAAGCTGGAACGCTCAAAAACCACGTGAAAAGGTATTGATTTATGAAAAAAATAGCCATTCTCGGTGCAGGGTTTGGCGGCATGGCTGCCGCCTATGACCTGGTGCGCGCCGGGCATCAAGTGACGATCTATGAAAGCGCCGGTTCCGCCGGCGGGCTGGCTTCGGGCATCCGTGAGCCGAATTGGGACTGGTCGGTGGAGAAGTTCTACCATCACTGGTTCGCTTCCGACCGGCACATGCTCGGTTTGATCGATGAGCTGGGCTGGAGCGAACGGGTGATCTTCCCGCGCCCCTATACGGTGATGTATTACAAGGGCAAATTTTATCCCTTCGACTCGATCCTCAAAGCAATCCTGTTCCCGGGGCTGGGCTGGGGAATCAACAAAGCGCGCTTTGGGCTGGTGGGTCTCTATCTTCGCCTGAGCAGCAACTGGCGCAGCCTGGAACAATATACTGTAGATAGCTGGATGCGTAAATATGCCGGGAATTTTGCCTATGAGTTGATGTGGCAACCGCTGATGAACGGGAAATTCGGCGAGCGCTATGCCACGCAGGTCAATATGGCCTGGATGTGGGCGCGTCTGAAGGCACGCTCCACGCGCCTGGGCACTTACCGGGGCGGCTTTCAGCAGTTTGCGGATGACTTCACCGCACAATTACGCACGCTGGGCGTGGAAATGCAATTCTCGACCCTAGTCGAGCGGATCGAATCTCAAAATAACAGGCTCACACTATTGACGCCAGCAGGACCGCAGAGCTTTGACCAATGCCTGGTGACCAGCTCACCGGGACAGTTAGCCAGGCTTGTGCCGTCTCTGCCCTCCTCCTATTTGCAGGGTTTGCTGGATTTGAAAAGCATGGGGGCAGTGGTTATGATCCTGGCGCTCAAACATCCGCTCTCCCCGCAGGGTTATTACTGGTATAACATCCCCAAATCGGCGGGCTTCCCCTTCCTGGCGCTGGTCGAGCATACCAACTTCGTCCCCAAGGAGCATTTCGGCGGTGACCACATCGTGTATGTCGGCGATTACCTGGAAACCGAGCATGAATATTTCAAATTGGACCCGGAGGAGTTGCTGAAGCGCTTCTTGCCCAGCTTCAAGTTCTTCAACCCCGATTTCCAGCCGGAGTGGGTGCGCAAGACCTGGCTATCCCGCACCGCCTATGCCCAGCCTGTGCCACTGGTAAACCACTCGCGCAATATTCCCGCCATCCAGACGCCCCTCGCTGGGCTGTACTTTGCCAGCATGAGCCAGGTATATCCCTGGGATCGTGGCACGAACTTTGCGGTGGAGATTGGTCGCCGGGCAGCGGCTATGATGATGCAAAACCCAACCTGACTATAATTGTCTCTCATCATAAATATCCTAAGGAGAAGAGATCATGAAACAATATCTTCCGCAAATCCTTGCCTTCTGCACTTCCATGGCCTGGGGCATTGGGGGTTATTTCGAGAAAAAAGGTCTGCACATGGGCAACCTCTCGCCGCAGATGGGGATCACCATTCGCACCGCCATTGCCTTGCTCATCCTGGGATCGGTCAGTTTCCCGCAGTGGAAGACGGTGTTGCAGGCTCCCGCCAAAGCCATCTGGTACATGGTGATCGGGGGAGGCGTGGTGGCAGGCGCGGTTGGTATGCTGTGCTTCTACGCGGCATTGAAAGGCGCACCGCTCAACCGGGTCATGCCGATTGCTTTCACCTCGCCGCTGTGGGGCGCCATCCTGGGTGTCGCCCTGGGAGGCGAAGCGCTGACTGCCAAAACAGTCATCGGCATCTTGCTCACCATCGGCGGCATTATCCTGATCACGATTTGAAAGTATTCCACCACCCGGATGGCGAAAGCCATTCAAAAGCCCCGATATCGGGCTTAGCATCACGCGACCTCCCTTCATAATCATCTGCTGAAGCGCCATCAGGCGCACCGGCATCGATGGCCAGGCTGCCTGCTTGCAGATGCCCGTCAAAGGCCTCCAGCGATGAATCGGTCAGTCCGGCCGACTCGACACACAGGTTGGAAGCATTGGAGCACGGCGTTATATTTCCGAAACGCACGCCGGTGATCAGCGAATGCTCCACTGCGAACGGATTGGCTGGCAGTGGCGGGTTGGACTCATCATCGTACCAGGCAAGACAGACATCCGCTTCCGGATCAAAGAATACCTTTTGTCCCTGGAACAAGGTATTCTGTACTTTGATGCGTTCGCTGCCATCGCAAGACCGGTCAAGTGCGCAACCGGCAATCATCAGGCAATTCCCCTCACCGGTGAGCGTAGAATTGAGGAGTTCAAAAGACGCACCAGGCTGAGCAACCAGCACCAGTGCGTCGCCACTTGCGCGGCACGTGTCATCCTTGTTCCAGTATGGATATCCATCGAAGAAACCACAATTACCGACCAACACGCTATTCTCGATGATTGCCTGGGCTGCCGTAAGTTTGATCTGGTTGCCATCGTTGCCAGCCGCGATCGTGCGGCGGATCTCGACGATCGTTCCAGGTTGCCGCGCATAGAGCAGGTCCAACCCATCCGAGGTATTGTATAGAAAGGCGGAATCCTCAATGATCCAATGCCCGCCTGTTGTGCCGGTGCCCACCCCATCCCCATCCCCCCCAGCTTCCTGGCCCCAACACCCTAGGTGTTCTCCTTTCGGATAGGTTTCACCACAGCCATTCCATTCGACACGCCACTCTCGAAAGATCAAGTCGCCCGAATTGGCATCTTCGCCATCAATATCCCCATCCCAGCCTGCCCAACCATTGCCAATGATACGGACGTTTTCTACAGTCCAATCTACCAGCCGGCCTGCGCGGATGCCCGTATTCGCCAGGCCGTGAATGTTGAGATCCTTGAGCAGTACATGGCTGGAATCTTCCGCATACAAGCCAGTCGCAGCCCAATCCCCATAGGGTGGTGTGTCTCGCTGGCAGGTATAAGGCGAGCCGCCCGTGGGAGATAAATGGTCCTCGATGCAACTGGAATGATCGGTGATCTCTAGGCAGGAGACTTCTACATTGCTTGAATCCGTAAGGTTGACAAGAAACCACGGTCGACCTGCTCCCCAAAACTCAGGGGGAGATTTACAGCCGCCATCCCAGCCCGCGCCTAATAAGCGCGTCGGATGGTCGGGATCTGGCCCGCTGGGCAAGGGAGAAAGATGGCAATCATAGGAAGCTTCAACATCACAATTCTCTGCACCTGGCGCGCCGTACCCCATTTTATAAGACCCGGCGACGAGGATCAGCGTGTCGCCCCCTGCGATGCGCGCCACGCCGCCCGGCGGCAAAGCTTGAAAAGGATGATTCCAGGCGCAGGCTTGCCTGGTGCCTTGTCCAGGATAAGGCGCCTCGCTCAGCCCATCACACTCCTCATAAGAACCGCCGTCTGGACGGATGTAATATATTTGCCCAGAGGAACTGGTTGCCGGTGGGGACGCAAGTATTGTTGGGCTGAGCGTAGGACTTGCTGATCGCTGGCAGGCAGGCCCGACCAGGATCATGCCGAGGATCAATAGACTCAACGTTCGTATGGTTCGCTCTGGCATCCCTATACACTTCCTTCAACCGTATCACTTTTAGTATTGTCGCGCCAATTTGAGGAAAAAGACTCTATTTTCAGGTATTGTTCGATTAATCTATGGTAAAACTATCCCATGGATATCGCATCCTTCGATGCCCTTCTATCATCCAACGGGCAGGCTGTGTTGCGGGCAGCAGCAGCTTTACAGCCGTGTGAAGTAGACTTTCTAAAGCATTTCCAGGCACTCAGCCGGCAATATCCGGCTGAGCTGGCACGTCCAGCGCTGGAAATCGCTATCTTACGTCACAAAGCGACAGACAAGTTTCCCGCCTCCCTGGCCGCCAACCTTTACCTGACCCGTGAAGCGCTTGAGCAAGCCACATCCTATGAGGTCGCGGCATACCGAGCTGAACGCTACCGAACCCAGATCAACCCTACAACCGTCCTCGACCTGGGCTGCTCGGTTGGCAGCGACACGATGGCATTGGCAAGTGTGGCGCCGACCCTGGGCATCGACCGTGACTTGCTGCGCTTGCGTATGGCTGCTGTAAACTTCGAAACACTTTCAAAGCTCGCTGGCGAGATCGGGCAGATTCATCCGTGTAGATTCCTACAAGCCAACCTGGACGACCCACTTCCGATTGCCGTTGCACCTGGCACAGCACTCTTCTTCGACCCCGCTCGCCGGGCGGATCAGCGGCGTATCTTTAGCGTGGATGATTACCAGCCGCCCCTATCGACCATCGCTGAATGGTTGCCCAGGTTTCCGGCGCTGGGTGTCAAGCTCTCGCCTGGCGTTGACCTGGCAGAGCTGGCTGGATACCAGGCGGAGGTCGAATTCATCTCCCTCCAGGGTGAGTTGAAAGAGTGCGTGCTTTGGTTCGGTGCGCTGCGCAGTGCGAAGCGCAGGGCGACCTTACTGCCCAGCCGTGCCCAGCTATCGACCGATGAACCCGGCAAGATGGGCAAGCCGGCTGTCCGGATCAGCCGGCCCCTGTCTTATCTATACGAGCCCGATCCGGCTATATTGCGCGCCGGGTTGGTGCGGCTGCTCGCCGAGCAGATCGACGCATGGCAGCTCGACCCTGAGATCGCCTACCTGACCAGTGAGCAATTGTCGCCTACGCCGTTTGCGCGCGCCTGGGAAATCGAAACCTGGTTCCCCTTCCAATTGAAACGCCTGCGCGCTTATTTGCGCGAGCAGGGCATCGGCAGGGTAACGGTCAAGAAGCGCGGCTCGCCGCTCGAGCCAGAGGCTCTGATCCGTTCGCTTAAATTGACAGGCGATAGGGAACGCGTGCTGGTGCTGACCCATTGGGACGGGAAGCCGATCGTCTTGATTTGCATACCGCCAGGGTTGTCACAGCTCTAGTCAAGCAGAATCATCCGGTCTTCGAGCATATTTGCTGGATTTTTTGCGGTAAAGCTCATTATCCGCCTGTTCGACAAGTTGTTCAGGGGTCATACCTGGTCGAAATACTGCCACGCCAATACTTAAACCCAATTGCTTATCGGCATAGCTTTGTTTGCCAACCGCTGCCTGGATGCGTGAAGCAGCCGTTTCAGCCCCAGCTTGGTCGGTATCGGGCATGATCACGGCAAATTCATCCCCTCCAAAGCGCGATAATAAATCAACCTTCCGCAACTGCATGTTCATCGTCTGGGAGACAATTTTGAGTACCAGGTCACCTTTTAAGTGCCCCAGGGTATCATTAAAGAACTTAAAATCGTCGACATCGCCTAGCAGGAGCGCCAGGGGATTTCGATAGCGTTCAGCACGCAATAATTCTCGCTTGAGCATTTCATTAAAATAATGGCGGTTGTACAAACCCGTCAAGCTGTCCGTCATTGCCAGGCGCTGCATCTCATCATACAGGTGCGTATTTTCAGCCAGCAGGCTGTATTGTCTCCACAATACCAGGACAACTAAGACCAGGGCGCCCAACAGAACCCCTTGCTGCCGCAGATCGGTTTGAACGCTGGTAAAGGTCATGATAATCAGTGTCCCCCAACCCGCTAACACACCCAGGTAGGGTAGGATCATGCGCAATATCGAACGTCGGCGGGAAGGATAAAGATGACGCCCTGGCGGTTCCTGGTTGATCTGCACCACCGCGGCAATCAAAAAGAAAAAAGCACCTAAAAGCCACAAGATATACGTATAGGATATAGCTATTTCATTTACATGAATACTGGCAAAGTCATAAAACCCCTCTCCCAAGGCGTTCATGCCCAATGCGATCGTCAAAAAGATCAGGGATTGATGTCCCACCTGTTCGACGTTTCGTTGAAGCAGTGCGGTCACGCCGGCGAACAAGAACGCATCGCCGAGTGGAAAAACCAGGACCAGCAATGCCGAGGGCTGTGAGCGGAACAGATCAATAAAGAGATAAAGGTTTACTGCCCAGAATGCCATAAAGGTTGCAGTGATGATGATCGCGATGTCAAGCCAGAAGATTCTCCGCTCTGTACCCCGAGATGAGGAAAACGGGAATTTGAAAAGAGCAACCATGATGCAAGGATAGTAGACAAAATAAATCCAATCCACCAGCTCAGAGAGAAATGATATATTGAACAACCTGCCAACGAAGGATACCCAGCCGGATAAGGCAATCGCAGATAATGCAAATCCGATCCAGCGCCAAACACTCTGCAAGCGGATATCGATTGTAGGTTGAGCGGCCACCCGAAATCCATAATACGCCGCCAGGCTTTCGAGTATCGCCAGGCTGAGAATGGCAATGCTGGTATGCAGGTGGAGGTTGCCAAAACCTAAGAACGTCCAGCCGGTGAAGGCAACCAGCAAGAATCCTGCAAAACCAAGAACTAATTTTGTCGGGAGATTAATGTTAAATTTCCCCATCGATATTATGGACATGTCGATAGTCTATCACAACTCATAATTCTACGCCTTTACTATTTTGTTGGGTAAAACGCGACTGGCTATCAGCAACTTACACTTCACACAGTTGTTAAGCATATCCACCATCGATTATAATCGTATCATCGGAGGACCTATGACCACCCATCCTGCAAACTCAGCCGTGTTAAATTCTCCCACGCTATCGCGCATCCGCCGTAACCATGGGCTAGAACATGCCACCTTATCCATGCTTTCGAAACGATTTCCAAACCAAGCACTGGCTGGTTATTCGTACCCTGGCGGATTCTGGCTGGTCGGTGATGTATCGACTGAAACGATCCAGGAAGCGGTCGAAGAAGCCTTGGGACGGTTGCAGAATGGCGAGCACGAGCTGGCGATCCATCCGGGATGTGGCACCAATTACCTCACCACAGGCGTGCTTGCCGCGCTAGGTGCCGGGCTGGCAATGCTTGGCGCGGGGAAACGATGGCGCGATCGTTTGGAACGGCTGCCTCTGGCTTTTGCCCTGGCAACAATGGGCGTCATCATCTCTCAGCCGCTCGGCAGGATACTGCAAGAACAAGTTACCACGGATGGAGTCCCAGGCGCTTTGCACGTGATTGAGATTATGCGCTACGAACAAGGCGGCTTGGTGTTGAATCGCATCCGCACGCGGGGCTAAACGGTGGAACAGGCCTCACCCCATGTATTTCTCATCGACGGTGAAGACGACTTCGGCGTGACAGGTTTCATCGCCAGCCTGGAAACGCGTCTGGGCAGCCCAGAGTTTGCCGGACTGAACACCACGCGCCTGGATGGGCGTAGCTTGGACCTGGATGAACTGGTGCGCGCTTGCTCTGCCATGCCATTCCTGGCGAGCTTACGACTGGTGATCGTAACCCAACCCATGGCGCGCCTGTCAGACAATAATGCTCGGGACAAATTCAAGAAGATCCTGTTGAGCACCGCCCCAACTACGTTACTGGCGCTGGTGCACCCGGGCAGCCTGACCGAGGAGCGCGAGCGGAAGCGAGGCAAGATCAATTGGCTCGAGAGCTGGTTTATCAAGACCGGCGGTGCGTTAAGCTTCAAGCACTTTGATCTGCCGCGCGGGCCGGAGATGGTGAAATGGATCCAAAACCGGGTGAAATCGGCAGGCGGTCAGTTCACACCTGCGGCAGCCTCCCGGCTGGCGTCCATGGTAGGCGATGCGCCGCGTCGGGCTGACCAGGAAATCCTCAAGCTATTGGAGTATGTAAACTATGCGCGGCCGGTTGAGTTGGACGACGTGGAACACCTGACGCCTGACTCCGCCCCGGTGGGTGACTTCGCACTGGTAAACGCGATGCGCACCCAGGACACAAAACAAGCTCAGGCTGCGCTGCACAAGATGTTGGAAGTGGACGAGCCGTTGAGGATCTTCGCAAGCATCGTCAGCCAGTTCCGCCAGTTAATCCTAGTGCGCGAGTTGATGGATCGGCGGGCAGTTGAAGAAGATATCGCCAGGCAGCTCAATATACACCCCTACCAGGCAAAGCTTACCGCAGAGCATGCCCGCCATTTTGACCTGCCGGCGCTTGAGAAAATATACCAACGGCTATACAAGCTCGACGCGGAAATTAAAACTGGGCAGATCGAGGCCGAGTTGGCTCTCGACCTGCTGGTGATCGAGCTGACGCAAAAAGCCTCCCGATCTTGGCGTTGAAGCCCCACCTGCTAATTTGATGCACCATTCTGCTGGATGCCAAGCCAGAAATGGTTCGGCAGTACGGAACGCGTGGTGCGCAGTTCGATGCCGTTGGGTTGCCAAGTTACGTTGGCAACCATGCTGGGGTGTACGAAGCACAGGTTAGGGGCTTTGCCATATTTCCGATGATAGTAATCCGCGGCGCGATAGACTTTGGATTTTAAGTCTGATTTTGTGTCATTGTCGAACCATAACATGCCGACGTTCATTTTTACACCTCTCTTTTTCGTCAGGATCGAAGACTTCCACCCGCATCAGGTATCCAGAAGCTTAACCATTCATCATCGAACCAAACACAGAACTGTTTCTTGGCGACCAGGCGACTGGTGATGGTCAGGTCTCCTTGGTAGATCGCCGTATGCTTGGCATCCATATGCCCAAGAAAGCGTGTCCCAAACAAGTGTAGAAATTCTTCACCTACAACCTGCTCACGACCCACATTCAACGTCACAAAAGGCCAGATGTGCAGAGAAGGACCATTTTGGATCAACCAGGCTAGATCATCGTAGGCTTTATCATCCAAGGCATTGCAAAGAGTGTCTAAGCCTTCAATGGCAAGGATGGTCAGCGTCTCGGCTTGCCCCGGTCGAATACGCTTTTCTGCCAGGTCAGCTAGCTGTGTGATCACTTCTCCCACACCAGGGCTGTTGTTTACCATCCTGCGAAAACAGTGCGGCTGGCGCGTTAGTGAAATGTTTTTTGTCAGCGTATCGCTCACATAGGCAAAGCGCAGCATCCTATGTGAATTGAGTAGGCAAGCTGAGGTAAGGATCGATTGCAACAAGCGGCTCTGCCCGGCATCCCGCTCGCCAACGATCAAGACTGAGCCAGGGCGTGGATCGAGTAAGTCCATATAAAAGTGCAGACGGTCGTCGCAGGCGCCGACCAACACAGATCCCTGGGTCAACGGGCCTACCTCTTCAACCAAGGCATCCAAGGAAATCGAAGTATAGGTTGAGGCGCCGCTGCGTGCCAATCGAGCAGCCTTATCTAGTGCCAGTGGTGTGGTAGAGTGTTGAGTAAAACCGTTCGCCAGACCTGGTATGCCGGTTTTCAGTCGATCAAACAGTGCAGCCATATGCCAGCGATTATAATAGAACACAAGTTCTATGTCAAGGAATACAGAACAAGTGTTTTCGTAGCTGGCTTTTCCTTGACTCGCACTGGTCTGCATGCTATAATACCGCCCGCTCAAGTAATGGGCAATAACGATGCGGGGTGGAGCAGTGGCAGCTCGTCGGGCTCATAACCCGAAGGTCAGTAGTTCGAATCTACTCCCCGCTACCTAGAAAAGCACCCGGATGGGTGCTTTTTAGTTTTTATATCCTTCTCAGCGCACCAGGATCGGCAAAAACAACTCCATCCACCTCCCCAGATGAAGCATGTCCGAATTGTTATAAGGATTGCTTTCGGGTGTAGGGGTACTGGTGGTGGCAATGATCAACACTGCAGTACCTGGGGTTAAATCAGCAGCATACTCCCCGTAAAGTGAAATCACAACTCGACCGCCTGCAGGGAGGCTGTCAATCTCCCAGGTGTAACGCGTCCCGGCTTGTAATGTCAAACCCGGTGTGTCGGCTTCCCAGCTGGTGTTTACGATCTCCTCCGGGATTGAATTATCCAGGAGGATACTGCTGGCATCCAGAGCGCCCAGGTTTTCGAGGCTGATGGTGTAGGTTACCGGCGCACCGGGAGTCGTTTCAGCGGAGCTGAGTAGCGTCAACCCGAGGGACAAGTCAGCAGTCAGTCCACTATCAATCAAAATGCGCGAGGTAAATGGCGCCAAACTGAGGCTGCCGGAAATAGGATTTTGATCCAAATCCAGGTAATAGGTGTAACCCAGGTCAAATACCTTGGTTTGAGAGGTATCGTTATAAAAGATGTGCGATCTGGTCTCTTCCCCAACCGGTTGGGTGTACCAGTGCTCAAGCGAGGAAGCATCTTTACCGCTGGCACTCTGCCAGGCAGCCAGGTTATAATCACTGCCGGCATAGATATGGTTCGCCCGATAGGGATGAAAATAATAATTGTAGTCTGAAGCACCCAGGCGGTTAGCATCGCCGGTAGCCATTGTCCTGGACTGGGGACGCAAGCCAAAAAAGATGTTGCCCGTGCTGCTGCTCACATAGGTTGGGTCATTCCATCCATCTGTCATATAAAGCTGACCGGCTTCGTAGACTGGGTTATCGCCGTTGTTATAGAGCGTGTTGTTGACCGCCGTACCAGTCGAATTTTGGAACAAGACGCCATGCGCAGTCGAGTTGATCACCGTGTTACCGTCCAGGGTAATATCCCGCGAGTAGTTGTCGATGTAAAAGCCGAAACCAAACAAGGCATCGAAATCGCTCTGGCAACCATCGGTGTTACCAATGGTATCAACGAGGATATTTTGGCTGAAGGTGAGATCATGGACGGCGCTAGAGGAAAGGCTGTCGCGTCCAAAGGTGCGCACACCGCCGCAATCGCCCTTGGAGATACAGGCTTGCCGTACAACATTCTTCTCGAAGGTGTTCCCATAACCAAAGACATCGAATCCGTTATAACCAATCCTTTCCAGGCGGTTGCCCGAAAAGGTATTGCTATTACCCGTATCCTCAGCCTGGTCGATCTTCACCCGGATGCCATCCCCGTCCTCGGTGCACACACCCCCACTGGAATCGCCTTCGTCATAGCCGCAGCCCATGCCGATCGCGCCCAGGTTTTCGATGCGGGCGATGTCGAGCAGGGTATTATCCGTAAAAGTTGAAGCGCGTGAGTACAGGTTAATGCCCATCTGGTTGGCGCGCTGGATGGTATTACCACTGACGGTCAGCTGGTAACCACCGCGCCAGCCGTCCGCACGGCCGTCCTCGGCATCCCAAACCCAGGTCTCCAGGTTCAGGCCAATCCCATCCACGTCACTGATGGTGTTATCCCGTATGACCAGGTGGTGAGGCTCGCTGGGGTGCATGTTGGTGGGGGTGGCAATACCATGCCTGAACCAGCCCCACACACGCAGGTTCTCGACCGTCACATACGAGATGGGAGTGCCATAATCATCTGTCAGGTTGACTCCGCCCCACGAGCGCCAAAAGCTTTCTTCATCCACCAGGATCACCGAGGCCTCGACTTCGCCGTTCGCCGGCGCACCGGAGGTGGAATACAAATATACCCAATTGCCGCTGGTAGCCCACTCACCATCCAGGTCGAGGGTATTGACGTGATTGTTGATGAAATACCCCCAACCGGTGCAACTACCGCCCCAGCAGTCTACGGCGCTGCCCAGGGTTAGGGTGGTGCCCGATGAACCCGTCACCTGGCGGTTGAGAATCGCCCAGCGGATACTCTTCATGTGGATGACCGCCCCACTCCAATCCCCGGGAGGCAGCTCGTTGTCCGTGATCTTATTGGCGTTCGGCTGGCTGTCGATGGTGGAATAGCCGCCATCCGGCGTGCCTAGGTTGGGCCAGCGACCATGGGTCAGTCGCTCGCCGTTTCGAAAGAGCTGGTTGACGCCATAGGCGAACTTGCCGGCGTTGGCGCCACTGGACAAGTCGGCAGCGTAGATGTTCCCGCCCACCAGCGTCCAGCCTGAGACCGGCTGCGTACCGGCAATGGTAGGCTGGTCGATACATCCAGCCGGGTAGGAGCTGAAGGTGATAGGCTGGTCCGCCGCGCCAGAATGGGTGATGGTCAGCATTTCCCCGTGCCAGGTATCGCCGCACTTGAACAACACCTGCTCGCCGGGCTGCAACTGCAGGTTATTCACCCTATCAATCGTGCGGAAGGGCTTGGCTTCAGACAGGCCGTCATTGCTGTCGCTACCGCCCGAGCTGGACACATAATAGGTGACCGCGGCCGGTGCGGCTTGTGCAGCACGATTCATGGGCAGTGATACTGCAAGCAGTGCGATAGTGCATACAAGGGAAAATACTCTGTGCATATTCATCTCATCGCTCCGATCACGAATGCTTTTTTGCATGGCAACTGGTTGTTTTAATATTGGGATTATACATTCTCTTATACGATTGGATGGATT
>ERZ1649853.393-NODE-393-length-18628-cov-5.874441_pt1 | contig 18628 bp, 19 predicted proteins | sample MGYA00575353_ERZ1649853 | MGnify/ENA primary metagenome ERZ1649853 (study PRJEB40853, sample SAMN11349654) | freshwater sediment metagenome | isolation source: river sediment | host: Sediment | place: India: Okhla Barrage, New Delhi | collected 2017-02-21 ...
CATAATTCCTGATGAAATTCAAGGGGGGCATTAAAAGCTTGCGAAACAGCTTCACGCGTCGGATCATCAACAGTAGGACCCAAGCCCCCCGTGGTGATAACGATATCCGATCGCGACAATGCTTCCAATAAGATTTGGGCAATTCGGTTTTGATTATCTCCAATCGTCGACAATCTAAAGAGATCGTACCCGGCGTTTTTGAGGCACCTGGCAATGAAACTGGAATTTGTGTCCAGTACATCCCCAAGTAATAGTTCGGTTCCAATTGTAATTATTTCAACATTTGGCATAGTAATCCTGATAAGTGTTATTTTATCAGGATAAAGATGGATTATTACAGCATTCCAATATCGAAGGTACAACTTTATAATAAAAAAATGACTCAGCGAGGCTCCAATCAATACAGGATATCATTGGGGAAATGGGGGGAGGATTGTGCTAGAAAATTCCTTGAGATGAATGGATTGAATTTTCTCAAGAAGAATGTAAGGAGCCCTCATGGAGAAATCGATTTAATAATGAAAGATGGTGGCACGATCGTGTTTGTAGAAGTAAAAACCCGAGCATCCACGGAAAACGGATACCCTGAAGAAGCTGTCACAGAAAACAAAAAAAATCATTTGGAAAATAGTATTAGCTGGTATCTTGAACAAAACCTGGAAATTGGGGATGACTGGCGGCTCGATATCGTGACAGTCATTGGCCGACCGGGAGCAAAGGATTATCCTCGGATTGACTGGTGGCAAAATGATTTCTGATCCCCTCAAAAAAGTTGTAATCATTGTCGGTCCTACGGCAGTTGGAAAATCAGACTTAGCAATTGCACTTGCTGTACAACTGAATGCCCAAATCATCTCTTTGGATTCCCGGCTACTTTATATAGGGATGGATATTGGAACTGCAAAACCTTCCATTGAGGAGAGGAATAGAGTAACGCACCACTTAATTGATGTTGCAGACCCAGACGAAACCTGGTCTCTTGGCAAGTTCAACCAGGAAGTGATAAAAAGCATCCAACGCGTTATCGATAATGGTTCTCTACCAATTTTAGTTGGAGGAACTGGACAATATGTACGGTCGTTAACAGAAGGTTGGGAGATTCCAAAGGTAGAACCTGTACCAGCCATGCGGAAAATCATTGAGGATTGGGCGAATGAACTTGGAAATAAAACCATTCATCAGAAAATGTCCATATTAGATCCTGAAAGTGGTCAGTCGATTCAATATCAGAATATTCGGAGAACCATCCGTGCCCTTGAGGTTATGTTCACCACCGGGATTCAATTCTCAAAACAACGGAAAAAAACATATCCAATATATGAATATAAGATCATTGGTTTAAATAGACCCAGAGGAGAGCTTTATTCTCGAATAGATGCCCGTATCGACAAGATGTTTTCTGATGGTTTGGTTGACGAGGTGAAAGGTCTACTTGACATGGGGTATTCCATAGAATTACCGTCGATGTCAGCAATCGGATACAAGGAGACTGTTCAGTATTTGCACGGGGAACTTTTTCTTGAGGATGTAAAAGCCCAAATGAAACGCAAAACCAGACAGTTTGTCCGCAGGCAGACAAACTGGTTTAACCCCGAAGATCTTAAAATTGAATGGTTTCCCATGAACCCAGATCCTGAACCGATGATTAGAGAATCAATAATGAGTTGGCTCAATGAGTAGTAATCGAAACAAACCTTGGTTAGAGAATTATGACTCCGAAGTTCCCTCAAATTTGCATTATCCGGAGATCGCGGTTCCTGATATCCTAATCGAATCGGCGAGAGAATTCCCGGAAAAAATTGCTTTGGTGCAAGGGGAAAGGACCATTTCGTATAGCAAACTATTATATGAATCCCAGCAAGTTGGTATTTACCTGATCAACCAGGGATTATTGACGGGTGACAGAGTAGCCCTATGCATGCAAAATTCCATCGAATTTGTTGTCGGATATTATGGAATACTACTGGCAGGGGGAGTGGTGGCTGCATTGAATCCTACTTATCCTGTGAGGGAGCTTGAATTACAGGTCAGCATCACGAAACCCAGTTTTTTTATCGGGTCAAATGCTACCGTTAATAAATTGGAGATGTTGGAACATGAATTTCGCAGGATGTTACAAATTAAAGAAATCGAACAATCTACCGCCATCTCTTTTTCAATCCAAAGTGTCCAACCTGAAACTAATGGTGAAAATGAGAAGGAACCTGTTCCCTCATTGCCAGAGATCTTGCCAAACCACGGTGCTGTGCTTCAATTCACTGGAGGTACCACTGGAGTCCCAAAAGCTGCGGTTGGACTTCATCGAAATATTGTGGCTAACGTACTCCAGTTTTCAACTTGGCTCACGGGATTGCGAAAGGGAGAAGAAGTATTCTTAACCGCAATTCCTCTTTATCATGTGTATGGAATGGTAATAGGTCTAAACGTTGGAATCAATTTTGGTGCAACAATTGTACTTATAGAGAATCCGGGTGAACCAGGCAAACTTGTTGAAATGGGCGAGGACCACAAAGTAACAGTTTTTCCAGGAGTACCAGCTCTCTTTAACCAAATAAGTAAATTCTTGATCGATAATAATCGACAAAAAGGATTGTCATCCTTAAAAGTCTGCATTTCCGGATCAGCTCCTTTGCCGGCAAAAACGAAGGATATGTTTGAAAGCTTGACCGGGTCAAAACTAGTTGAAGGTTATGGGTTATCCGAAGCCCCTACTGCTACGCACTGCAATCCTATCAAGGGAGATAACCGAATCGGATCAATTGGACTACCTTTACCAGACGTAGATTGCAAGATAGTATCCCTAGAAGAAAAGAGAATTTCTATGAAACACGGTCAGATTGGCGAACTTGTCATCTGTGGTCCTCAGATCATGGCCGGATATTTTGAAAAGGACGAAGAAACCAGGTTGGCACTAGAATCTGGTTGGTTATATACTGGTGACATTGCCTGGATGGATGAGGATGGATTTTTTTACATCGTTGGGCGGAAAAAAGAGTTAATAAAAGTTGGTGGATTGCAAGTGTGGCCTAGTGAAATTGAAGAGATTGTTCGACAGTTACCTGGCATCAGCGATTGTGCAGTGAAGGGAATTCCGGATGATGAATTGGGTGAAATAGTTAAAGTATGGGTAGTAGCAGATAACACGGAAAAAATAACATTGGAAACTATCCAGAGTTATTGTGAAGACAAATTAGCAACGTATAAAATACCCAGACAACTTGAGATCATTGACGCTTTACCCAGATCATTTATTGGAAAACTGCTCCGGTATCGCTTATAAAACAACCGGGAGGCTTACCTCCCGGTTGTTTTTCACTTGGTCATTAATAACGGAGTACCACTCCTGTGGGTGACTGGGGGTGGGAAAATGGCCTCGAATTCCTCTTTTGACAGAGTTTCTACTTCAAGAAGTTTTAGGGCTACAGCATCCAACTCCTTGCGATATTTTCGAAGCAGCTCTCGAGCATGATCGTACGCCTGGCTGACAAGGGTTCTTACTTCTTTGTCAATTTTTTCAGCAATCTGTTCCGAGTAGTCTCGTTGCTCCGAAATTTCCCGACCGAGGAAAATGAGTTCCTCTTTTTGTCCATATACCATTGGACCTAATTCCGCACTCATACCAAGCCTTGTTACCATGGTACGTGCCATCTGGGTTACGCGTTCTATGTCATTAGAGGCTCCAGAAGTAATATCGTCGAAAACGATTTCTTCAGCAGCCCGACCGCCCAGTAACCCGACCATATCGGCGAGCATTTTCTTTCGAGCCATCAAGGTGCGGTCATCCATCGGGAGAGCAATGGTATAGCCTGCGGCCATTCCTCTCGCGATGATGGAAACTTTTTGCACAGGGTCAGATTCTGCAATTGAGTTCATGACTACCGCATGTCCAGCTTCATGATAGGCGACGATCCTTTTTTCTTCTTCAGAGATCAACCGGCTCTTACGTTCTGGACCTGCAATTACACGCTCGATGGATTCTTCGAATTCGCTCTGTGATATGCTCTTCTTATTTCTTCGAGCTGCTAAAATTGCAGCTTCATTTACAAGGTTCTCAATATCCGCTCCAACAAAACCTGGGGTGGATTTTGCAACAATAGGAAGCTGAACCGAAGGTTCTACGGGTTTACCTTTGATATGAACTTTCAAGATCGCTTCACGTCCTTTGACATCCGGTCTATCCAATACCACGCGACGGTCAAATCTGCCCGGACGCAATAGAGCTGGATCAAGAATATCGGGACGGTTTGTTGCTGCCATGATGATGATATTTGTGTCAGTATCAAAACCATCCATCTCAACAAGCATCTGATTTAGGGTTTGTTCCCGTTCATCGTGACTGCCGCCCAATCCCGCACCTCTCTGACGGCCTACAGCATCGATCTCATCCACAAATACGATACAGGGAGAGTTACGCTTTGCCTGGTCAAACAGGTCTCTTACCCTGCTGGCTCCAACGCCAACGAACATTTCCACGAATTCAGAACCGGATATGGAGAAGAACGGAACTCCGGCTTCTCCTGAGACTGCCTTGGCTAATAAGGTTTTGCCTGTTCCAGGAGGTCCTACCAGGAGAACTCCTTTGGGTATACGTGCGCCGAGGGCAATGAATTTCTGGGGTTCCTTGAGGAACTCAACAACTTCTTGCAATTCTTCTCTAGATTCATCAATACCTGCCACATCTGCAAAAGTGACGGTCGGGTGGTCACCAGTAAACATTCTTGCCCGCGATTTCCCGAAAGACATAGCAGCATTGTTACTACCCTGAGCCTGGCGGAAAATGAAAAAGAAAGCGCCTACCAGTAATACAAAAGGCAGAATGTAGAATAAGGCATTTAAAACTCCAGACCATACACTGGGGGGTTTTATTTCAATTTTGATCCCTTTTTCAGGCGAAAGATCAGTTGGATTTACTCCTAAGGCTATAAGCTGATCAACTAACGTTGTTTCAGCTTCCTTGGTAGTTGTTTTCTCTGCGCCATCAGCCTTTAGAATGACGGTAAGATCGTTTTCTTCCTCAATTATTCTGGCAACATTACCTTTTGAAACTTCATCAGCTAGCTGATTAATTGTTAGGACGGTGTCGTCTGCATTGGCTTTATTGAAACTAAAGACAACAAGAACGATGATCGCCATAAATAATAAAAAGTAGACGATATATGATTGATTTCTTGGTTTCACAAATTCCTCCAAAATACAAACCGTTTTCGGTTAGTATGTCGATTATACCAATCAAAGATAGAGTATCCTACCGGAGACAGCCAAATATTGAAAGATTAATACATTTCTTACAATGGATGCTCTACAGGTTTTTATTCTTTTTTATCCCCTGTATGGATTTCCCCCAATGAATGGCAGAACCCACAACCGATATGCGGTTCTTTTACTACTTCTTGTACTTTTGAACAATAAGCTGTAACCTGTACAGAACGTTTTCCGAATGGAAACGTTTTGGTAATTTTAGCAGTCATATCCATAGTTTTACATGCGTTAGCCCAATGAATTGAGGGAACCGGACAGGACTTGCAGAGGTCACGAGTCCAATTATGAGGCGCAGGTTGAACACCAATCAACCGGCACTCTTCCTGTGATTTTCCTCGAAAATAATCCCCATAGAAAAAGGGACAGTCAGATCCAAATGGGGTTCGCATTCTATCTAAAAAACCCGTCTCTTAATGGGACAGGTGAATATCTAGACTCTGGTCACGTAATCGCCTGTTCGGGTGTCTACGCGGATTTTGTCACCTGTTTGGACAAAATAGGGAGTGGAAACCTCAAGACCGGTTTCTGTGGTAACTTTTTTGGTAACACCTGTTGCTGTGTCGCCTCTTACAGCCGGCTCTGCATAAGTGACGTCCAAATCCACGGTGGTCGGTAACTCAATGTCAATCGGTTCACTGTTGTAGAAAGTTAGTTTAACTTCCATCTCAGGCTTAAGGAATCCAGCATAATCGCCAATGATGGTTTTGGGGATAGCAGGTTGTTCGTATGTTTCCAAATCCATGAAATAAAAAAGCTCGCCATCATTGTAGAGATACTGAACATTGTGGAAGTCAAGACGGACATCCTGAATACGCTCACCAGAGGTGAAAGTTTTTTCAAGGGTGGTCCCACGGCGGAGATCGCGGGCTTTAATACGAATTGTGGCGTTTCCTCGACCCGGTTTACTAAAAGAATATTCAAGAACGCGGTAAAGGTACCCGTCCATTTCAAAAATCACGCCTTTTCTTAAATCATTGACATCAATCATAAGGAATCCTCGCTATCGAAAATTAACGTCGCAATTATAGCCCAGCGAGGCATCCCTGACAAGGCAAGAGGAAAAATTATTTGGATTTAGATTTAAGGAGTAAAGGTCCGATTAGATCAATTAACCACTCGAATAAAAACTCCAGGAGGGGGCTAACCACCATCCAAAAAGGAACATAGGCTACTTTACGGGGAAACCTCAGAAGCCTCCACACAGCACTTGCTACCTCTGATGCAGGGATAGCCATGCGTTCTGCCGGGATACTTCCCCCGTTCTCTTTTTTTCTAGCAGAATCAAAGAATTCTGTCTTGATAGGTCCTGCCCGGAGTACTGAAATGTGGATGTTTGTCCCCACTAATTCGCGATGAAGAATTGTTGTAAATGAATCCAAAAATGCCTTGCTCGAGGAATATATGGCAATACCCTGCTCAGGCAATTTACCAGCAACTGATCCAATATTGATCACGTGGCCATATTTACGGTCCAGCATGGAGGGAAGAAAAAGAGAGGTAAGATGGACAACTGCATCAACGTTTATAGATAGCACTTCTTTTGCCGTTACCCATCCCATTTGAGAAAAGTAGCCATACCAGCCGATACCCGCATTATTGATCAGGATATCGGGCAGTTTATTTTCTGCCATTAACCTTTGATGTAACTGAATGCGCTCATTTTCATCTCCAAGATTAGCAACAACAAATTCGGCAATTCCACCTTTAGATTTTATGCTTTCAACGATTTTTTGCAGGTTTTCTTCACGCCTTGCCACAAGTATGACACTATAACCCTTATTAGCTAAAAACCTGGCCGTAAGTTCGCCAATCCCACTGGATGCACCTGTGATTAATACCCGTTTTTTCGATAGGAATTCGTGCGAAGGCATACTGAAAGCCTCTGGCCCTACTTGCGGTTTTGTCGCTGTCGCCACCAGTTGACCGTATCACGCAACGATTCCTTTAGAGACCGAGGTTGGTAACCAAGATTCTTTCGCGCTTTAGCGTTGCTAATGTTCGCATTGGATTGAAGAGTTGCGATACTATAAGTTGTAAATCGGGGTTTAGAATGGGATAGTTGATAATACACTTGAGCAATCTTTGCGGTAAACTTTGCGAGGTGCATAGGAATATTCACGGAATAGGATTTAAACGTTAATAACTCCTTCACTATCCGCCAGATATCCCCAACTTTTATCAACTCACCCGAGAGGATATAGATCTGTCCAGGAACACCCTTATCTCTAGCCAGGATCATACCTTTGACGACATCCCGAACGTCCACAAAATCATACTCACCGTCGATGAGAAAGTTCACCTTATTCTTCATCCACCCTTGAATCAGCACTCCAAGTTCAGAACCCTTGTAATCATAGGGTCCAATAACGCCCGTCGGACAAACTACTACTGCCGGGAAACCCTTCTTAGCTAGATCAAGAACTGCCAGGGTCGCCTCAGCTTTTGACTGGTCATAAGCTGCGATAGTATCATCAGGATCAATGGGAGTAGTTTCATCGACTATAATCCCATGTTTCACCCTTTTAAAAGCGTGAATTGAACTGGTGTGGATGAATTTTATTACATTTGCTTCCAGAGCACATGTCATTACATTTTTTGTACCAATGACGTTCACATCATGAACGAGCTGATCTCGCCCTGGCATGATGGAAATGATCCCTGCCAGATGAAAAGCATAATCAATATCTGAAAAAGCTGGTTTTATGGATTCTATGTCCAGGACATTTCCTCTAAAAATCTCAACATCCAATCCATCAAAGGGGGATAGGTCTTCATCGGGTAATACAAGTACCCTTACTTGTTCACCTTTCGCGATTAACTCGCGAACCAATACATTTCCAATATGTCCGGTTCCTCCGGTAATCAAATTCATGGGGTACTCCTGAGAAATTACTTTAGTTATAGAAATGTGATAATAATATTCTATTAAGGTTAGGGGGGTAAGCTATATGTCAAAAGTACTATCTATGGTCACATTAAACCAAAATAGCCAGATGTAACCTGGCTATTTTGGTAACATTCCTCGGTTATTCGATCGTGGGCTCAATCAAACCAAAATCACCATCATTGCGCTTATAGAGGACGTTGATTGAATTCGTATTGATATTATAGAAGATAAAAAAGTCTTCATGCTCAACCAAAGCCATTTGTTCGATAGCCTCGGATTCATCCATGGGGACAAGCGTAAAGGTCTTTCGACGAACGATTCGAATTGGTTCAGTTGTATCTGGTTTTTCCTCTGAAACGACCACTTCTGATGCGGGAGTTCCATCTCCTCTCCCGCGGGCTCTCTTCCCCTTGAATCGCTCGATTTGCCGTTGCATCTTATCGACGGCATTGTCAATCGCAGTGAGCATGTCAGCGTTTCTTTCTTCTGTTCTTAAAATGAAACCTCGTCCTGTGATTGTTATCTCGGCGACTTCCCTATCTGACCGATTTCGCATTGATTTTGAATACGATAAATCAAACTTGATGTTCTCTATGTTTGGTAACAACCGTTCTAATCTTGGAATTTTCTTTTCAACATATTCTTTTACCCGATCTGTTAGAACCATATTCTTGACACTAATATCTGTTTTTGCTGCCATAGTTTCCTCCTCGAAGAATTTGAATTGCGAATTGGAAGCCATTTTTATATTGGGTGATTAACTATTACCCTAGCTACAGAAATACAGTACACTTTTTTAGCTCCTGATGCAAGCAAAGCCGTTACACAATTTTCCATCGTTGCACCTGTCGTGATTACATCATCTACAAGTAATACAGTTCTACCATTAAGTTTAGCAGGATTTCCCCAAAATGCACCTTTTACGTTGACATGACGTTCTTCAGCAGTTAAATTAACCTGAGATTTGGTTTCCCTGATCCTATATAAAATACGTCCTGCGTATTTTTTGCGAAGCAAATGGGCTAATGGTCTGGCAATAAGCGCTGATTGGTTAAAACCGCGTTCTCGAAAATGCTTACTGGAAAGTGGTACTGGAATTACCAGGTCAAAATCCCAGGCTGCATGCTCAATAATATGGCACAGTTTTTTCGAAAAAAAGTATCCGAGAGCTATATTGTTCTTGTATTTAAGACTGTGAATTGCATTTCTGGCTAATCCTGAATATTCTACCCATGACCTCATTCCTGCATATACTCGAGGATTATTTAGGCAAGTACTGCAAACGGAGGCATCCATTTTTACCGGATTCCCGCAAATAGAACAAATAGTTACAGGAAATTTACTGAACTGTATTTCACAGTCAGGGCAAATGACAAAATTATTCTTCTGGCAACAAGCACAATTCGGCGGAAAAAGCCAATCAAGAGTATTCCAAAAAAATCTATCAAAAGATTTGACTTGAATAGTTTTCAGATGGGATCCAATAATTGGAATTTATCCACCAAACATCCCGGATTTCATAATTTGGAAAGCTGCAGGTGCAAGAAGAATTATTAATAACGAAGGGAATATGATAAATGCCATTGGTAGGAGCATTTTAATTGGTGCCTGGTGAGCAGCTTCCTCAGCCAATTGACGCCGCCGTACACGCATCTGATCTGCCTGGATACGTAAAACTTTTGCCATGCTTACACCAAGTTGTTCACTTTGTATCACTGCAGCGACAAAGCTAGTCATCTCTGAAATACCAATATTTTCGGACATAGATTTCAGAGCTTCACGCCGAAGCTTACCAAGCTGGATTTCCTGTAACACCCGGTTAAGCGCCATTGATAGCTGATTATTCCATTTTTCAACAACTTTAGCCATTGCTGCATCAAATCCTAGACCAGCCTCAACACAAATCGTTAATAAATCCAAAGCATCCGGCATGGCTCTGCGAACATTTTTTTGCCTTTTTGTGACATTGCGAGACAAGTAAAACTGCGGAATATAAAAACCAGCTCCCGTAGCTACCAAGGTCAGGAGGAAAATTTGAGCAGGAGGTGTGGAACCTGATGAAGTAAGAACCATGAGGGCTAAGGCTCCGCAACCAACCGCTGCGACAAGTTGCAAGACTAAGAATACAGATGGATCAATTTTTCCAGGATTTCCACCAAGCTCCAGTTTCCTAGAAATTGAATTCAGCCAGTTCTGTGGTGTAAACTTGACTGTGATTTCTCCGAGTTTTCGTGCAATCGGATACACCACGCGCTCAACAAAAGGTTGAGACATTTCCAATTTTTCAAGGTCAACTTGTTGACCGGTTTGGCTAAATTCGTCAAGACGCTCTAGGAGAATATCGTCACTTTGAGATTTGGGGTTCTTAATCCCAATAAAAACCAATATTCCCGCGATGACCAAAATCACTACAATTGTTATTATTAATCCAGGCATCTTAAAACTCCCAGGTTATACGTCGATTTGCCCAAGTTTCATCATGACAAGGTAACCAATAACGATCATTAATACAGCTGTTGCAGCTGAGACATATCCGCATGGTACGGGACCGGAATTATTCTCCGGTGCAAAAAACTCCATCACATAATCCCTATTGATTACATACAACGCAAGAGCTAAGCCAATTGGAAGAATTGCAAGGAAAAGACCCGTAATTCTTTGTTGCGAAGTTAAGACCCTTATTTCGCCTTTAAGTTTCACCCGTTCGCGGATCGTATGTGAAATGGTTTCAAGGATTTCCGCGAGGTTACCACCAACCTCCCGTTGAACATTCATGGCAGTTATTACCAGGTCAAGGTCATCGCTGGGAATGCGACGTAGCAGGTTTTCAAGTGCTTTCTCTGTGGTTACGCCCAATTGGATCTCCTGCACCACACGTCGAAATTCATCTGAAATGGGAGCAGGCAGTTCTTTGCTGACGGATTCCATAGCTTGTAGCGTAGAATAGCCAGCCCTCAATCCATTTACCATCAAACCCAACATATCACCAAGCTGATCGCTAAATTTTATCAAGCGTCGGCTTTTCTGAATTTTTACATACAAGCTTGGCAAGAACAGACCCCCGACGGCGCCGGCTAATGCCAGGATTATTGAATTACTTCCCAGAAAATAACCGACGATACCTACCGCCAGTGAAGCCGTAATCATGGCAGTCACATACTCACCAGGTTTTAATTTTAGATCTGCCTGCGCTAACTCTTTGGCTAATCGATCGCCATAGGTTGATTTTTCTACCCTTTTAGAAATCCAATCGGTTACGATTGCCTGACGATTCTTTTTACTCGTGATCTCCTCTGGCTGTTCAATTGTAGTGTAATCTCCGATTCGTTCTTCTTCTGAAGATTTCCGAGTACGAAAATTTGCAAAAACCCCTATTCCAATTAGAATAAGGATCAATGCGCCACCAACCCAGAGAATAATTATTGGATTCATTTATTCTGTCCAATCACGTTAATGTCTAACGCCAATGCCAAATACACTTGGCGGTAGGTGAATTCCAGAGGCTTCGATCTTTTCCATAAATTTTGGTCTTAACCCGGTTGGTCGCATCCGACCAATAACCTTGTTATTCTCATATCCGATCTGTTCATAAACAAAAATATCAGTCATCGTGATAATGTCGCCTTCCATACCAGTGACCTCTGTGATATTAACGATTTTTCTGGTGCCATCCCGTAAGCGCTCCTGATGTACCACCAGATCAATGGCAGAACTTACCTGTTCCCGAATGGCACGCACCGGAAGGTCCATACCTGCCATCATTGTCATTGTTTCCAAACGGGAAAGGGTGTCTCGCGGGCTATTGGAGTGGAGAGTAGTCATAGAACCATCATGACCAGTGTTCATAGCCTGGAGCATATCCAGTGCGGCCTCATCACGAATTTCACCAACGATAATCCGGTCGGGGCGCATACGAAGGGCGTTGACGACTAGATTCCTAATGGTAATTTCGCCTTTACCTTCGATATTTGCCGGTCTCGACTCGAGGGTGACGACGTGTTCCTGACGTAACTGAAGTTCTGCAGCGTTTTCAATTGTGATAATACGCTCATCCGCAGGAATGAAACCTGATAAAACATTCAGTAGCGTTGTTTTCCCTGAACCTGTACCTCCAGAGATCACCACATTGATACGGGATTTCACTGCAGCATCGAGGAATTGAACGGCTTCGGCTGTAATAGATCCAAATTGAATTAACTGATCCACTGTAAACGGTGTACGGGCAAATTTTCGGATGGTTAAGACAGGACCAACTAGCGAGACTGGGGGAATGATAGCGTTTACACGGGATCCATCCATTAAACGGGCATCAACGTATGGGCTGGATTCATCAATACGGCGTCCCAATGGTGCGACGATCCTTTCAATGATTCTCATCACGTGTTCATTGTTTTCAAACGCAAGAGGGACTCGCTGAATCTTTCCGCGTCTTTCAACATAAATGTTTTTGGACCCGTTAACCATAACCTCTGTAATCGTATCGTCTTCTAGCAGCGGCTGCAAAGGACCTAGCCCCAGGATTTCTGCAGTAATCTGTTCAAAAAGACGGGTTTTCTCGTTTCTGGACAAAACGAAGTTCTCTTCAACGAGAATCTGGTCGAAAAGATCCTGGATTGTCTTTTTAACTTCATTGACTTTGGTGACATCAACTCTTGGGTCGATTTCAGCAAGTAATTTTTTTTGGACCCTGGATTTTAAATCCTGATAGGTATCCTGAGATGACTGACCTGATAACGGAGAGGTGCGTTTAACCTGTAAGGGAGAACCCGAACTTGAATCTATCTCCTCATTATTAACTGGTCCAGGTTGTTGGTCTCCTGTTTGTATCCTGCGCAAAATCGACATGAAAAGAATCTCCTAAGAGTTATTGTTTTCTTCTTCCTTTTGGATTCGAAGCTTGAGTTCGTCCTGTAATGCCTGAATAGCTTTTGCTGCTGGCGCAGTTTTGTTGTCGATCATGAAGGGTACGCCCCGGTTGATGGAATTGCTCACTATTCGCTCCTCAAAAGGGATTGTTACAGCCACATTTTGCTTTAAGCTTTGTCCAACTCGTTCAGGAGAGATAGCAATTCGCTTGTCATAACGGTTCATAACAAAAATAATCTTCTCACGTCCAATCTGTGAGGCATCAGCTATAGATAGAAATTGATGTGCATTTTTAATGGATGGGATGTCCTGTGTGGATAGAAGAATGATGTAATCAGCAACATCCAGACTGGTTTGAACGATTTCAGTAAGTTGGGGAGTAGTGTCAATGATAATGAAGCTATAAAGCTGTTTCATGAACGTGAATATTTTGCTGATCGCATCACCTTTTCGGGTATCCGATAGCTCAGGCTCTTTTGGTGCAGCCATCAACTGAAGATTTGTTAATTTATTGGTAACCATTACATCGTTAACAATGTCAGGGTCCAGCTCATTTGACCGTCCAACCAGATCAAGGATCGAATTCTTCCCATGCTCATTAAAGAAGACAGCCACATCGCCATAAATCAAATTCGTATCAACAACACAAACCTGATTCTCAGGAGTTTTTAAAGCTACTGCCAGATTTGTAGCAACCGTTGTACATCCTGCTCCGCCTTTCGGGCTATAGACGCAAATGATCTTACCCAATTGAGCTGGTGCCCTCAAACCCTGACCCAAAGCACCGGTCATTCCGGTATGAGTGTAGGCAATCGCAGCTGCTTTTTCTTTCTCTGAGCGTGCTAATTCTCCAGCCCTGCGAATCGCAATCGTGAGCTCATCAATCATCGGCGGTTTGGTGAGGAAATCGCGCGCCCCTGCCAACATGGCTTTACGCATGTAATTGGCGTCATTTTGAACCGAAAGGATTACGATTTGGATATAAGGATACTTCTTGCGGATTTCTTCAGTAGCGGTGATGCCATCCATGTCAGGCATATTGATATCCATAACCATGACATCAGGTTTTAGCTTATTCGCAACATCAATCGCTTCGAGCCCTGTTCTTGCTTTTCCGAGCACTTCGATCGTTGCATCAAATTGAAGCATGCGAAGAATCATCTCACGAGATTCATCGGTATCGTCAACTACCACTACTGAAGTTTTGTCCGGCGACGGCATTAAATCTCCACTTTTGTCGATTTCAACCTTTAGGGTTGTGTAAGAATATAGCTATTAAAGGCTGGATAGACTAGAGTATTTACTCGTGGTTCGATCCCGTATGGCAATTTCACCGGTGAGGGGATGTTCTTTTCGTCCATGACATATTGAAGGGTTACAGGATCGGTTGCAAAATTGGCGACATCGCCAGCACCCTTGAGTGCCATCGATAATTTCGCTCCAGAAAGAAGAAGGTAATTCAACACTACTGTATCTTGTGGGGAAACGATTAGGGTGACCGAGCCAGGATAAGTGGGTGATGCTGGTGCATTAGAGGCTGTGGCCTGAACTGCAGGCGTGGGTGTTGGCGCAGTGCCGGCTTTGGTTGTAGTAATGGGGAACATACCGACGTTTAAGATTTCAGCATCCTGAATCACAGTCTGGCAAACCAGCCGTGGTCGTTGGGTTTCAGAGGGCACCAAGTAGATAAGTTGATTGAGATTAGTATCCATTTCATATCGGCCAGTGGGAGATCCTGATCCTTCTGAAGCAGCCAAAACAGAGGTTGTATTTGATACTCCCATACCGTCAACGATCGCACCTGGACTATACGTTGCACTTGCGTTATTCGGGAGAAGCGTCTGAAAACTGGTATCCAAATCCGAAAGCATAAGACATCCGACGACCATGACATGATCGCCTTTTTGAGGAGCATAAGCCACTGCTGTTTCAGGGCTGGCAGGAATGGAATATGCGGTCATGCCAGAAGGAATATCGAACGCTGCAAGTGAGCCGGCTCCCTCATGGATTACCATACTGGTCGTCAGCGGAACTCCCGGGTCAATGTGATACTTAGCCCTTGTGCCAACAGCCTCTTCGATTGATTTAAAGAATATTCCCTGCGGGAGTTCAGTCTTCGGGTAGCGGATGGTCGTTAGCACATCACTAGTGATCACCGAACCGCGGCTGATAGACTGAGACGCCATGACAATTTCAACCAACTCGTAATTGGGAGTAGGAGTACTAACTGGTTGATTTTTGGCAAAAGGAGAATTCTTGCTTGTGAGTAATAAATATGCCACAGCTGTTAAAATCGCGATGATCAGAATGACATAGAGTATTACCTTGTTCATCTTTTTCTTACCTGTAGCCATTGGTCCCTCCTGCAGATGTTTTCCTAAGTGTGCAATTAGAATAATTATACGGCAATTTTATGGACAATCGCTTTACATATTAGTAATGCACGATTCGTGCCTTAACAAATAAGAAAGGCTCTTTTCAGAGCCTTTCTTATTTGTTAGATTCCTGGTTCGAACTAGGGATTCAGACCGGTGGAGATGGATCCGAAGATACCGTTGACTCTGGTACCAAGAGCGCGCAGGACAACAATCACGACCACAGCAATCAAAACAAGAATCAATGCGTATTCAACTAAACCTTGGCCTTTTTCTTTCGGTGCGAATAACATGGTGTTTTCTCCTTTCTTTCTAATATTGAATGATGATTACATTATATGAGTTTGAATTACAATTGCAATAGCTTTAACTTTACAGCAACCTTACAATCTCTCTATAACGTTTCCATCGTTGAAACCACTGTCTGGAAATAATCCGTAATTCGAACTCCAAACAGCCGCAGTGCAAGGATCACTGCTAATGCAATTAATACAATGATAAGTGCGTATTCAACCAAGCCTTGCCCTTTTTCATTACTCGAGAAGATTAACATAATATTTTCTCCATAAATTACATTATATATAAAATACAGAAAAAATAACATAAAAATTACATAAATTTCTTGATGAACAAAAAACCTAATATGCTAGAATGAAATTAATGAAATTTTCCTTAAGTAAGTTGTTCTTAGTTCTTGTTTTCATGGGGTCGCTATTGTTACTATTACGACCAATCGGGGATCCTGATTTCTGGTGGCATCTTAAAACTGGAAAGATGATCGTAGAAACAAAAAGCATACCTATCTATGACGATTATGCTTTTACCTATACCGGCACACCCTGGAAAGCCCCAGAATGGCTCACTGAAGTTTTTATGTATTCCCTATTTAAACTTGGCGGAGTCAGACTAGTCATATTGATTTTTTCACTTTTATCTATTGCAGCTATTATTGTGGCAGGTTTACGGGCACAGAAAGATCGAAACCCATATTGGCTGGGTTTTGCGTTGTTATTGGGGGTGATACTTTCGACTCCAGTTTTGTGGGCGAGACCTCAAGTCTTTCTTATACTCTATGCAAGTATTTTTGTGTTTTTGTTGGAAAAATATGTTCAAAAAAGGAACTTGAGATACCTGATTCCTTTGCCCATTATCATGCTCCTCTGGGTAAATCAACACGGCTCTTTCATCCTTGGAATAGGCATCATCGGAGTCTTTTTACTCGCGAGCTGGATCGATGGATATAGTGAGTTCAAGAAAACTAACAAAAGTCTTAAGAGGGTGGTATTTAACCGAATCTCCTTAACGTTGGTGACAATTATTGCTCTCTGCTTACTAGTTGCGTTAATAAATCCAAGTGGGATAAAAATGTTCCTTTATCCATTTCAAACCATGAGTGAGCCAGCCCAACAGGAATACATAATTGAGTGGGCGTCACCTAATTTTCACGAAAGAACTTGGGTTCCCCTGGCAATAATGTTTCTAGCATTAATTGCGTTTGGATTGCGGTCCAGAAACCGAACCTCAACAAGTAATATCCTGCTTTGTGTTGGGTTCGGTTACCTGACCCTATTATCTTCACGGTTTTCTGCTTTGTACGCAATCGTTTCCATCCCGATTTTAACAGATCTACTTACTGACACCATGCCTTTTCGATGGTCAGGTAAACCGAATTCAAAAATAATTATTCCTATAAGTGTTTTACTCCTGACGATTGTTATTACCTATGCAATATTATTGCTAATTGGGCTTGAAAAAAAGCAATCTGAGTTTGACGAAAGCCGCTATCCAATATCCGCAGTGACATTCATTAAGGAAAGAGAAATTCAGGGAAGGATATTTAATTCATATAACTGGGGGGGGTATTTGATATGGAGTATGTATCCTGAAAACAAAATATATATTGACGGACGCGCTGATGTCTTTGGAACAGATCGGATAAGACGTTTTGTGGATATCTATACTACAAAGCCTGGATGGTCCTCAGCATTGGTTGCAGATAATATCGATTATGTTCTTATTGAACCTAATACATATCTAGCCTATGCCCTAAAGGATTCAACGAACTGGAAATGCATTTATGAGGATCCCGTAAGCGTCTTTTTTCAGTATTCTCCTTGAGTGGAACTGCTACTATTCATAACTGAAATCGTATATCATTAGTGAAATTGTAATCTCACTAAAAATAGCTATAATGAATTAACAATGTTCATACAAATGGAGGAATTAAATGAGCGATTTGTTTGAAAGAGTGACATCCCAACAAGATCCATTAAAGAAGTTAATTGCTAAAATACCAGGGTTTAAAGGATACATCAATCGGGTGGACAGGCGGGCGGCTGATAAACTCTTAAGGGAGTCTATTTCTGATAAATTCCAGGTTCTCTGGCAGAGGTTATCCTCGATCCAACGAGACCTGGTTAACGCAGGAAAAATTGACGTAATCGATGATGTGGAAATTGCCGCAGTTCGATTACGCCAGTTCATTGATAGGGTCAAAACTGCTGCTTATGGTTACTCAGGATTCTTTGATGCGACCAAGGTCAATGAAGCAGAACTTGAAAAAGTCTATCAATATGACCTGGCTTTAGTTACACTCGGTGATGAGGTGTCAAATGCCATTGATAACCTCGAGGCATCCATCGATACTGATGGTTTTCCTGCTTCAATCCGGAATCTGAACCAAAAAGCCCAGGATTGCATCGATGCATTCAATAAAAGAACTGATGTTATGAAGTTAGGTCAGTAAGCGATAACTTTTCGATTTATGGAGAATAACTATGGCTAGAATTTTTGATGTTGTCGAATATGCAAGCGAGATGAATGATGAATTGGTTCACCGATTTCCCGAAACTGGTGTGGCAGATTTGAGAATTGGCTCACAGATCATTGTTCGTGAATCTCAACGAGTGGTTTTCATGCGGGATGGAAAAGCACTTGATACCTTTGGACCGGGACGACACACCATCGTAACCGCCAATATTCCTTACCTAATTGATTTCATCGGAAAAGCTTTCAATGATAGGACCCCGTTTACCGCAGAGGTGTATTTTGTCTCAATGAAGGAATTTGCTGATCGAAAATGGGGTACTGCCCAACCAATCATTGTAAAGAATGCTGGCGTTGGATTAGGTATCGCGTTGCTCCAGGGGTATGGATCCTATAGTTTCCAGGTTTCAGATGCGCAGCAATTTGTGACCCAGATTGTCGGGGCACAGGGGATATACCGGATCAGTGATATTGA
>ERZ1649853.398-NODE-398-length-18524-cov-4.437490_pt1 | contig 18524 bp, 20 predicted proteins | sample MGYA00575353_ERZ1649853 | MGnify/ENA primary metagenome ERZ1649853 (study PRJEB40853, sample SAMN11349654) | freshwater sediment metagenome | isolation source: river sediment | host: Sediment | place: India: Okhla Barrage, New Delhi | collected 2017-02-21 ...
GATACCGATAAAGGTAATTAGAACGATCCCGCCCGTGACCCAGGGGTTTGGTGACATGCGTAGGATTATACCTTCGTCAGCGTCGGTAAAAACAGGTGCTTCAATTCGGTAAAAGTGGATATAATATATCCATATTAATAATATGTCCATTTTTAACGGGTAAATTACAAGTTGACTTATGACAGCATTGATCGCGGCGTTTATGACCGGTATCACCACAGGCGGACTGAGCTGCATGGCGGTGCAGGGTGGTTTGCTGGCGGGATCGCTGGCGCAACAGATCGAAAAAGACCTTCCGGGTTTGCACGGAAAGAGGGGCAGCAAGAACCACCTGGAAATCGGTCTGCCAATTCTGCTTTTTCTCATCAGCAAACTCGCCGCTTACACCATCCTGGGGGGATTGCTGGGCGGGTTAGGCAAGATACTGCAGTTGACCCCGCTCTCCCAGGCGGTGCTGCAATTCTTTATCGCATTCTTCATCATTGGCAATGCGCTCAGAATGCTGAATGTTCACCCCGTATTCCGCTATTTTTCGTTTGAACCGCCCGCATTCATCACCAGGTTCATCCGAAGGAAAACCCGCCAGCAGACCAGCCGCTCCACGCCCATTGTACTGGGAGCGATGACCGTGCTGATCCCCTGCGGTGTGACCCAAACCATGATGGCGGCGGCCATCGCCACCGGTGATGTGCTGACCGGGGCAGCGCTGATGTTCGCCTTCACGCTGGGAACCGGCCCGGTGTTTTTTGTACTGGCATACTTTGCCACCAGACTGGGTGCGCTCACCGAGAAATATTTTACACGCATTGTCGCGGTCGCGTTGATCGTATTCGGTTTACTGGCGGTGGATACCGGTTTGAACCTGCTGGGTTCGCGCTACTCGTTGAGCAGGTTGACCGCGAATGCTGTAAGCACATTGACACTAAATAATCAAAGCCAGGCGTTATCATCCCCGGATACTGACCTTGTTTTGAATGTGGTCGACAAGGGCTACCGTCCAAGGCGTCTGCACGCCCCGGCGGGTGTTCCGTTGACACTGACCCTGGTCACCGAAGATGTTTATTCATGTTCCCGCGCCTTCCTGATTCCGGCGTTGGATTACGGCGTCATTCTGTTCGCAACCGGTGAAGAAAAAGTGGAGATCCCGCCGCAGGAGCCGGGAACAGTCCTGCCTTTCACCTGTTCCATGGGCATGTACACCGGCGAGATCATATTTGACCTGTGATTAAGGGCATTAATGAAAAAAGTTGAACTACTGGTTACAGATATGCATTGTGTGAATTGCGCGCTACGACTTCAGGACCTCGAGGAGACCCTGGCAGGCGTCATCAGCGTGAACGCCTCTTACCACAGGGGGAAGATGACAGTGACGTACGATGAGACCAGGGTCACGGTTCAAGACCTGATCGAGGTTACGCGAAAACTCGGTTACACCGCGGTTGAAAATCAGGTAAGCTGATTTCCTCTTTGCTGCTTACTGATCGCTGATGGTGATGCTTTCGATCACATCTCCGCTAAAATCCGGCTTGTTCTCCGGGTCGCGCGGCGTGATGTCGTTCACCACCTCCATACCGCTGATGACCTGACCGAAAATGGTGTAATCACCATTCAGGCGCTCCACCGGTGCATAGGTAATGAAGAACTGGCTGCCGTTGGTATCGCGGCCGGCGTTCGCCATGGCCACGACGCCGGTCTTATCAAACACCAGGTCGCTGTCTTCGTTCTCAAACTGGTAACCCGGACCGCCGCTGCCGCTGCCCGAGGGATCACCGGTCTGTGCCATAAAGCCTTCGAGAACGCGGTGAAAAGTCACGCCCTCAAAGTAACCTTCGCGGGCTAAAAAGACAAAGTTGTTGACGGTTACAGGGGCTTTATCAGGGTAAAGTTGGATGACGAATTCTCCGCCCTTTGCCATTTTGACGGTCGCCAGGTATTGCTTTGTAGTATCGATGGTCATCGGTGGAGCCGCAGCGTACTGTTTATACTGAACCGTGGCAGCGGTCGGTGAGACCCTGGCTGCCTGTCGGGATTTGACCAGATTCCCGCCAACGATGGCCACTGCCAGCACCAGCAGGACGATGATGATCAGCGTCAGGTCGGAATATTCGCGACCGCGTTTAACGTTCTTTTGTCTGGCTGTTTTCCGCTTAGAAGCATTGTCACTCATATTCTCGCCTTATGATTCAGGATTTGTGTAAAATCTCTTTTTCAGTGCGGCTTATCTCAAGGAGCAGGTTCTCCACTTCGCGCTTGGTCTCGGGTGTGGCGTTGGGCATGAACTGGATGAACTTTAGCAGATCGCGAGCCTGGCGCAGGATGTCCTTAACGTTGGCTGCGTATGAAAAATCCAGCCAGCCGTGTTCAGATGGAAGCGGCAGGTCACGTGCTTTTTGAATGAGCGCGCGCGATTTGCTAATACGTTCTGCGATTGGGATAACTTTGGCCATGTTGTCCTTTGTTGTTGTTGAACAGTTATAGCACAGACAATAGAATTATGGGGATTTCGGACACAATAAAATCAACGCCGTAAGCTGAGCAGCGCGGGGAACGAGTAGCGGGAGATGCCATGCAGTGTGTACGGGGTATTGCTGATGATGGCGTTGGCAGCGTTGATACCGCTCTGGATGGATGGCCCGATACCCTCTCCCATGTCGAGTGTGGAAACCCCCAACGCGTCACCGACCAGCAGGGCGTTTCCCCGCCTGATGAGCGGTTTTCGTGTGCTTAATGAATACGAATGGCCTACCGGATTGAAATTGTGACCGCGCACCAGTTCATAACGTTCCAGTCTTTCGGTCAACAGTTCCCAATGACGCCTGAGGGTATCTCCGCGCTGCTTTAACCCCGCGGCTGACCCGCCTACGCCCACATTTACCACGCCTTCAGATTTTGGGAAGTACCAGGCGTAACCGGGTAAACCTTCCTGCAGGAACCACAAGTGACAGCGGTCGCTGCCCGCCGCATAAACAAATTCCTCTTCCTGGGCGACAATCAGGCTGCCGCTCGTCGATACACCGTCACACTCAAAAAGAGCGCGCTTCACCGGGCAGTGCGTACCGCCCGCACCAATGAGGTAATGTGCGCTGTAGTCACCATCCACAATATAATGCCCATTCTCCTGCCGGATATCTACCACCCGGTGGGTGATGAGGTGTTCTCGCACGCGGTCTATGAGCCACTGGTCGAACTCCACACGGCGGATGGCATACTGGTGCGTAGGCAGGGTGAAACGCAGTCCCTTGATCTCAATATTGAACCGGCGGAAGACTGTGAAGTTGCCGGGGTAGGCAGCCGGGTCGAGTTGAACATCGCGCAGTACGCGCGGGGTGATCCAACCGGCACAAACCTTGGGGCGTGGAAATTCAGCCTTATCGAGCAGGATGAAATCCACGCCGTGCTGCTTGAGCTGCCAGGCGCAGGCTGCCCCAGCGGGACCGCCGCCTACAATGAGCACTTCTGTCTGGTGCATTCTTGGTCAACTAAGACGGCAAACCGGCTGCGCGCAGCCCTGGCGGGTGAAGACCACCTGCCATAATTGCTGGTTGCGGGAACGGAAGCCGCCGGCGCTGGTGAGCAGATAATAACGCCACATACGGTAGAAGACGTCTCCATACTTTGCTTTGAGGGATGGCCAGGCTTTTTCAAAATTAGCGCTCCACGCCATCAGGGTGGGGTCGTAGTACGGTCCGAAGTTATGCCAGTCCTCTACCACGAACAGTCCTTCCATCGCCCGGCTTAGCTGGCTCATAGAAGGCAGCACGCCGTTGGGGAATATGTACCTGTCAGTCCACGGTTCACCATGAGTAATGGTGCGGTTGCTGCCGATGGTATGAAAGAAGCCGATACCATCTGGTTTGAGACAGCGGTCCACTACCTGCATATACGTGCGGTAATTTTTATGCCCCACATGTTCCATCACACCGATGGAAATAACCGCATCATATGTCCCGCTGACCTCGCGGTAATCCTGCAGGCGCAACTCCACTGGGAGACCCTTGCATAATTCCATCCCCAGTGCAACCTGCTCTTTGGACACGGTCACGCCCAGCACCTCGGCGCCGTATTTTTCAGCGGCGAACTTGGCGAAGCTGCCCCAGCCGCAGCCGAGTTCAAGGATGCGCATACCGGGATGGGCGCCTATCTTGCGACATACCAGGTCCAACTTGGCCTCCTGGGCATCATCCAGGTTGTCGGCGTCCTTCCAGTAGCCGCAAGTGTAAACAAGGCGCTTATCCAGCATCGCCTGGTAGAGATCATTCCCCAGGTCATAATGCTTGATGCCCACCTCGAACGCTCTTCCCCTGGACTGACGGTTGAACAGGCGCGAACTGAGCGCCTGCAGCCAAAAACGGGATTCATTTTTTATCTTCTCGTCCAGACTGGCGAGCAGCACGCGCGTGATGAACTGGTCAATGGCGGGGCAATCCCACCAGCCTTCCATGTAGGATTCTCCCAGGCCGAGGGTGGCGTCACGCAGCACGCGCTCGTAGAGCGCGGGATTGTGCACCTGGATATCCCAGGGGTCGGGACCGTTTACTTTGACCTGTGCCAGCTCAAGAAGTTCATGAATAATTGCTTCAGATTTTGGCATCATAATCTCCTCTGCTATTATTGTAATGAAAACATCCTGCAAGTTCAATGGTGACGGGGTATTTGAGGTTTAATAACGGATAAGCAATTACGGCAACGGAAGGTTTCTTCGTGCCCATCAAAATAGAACCGCAGTTGTTCCATTCGTGTTGATCGTTATGCTACTGACACCGCTGAAATGAACTGCACCCCATGAACCGCTTTCAGGGTCAACGTTGCACTCATCAAGCCTTCAAGGGTCAAATTGACTTCGCCAGTAACGGTATCGACCACACGGCTAGTGGTCACCTGCTCGAGTCCATCTAAGCCACCACGGATGAGACTCTCATCGCTCTCCACGCGGTATGAATGTGGTCTTGCTGCTTCCGGTGTTATGATTGGTACCCTTGCCTCAAAAAACGATTGCTAAACAATTGCTATAATCAATAAGGAGATTACATTATATAATGGCTGCCAGATTCGTGTTATCAGGCAGATGTGACAATCAGACAGATATGACAGGAAAAGACAAAAAAGTATGAGTACCACCTTAGTAAATGAAGAAGAGCGATTAATACAAGAGCTGAGCGCCTCCCTGATGAACGAGGTGGTGGGAGCGGTGGGACTGCCGAAGAATGACCTGACGCGCGCGCTGTCATGGCGATTGGTGGGAAAACCGGCTTCACAGCTGGCGCGCATTGGCGTCACCTTTGAAAGATTGATTGCGGAAGAAGGATTGCCAAAAGCGTGCGCCTGGAGCCTGACGCATTTCTGCAAACCCGCCAGGGTGACTATGGAAGAAGAAATCCCTCAGGAAGGTCCGCTGCTGCTGGCTGCCAACCACCCCGGGGCTTACGATGTTCTGTTATATACCGCCTTGCTCAAGCGCAAGGATGTGCGCTGGATTGCCACCGAAATCCCCTTCCTGCGCCTGCTGCCGCAGGCCAGCCGCCATATCTTCTATGTTGACCGCGAGGATATGTCCAGCCGCTCGACCGCGCTGCGGCAGATTGCGCGCCACCTCAAAACCGGTGGGGTGATGGTCTACTTGGCCTCCGGTCACCGCGATCCTGACCCGGCGGTCTTCCCCGGGGCTGAAAAGGGCATGGATGAATGGCTGAAGGTGTATGATCTGCTGTATCGCTACGTGCCGGACCTCAAAGTACAGCCGGTGCTCGCTTCAGGAGTTGTTTCAGAACTATGGGCACGCCATGGCATTACCAGGCTGCGCCGTAAGCAGATAGACAGGCACAGACTGGCGGAGTTTGGCCAGGTGATTTCGCAGTTGTTGCATCCCGGCAAACTACTGGTAACGCCCGCGGTTTCTGTTGGTAAAGCTGTCAGTTTCGCAGATCTGGGGTCCGATTACAAAAGCGCAGATATCACTTCTAGTATCATCACTCAGGCAAAGCAGTTGCTGCAATCGCACATCAGACGCTATGGTTGCGCGTTCCTCTAACACTTTTTCAGCAGGCGTTATCCCGCGCATATGTTAACCGGTCACAACCCCCAAAATATCACGCTTGAGATTACGGGGGGTAAAATCAAGCGGTAGCCAATTAAAACCATTGGGGTTGCTGATGAATATCCTGGTCATAAACTGTGGTAGTTCTTCGTTAAGCTTCAAAGTCTATCAATCGAACGGGTTGGACGATAATGAAGTAGTCATCACGGGCAAGGCGCACAACGTGGCCACGCGCACCCAGGCTGAACCGGTGCTCGAATGGCGTGCCGCTGGTGAAACGCATTCAAGACCTTGCGGGTTGCCAACGCACCACGCCGCTTTACGCGAAGTACTGGCGCTGCTTGCGCAGCAGCGCATAATGGTGGATGCCATCGGGCACCGCTTTGTGCATGGTGGAGATGTGTTCCATGCCACCACACGAATCGATGATAGAAGCCTGCCTGGATTGCGTCTCTGCCTGCCACTGGCGCCCATTCACAACCCCAATTCTTTAAGTGTGATCGAAACCTGTCTTGAAATGATGCCCGATTGCGCGCAGTACGCGGTTTTTGACACCGCGTTCCATTCTACCCTGCCACCAGCCGCGCGCGCCTACGCGCTACCGCTAAAGCTGGCAGAGCGTTATGGGCTGCGCAAGTATGGTTTTCACGGGCTTTCTTACCAGTATGTGAGTCAGCGAGCGGCGCAGTTACTGGAAAAACCAATCTACAATGTCAAACTTATCATGTGTCATTTGGGAACCGGTGGCTCGAGTGTGTGCGCCTTTGCCGACGGTCACTCGCTGGAGACTTCTATGGGCTTTTCGCCGCTAGCCGGGCTGGTGATGTCCACCCGTAGCGGGGATATCGACGCCGAGGTTGCACTCGAACTGGTGCGCCAGGGGATGAGCGCTGATGAGGTGAGCCGTGTACTGAATTATGAATCAGGGTTGATCGGGCTGAGTGGATACTCCTCCAACCTGGCGGAAGTCATCGCGGCTGCGGAAAACGGTAACGAGCAATGCCGCCTGGCGTATGAGGTTTACACCAACCGCTTGCGACATTACCTGGGGGCTTACAACTGGCAGTTGGGAGGGGCAGACGCGATTGTGTTCACGGATGATATCGGCACCGCTTCGTGGAAGATGAGGGAGCAGGTGCTAAGGAGCGCGTCTGCGATGGGAGTTCAACTGGACCCCGCCGCAAACCAATCTGCGCCAATGGACAGGGAATCACGAATTCATATGCAAGGATCTCCCATAAAGGTATTGGTCATACCCACAGATGAGGAGCGGGTGATCTTCGAAGAGGTAAAGCGCTTACTACCGGTTACTCATTAAACAAACGTTTTATTAACAGTCGATAAACTACGGAACGGCCAGAATTTCCACCCACAACCAGCCAACCGGGTAACCATCAGGCATTTGCAGCTGCCAGTAGCCGATGTATGGTCCAGCCACGTCTGGCGCGACCATTTCCACAGACATCTCAATCTCTTTTTTCGAATAAACTGTCGATCCCAATGGCAGTGGAGAACGGGCGCTCATCGCTTCTCCGCTGATAAATACCAGTTGATAATCCTCCGTCCAATAACATGACCCGGTGTTGAGTAACTTCCAGGTCTTGGTAAAAGATTCACCCACTTTAATTTCGCTACCATCCTCAATGGTTACATCTGAAGCTTCCATCTCCAGGTAACACAACGGGTCCTGGACGGGAGTTGATGTTGGTGGGTATGTGGGCGTTGGAGGTATTGGAGTAAAGGTGCCTACAGTGATGTCATAAGTCGCGGTGGGGGTAATGGTGGGCGGGCGCATGGCTTCCACCGTGTCTTTCACAAAGTCAGTGGCTACTGGAACCACCACCGGGGTTGGACCGGTCTTCCCTGCCAATGAACGGGAGCAGCCCAAGGTAAGGATAAAAAGAATGACCAGCAAGGGGATGATTTTTCGTGACATTTCTAATACTCCAGTTGCGCGTGTTTAGCCTGAGATACCTGCAAGTCGAGGAAGGCGGCCAAAGAGTAGCGAATTTCCAATCGCCAGGTGGCTGAATGCCGGAATGATGCGCGGATGTATGACAACGCTGGATCAATCCTCAGCATATCCACAAAGCGCCAGGGCGCCCGGACCGGTACTGATACCCAGCACGGGACCGGTCATATTGAGTATCAACTCGACAGGATTGAACTCAACGCGAATGCGCTCGGCCAGCGCTTGGGCTTCTGCCAGTGTGTTACCGTGCAGCACGGCAATATGCAGGTTGGTTTGACGCTGCAGGAGGTCGAAAAATTTGTGATACAGGGTTTCAACCAGTTGCTTGTGTGTTCTTGCCAGGGCTGCAGGTTCCACCAAACCGGTTTTATGGTTGATCGAAATCAACGGCTGGATCTTGAGCATGCTGCCCACCCATTTTACGGCGTTGCCGATACGGCCGCTTTTCTGCAGGTACTCTAGAGAATCCATGGCGACGTACTGCACCAGCTTCTGTTTTAAGTTCTCCAGCATGGTCAGGATGTTTTTCACGTCCATGCCCGCGTCGCGGGCACGGGCGGCGGCCAGTACTTGCCAGCCGAGACTCATCGTCGGTCCTTTGCCGTCAACGACCGATACGGGGATCTTCACCAGTTTGGCGGCTTCACAGGCCATGTGGTAAGCGCCGCTCATGGCACTACTGATGGTGAGGGTGATGATCTCAGTAGCGCCTTTGGCTGCCACTGCTTCATAAGTTCTTTGAAAATCAGGGATGCCCGCTTGAGACGAGGAAGGATAGACGGGGTCAACAGCCAGGCGTTCGTAAAACTCCAGCGGCGTCATGTCCACACGGTCGCGGAACTGGTCATTTCCCCAGATGATATAGTGGGGGATAATGGTAATTCCGTACTGCTCGATGAGCGCGTCCGGGATGTCACAGGTACTGTCAGTGATAATTCCAATCATTTCATTTCCTCACTATGTTGATTCCTTTAATAATACCCTAAAGAAGCGGCTGGGTAATACCTCAATTTATATAAAAGGAAGCGGTTTTCATTGCTTGCGAACCTGTGGGAGTTCCTTTTCTAATGCCTTCAAGTCACTCATTTTACTCCAGAAGGAGCTTATTCATCCGTGAAATTAGCGCCAGGACATAGATGACGATACTCCAGGGATGAGATAGTACCAGCGGTGACCATATATGGGCTGGCATTGAGTGTCATTCGTTCTTCGCCTAAAGTGCGGCACGCTTCTCAGAGATTTCGACCTGAAGTCTTCCCGGGCGGGAGCAGCGCCAGTTGAGTGCAGCAAAGAGGGAACTGAAAGTCACAAGACTGCTGAAGAAGACGGTCTGCGCGCGCGCGTTCATGGCGAAAGACCCGGTTACCGCGGGATCTGCTGGACCAATGATCACCGGGTGAATGGTGCGGAAAATACGGATGGACAGGAATGTGAGCGACACGCTCTTGAACCGATGATGGCATCCACTGCTGTCAGGTTTTTCCGCCGCCGCGCATTATCAAAACCGCTGTGCAGCAGCACGCCGCCAATGACCAACTTGTTGATCTTGAAAGGGTGATGGGAATCGACCGCGCGCGGGGCTTTTGCCAAGTTTTTTCTCGAAAGTATTCATGTAACAATAATATGCAGGGATTATATCAAATCAATCATCGCTGCCCGCGGAGCGTACTACACAGAGCGTAACATATGGCTATTTTATCTGGTATGCTGATACTATTCTCATTGTCAAGATAGCAGTGGTTAACGGCTGGTGGGTGAAGAGCGAGATCCCTATGGCACGATCGATTAAGTTGCCATAAACATCATGACGCATCAGGGCTGCGACAGCGCAGCCCTGTATCCTTAAAACGACAGAATCCCCCTGAGGGGAATGATTGTTTGGGGCATCTATTAACTATCAGCAGGTGGTTTGGGCACCTCGAGGGTGATGGGGGGTTCCTGCTTAAGATCCGCTTCCACTTCTTTTATCGGTCCTTCCACTTCCTTGATGAGCTCCGCCATCGAACTGGTCACGGAACTGTGTAATTCCCTGGTTTCTCGGTTCAGGTCCTTAATAGTTTCATCGAGATTGGCTTCCTTGGCCAGGATTTTGGGAATTTCGTTCAATTCGCGCCTTGTAGCCCATACTTCCTGCCAGTACGGAGATTTGGTTATGCGACGGATAAATGCACCGACTTCCCGGGCGGTTTTTACCATATTGCCGGGACCCAGGATGATTAAAGCCAGAACGACAATGAGGATGATCTCGGCCAGACCGAGGTTAAAGAACTTCATAGCGCTTTTTCTCTTGTCCTTGTGATGGGTTGCTGAAACCCAAGCGCGTCATTCCTGCGTTGAGTCGTCCTTTTTTTCTTCCTTTTCATCACCTTTCAGGCCTTTGCGGAATGACCGGATAGCACTGCCGACCTCGCCGCCGATCTTGCTGATCTTACCGACTCCAAATAGCAGGACGATGATGGCCAGGATGATGATTAGTTCAGGCACTCCGAGTTTGAATGGCATTTTGCACTCCTTGTCTGTCGATTATTGTACTATCTTTTATTTGGTTCCCGCTGGTTAATCGGCGACTTCAGCATCGCTCTCCAGGGCTTTGTTGCGGCTGCGCCTGGCGATGACTGCGAACAGGATACTGATGAGATAAAGGATAAAGAGGGGGAGCATCATCAACCCCATGTTCACAGGATCGGGTGTTGGCGTGATGAGCGCGGAGAGAATGGCGATGACAATAATGGCGATGCGCCACTGCTTGGCCAGTTGTTTTGCGGTGATGAGGCCGATGCGCGCCAAAAGGAAAACAATAAGCGGCAATTCAAAGGCAAGACCTACCCAGAAGAGCAGGTTCAAAACAAATCCGAAATACGTGCTGGGCCGGGGGGCTGTGGTGATACCCATGAAATTGAGTAAAAAAGGCAGGGCAGTGGGCAGCATAAAGAAGTAAGCAAAAAGCACTCCGCCTGCGAAAAAGAGGGTCGCCAGCGGAATCATGAACCATACCCACTTGCGTTCATTCTGGTTCAAACCCGGCAGGATGAAGGCGAAAATCTGGTATACCACAACGGGCAGCGCCAGTACCACACCGGCGAGCAGCGAAATCTTCATAAAGGCGGTCACGTTTTCGGTGACATCGATGGATTCCATGGTTGAAAGCCCGCCAATCGGGCCAGCCAGGATCTCAGCCAGTTGTTGGCTGAAGGTGAAACCGATGATGGTGGTTACCACCAGGGTGATCACAATGATGAGCAGGCGCTTGCGCAGCTCATTCACATGTTCCAACACGCTCATGCCAGTGGTTTCTTGTTCCATTTTGATCTCTATATCATCTCTCAGAAACGATGGTAATTGTAACAGGCGGAAAGAGCGTGAACAAGGACAAATATTATCCGCTTTTTTGTATACCGCACCGCGTCAGTTAAGCAGCCACTTGTAGACTTCGTAAGCACTCCTCTAAAACAGATAAAAACGATACGTTTGAGGGTCGTGATTTTCTCTATAAACTCGCGCGCCGTGGAGGGAGTGATTTCGGCGGCTGACTGCAGCGGGTTTGCGAACGCGCCGGCTGCGTTACAAAATTACGAATCATGATAGCGTTTTTCACCGGCTTCGACGCGAATTTCCAGGTGGTTTTCTGGAGGAGGTAGCGGGCAGGTGGCGTAAGGGGTGTAAGCGCAAGGCCAGTTCCACGCCAGGTTGAAATCCAAAACGAGTTTGCCATTGGTAGGCTGGCGGGTGACCAGGTAGCGTCCCCCGGGATAGGTGGCATCCTGCCGCGTGAGGTCGGTGAAACTGAAGAGCAGCTCATCACCGTCAACTTCGCCCAGCAGCGCGCACTCAACCCCGTCCATTTGTAACTGCGCGTACCCCGGTATGGTGACGCTTGTTTTACCGCCAATGACTGTGCGGATAATAGTCTCTGTGGGTGGGTCAAATGCGTTGAACTCCGCTGTAACCCGCCAGGCCGGGCTGACCGGAAAATAATTCAAACCGTGAAAATTCTTGAGGGCTTGTGCGTCCCTATCCCAGACGCGTAGATAATGCAAACTGCCGCGCTGAATGACCATCATGGCCAGGGAAGCGCATTCCAGGAGGTCCGGATTACCATCTACATCCACATGCAACTGGCGTGGAGTGGCGGGGGAACCATTTATGGTCAGGTTGCTTCCAGATTCCAACCTGACCCCGCTTTCGGTAAGAGTTATCAGCGCTTCAACGTCTTCACTGAGTTCCGGGATGCTAATGGTGTAGGATGTGCCTTTGCCGAGCTTGTTTTCCCCGCTTTGCAACGGGTACAATCCAGCCAGTGAAAACCAGTTCAAGGGGGAGCGCTGGAGGTCGTTCTCACGCTTCCTGCGTTCGCGCTGGATCTTGTTCACATAAGGGTCAATTGTTTTCATGGAAAGCAATTCCGCCACATATTTTAACGTAAATCTTTCGTGTTGTTCTAAAAGAAAGCAGCAACAAAAGAAAGCAGCAGGATTGCAAAATCCTGCTGCTTCTACGATTTACCAGTATTCAATAGGCTTGTGGGGTTCCTCAGGTTCTGTTTACCCCAATTGAATAATGGTACCCGGATCACCGAAAGGGAGTCAGTGGAGCCGGATCGTCTGATGGTTATGAATGGCTCAGTCGAGCAATTCCTTCGGGATATTGCCGCCGTTGGCAGCGATCTTCTGAAGGACGGTTTTGTGCAGCCATTTGTTCATTTCGGCTGAATCAGCCATCTTGTCAGTCGGGCAGCCAAGTTCCTTGGCCAGTTCCTTGCGCTCGGCAAGGCTGCTGTCGAGACCCAGGAGTTTCATCAGGTCGACGATCGAAGTCTTCCAATTAAGTTTCTCCGGGGATTCGGCGGCCAGTTTTTCGAGTTTGGCGACTACATCCACCATGGGTACTGCCGCGGGGGCACCCGGCTTGAAAGCATCGAGCTTGAATCCGGAACCAGCAGCTTCAACCTTCCCTACCACGGGGCGGGAATCCTTTACGACCGGGCTGCCCGTCTTGAGCGTGGTGGTCTTCGGGATTGCGGTTTTTGCAACGGGTTTGGCGGCTGTTTTGGCAGCAGCTTTTTCCTCCTTACTCTTGATGCCCAACTTGTCGAGAATCTTAGAAAATACTCCCATTTTTAACTTCCTTTCTCCTTGATTTTTTTAGAACCCCAACTTGTTTTAATTATAGACTGGTTTTTTAGGAAAAGTCAATCATTAATTAAGTTCGAGGTGTGAGGGAGAGCTCTGTAAACCCTTGTTACCGAATGAAAACCCCATCAGACACATAAACTTGAAATGTCTCGCTACGTAGACGCATTTCGAGCGTATACTAATAGCATACGATGATAAAATTATCTCGAAACATCACTGTTGTAAGGAGAGGTAAAAATGGGAGAGGCTGGAAAGAAAGATAAAGGTAAAAAGGAACAGAAGAAAAAACCGAAACTGAACATCAAGGAAAAACGAAAACAGAAACAGGAGAAAAAGAGCGGTACTGCCGCATGAAGTTAAGGGCAGTCCTGTCTTTACACACTATTCGGAAACGAGTGAACGAAATAGATTCCCGGTCTGCCAGCAGACCGGGAAAGTATCATATTAACAAGCGTTCTTTTTTCATTTAATTTTAATGACTGCCTGATTTGATACTTTTTGGTGGTTAATTCATTTGTCATCCATAATCCAAATTCGCAATTATGAAGACCCACATCCATAATGCCATCCTGCTGACCCCGCTGCAACGGATTGAGAACTCCATCCTCACACTCAGCGATGGGATGATCGAAACGCTCACCCCGGCAGCGGAATTTTCCTTTGAATCCGGGATAATCATCGATGCGAAGGGTGGTTATGTGGTGCCGGGATTAGTTGACCTGCATTTTCATGGCGCCATGGGGGTAGACACCATGGACGCGGTATCCAGCGCCATGGAGGTCATGTCAGCATATTGCGCCCGACACGGGGTGACTACATTTTACCCCACCATCTGGAGCGCTTCAGGCGAGGAGATTTCGGCCGTCATCGATTGTGTCCGGACGTACACGGGACTATTGCCAGGCGCGCGTATTGGCGGCGTTCACCTGGAAGGGCCTTACATCAACCCCGGTCACCGCGGGGCACAGCTTTCCTCATTTATCCGTAAGCCTGAAACTCACGAGTACCTGCCCTGGCTTGAATCCGGCGTGGTCAGCATCATCACCTGCGCGCCTGAAGTCGAGGGCTGCGTGTCTTTGATTAGAGACGCGGTACGCCTGGGCGTGCGCGTGGCCATTGGGCATTCCAGCGCCAGCTACGAGCAGGTGAAAGCCGCCGCGGATATGGGGGTCACACAGGCGACTCACCTGTTCAACGGCATGAATGGTTTGCATCATCGCGACCCCGGTACAGCCGGCGGTATTCTGGATGTTGACCGTCTGCTGGCGCAGGTGATCTGCGATGGCGTGCATCTTCATCCAGCGGTAGTGAGGTTGATCTTCAAGACGAAGACGTCTTCCCGCGTCGCGTTGATCACCGATTCCATCAGGGGGGCGGGGCTGGCTGACGGAATGTACGAGAACAGAGGGCAATCCATCCTGGTGAAAAACGGCGTTGCTCGTGACACTGAAGGTCGTCTTTCCGGCAGCACGCTGACAATGGATCAGGCGCTGCGTAACCTGATCACCTTTACCGCTTGCAGCCTGGAAGAGGCGCTATCGATGGTCACCACCGTACCGGTGGACGAGATGGGAATGGGGGCAAGCAAGGGGCGGCTGGCGCCCGGGTATGATGCGGACCTGGTGTTCCTGGATAAGGAGTTGAAAGTTACCGCGACAATGGTCTCTGGAGATTTCGTCTATAACAGGTTGTTCTAGCGAAATGATCTTTAGAGGAATCAGCCAGACTTTAGCATGATTCCGGGAGGTTGTGAGCCTCCCGGGATGATTTTTTATTTATCCACTCGCGTTATTCGATCTCGGTTAGTTTCACCGGGCGGTTTTCAATCATTGACTTCTTGGCTGCCATGGCAATGACCACGGGCTTGCGCCCGTCCAACACGTTCACTGGGGTGGGGGTGCCTTCGCGGACGGCGTTAATGAAATCACGCATTTCCGCCACGAAGGATTCCATGTACCGCTCCAGGAAGAAGTACAGAGGTTTCTCTGAAACCACTCCATCGGCATTGCTGTACACGCTGGAGTTGGGGGTGTTGTTGGCGGTGGCAGCCATGCCATTGGAACCGAAGACCTCGGCGCGCTGGTCGTAACCGTAAACCGCCTTGCGGCTGTTATCGATGGTGCCAATGGCACCGTTGGCGAACTTGAGCGTGATGACAGCGGTGTCGATGTCACCCGCCGCGCCGATGGCCGGGTCGACCATTACGCCACCGGCGGCGTACACTTCCTCCACCTCGCTCCCGGAGAGGTATCGCGCCATGTCGAAATCGTGGATGGTCATGTCCAGGAACATGCCGCCGGAGAGCTTCACGTATTCTGCGGGAGGGGGAGCCGGGTCGCGGCTGGTGATGCGCAGGATGTGCAGGTTGCCAATCTTGCCTGTTTGCACCAGTTCGCGCAATTTCTTAAAGTTCGGGTCGAAGCGCCGGTTGAATCCGATCTGGCACTGCACGCCGGCCTTGCTGACCGCGTCGATGGCCTTGTCGATCCTTTCCAGGCTGTGATCGACCGGTTTCTCGCAGAACACGTGCTTGCCGGCATTGGCAGCGGCAATGATGAGATCGGCGTGGGTATCAGTGGAGGAGCAGATAGCAACCGCGTCAATCGTTTTGTCTTCGATGATCTTTCTGTAGTCAGAATAAGTGTATTCGACATGCAGTTTTTCCGCCAGTTCCTGCGCCGCCTTCAGGTTGAGGTCCGCGATGGCGGTTACCATCACGCCTGGGATACGCGTGGCCAGGTTTTCGGCGTGAATCTTGCCAATGCGTCCGGCACCAATGACACCTGCTTTAATCACCTTTTGAGTACTCATTTTTCTCCTTGATCAATTGAACCCGATGGATTTCAGATATTGACGATTTCTTAATGCGGATTCGTAAGGGCTGCCCATGCCGGGTAGCACATCCTGCTCTACCACGATCCAGCCAGCGAATCCCTGGCGCTCCAGCTCCGCCTTGATCGCCGGGAAGTCAACCGCGCCCTTACCCAGTTCACAGAAAACGCCTTTTTCGACAGACTTGAAATAATCCCAGCCCTGCATGCGTGATTGCTCCGCGATGGCCGGGTCGCAATCCTTAAAGTGCATATGCCACACCCTGCCGGCATTCTTATGTAAAAACGCCAACGGGTCACCACCTCCGAATTGATAATGACCGGTATCCAGGCAAAGGCCCACCAGTTGAGGATCTGTGAGTGCGAAGAGCTTATCGATCTCCGCCGGGGTCTCAACATACCCGCCACAATGGTGGTGAAAGACCAGCCGCAACCCCGTCTCCGTTTTAACCGCAGCGGCGACCTTCTCGGTACCCTCGGCAAACACCTGCCATTCAGCCTCGCTGAGACCCAGCGCTGGTGTCACGCGCCCGGCGTTGAGGGTGCGCTCGGGCACCTTGCCGTTGTCATCCGCCAGCACGATGAAGGGGGATGTCCCTTCCACCGCTGCCAGCAGCCTGGCGACCTTTACGGCGGCTTCGATGCCTTTGCGGTGTGTACTGGCATCCTTGAGCGCCAGCGGTACGAAAGCGCCGAGTAGTACCAGTCCGCGTTTGCTTAATTCTTCTTTCAATTTACCGGGGTCCGTGGGCAAAAAGCCCCAATCACCCAATTCTGTCCCGGCGTAACCGGTCTGCTGCATTTCATCGAGCACCAGTTCATAACTGGCGGCTTTGCCCTGCAGGTCGAACTCCAGGGCTCCCCAGCTGCATGGTGCGTTCGCGATTCTGATCATGCTTCCTCCGAATATAAAGACAGGATGAATTATTAGTACACTTCACTCACCAGCACCGGGCGGTCTTCATCCAGTGAAAGGGTGGCGGCGATGCCGATGGCGGTAGCGGCGCGTGCGTCCTCCCCGGTAACGTCCGGTGTTGTACCTTCAAGAATGTGCCTCACGAACACGCGCACCTGCTCGGCGTAAGCCGCGCCGAAGCGTTCCATAAAGTATGGAACAGTGTCGTGCGTGACCCCCGCGCGTGTAAGCACCAGGGTGGGGGTTTGCTGCAGGTAACCGATCCACAGGCTGCCGTCGGTGCCCAACACCTCGGTGCGGATGTCGTACCCGTACACGGCGTTGCGGCTCATATCGATGTTGCCGATGGCGTCATTGGCAAAGCGCAGGTTGATGACGACATTGTCAATATCTCCCACTTCCTTCAACTCCGGGAAAGCCAGGCAGGCGCCTTCGCTGTGAACGCGCGTAACCTCGCTTTCCATCAGCCAGCGCGCCAGGTCGAAATCATGCACGCCCATATCCATGATCAGTCCGCCGCTATTCTCACGTTTGGCGAACTCCAGGCTGGTGCGCCTGGGGTCGCGGCTGGTGGATTTGAACATCACCGGTTTGCCGATGGTGCCGTCGAGAATCTTCTGTTTCGCAGCGGCGTACGGCGCGTCAAAGCGGCGCATAAAACCCATCTGCAGTTTTACGCCTGCCTGCTTGACCGCAGACAAGGCTTCGTCGCAGGCCTTGAGGTTCTGCGAAAGCGGTTTTTCGCTGAAGATGTGTTTACCCGCCCGCGCCGCGGCGACGATCACTTCGGCGTGCGTACCGGTGGGCGAGGCCACAACCACAGCCTCGACCTCTTTACTTTCCAGCAGGTCGCGGTAATCCCGGTATGATGAAGGGATGTGGTAGCGCTCCACCACCTCGGCGAGCGCCGCGACATCAGGGTCAGCAACCGCAACCAGGTTCACTTCTGAAACCGAAAACGCCAGTGTGCTGGCGTAAACCCTGCCCATCCTCCCAGCGCCAATCAACCCGAATTTGATAGTCATGCATCACCTCGTCATAATGAATATCCGGATCAGAGAAAATACTTTTCATCTTTCCGGTGAACTTCGTATTCCTTGCGCGCAGCCTGCACCTCAGGCATCGTCGAGACCTCTGCTACAGCCACGTCCCACCAGGATTCGTAACCGGGAACCCTGACCTCACGGTCGGTTTTGATGACGATGACCGAAGTGTGGTCAAGTGTCCTGGCTTGCGCGAGGACTTTTCGAAATTCTGCGATAGAGCCAGGCGTAAACACCTCGGCGCCCAGGCTGGCGGCGTTAGCGGCAAAATCCACCTGCAGCGGCGCGCCGTTGAGTTGACCGGTTTGCGGGTCGCGTTTTCTAAAGCGGGTGCCGAAACCGGCGCTGCCCAGCGAAGTACTTAAGCCGCCAATCGACCCAAAGCCAGCATTGTCGACCACGATGATGGTTACCTTCAACCCCTCTTGCACGGCAGTGAGTATCTCCGTGGGATTCATCAGGTAGGTGCCGTCTCCCACCCATACGTACACCTCGCGGTCTGGAGCTGCCATCTTCACGCCTAAAGAAGCGGGGATCTCGTATCCCATGCACGAGTACCCGTATTCCATGTGATATGAGTTAGGGGTGCGGGCGCG
>ERZ1649853.400-NODE-400-length-18515-cov-6.117389_pt1 | contig 18515 bp, 22 predicted proteins | sample MGYA00575353_ERZ1649853 | MGnify/ENA primary metagenome ERZ1649853 (study PRJEB40853, sample SAMN11349654) | freshwater sediment metagenome | isolation source: river sediment | host: Sediment | place: India: Okhla Barrage, New Delhi | collected 2017-02-21 ...
CATGGTGGAAGGCCCGGGGCATGTGCCGCTGGACCAGGTAGTGGCCAACGTGCAGCTGCAGAAGCGCGTCTGCCGCGGTGCGCCGTTCTATGTCCTGGGCCCCCTGGTGACCGATGTGGGCGCGGGCTATGACCATATCTCGGCCGCCATCGGGGGCGCCATCGCCGCCGCGGCGGGCGCCGACTTCCTGTGCTACGTCACTCCATCGGAGCACCTCTCGCTGCCCAACTCAGAGGAGGTGAAAGAGGGGATCGTGGGAGCGCGCATCGCGGCCCATGCGGCCGACATAGCCAAGGGCGTGAAGGGCGCTGCGGAGTGGGACCGGCGGATGTCCCTGGCCCGGCGCAACCTCGACTGGGAGGAGCAGATCCGGCTCAGCATGGACCCGCCCCGGGCGCGCCGCCTGCACGAACGCTTCGCCAACGGCGGCACCACCTGCAGCATGTGCGGCCCATACTGTGCCATGGCCCTGGTGGAGGAGTACCTGGGCATACCGGTGGGGAAATGCCCCGGCTAGGAGCCCCGGGCGCCGGCCCCGGCGGATCACGGCTGCCATGAAGGCGGGCATAGTCTCCGTAGGCACCGAGCTGCTGATGGGAGAGGTGCTGGACACCAACGCCTCCTATCTCGCTTCGCAGCTGCCCCTTCTGGGGCTCGACCTGCAGTCCATCATGGTCCTGCCGGACAACATCGAGAGCCTGGCGGAAGCCTTCGGCCAGGCCTGGCGCCGGTTCGACGTGGTGCTGGCCACCGGCGGGCTGGGGCCCACTCAGGACGACCTCACCCGCGAAGCCACGGCCCGTGTGCTGGGGGAGGAGATGTCGGTCTCCCCCGAGCTGGAGAGGGACCTGAGGGCCATGTTTGCCGCCATGGGCCGCGAGATGCCCCTGTCCAATATCAAGCAGGCGACCCTCATACCCTCCGCGCGGTCCATACCCAATCCCAGGGGCACGGCGCCGGGCTGGTGGGTGGAGAGGGATGGCAGGATCATGGTGGCCATGCCGGGCCCGCCGGCCGAGATGCAGCGCATGTGGGAGGCGGAGGTCATGCCGCGCCTGCGGGCGGCGGTCCGGCGGGAGGCCGTGGGGGTGCGCACCCTGAAGTGCCTGGGCTCCGAGGGCGAGGTGGGCGAGAAGGCCGGCCCGGTGTTCGCCATGGGCAACCCGGCACTGGGCATCTACGCCAAGCCGGACGGGATACACCTGAGGCTGATCGCCAGGGCGGCCGACGACGCCGGGGCGGCGGCGCTGCTGGCCGCCGCGGAGTCGAGGTTGAGGGAGTGCCTGGGCCACCAGGTGTGGGGGACGGATGCCGATACCCTGGAGGGGCGGGCCGGAGCGCTGCTCGCCGCTCGCCAGCTGACCCTGGCCACCATGGAATCATGCACCGGCGGCCTGCTCTCGGCCATCATCACCGACGTCCCCGGCAGCTCGGCCTACTTCAAGGGAGGGTTCATCTCCTACACCAGCGAGATGAAGGTGTCTCTGGGGGTGGATGCGCGCCTGATCGCCAGTCACGGCGTGGTCAGTGCCCAGGTGGCGGAAGCCATGGCCATAGCCGCCAGACGCCGCCTGGGGGCCGACATCGGCCTGGCGGTCACCGGCGTGGCGGGCCCCGACCCGCTGGAGGGCAAGCCTCCCGGGCTGGCCTACATCGGCATCGCCGCACCGGACGGGACCCGGGCGGTGGAGGGGCGCTACCCGCCCCGGCGGGTCGATGTGAAGCGCCTGGTGGTCACGCACGCCCTGCACCTGCTGATCCAGACGGTCCAGGCCGCGCCCGGCGGCATGTGATCACGGCCGGCGCTTGAGACCGCCCGGCCCCGGTCCTATCGGCCCTCGGACCTTCGCGTCAGCATCACTTCCAGCGGCGCACCGACCAGGACGAGCAGCGCCAGGCCGGCGGCCACGGCTATGGCCCACCAGGGGACCACGAACTGCTTGGCGAACACGGCCGTCACCGTCTTTGGCGAGTCCACCACGACGGTCACCGGGTTGTCCTCACCGGAGGCGTCGCCGCTCCAGCCCGTGAACTCGTATCCCTGGGCCGGACGGGCCTCGATAGTGACCTCGCTGCCGGCGACATAGCCGCCGGATGCCTGCGGCGCCGTGATCTCCACCTCGCCTCCCTCGGCGGGATCGCCCTCGACAGTCACTGTAGGATCGAAGACGGCCCCTACGGCCAGCCCCTGCGAGACGCTCAGCTGCAGGATGGGGTCAGTGCCGCTGACGTCCCCCGTCCAGCGGCTGAAGGCGTATCCGTCTGCGGCCAGGGCGTAGACCTTGACCGTCTCGCCGGCCAGGTAGCCTCCGGCCGGCTGGACCGGCTCAAAGGAAACGGAGCCACCGGCCTGTTCCTGCGGGAAGAGCACCACGGCATAGCGCGGCGCCAGCGCGAACCGGGCAGTCAGGGTCCGCGGCGATGTCACCACCAGGCTCAGCGCCGCCTGCCCGGGGTCCGCCAGGCCACCGACGTCGCCGGTCCACCGGTCGAACAGGTACCCCACCGCGGGTTGGGCGGTCAGGCTCACAGCGGTGCCCGACGGGTAGCCGCCGGACGTGGCCGGCGGGTCGGCCTCAACCGTGCCCGTCCCGGCCGTCTCCACGCCGGCGGACAGCACCGGGTAGAAGACGGCGGTGACGGATTTGTTCCCGTTCAGGCGCAGGTCCACCGGTGAGCTGGTGCCGGCCATATCACCGGCCCAGTGGTCGAAGGCATACCCCGGCGTTGCCACCGCGGAGAAGGAGACCACCTGGTTCACCGAGTAGTTGTCCTGCACCGGGCTCACCCTCACCCAGCCGCCCGCGAACGGTTCCGCCGCCGCGGTCACCGTGTAGCGCACCCACGACTCGACGAAGTTGGCCGTGATGGTCTTGTCCTGGGTCATGGCGACCGAGACCACGTTGTCCGTCACGTCGGGGATGCCGGCCACGTCGCCGGTCCACTCGGCAAACACGTACCCCGCCGAGGGCTGGGCGGTCATTGTCACCGGCGGCTCATCGGGATCGTACAGGTTGTCGGAGTACGCGGGCTCCAGGGCCACGGTGCCACCGCCCACTGGCTGGCTGACGACCGTCAGCAGCATGCACCTTCAGGCGTCGACTTCGCGCGGGACAGCCATCGGCGCCACCAGGGCCAGCGCCACCAGCAGCGCCAGAAACCAGGATCGCCTTAATCCTCTGCTGATCTTCATGTCACCTCCAGTGTGTCGGGCAGCCCCTGCCATCAGCCTGGCGCCGCGCGCCCTACCGCTCGCGCCCGTTCCTGACCACCAGCACCCAGAAGACCCGGAAGGCTATCAGCAGGACCACCACGATCAGGATCGCTACCGGTATGAGCCACCAGGACGTCGTCCCTCCGCCGGGCGCCGTCCCCACGGCGAAGAAGGTTCCCTCGAGGTCCGCCGGCCCCGGCCGGCCGCCGCCGGCCACCCTGGCCCACACAAAACCGCCCGACTGGTCCACCCCGGTGTCCGAGCAGAGGTCCCACTGCGAGCCGTCCCACCAGTACAGACGCAGCGTCCCTTGGTCCAGGTTGCCCCCCTCCTGCGCCGTGTAGTTGACCCTCATCTCCAACGTCTCCAGCCCGCTGCCGCCGCTGACCAGCAGGTCCACCCACCTCCCCATATCCGTGACCGGGAACTCCCCGGCCGGGTTCGCGGTGAAACCGGCCACCGAGATCACGGCCGTGCCGCTGCCCCGGCCCAGCAGCGTCACCGAGGCCTCGCCCACGGCCGCCAGGGTGAACTCGCCGGGACCGACCCTGGCGGCCTTCACCCGCAGAGGTGCGGCGGCCAGCCAGGGCTGGTACACCACGCCCTCGCCCACGGCGGTCCCCCGGCCCCCGGCGTTGCCGGGGCCGGCGGCATCGCCCCACCAGTTCTCCCTGGCGCTGACGTCCTCCGCCGCGCTCTGATTGTAGACGTGGGGGCCGGCGCCCATGCCGGCATCGAGGGTGATGCTGTTGAAGCGGAGCTGGTTGCCCGATGCCGAGCCCGAGAAGAACACGGCCGACCCCAGGGAAGCCGTATTGCCGTGTATCTTGTTGCCCGCCATGTAGGTCTGCGATCCGTCCACGTAGATGCCGTTGGAGTTGGACTTGATCTCGTTCTCGACGACGAGCGTCTGCCCGCTGGCCCCTGAGAGGTAGATGCCCATGTTGTTGCCGGTGATGATGTTGCCGGTGATGCTGCATCCCGAGGCGCCCGAGACGCTCACGCCGGCGCGGTCGGCGTCAGTGGCCCCGGTGATGGTGAAGCCGGACAAGGACACATCAGGGGCCGTTATGGTGAAGGTGTTGCGGCGCCCCGAAGGGCTGTGCACCGTCGTCTGGGCCGGCCCGTTGGTCGACGCGATGGCCACCGTCTTCCACACGGTGACGTTCTCGGCATAGGTGCCCGGGTGAACATGTATGGTGAGGCCGGAGCAGGCGGCGTCCACCGCCTCCTGGATGGTGGAGTACAGCTGCCCGGGCCCGACGTGGACCGAGGCCTCCACGGTGGCCCGGATCATGATGTCCCCGCCTTCTTCGGGCCGGCCCCATTCCGTCAGAGTGGATGGGTGCTCGCCGGCGAAGGACCGGTGGTAGTCGTTCCAGTAGTCGCAGCCCAGGGAGGTCCCGGCATCAAGCCGGCGCACCAGCACGAAGAAGTCCCCGGTCACCACGTTCTCCGCCGGCGCCACCGTCTGCCACCCGGTTTCTCCCACGGCCTGCGTTAGGACGGGGACCAGCTCCGTGAGGTGGTCGGGGCCGACTATGTGCACCTCCACCGAGTCGCCCGGGGAGTTCGGCCGGCACCAGAAGCGCACCGAGGAGATGGTGGCCGAGGCCAGCCCCGCGGGCAGCGAGAACCGCACCCCCTGGACGTTGCTGCAGGGCGAGCAGATGGTGCTGACGTACCTGTCGGCCGTGCCGTCATCGTAGGTGATCTCGGTCGACGGCTGGCAGACAGTCTCCGCCCCCACCGCCGGGCGGCCGGACGGCAGGACCGCCGGTCCCAGCGCGACGGCCAGGACCACCAGGCATGCTGCGGCGAAAATCGCTGCCCGTCTTCGGATCATGTTGCCCACCCCCTTGCCGGCAGCTCCCGGCTGACCGCGTCCGGCTGCCAGTAATATAGCATTTATCTCTCCGGCGTCACAAATTGGCGTCGTGGACACTCCGTGATATAATGTCGCGGCAATCGGCCCTTACTCTCAGTCAGGGAGGCGCGATGAAACTGAACCGCGGCTGTGGGTGCCTGGTCTTCGTGCTGGCCGCCATCAACCTTGTCTTCTGCGTGATGGAGTTCGTGGCCATGTTCATGGACGTTGAGCCGGTCAAGCCCCGTCCCGTCACCCTCCTGCTGTGGGTCGGCATCTTCGCCGCCAATGCCGTGGTATGCCTCCTCTTCGGGCTGCGCGCCCTGCGCCGACCGGACGAGGAGGCCAGCGCCCCTGCTGAGGACTGGGTCGAAGACGACGATCGCTCCGACTAGCGCGGCCGCGCATCATGTCCCCGCGGGTGAGGCCACCGCAGTCCGCATCAGCACCACCACCTCCGGCTCCTCGACATCGGAGGCCGGGTACACCCGCCTGAGGCCGCCCCCGCCCCGGAAGTCGCCGTACAGGGCCTGCCAGTAGAGCGAGTCCCGGAGCTCGTCGGGCACCGAGCGTCCGTCGCCCAGCTCCTCACCCTCACCGTACCGGGATATGACGGGGAGTATCTCCACCTCCCGCCGGGAGAACACCAGGTAGTCCGCCCGGTGCGCCGCCATGACGGCCGCCGCCTCGGCCGGGTCCGCGGTGCAGTAGGCCCGTCCCACATCCCGCAGCCGCTCGTCGTCCCAGCTGTAGTAGCCGTTGTCCACCACGGGCCGCCGACCGCCCATGTCCAGTATCCAGTAGCCGTAGTCCCACCAGCTCATGACCACGGCCTCAGCGGGGGTCTCCCGGTTCAGGAAGCCCAGGGCCTCCTCCCATTCGCGGTCCGCCGCGACCCGGCCGCTGGCCCCGAGGCGGTACGCCCCCGCCACGGACGGCACGACCAGCAGGATGGCCAGCCCGGTGCAGATGACCGCCCGCAGAATGAACCGGCCGGACGGGCGCGCCGCCACTCCCAGGGGCGTCTCCACGTACCGCAGCGTGCTGGAAAAGCCATCGAAGTTGAAGAACCACGCCAGCCCCAGGCCGCCGATGACGCACGCCGCCGGGGCGGCGTAGAGGACCAGCCGGCTGGCAAACACCGCCAGAAGGCCCATCGAGGAGAGCCACGCCAGGGAGAGGATGTCGGCCGCCCGATGCCGGCGCACCGCCAGGCAGAGGCCCGCCAGCAGGGGTATGGCCATGGGGATATAGGCCAGGAGGTCGCCGATGGTCAGGGGCTGCAGCTCCCCCACGTCCTGCGTCCCCGAGACCGCGCCCCCCAGCACGTCGGCGGCCATCCGTCCGATATACGGCAACCCCGGCTTGAAGACGACCACGGCCAGGCCCAGCGCCAGTATCAGGGCCACCTGGCGCCAGCTGGAGCGCGCCAGGGCTGACAGCGCGTGCCGCGGGAGCCTGCCCACCAGGGCCATCTCATCCACCCGGTGGTCCAGGTCCCGCGCGGCGCGGACCACCGTACCGGCCACAACCTCCAGGAGCACCGTGGCCACCAGCACCACCACCAGCAGGACGGCCCCCAGCCACAGCCACTCCAGCACCAGCAGGACCATCGCCGCCAGCACCGCCAGGGACCCCAGCGCCCATCCCACGTCGCGGCCCCTCACCATGACCCGGAGGCGGCGGGAGAGGTGAAAGACGAACACCCCCCCGCTGAGCAGGACCATGCTGAGCCCGTCGCGGTCCAGGTAGCCGGCGGCCTGCGTCCAGCACACGTGCCCCAGCAGGGCCCAGAGAAAGGCCGCCCCCAGCGCCGCCCGCCGGCCGTAGAGGCGGCCGACACCCCAGTACATGACCAGCAGCCCCACCAGCCCGATGGCCGGGGGCAGCAGCGTCCCCACCACCCTGAGGGCGCTGGAGTCGCTGAGGCCGCAGGTGAAGCCGACCAGCCTGGCCCCGTAGGCCAGCGGGTAGGTCAGCCCGCCATGCCAGGCCACCGGGACGGAGTCGCCCGCCAGCCAGCGGGCCGCCTGCCAGTGGAAGAAGTGCGAGTCCGGGCTGAGGATGTAGTGGTGGCCGGGATGGGCCAGGTGCAGCAGGCGGATGCCGATAGCCAGGACGGCGGCAGCCAGGAGGCCCAGGGCGGCCGGCACTGTCGTGCGGGAACCATCGTCTTCTCGCTCCATGTATATGCCTCACCCGGTGCAGGCTGGGCGTGATTCTAGGCCGTGTCTCGACGCCGTGTCAACCGGGCAGCAAAGAGTCACAAAAAGTTCTCAAGCGATGGTAGGGCCCGAAAAACCCATTGACCCTCCCCGGGCCCAATGATATAACAGCCACATTACGTCGCTACCGCCCTGACGAGGGACCGGCGGACCCGGCAGTCTCTGGTCCCTGGACGGAGCGAGAAGAAAAATCTTCAGAAAGGGGGGTGACCATGCAACGCACGGTTTTCTCCGACATCATCGCCAAGCTAGTCATCCTGGTCGACTGGTTCCTGGAATGCTTCGTCCAGGTAACCTGGGTCGACGGCAATGCGACGCTGGCGAACTGCACCGGCGGCGGCTACACGGGCAGCCTGACGGCCTGTGGCTATGCTCTGGTGCAATGCCTCACGTCCGTGACCGTCACCGGGCTCGGTGCGCTGTCCGGGCTGATGGCTGGCCTCAGCGTCTATCCGTCGTAGGCAGCCAAGCGCCGATCGGGCGTTCATCACTGGGGCAAGGGGAACCGGGGGAGACAGGAGTACCCCGGTTCTTTCTTTCCGGGAAACATCACAAACCCGTATCTTCTAATCGGTCTCTAAGCATACCCTAATCCCCATCCAATCCAACCGCCATCCCCGCCGCGTATATAACTGCCCGGACCGCGCATCGCAGGCGCGGGAGCGGACGCATCGGTCCGCCACCCCGCCCGCGATGGGTGCGAGACCCTTGACTGGCCGCGGATAATAATGAGGTGCCGGTGCACTGACCACCGGCGGCCACGGCAGCCAGGGCAGCGGCCACTCTGGAGGAAGGGAAGGCAAGGTCGGGAAATGGACGCATTCGGGGACGTTCTGGGAAGGGTTGTGGCCGAGGCCATCATCCTCATCGAAGGCACTCTGGCCCACTACGTCAGCTTCGGTTACGTGGATGGGAACATGACCAACATCTCCCTGTCGGCCAGCGGGCAGTCCTTCTGCCAGAACTGGAGCGATCTTTTCGTTTCTTTCGCGGGCGTGATGAACTCGATGATGAATGCCCTGTGGTCCGTCCACGTGAGCTGATGGGTGTGATCTAGCGATGGACATCTACACCGCCATGGCCCGCCTTCTGGCTGAGTCTCTGGCCATAGGCAACGGCATACTGGCCTACCTGGTCAGCGTTCCGCAGAATGCCACCGGACCCCTGGACCCGAACATTACGCTGACGGCGTCCGGCGCCAGCCTGGTGGGTGACCTGTGGGCCGCGGCCACCACCGCCACCAGCATCCTGAGCAGCATGTTCGGATCGCTTTTCTAGCTGACAGCCAGGATCGTACAGAGAGATGGACAGACACCGTCGCCGGGGGACCGCCGCCAGGGGGCTGCTGATGCTCCTGGTCTGCGCCATCCTGTGTCTTCCGGCCTCCGTGACGGCGGAAGACATACACGACCCGGCACTGGACCAGCCCATCTCGCTGTCCCTGACCGGCTGGGGGTGGTGCTTCTCCTACAAGGACATCGCCAACGTCACCCTCGACCTGGACGGCACCATGCTGACCCGCGCGGGCGGCGAGGAAACGAAGGACCTTCGCCTCAGCGGCACGCTCCAGTTCAACCTGCCGGACCGGACCGACAACTTCACCCTGGAGATGTGGGGTACCAAGGTCAGGTCGGTCTTCTACCTGAAACAGGTGACAGGCGAAGAGCAGCCGCTGGTCGAGATCGACGGCACCTGGCTGGAGGAGACCGGCTACGTGGCCTGCGAAGGGGTGCTGGCGCTGCCCACGGCCGACTTCGTGGCCGTCCCCTATGTCCTGGTCATGAGGACGACCGATGCCGAGGTCCCGGAGAGGGATTCCGGCGCCGGGTGGGTCGGAGACTGGGAGTTCATTATTCAGAAGGGCACCAAGGCCTTCGACCGGGTGGCCGATGAGCTGGCCCGGGGCGGAGATGCGGTCAAGGAGCAGCTGGGCGGCTTCCTGACCAGGGTGACCGTGATCATCCGGGAAGTGAGGGAGTTTGGGGTCCCCTATTTCGTGTAGCGCCCGGCGCGGCGCCGCCGGCGCCGCGCCTCCCACCGGGGTAGAACGGGAAGGCCTCGCGGCATGCTGACCGGCATACTGCTCACAGCCGGCCTGATGATGGCGCCCATCCTCCTGGTGGGGCTGCTCATCGCGCTGACCCTCTCCCTGTGGTGCTGGAAGCGTATCGGGCCCCACGTCATCAACTTCGGGCGCTGGATGTCCGACTGGCGCAACCTGATTCCGGGCGGCTGCCTGCTGTTCCTGGGCTACATGGTGGCCTGGGTCCTGATGCGGCTGCCCAGCCCGCTGCAGATGCTGGGGATGCTGCTGCTCGGCATCCTGGTGGCCGTCACGGTAGTCGGCGGCGCCTTCGCCTTCGTGGCCCTGTCGGCCAGGGCCGCTGGGTGGTTCTGGGTCATCTACAAGCGCCAGTTCTGGCTGTGGGCCGATGACTTCGTCGATGTGATGTGGAAGCGTACCCCCGCCGCGGTCCCCACCCGGGCCTCGCGCCGGCCTCCTTCTGGTGCCTCCGGCACCGCGGCGGAGGCCTCCCTGCCCGGCCCCGGCCCTGGCGTCCGGCGGGTCCCCCGCAAACGGTCATCGGCCGCCGCGTTCTGGGACCTGCTGCTGGGCAATCCGCAGCCAAAGAGGAGGCGGCCGCCACCCAGCACGGTCCAGACCACCGATCAGGCACTGGGACCTTCGTTGAGAAGGGCCGGCCGCGGCCCGTCCCTGCCCGGTGCGGCGCCGGCGGGCGCCGAAGAGGCCGCCCCCGCCGCCGCGCCTGCAGCTGCCGCTGCGGCCGCCGCCTCCCCCAGGCCGGCGCAACCGGAGAAGGCACGGGAGCCGAAACCCCGGGCCGGCGCCGGCAACGCTGTCGGCCGCGCCGTGACCTTCGTGCCGCGGACCGTCAGCAGCGGCACACGGTGGGTGGTGCGGAAATCGGGTGACATGCTGGAATGGATACGGGTGCGTCTGGATATCGAGTGATGAAGACCGCACCTTCCATCGACGGAGCAGTCGGCCCACACCCGGAAGGGTGGGGGGCAGCGCTGGCCGTCAGATCCCCCGGCGCCGCCGTCGCATCCGCCGGCCCCGGCGCCTCGGCCGCCACAGCGGCCGCCGACGCTGCGCTCTCGGCGCCGGAGACCCCGGTCCCCGGCGTCCAGGCCATCTACTCCCCCATCGAGGGCGAGATGGCCAGCTTTGAGGCGGAGCTCGACCGGGTCATCCAGGATGCGCCGCCGTTCCTCAGAGAAGAGCTGACCCATGTGCTCAGAGGAGGCGGCAAGCGCCTCCGGCCGGCACTCGTGCTGCTGGCCGGCAGCCTGTACCCGGGCCGCACCGCCACGCTCATCTCCATGGCGCTGGGCTATGAGCTCCTGCACACCGCCACGCTGGTCCACGACGACACCATTGACAACGCCGTCACCCGCCGGGGCAGGCTGACCGTCAACAGGATCTGGGGAGACTCGCACGCCGTCATGCTGGGAGACTACCTCTGCGGCTGCTCCGCCATGATGACCGCCGGGACGGGGAGCCTGCAGGCGATGGAGATCTTCTCGCGGGCCCTGGCTGATCTCTGCGGTGGGGCGGCCGCGGAGCGGGTTGTCCGATCAAGCCAGGGGCGCCAGGGCTACTTCAGCACCATCAGCCGGAAGACGGCTTCCCTGTTTGCCGCAGCCACCGAGTCGGGCGCCCTCTTGAGCCGGGCGCCGGCGAAGGCGGTCCGCACCATGAGAGCCTACGGCTACAGCCTGGGAATGGCCTTCCAGACACTCGATGACATCTGTGATTACCGCTCTGACATGTCCCAGGGCGGTATAACCCTGCCGGCCATTCTGCTCCTGGAGCAGCCCCGGAACCGCCCGGTGGCAGACCTGCTGGACCGGGACCCCCCCGCAGCGCTGAACGCCCTGGTCGAGATGGTGGCGGACTCCGGCGTCCTGGAGAAGTGCCGGCGGATCGCGCTGGACTTCTGCGGCCAGGCCAGGACCGGACTCCGCGGCCTGCCCCCCGGCCCCGTGCGCGACTCTCTGGACAGCCTGGTGGTGTACATCATGGACCAGAAGGCCTGACCCGGCCCGCCGGCCGCCGCCGCGGAGCTGTCGAGCACACTCCAGGCGCAGCTGATCCATTGCCGGCAGCGGAGTGGCCTGCTAAACTACTGGATACCAAAATCGTGTGAGGTGAGCCAATGGGAAGAAAGGACTACGGCGGCAGGGAGACCAGGAAGCCCAAGAAGGACGCCAAGAAGCCTGCGGTATCGGACGTCCTGTCACAGCCGGTGACCGTCCAGGTCATCAAGACCAAGGGCAAGAAGGAGGAGACCGGGGAGGCGCCATAGGGGCAGCGGCCTACCTCGCTCTGGCCGGGAGCGGACAGCTCCGCCGCCGGACCGAGGCCGCCCTTGATATTCTCCAGCATTGTGAGCTCTGCCCCCGGCACTGCCGGGCCCAACGGCTGAAGGGCCAGACAGGCCAGTGCCGGACGGGCCGCAGGGCAGTTGTCGCCAGCTATGGCCCCCATTTCGGCGAGGAGGCGCCCCTCGTCGGCACCGGAGGTTCGGGGACCATCTTCTTCGCCCACTGCAACCTGCGCTGCGTCTTCTGCCAGAACTCCTCTATCAGCCAGCAAGGCGAGGGCCAGGAGGTGGATAGCGACGAGCTGGCCGCCATGATGCTCTCGCTCCAGGCCCGGGGCTGTCACAACATCAACCTGGTCACACCCACACACGTCGTGCCCCAGGTGCTGGAGGCCCTGGAGACAGCCGCCGCCGCAGGCCTGTCTGTCCCCCTGGTGTACAACTGCGGCGGCTATGAGTCGATCGAGACCCTGAGGCTGCTCGAAGGTGTGGTCGACATCTACATGCCGGACATGAAGTACTCCGACAGCACGGTGGCCCGCCGGTACTCGGGCACAAAGGACTATGCCGAGGTGAACCGGGCGGCGGTGAAGGAGATGCACCGGCAGGTGGGGGACCTCCTTATCGACCGTCGCGGGGTGGCCGCCCGCGGACTCCTGGTGCGTCACCTGGTCCTGCCCCGGGGCCTGGCCGGCACGGGCCGGACCGCGGCGTTCCTGGCGGAAGACGTGTCGCCCAGCACCTACATCAACATCATGGCCCAGTACCACCCCTGCTTCGAAGCTGACCGCTATCCGCCGCTGAACAGGGGCCTGACCAGGGAAGAGTACCTGGAGGCCGTGGCCGCTGCCCTGCGGCACGGGCTGACCCGCCTCGACCGGGCGGAGCGCCCGCGCCCGGCGAGGATGAGGCCCTGACATGGCCCGCCAGGACCACGCACTGGCCTCCCTGCACGCCACCGTGACCGGCCGGGTCCACGGCGTGTACTTCCGGGCCTTCGTGGAGGAGCACGCCCGGGACCTGGGGCTCACCGGGTATGTGCGGAACGTCCCGGGAGCGGTGGAGGTGGAGGCCGAGGGCGACCGGGCGAAGCTGGAGAAGCTGGTGGAGCACCTGCACCGGGGACCGCGAGCGGCCCGGGTAGATGGGGTGACGGTGCGATGGGGAGCCTGCCGCGGGCGTTTCCCGGACTTCACCGTGACCTTCTAGCCATCGGGCCCGCGTGCGGCTCCCGGGAACGCCATCCGCCCGGTCCGTTTACCAGCGCAGGCCGTCGGGCAGCGCCAACCCCAGCAGAAGGCCCACACCGGTAAGCAGCGTGGTCAGGAGGATGACCTGGACGTTCAGGCCCAGGAACGGGACCAGCTTCTCGGTGTCCTCGCAGTTCTTGAGGGCCCCCATGACCGCCTTCCCCCCCAGGGGCAGGGTCAGCAGCCCCACAAGGGCCGTCAAGGGCAGGACCCGCAGGGCCACGCCCAGGGCCAGGCTGATGTAGGTGGCCGCCATCAGTGCGGCATAGACCCTGGAGCTGAACCGCCGGCCGCGGGAGATGAGGATGTGATAGCGTCCTCCGCCCCTGTCCGCTTCAACGTCGGGGAACTGGTTCAGGAGCAGCAGGTTGGAGACCAGGAAGCCGGGGACCAGGGAGGCCACGACCGGGGTAATCGAGTACTCGCCGGTCTGTGCGAAGTAGGTGCCCACCACCATCAGTGGCCCGAAGCCCAGGCCGGGGGCGATCAGGCACAGCAGCGGACTCTTAGTGAGGTGCGTGGTGTAGAGGTAGACCACCACCATGCCCAGTATCCCCAGGGGCAGTATCGGCCAGCCGTGCACGATGGTGAAGTAGATACCGATGGCGCCCACGCCGATGAGGCTGCCCAGGCCCAGCAGGTACACGCCCCTGGACTTCAGCAGGCCGGCCGGCAGGATGCCGCTGCCGCCGCTGAAGGGCGTCCTCCTGACCGCCAGGTCGATCCCGCTGCGGTAGTCGAAGTAGTCGTTCAGCACGTTCACGCTGATGTGAGCCAGGAGGGCCCCCACCAGCGCCAGCACCACATGCCACGCATTCAGGCTGAAGCCCTCGTACGCCGCCGCCGCCACACCGACCAGGACGCACATAGGAGTCAGGATGAGAAACTGGGGTCTGGTTTCCAGGAGCCACATCTTCAGGCTACCGGCGGAGCTCATGGCCACTTCGCGCCTCCATCACGTGCACAGGAGAATCTCGTACACGCCCGGTCACAGACCGGCAGCATCAATTATATCCGATGTCCTCTTCTCCTGGCCAATCGTCATGATGTGGACGCCCTGGCAGAGGCCCTTGATATCGGCGATGGTCCGCGCGGCGATCTCAACGCCCTTGGCAGCCTTGTCCGCCGCCCGGTCCATCTCGGCGATGACCGCGTCCGGGATATGAATCCCCGCGATCTTCTCGTTCATATACCGGGCCATGGCCGCCGAGCGAAGGACCACCACCCCCGCCAGCACCGGGACCTTCAGATACTGCACCGTGGACATGAAATCGGCAAACTTCCTCACGTCGTAGACCGCCTGCGTCTGGAAGAAACGGGCCCCGGCCTCGACCTTCTTCTCCATCTTGAGGATCTGGGGCTCCAGGAAGTCCGCCTCGGGCGTAACGCAGGCCCCGACAAAGAAGCGCGGGGCCCCCTTGAGATCCTTCCCGGCGAGGTCATGCCCCTCTTCCAGCCGGCGGGCGGCCTCGATCAGGGAAACGGAGTCCAGGTCAAAGACAGGCTTCGCCTGCGGGTGGTCGCCCAGGGTGACATAGTCCCCCGTGAGGCACAGGACGTTCTCCATCCCCAGCGCGGCGGCGCCCAGCAGGTCGGACTGCAGCGCGATGCGGTTCCGATCGCGGCAGGTCATCTGCAGGACCGGCTCCAGGCCCCACTCCTTCAGCAGGCAGCAGCCCGCCAGCGAGCTCAACCGCATCACCGACCCCTGCTGGTCGGTGACGTTGGCGGCGTCGACCCGGCCGCGGACCCTCTCGGCACTGCGCTTCATCTCGCTGATGTCGACGCCCTTGGGGGGGCCGACCTCGCAGGTGACCACAAACCGGCCGGCCGCCAGCTTCTCCCTCAAGTTCACATCAACACCCCGTCATTCCACCAGGTAGGTGCCCGGCCTGGGACTGGCAGAGAAATCCCGCGGGGCCCGCCGCTTCTTCAGAAGGCCCAGCCGTCCCTGCTGGCCCAGGCGGCGGTAGATGACCTCCCAGGCGCAGTCCCTGTCGGCCGATACCTCGCACTTGCCCTTCCTGGCCCCGCCGCACGGGCCGTTCAGCAGTCCCTTGGGGCAGGCGGTGATCGGGCAGATGCCCCCGGTCCACCCCAGGACGCATTCGCCGCACTGGACGCAGACCTCGGTGAAGGCGCCCGGCGACATCTCCTGGCCCATGAACAGCGTGTCCAGGGCCGGATAGACCGCCTTGGCGGTGTAGAGGGCCAGCATCTGCACCCCGAAAGCGCAGGACATCACCAGGACGCCGTCAGCCTGTTCCATGGCCCGGGCGTTGGCCGCCAGCGCCTCGCGGTCCAGGGCGTCGCACACGGTGGGGACCACCGCCGTCCCCGTTACCCTCTTCCCCGACGCGGCCAGCCTGGCGGCCATCTCGGCCACCTCTTCCCTTCCCCCCGTGCGGCACATGGTGGCGCACGTCCCGCAGCCGACGAGGAAGACGCTGGATACCCCTCTCAGCAACTCCTCGATCTCGACGGGCGCCTTCTGCCTGGTGATGGCCTTCACAGCAGGTGTCCCTCGTATTCGGTCCGAAAATGCCGCAGGCTGTCCACTACCGCGAAGGGTGCCGCCTGCCCCAGCCCGCAGGCTGATGTCAGGATCATCACGCCCGCCACGTCCTCGAGGAGCTGGAGGTCCTTCCGCAGCCCCGCCCCGGCGGCGATACGGGCCAGGGTCTCGGCCATGGCCTGGGTGCCTTCCCGGCACGGGGCGCAGCTGCCGCAGGACTCCGACACAAAGAAGTCCATGGTCTTCCGCATGATATCGACGACGTCCCGGCTGCGGTCGAAGACCATCACCGGCCCGGCCCCCAGCACCGTCTCGTACGAAAGCGGCACGTCCATCCCCGCGGCGGGCACGATCCGGCCCGAGGCGCCGCCCACCTGGACCATCTTCACCTCCGCCGCCCCGGCCATCTCCACCAGGTCCGAGAGCGGGCGCCCCATCTCCACCTCGTACACCCCGGGCCGCGCTACATCCCCGCTGACCGAGAACACCTTCGTTCCCGGGCTGCGGTCCGTGCCCATCCCGCGGAAGCGGTCCGCACCCTGGCTCAGTATCCACGGTATGTTCATCAGCGTCTCGACGTTGTTGATCAGCGTGGGGCGTCCGAGCAGCCCCCGCTCTGGCGGAAAGGGCGGCCTGAACCGGGGCTCACCCCGCCGGCCCTCCAGCGTCTCCATCATGGCCGTCTCTTCGCCGCAGACGTAGCCCCCGGTGCCGCGGCGCAGGACGATGTCTATGCGCTCCGCTGCGCGTCCGCCGAGGTCCAGCCACCCCTTGTCCCGGACCCGGGCGACGGCGCTGTCCAGGGGAGAGGCCAGGTGACCGTACTCGCCGCGCAGGTTGATAAAGGCCGTGGAGGCCCCCACGGCATAGGCGGCAATGGCCAGCCCCTCAATGAAGGACCAGGGGTCATTCTCCAGCATGTAGCGGTCCTTGAAGGCCCCCACCTCCCCCTCCGAGGCGTTGCCGATGACATACCTTGTCCCGCCGGGCCCGCCGGCCGTCTGCTCCCACTTGAGGCCCGCGGGGAAACCGCCGCCCCCCCGGCCCCGGAGGCCCGACCTCTTCACCTCGTCGATCACCTGCGCCGGCGTCATTCCGGACTGCACCCGGCGCCAGGCCTCGAAGCCGCCCCGCGCCACGTATGAATCCAGGTCACCCGGATCGATGACCCCGCAGTTCCTCAGCACCAGGAGGTCCTGGTTCAGCATGTTTCCCTCGCCCTGTCCGTCGGCCGGCCCTGAACGTGGGCCGCTTCCTCGCGCCTCTGCAGCGCTCCCACCGGGCACACGGACAGGCAGACATCGCAGGACTGGCAGACCTCGGCATCCAGGGCCTGATCGCGGCCGGCGATGACCTTGCAGCCGAAGCCCTGATAGCCCATGGCCAGGATGTCCGCCTTCTTGATCTCGTGGCAGGCCCGGATGCAGCGGCGGCACAGAATGCACTTGGACAGGTCGCGCACCACGTGCTGCGAGGCGTCCTCCGCCGCGTGGTAGTGCCTCTTCATCCGGAGGCGGGGCAGGATGATCCCCAGGCTGCCCGCCACCTGGCGCAGCTCGCACCGGTTCCCCTTGTCGCACACCAGGCAGACGTCAGGGTGGCTGGCCAGGACCAGCTCCAGCAGCATCCGGCGGGCCGCCACCACCTTGGCCGAGTGCGTCCGGATAACCATGCCCGGGGAGAGCGGCGTCTGGCACGAGGGGACCAGCGTCCTCCAGCCCTCCACCTCCACCACGCAGAGACGGCACACGCCGGCGGGGGTCAGATCAGGGTGGTAGCATAGTGTGGGGATGTCCACACCCTTCTCCCGGGCCAGCTCCAGGATGGTCATCCCGGGACGGCCGTGGACCTGCTCCCCGTTGAGAGTCACCTCTATCTTCACGCGGCATCTCAAGAGAGGACAAGCCAGAGGACGATGAGAAGGACCACCAGCGCCGCCGTCACGATACCGATATGGCGCAGGTCCCTGCCCAGGTTCGGATTGGCCAGGGCCGGCGCCCTCACGGGTCCTCCCACTCTGGGCATGGTCCTGCCCGCGCCGGGCCCCCTCTGCGGGAAAGCCGGCCGCGAGGGGGCCGGTGTCCCGCTTGCCCCCTCGGGATTCACCGACGATGACCCCACCGACGGGGCCGCTGCCGGGCCCGGCCGGGGACCTACCTGATACCTTCTCTTGCCGCGACGTCGGTCTCTACCCATTGCTCCTACTCTCCTGCCACAGCCGTTTCACTGTGCACTCAGTCACCTCGTAGCTGAAGCCGCGCCGCCGCAGGGCGGCGCCCAGCCTGTTGCGGAACTCGCCATAGTCGGACCCTGCCAGGCGGGCGGCCCTCTTCTGCACCGCGCGATAGGCGGCCGCTACGTCATCGGCCGAGTCCAGGGCCGCGGACACCACGTCGGGATCTACCCCCTTGCGGGCCAGCTCGCTCTTGAGCGCGGCCCGGCTGCGCGGGCTGCCGCTATCGCGGCTCTCCCTCCAGTAGCGGGCAAAGGCCACATCATCCACCAGCCCCCTGCTCTTCAAGGCCGAGATGGTGCTGTCCACCACTCCCGGCGGGAACTCCTTCCTCCGCAGCCACACCCTCATCTCGAACTCACTGCGCGGCCGGTAGCTCAGGTAGCGGCAGGCGGCATCCATGGGTGGCTCCGCCCGCGAGGCGGGCCCCCGGGCGGAAGCCGGCCTGCGGCTCATCAGGCCTCGCCACCCTCATCCTCCCCAGCGGACATCAGGCTGCCCACGGCCATGCCCTTGGACTTGATCTGGGACTCCACCTGCTGGGCCACATCCGGGTGCTCCTTCAGGAACACCTTGGTGTTCTCCCGTCCCTGGCCGAGCCGCGAATCGCCGAAGGAGAAGAAGGCGCCGCTCTTCTTGAGAATGCCCATGGCCACGCCCAGGTCAACCATGTCGCCTTCACGGCTTATCCCCTGGGCAAACATGATATCGAACTCCGCCGTCCGGAACGGGGGCGCCACCTTGTTCTTGACCACCTTGGCCTTGACCCGGTTGCCGACCACCTCCGTGCCGACCTTGATCGAATCCTTCCGCCTGAGCTCGATCCGGACGGAGCTGTAGAACTTCAGGGCCCGCCCGCCGG
>ERZ1649853.401-NODE-401-length-18481-cov-4.667209_pt1 | contig 18481 bp, 14 predicted proteins | sample MGYA00575353_ERZ1649853 | MGnify/ENA primary metagenome ERZ1649853 (study PRJEB40853, sample SAMN11349654) | freshwater sediment metagenome | isolation source: river sediment | host: Sediment | place: India: Okhla Barrage, New Delhi | collected 2017-02-21 ...
GCCCGCCGCCAACGCTGGATGGACCGGGCGGTCAAAGCCGGGGTGTGGGATAAGCAGATGTGTCGCTCGCTCAGCGAGTGCACCCTGGGCGTGATCGGCGTGGGCAACATTGGCAAGGCCGTCATCCGCAGGGCGCGCGCCTTCGGCATGACTATCCTGGGCAATGACATCGTCGAGATCGACCATGTGTTCATCCGCGAGAATAATGTGGAGATGATCCGCCTGGCGGACCTGCTGCGCCGGGCGGATTTTGTCAGCCTGAACTGCGACCTGAACCCGACCAGCCACCACCTGATGAACGCCGACACGCTGGCGGGGATGCGCCCGACCGCGGTGCTGATCAACACCGCCCGCGGCCCGATCGTGGACGAGCCAGCCCTGGTGGCTGCTTTGCAGGCCGGCCAGCTTGCCGGCGCGGCGCTGGATGTGTATGAGCACGAGCCGCTCCCCGCCAGCAGCCCGCTGACCCATTTGGACAATGTGCTGCTGGCGCCGCACAATGCCAACTCCAGCCCGGCTGCCTGGGAGCGCGTGCACTACAACACGCTCAAGAACCTGCTGGAAGGGTTGGGATATCCCATCGATGGCCTCTTAACCGCCTACGCACGTCCGTAAACCAGCGAAAAAAAAGAAATGACGCACAGCCAGTCGGTGGGAGGCTGGTCGTGCGGTAATAGGAAAAGCACAGGAGAAAATGACCATGAAAGAAGATTCACCACGCACCGTGTTGATCACCGGCGCAGCCGGAGGCATCGGGCGGGCGACCGTCCAACTGTTCGCCAGCTCTGGCTGGCGGGTGGTCGGCGTTGACCGCGCCCCCTTTGGCGAGCCATTCCCGACGGAGGGCTTATACATCCAAGCGGATATCTCCATCGGCGGCAACCTGGAAACCATCTTCAGCCAGGCGCACAGCTACACCGGCGCGCTGCATGCGCTGGTGAATAACGCGGCGGTGCAGATCACCAAGCCGCTGCTGCACACCAGCGTGGAGGAATGGGACGCGGTCATGGCTTCCAACCTGCGCTCGGTCTTTCTGAGCGTCAAGCTGGCACACCCGCTGTTCAAGGCCGCGGGAGGGGGGGCAATCGTCAACGTCTCTTCGGTGCACGCGGTGGCAACTTCTGTCAACATCGCCGCCTACGCCGCCAGTAAGGGTGGTCTACTGGCGCTGACGCGGGCGATGGCCATCGAGTTCGCCCCAGATAACATCCGCGTCAACGCCATCCTGCCCGGCGCGGTGGACACCCCCATGCTGCGCGCGGGGATGAACCGCGAGCATGTCTCCGGGGGCGACATCCAGGCACGCCTGGACAACCTGGCGCGCAAGACGGTCAATGGGCGCATCGGCCTGCCATCAGAAATCGCCCATGCTATCTACTTCCTGGCTGACGAGAACCAATCTTCCTTCATGACCGGCCAGGCGATGATCATCGATGGGGGAGCTACCGCCCGGTTGAGCACGGAGTGACTCAAACCATGAAACAGTTGCTCAAGAAAGTCACCCCTTCCCCCCTGTGGAAGCTTGGCTCGGACGGCTATTGGGCGTGGCGCAACCGTGGACGGCATATTGCGGCACGCTCGATCGATCCACGCTGGCGCACAAGTAAACGCAGCCTGGCTGCGGATCAGGAAAAACACCAGGGCCAACGCTGCTTTATCATCGGCAACGGCCCCAGCCTGCGCCAGACCGATGTGAGCCGGCTGAAGAACGAGGTCACCTTCGGCCTGAATCGCATCTACCTGCTATTCCCTGAGCTGGGTTTCAGTACAACATACCTGGTTTCGGTGAACGACCTGGTGTTGGAACAATGCGCCGGCGAAATGCAGGCGCTCAGCCTGCCACGCTTTGTCACCTGGCGGGCGCGCGGCTGGTTCCAGCCCGACGCGGGGATCACCTTCCTGGATACCGACTTCACCGGCGAGGAAACCTTTGCGCCCGACTGCCTGGGGCGCGTCTTTGAGGGGTATACGGTCACCTATGTGGCCCTGCAACTCGCGTTCCACATGGGTTTCAAGGAGGCCATCCTGATCGGCGTGGATCACAATTTCCAGACGCAGGGACCGGCCAACCAGGCAATCGTCTCGCAGGGCGATGACCCCAACCACTTTGCCCCCAACTATTTCGGCAAGGGCTTCAAATGGCAGCTCCCCGACCTGGCCGGCTCTGAGCGGGCTTACCGGCTGGCGCGGCAGGCTTACGAACAGGCTGGTCGCCATGTCTTGGATGCCACCGTGGGAGGCAAGCTGACCATCTTCGACAAGGTGGATTACAACTCGCTGTTCAAAACATCCTGACCTTATGGCTGGCAAGCTCCGACAAATCCCGCTCCACCCCCTCCTGTTCGCGGCATTCCCGGTGCTGGCTTTACTCGGCACCAACATTCACGAGGTAGCTCCTGGGGTCGCGCTGCGCTCGCTGCTCATCTCGCTGGCCGGAGCGTTGGTCATCCTGCTGGTCGCCCGCCTGGTGTTCGCCAGGCGGAGAGAGCCTGGGGCGGACAAATGGGCCAGGGCGGCCCTGGCGACTACCGGGCTGCTGCTGCTCTTCTTCACCTACGGGCACCTGTATTCCCTGCTGAAGGAGCTGGGAGGGATCGGCGTCCAGCTTGCCCGGCACCGCTACCTGCTGCCCGCCTACGCCCTGGCCGGCGGGGCAGGCGCCTTGCTGATTTGGAAGACGAAGAAAGCCATCCGAGTTACGCCCGCCTTGAATCTGATCACGCTGTTGGTGCTGGTCTACCCCACGTACCAGATCACCAGCGCACAGCTCAGCAACAAGGTGGCCGGCGACAGACAGGCGGAGGGGCTGGTGGCCGCCGAGAACCTGGTACTTGAAGCTCCCCAACAGCCTCCCGATGTGTATATCCTCATCCTGGATTCGCACACGCGCAGCGATGCGCTGCGGCAGGATTTCGGGCTGGACAATTCTGCCTTCATCAAAGAGCTGGAGGAATTGGGCTTTACGATTGCCGATTGCAGCCGCAGCAACTATGTCTCCACGCACAGCTCTTTGGCAAGCTCATTGAACATGGCCTATGTGGAAACATTGACGCAGGAAATCACTGCCCAGGGCTTAAACCCGGAAGATGTCTGGCTGCGTATCCGCTACAGCCAGGTGCGCGCCCAGCTCGAAGGGATCGGGTATAAAACCTTCGCCTTCGACTCGGGCTACGAGTGGAGCCGCCTCAAGGATGCGGATGTTTACCTGAGCCACACCCATGCGCCTTATGCGCTGCAAATGCTGCAGCCGTTTGAAGCCATGTTGGTGCAGAGCACCGTCCTGCTGATCTGGTCGGACAGCACCTATGCGGCCATGCCGGATTACGTGGAAACGCCGTTCCACGGGGTGAATTTCGCCCTGGAAGACTTCGTCAACCGGCAGTTGTTCACCCTGGAACAGCTCCCTGAGCTGGCCTCGCTCCCCGGCCCCAAGTTCGTATTTGCCCATCTCATCGTGCCGCATATCCCCTTCCTGTTCGAGCCGGACGGCAGCATCGTCACCGATCCGGGTTATTACAGCGGAAAGCTGCTCGAACCCATCGACCATGATTACCTGGTGCGGGGATATACCAACCAGGTGCAGTTCATCGATCACCGCATCATAGAAGTTGCCCGCCAGATCCTCGCAAACTCCAAAACCCCGCCGATCATCATCATCCAGGGCGATCATGGGATGGAGAACGATAACCGGCTGGCCATCCTGAATGCTTACTACCTGCCAGGTGGTGACGGCCAGGAGACAATTTACCCTTCTATTACCCCGGTTAATTCCTTCCGCGTTATCTTCAACACCTACTTCGGCGGAAACTACCCATTGCTCACGGATGTGAGCTACAACAATAGCGGTGAAGCGGTCAGCGAGACATACCCGCAATGCATCACCCCTTGAACCGGGCGGGCATTCATCGCCACACCGGTTGAATTGTGAACGCAATGACCCTCGTCTCAATCATTACTCCCTCCTACAAACAGGCGCACTATCTCGAACAAACCCTGCAATCCGTGCTATGGCAGGATTACCCTGCGCTGGAGTACCTGGTCATCGATGGCGGCTCCACGGATGGCAGCCTGGAAATCATCCAACGCTATGCTTCCCGCCTGGCTGGCTGGGTCTCCGAGCCTGACCGGGGCCAGGCAGATGCCATCAACAAAGGATTCCGCCGGGCGAAGGGTGAGATCGTCGCCTGGTTAAACTCGGATGATCTCTACTACCGGCCAGACGTGGTCAGCCAGGCAGTCGCAGCGCTGCAAGCGCATCCGGAGGTGGGCATGGTTTACGCCGATGGCGTGATGGTGGATGCTGACCTGCACCTGCTCGACTGGCACAACTACCCGCAGTACAGCCTGCCCGACCTGCTTTCATTTCGCGTGCTGCTGCAGCCGACGGTCTTCATGCGCCGGGCTGTGCTGGAGGCGGCGGGATACCTGCCGCAGGGTTATCACCTGATCCTGGATCATATCCTGTGGATCCAGATTGCCGCCCGGGCGCCCATCCTGCATATCCCCCAGGTGTGGGCGGTGGAGCGCACCCACCAGGAAGCCAAAACCATCGCCCAGGCTGCCCGCTTTGTCGAGGAAGCCTCACGCCTGCTGCCGGAGCTGGAAACTCAACCGCTCTTTCAACCAGCCTTCGCGGCGCAGGGTAAAGCAATTTATGCCGGATTGCATGTCTTTTGTGCCAAACGGCTGATCGATGCCGGAAAACCTACCCAGGCGGTGGGGCACTTCCGCCAGGCATGGCGCTTATCTCCGCTGGCGGTCAGGCACGCCTGGTTTAAAGGAATTCAGGCCGTGGGTGGCGCGATTGGATTAGGGCCGCTCTTCCTGGCTTATCGCAAGTCGCGGCGGCGCTTACAGCACCGCACCCAAACCCTGGTTGTCGACCAGCAGGGTGTGCGCTGGGCGCCGCCTTCTTCCACAACTGCCCCGGCGAGCACTCATGTGGAGTAACGTATGGCTGGCGAGATGACCAACTCCCCGCAGAAACGACCCGACTGGCCTGGCAAACCCCTCACCTGGCTGCTGCCGCTCATCCTGCTTGTGTTTGGGCTGGGTTTAAGGCTGGTCGACTTGACCGACCCGCCTTTCGACTTTCACCCCACGCGCCAGCTCCGCGCGGCGATCATCGCCCGCGGCATGTACTATGAGATGCTCCCGGATGCCGATCCGGTGCTGCGCGCGCAAGCCTCCCAGTTGCGCATGACGCTGAAATCCTACGAGCCGCAGGTGTTCGAGCGCCTGGTTGCGCTGGCTTACCTTGCGGCGGGCGGCGAAACCCTGTGGATCGCCCGCCTGTTTGCCATCTTGTTCTGGTGCCTGGGCGGTTGGTTCTTATTCGACCTGGCCCGGCGCGTCGTCTCCTGGGCGGGGGGGATGACCGCCCTGGCATTTTACCTGCTGCTGCCCCTGGCCATCTCAGCCAGCCGCAGCTTCCAACCCGACCCGCTGGTCACGCTCTGGCTGCTGGTCTCCTTATGGACCGCCACCCGCTGGAGCCAGCAGCGCACCTGGCGCTGGGCGCTGGCAACCGGGCTGGTGGCTGGACTGACCTTGCTGATCAAGGTGACCGCAGTCTTCTTCCTGGCGCCGGCGGTCATTCTGCTGGTGATCGATACGTGGGGGCTGCGCCAGGCCTTGCGCCGCTGGGAAGTATGGGCGGCGGCGGGTTTAACGGCCCTGCTGCCGGCAGCTTACTATATTGCTCAAATGGGCAGCTACTCAGCCAGCTACTTTGAGTTCTGGACCGGATCGTTCTACAACCTGTGGTTTGAGCCATCTTTCTACATCCAATGGTTGAAAATCCTGGATCGCCTGTTCAACCTGGCCCTGTTGGTTGCCGGGGTGATTGGGGTGGCGATCTTCCCTGCCCAGGGGCCACGCAAAGCGCTGCTCGGCATGTGGCTGGGATATGGGCTGTATGGGCTGTGCTTTCCCTTCCAGATTCGCTCGCATGAATATTACAGCCTGATGTTCGTCCCGGTGGCGGCGCTTTCCCTGGCGCCGCTGGGCAAGCTGCTGCTGGATGCTCTAAAAACCAAGCCAGCCTTTTGGCGACTCATCGCGGCGGCAGCGCTGCTGGTGGGGGCAGCCTACCCGGTGTGGATCACGTATACCGGCCTGATTGGCGTAGACTATGCCGGGGAAGCCGCTGCCTGGAGCAAAATGGGCCAGGAGCTCCCCGCGGAGGGGCAGATCGTCGCCCTGACCCATGATTACGGCGTGCGCCTCGGCTACTACGGTTGGCGTTTTGTGCACTTGTGGCCGGGCAGCGAAGAATTCAACATGCTTTCCATGCGCGCCAGCAGCAGCGGGGAGGAAGCCGCGGACTTCGAAACGTTATTCCAGGCCGAGACCCACAACATGGATTACTTCCTGGTCACCCGCTTTGATCAATTGGAAGCCCAGCCGCTGCTCAAGGAGCGGCTGTATACTCAATATCCCATCATCGCCCAGGGTAATGGCTATATTCTCTTCGACCTTGAACCCTGATGCTCTGTATTAAGACCGCTAAAGGATAAACATGAAGTCACGATCCTTCCCATTCCATCCACTGGCGATGGCAGCCTACCCGGTGCTGGCTTTACTCGCCGCGAACATCACCGAAGTGGACTGGCGCGTGGCGCTGCGACCGCTGCTGATCTCGCTGGGCGCCGGCGCGCTCTTGTGCTTGCTGCTCCGCCTGCTGCTCAAGGACTGGCAACGGACCGGGCTGGTCAGCTCATTCTTGCTGCTGCTCTTCTTTACTTACGGGCAGATCTATCACCTGCTGGAAAGCAACCCGATTTTTGGGTTAAACCTGGGCCGGCATCGAGTCCTGATCGTGATCTATGCCGTCCTGTTCGGGGTCGGGCTGTGGTGGCTTCTCCGCCGGGTTAAAAATCCAGGGGCGGCGACCCTGCCTCTGAATGTGGTGGGCCTGCTGCTGGTGGCAATTCCGCTGGTGCAAATTACCGCCAGCCTGGTGCAAAGCACTGCCCAACAGCGCGAAACAGCCGCCTTAGTCGCCAGCGCCAGCCCGGCTTTACAGCCCCGCGAACAGCCGCTGCCAGATATCTACTACATCATCCTGGATGGGCATACCCGCCAGGACGCCCTGCTCAACGATTTCAACTATGACAACTCGCCCTTCATCGCAGACTTGCGGGACATGGGCTTTTACGTGGCGGAGTGCAGCCGCAGTAATTACGTGTACACGCAAGGCTCGATCACGGCCCCGCTCAACCTGGATTATGTAGACAATCTGCGTGGTGAGCTGGAAAGCTTGAACCTGGGGGATGATATCTGGATTCTGCTCAAACAGAGCCGGGTGCGCCGCATGCTGGAAGAGATCGGTTACCAGACCGTAGCGTATGACACCACCTATGAATGGAGCCGGCTGACTGACGCGGATGTATACCTGAGCCTGGGCAGCGACTCCTCATTCCTGCAGATGATCACTCCTTTCGAGGCCATGCTGATCAAGAGCAGCGCCGGCCTGATCCTTACCGATTCTCAAAGCCAATTTATTCGCTCTCATTTTGAGCAGATCAACTTCCCCTACAGCTATCATGTCAATGCCCAGCGCTTTATCCTGGATCAGATGCCCAGCATCCCCGATTACCCCGGGCCGAAGTTTGTCTTTGTCCATATCCTGGTTCCGCATGTACCCTTCGTATTCAAAGCAGATGGCACTATCTGGGAAGACCCAGCCTATTATGCTGGTGAGAAGGCCATGCCCAGCGACTCAATCCTGATCGATGAGGGATATATGAACCAGGTGGCTTTCATTGACCAGGCAATTACCCTGGTGCTCGAGCAGATCCTTGCCGAATCGGAAACCCCGCCCATCATCTTCATGCACGGCGACCACGGTTGGATCGACCAGAACCGCTTGCTGATCCTCAACGCCATGTACCTGCCCGATCAGAATTATGCGGCGCTGTACCCCACAATTTCCCCGGTCAACGGCTTCCGGGTGATCTTCAACAGCTACTTCGGCACGGACTACGCATTGCTGCCCGATATCAGCTACAATGCCGATAACCAGCCCAGCCCCGAAATTTCCCCTCAATGCCTCACCCCCTGATCCATATCCCTGTGATTGCGATTGAACTCAGCAGAGCGTTAAACCCATGCCCCCTCTCGTTTCCGTAGTCACCCCTTCTTACAACCAGGCGCGCTTCCTGGAAGAGACCATTCGCTCAGTCTTATCCCAGGACTATCCAAACCTGGAGTACATCATTGTGGATGGCGGCTCGACGGATGGCAGCCTGGAGATCATCCAGCGCTATGCGCAACGCCTGGCCTGGTGGGTCTCTGAGCCAGATCGCGGCCAGACAGACGCGCTCAACAAAGGCTTTGCGCGCGCCCAGGGCCAGGTGTTCGCCTGGCTGAACTCGGACGACACCTACCTGCCCGGCGCAATTGCCCAGGCGGTCGCCAGCTTGCAGGCGCACCCCGCAGCAGCCCTGGTCTACGGGGATGCCGACCTGGTGGATGAGCAGGGCAAGGTGCTCGGGCCATTCCCTGCCCGCCAGACGGACTTACGCCGTATGCTGCGCGGCTCGGTGCACATCCCCCAGCAGGCCAGCTTCTTCCGCGGCGAACTGTGGCCCAAGGTCGGCCCGCTGGACCCCGAATTCTACTTTGCTATGGATTACGACCTGTGGATCCGCCTGGCAAAACAGGGCGAATTATTGTATACTGCACAGCGGTGGGCAAATTTCAGGCTGCACCAGGCGGGTAAAACCCAGCACAGTGATGACCGCTGTTACCCAGAAATGATCCGCGCGGCCCGCCGCCTGACCGGGCGCGCCCCGGTTGGCTTGCTGGCCCGCTGGTACCTGCGCCGCATGTTCTACGCGTGGCTACCGCAGCGCCTGCGCCTGAGATTAAGACGCAGGATCTAAAATCTTTCATGCTCAAGAAGCACAACATGGCTATGGACAAGTCCTCTGAAAAAGATATGCAACACCCCTCGAATTGGATGCGCGGTTTGATCACCTGGCTGGTCATCGTTGCCAGCCTGGCCGGCACACTCCTGGGACAACCGCGCAGCACCCAGGCGGCGGACCGCGCAGAGCAGCCGGCTGGCGGGGAAAACTCTCTGGCAGTCAAGACATTTTTCCCCATGATGCTCAAAGAGAATGATAACGACTATGCCTTTGGCGTGGAATCGCATGCTCTCCTTTATTCCACCAGCGCGATCACCGCTTACGCCACCCAACTCCACGCCAATTTTGTGCGGCTAAATGGCCACATCTCCTGGATGGCACTCCAACCCAATGAAGGCGATCCGATCAACTGGAGTCTGCTGGCAGGTTTTGAGACTGAGCTGCGCACCCTGCAAGCGGCCAATATCAACCCCATAATTGTGGTGGATGATTACCCGCGCTGGGTAACCGTTTATCCCACCGCCTGTGGGCCAATCTTGCCTGAGCACTATGCTGATTTTGCGGTATTCATGCAGGCACTGGTGCTGCGCTACAGCACGCCCGAGTTCAACGTCCATACCTGGGAGTTGGGCAACGAACCCGATGTAGACCATCGCCTGGTGCCCATTGACAATTTCTACGGCTGCTGGGGACTTTGGAGCGACCCATTTTACAATGGGAAAGCTTATGGAAACATGTTGAAAGTCGTTACCCCTGCGATCCGGGCAGCGGACCCCAGCGCAAAGGTGCTGATCGGAGGTCTTTTACTGGCAGCCCCCCTCACCACGGATGACAATACTGGCCAACCGGAAGATTTCTTTCGCGGCGTCTTGGAAGCAGGGGCCGGTCCGTATTTTGATATCGTTGCCTATCACGCCTATGTGGCTCACTCCAGCCAGTCGATCGACCGCGACATCACCAGCGGGACCGCCTGGGATGCCTGGGGGGGAATGCTGCGCGGCAAGGCGAATTTCCTGCGCACCATCATGACGCAGTACGGGGTAACCAACAAGCAATTTTATATTACCGAAACCAGTCAATTATGCAGTTGGTGTGAAGCCGATCCCAGCCTCCTGCCGGCCATGTACGATTTCCAGGCCAACCTGGCACCGCGCTCCTTCCCGCGGGCGATTGCCAATGGCATCAGCGGGTTCATCTGGTATACCCTGGAAGGACCCGGGTGGTATTACAGCGGCCTGCTGGATGAAAACCAGGTGCCCAAGCCAGCTTATACTTCTTACCAGACCATGCTGAATATGATTGGCAATGCAACCTTCATCGCCCCCGTCTCTTACGGGACAGGGATCGAGGCTTATACTTTCCATCGCGGCGTGTTTCGGATCGATGTTGTTTTCGCGGTGACCGATACCAGCTACACGATCACTATCCCCCAGGATGAGTACCTCTCCGCCTTCGATCGTTTCGGGAATTTGATCACCCCTACCCCAACCGGCTCTAACATAGCGCTGACGATCCAATATGAGCCGATTTACCTGGTCCGTGAGCGCTGACCGGCAGCCGGCGAAATTGTTGCGCACTACCCGACTCTCCAGGCTGCTCTGGCTGGCATTCGCCTGGTTTCTATTGGGTATATTCCCGGCATACGGGGCGGAACAATCTAGTGCGGGATCCTCACCGGCCAACCAGCCGGGGTTCACCACCGGCAGCCGGGTATATCTCCCGGTGATCACCAATGCCGACGACTTCGCGCTTAACCCGCCCATCTGGGCATCCGCCAACCCAGCGCAGCCCACCGAGGTGGCCCTGTTCCGCCTGAGCTTCAACCTGCCAGAGACACTGGCGCCGGTAGAGCTGCAGCTTTTCGCCGATACACGTTACCAGGCCTGGCTGGATGGCAATTGGATCGGAAGAGGTCCCGCCCGCTTTGCCCGCACGGTTCGCCAGTACGATGTCTATCGCCTGACCAACCTGGCGCCTGGCGAGCACACCCTGGCGGTGCTGGTGCAGTGGTCTCCCGACGAGCGCCGTTCGGAGTCGGTGCGCCCCCTGCTGCAGGGCTGCTTACAAGGTACGCGGCCCGACGGCAGCCCTCTGGTCATCCGCAGCGGCCCAACCTGGTCAGCTCTGCTCAGCCCGGCCTGGCGCAGCGATGCCGCCCGCATCCACCAATGGGGGTTGATCGGCTTCAGCGAGCTGCTCGACCTTAGCCAACTCCCCGCAGACTGGAACCAGCCCGGTTTCACCCCGGCTGGTTGGTCCCCGGCGGTGGTGGTGGATCCAACCCAGGAGGCGGCCAGCCTGGACGCCTGGCAAGCATCCTTCGAATCACTCGCCGCCAGCCCGCAACAACCCGCCGCCCCCGCGCTGCTGGAGGCTATCCGCTACACGCCACGCGACATCCCCTTCCCCGTCGATACCGCAGTCCCCGTTACCCTGCTTGATTCCGGGGCGCTGCTGGCGGGGCAGGCGATTGCCGAGCTGCCGGCGGGCACACCCCTCGGCTATACGCTGCCCTTCCAGGCTGATAACAATACCCCTGTAACGATTGAAACGCTGGGGATTGGGGTAGAGCCGGATGGCGCACTGATCCTGCTGGATGGGAGTACACTCGCCTGGCAAGTAGCCGGCGCTGAGCGACCGGATGTTTACCTGGCCCAAGCTGAGTTGACTGCTGGTGCTCACACACTGACCTTCAATCCGCCTGACGAGGGGTTGACTTTTGCCTTATCAACGTACAACCTTAGCGGGTTAACCCTGCCCTTCGAGCAGGGCAACCATGCCGGACGACGCCTGCTGCTAGCAGAGCCAGTCAGCCAACCAGGATCCGTGGTCGCCAATCCAGGCGAGCTCAATTCCCTGGAATTCATCCAGCTACCCGCTTACGTGGTGTTGGACCTAGGACAGGTCATCCACGGCAGGCTCAGCGCCCAGGTCAGCGGCCCGGCGGGCACGGTGATCGACATTGGCTGGGATGAACGCTTGCTGGAAGGAACGCTGCGCCCGCTGCCTTATCCCGGCTCGCTGCATAGCTTATGGAACCAGACCGACTCCTGGGTGCTGGATGGTACAACCCGCCAGCTTTCTACCATCGACGCGCGCAGTGGGCGCTACATCCTGATTGCCATGTGGGGCAGCGGCTCAGCCCGGTTGGATGAGCTGGGGGTGTATTCAGAGCAATACCCGCTGATCCAGATTGGCGAGTTCCAATCCTCCGATGCGCTGCTGGATCAAATCTGGCAGATTGGGGTAGATACAGCCCGATTGAACATGGTCGACGCCAGCATGGATCCCTGGCGCGAGCGCGGCCAATGGTGGGGTGATAGCTACCTGGTCGATCAGATCAACCAGGTGGCGTTTGGCGATGCGGGCTTGCTGCGCCGCGGCCTGCTGCTGATGGAAAATGCCTTCGCCGAAAGCGGAGCGCCCGGCTGCGCGCCGCACAACAACAACCTGCACATGCTCGATTATGCCATGCTGTGGGTGCACAGCCTGGCAGACTACGCCCGCCGCACAGGCGACCTGGATTTGCTGGCTGAAACATACCCCACGCTGCAGCAATTCATCCAGCATCTGAGCGAGCATACCAACCCAGGTACGGGCCTGCTTGACCTGCCGAAAACCAGTTGGGCTGAGACTGCCTATATCGACAGCCTGGGAACCTCCAGCCGTTATGGACAGTCAGCCGCCTTGAATGCGCTGTACTACGCCACCCTGCAGCAAGCCGCCGGCATCGCCTTGCAGCTCGGCGACACCCCCAACCACGAGCTGTGGCAGGCGCGGGCCGAGGCAGTCAAAAGCAACCTGAACAGCCTGCTTTACCTGCCTGAACAGGGCCGGTATTTGACCAATATCTACGATGGCATCGCCTATCCGCCCACGTTATTTGCCCAGGCCTGGCCTCTGGCGTACGGCCTGGCGCCCGAGGGCGAGCAGCAGCGCGTGGCTTCAGCCTTGCTTGAGCTGCTCTCCCAGGACCCGGGGGCGCCGAACGTGGGCACGTACGGTTTTTATTGGATCCTGAAAGGATTAGGGCAGGCGGGGTCCCTCGACCAGGCGCTGAGCGTGACCAAAAGCTACTACGGGCGGATGATCGACCGGGGAGCGACCACCTGGTGGGAGAGCTTCCTGGCCGACCAATCTTACAGCAACGCCCTGTCGCATGGCTGGGGCGGAGGCCCGACCTGGTTCCTCACCACCTATATCCTGGGTATGACGCAAACCGCCCCCGAGCAATGGCGCTTCGAGCCGGCGCTGGACAGCCTGCCAGCCGCTTCCGGGGCGATCCCCCTCTACCAGGGTACGCTGCAAGCAGGCTGGCAGACCCACGACTGCCCGGCCGGAGCGTCCACCGGTACAATCCACCTGCAGGTGAGCGCCCCAGCAGGCACCCACGGACAGGTCGTGCTGCCCCATTCGATCCAATGGATCAATCTCAACGGCAGCCCGCTGCCAACCGCCAGCCTGGAAACGACCCCGGGATCCAGCCTGGTTGTGCTCCCCCTGGCAGCAGGGGTTCACCGCATTGAAATCGGAATGGCGTGTGCTGAGATCCCTTGAACGTCGCTGGCAGAAGATTCCCCGGGCTGCCTGGATCGTCTTATACCTGATCCTGGTGACTGGAGGCTTGAGCCTACTCTTCTCCGGCTGGGCATACGATGATCCCTTCATCACCTACCGCTACGCCGAGAACCTGAGCCGGGGGCTGGGGCTCACGTATAATCCGGGAGAAATCCGGCTGAGCACGACGACCCCGTTCTTTGCCCTGCTGCTGGCGGCGCTGCGTCCCTTGTCGCCCGACCTGCCCAACCTAGCGATATTCCTCGGCGCACTCAGCGCGGCGGTGGGCGGGCTGCTGCTGGGGGATCTGCTTGACCGGCCTGGTTATCCAGTTGCCCGCTGGACTGGCCGGCTGTTTTATCCGCTTTTTCCGCTGCTGACCAGCACCTTGGGATCAGAAACCCCGCTTTACCTGGCCTTCTGCCTGGGCGCCTTTGCCAGTTTCCGGCGCCAACACTACCGGCTGGCCGCGCTGAGCGCGGCGCTGGCCATCCTGAGCCGCCCTGACGGCGCGTTGGTCGCTGGGGTGCTCGGCTTGATGTATTTATTCGCTCACCCACCCCGCAAACACCAATGGCGGCGGTGGCTGGCTGGCCTCCCCTGGCAGGCCATGTTGATCTATACCCTGCTGTGTGGTGCGTGGTTGGGTTATGCCTGGGTGACCTACGGCTCGCCGGTTCCGCTCACCCTGTACGCTAAACAACAGCAGGCGCTGGTGGCTGGCAGCCAGGCATTCCTGGCCGGCGTCCGCACAATTATGAGCTGGTACTCCTCCTGGCCCTATCAGGTGCAGGCTTTGCTGGCCCTGCCTGGACTGGTATATGGCCTGCGGCGCTGCCCCGCGCTGCGCTGGCTGGCGGCCTGGACGGCGCTGTATTTCACCGCCTATTCCCTGCTGGGGGTGACCCGTTATTTCTGGTACTACGCCCCATTGGCGCCCCTATTCCTGGCCGGATTTGGCTGGGGGCTGGAAGGGCTGCGGGCATTGCTCGCTCAATCCCGGCGCAAAACACCCGCGCCGGACGTCAGGGCGGCGGCGTTCCAAACCACAATACGCTCGCTCCCTGGGCTGCTGATGGCATTCCTCCTGCTGGTCCAGGTAGGGAAACTGTGGAATCAGCAGCTCAGGCCGGATACCCGCTACCCGGTCTACCGCGCCGCCGGGGAGTGGCTGCGAGAAAACACCCCGGACGACGCTTCGGTTGGAACGCTGGAGGTGGGCATCATTGGCTACTATGCCCGGCGCCCGATGGTTGATTTTTCCGGGCTGATCCAGCCCGAGATTGCGGCGGTGCTCGGGCAGACCGGCTCTTACCCTGCGGCAGCCTATTGGGCGGTCACCCACTACACCCCAGAATATCTCGTCCTGCAACAAGGGCAGTTTCCAGAGATAGAAGCAAACCTCCTCCCCCACTGCCAGATCGAGATTAATTATCCCGGCGCGCCTTATGGTTACCCATTCGATCTCAACATTTATACATGCCCACCTGCATCAGGGTAGGATACAATATATCCGATCATCCTTTGAGGAGTGAACATGAAATTTGAGCCCACGACAATCCCCGATGTTGTTTTGATCCACCCGGATGTGTTTGGCGACGAGCGCGGTTTTTTCATGGAGACTTACCGCGCCCAAAAATTTGGCGCGGCCGGCCTGCCGCTCATCTTCGTCCAGGATAACCACTCTGGCTCGCAACGCGGCGCCTTGCGCGGCCTGCATTACCAGGTGAAACAAGCCCAGGGCAAGGTGGTGCGGGCGGTGGTCGGCGAGATTTACGATGTAGCTGTGGATATCCGCCGCTGGTCGCCTACCTTTGGCCGCTGGGTAGGGTATACCCTCAGCGCGCAAAACAAAGCACAACTATGGGTACCGCCGGGCTTTGCGCATGGGTTTTACGTGCTCAGCGATTGGGCCGAGGTGATCTACAAGGCCACGGATTATTATGCCCCGCAATATGAGCGCAGCCTGCTGTGGAACGACCCCGCCCTGGGCATCCCCTGGCCTATCCCGCCCGGGCAGGCCCCAACCCTATCGAGCAAAGATGCACAGGGGCTGCCGCTGGCGCAAGCAGAAGTCTATGATGAGGAGATCCGATGAGAAAAATCCTGGTCACCGGTGGAGCCGGATTCATCGGCTCGAATTTTATCCGCTACCTGCTGAAAACCGAGCCGCAGGTGCACGTGGTCAACCTGGACCTGCTGACCTACGCCGGCAGCCTGGAAAACCTGAAAGACCTCCCCGATCCCGGACGCCATACCTTCGTAAAAGGTGACATCTGTGACCGCCCGCTGATCGACGAGCTGCTGCACACCCACCAGATTGGCACCGTGGTGCACTTCGCGGCTGAAACCCACGTCGACCGCTCGATCCTTTACCCGGAGACTTTCCTGCGCACCAACGTGCAGGGCACCTTCACCCTGCTGGAGGCTGTGCGCCAGTACTGGCTGGTTGAAAAAGCTCTCCCGCTCGAGGCGGTGCGCTTCCACCATATCTCTACCGATGAGGTGTATGGCACCCTGCTGCCGGGTGAGCCAGCCTGGAGCGAAGCAACCCCGTATGCTCCCAGCAGCCCGTATTCGGCCTCAAAGGCGGCCAGCGACCACTATGTGCGCGCCTACGGGCATACTTTTGGCCTGCCTTACTCGATCACCAATTGCACCAACAACTACGGCCCGAACCAGTTCCCCGAAAAGCTCATCCCGCTGATGATCCTCAACGCGGTGGATGGAAAACCGCTGCCCATCTACGGAGACGGGCAGCAAATCCGCGATTGGCTGTACGTGGAGGATCACTGCGCGGCAATCTGGCTGATTATCAGCAAAAGCCCCCCCGGGGAGACCTACAATATTGGCGCCGGATCGCAGCCCACCAACCTGCAAGTCGTTGAGCACCTGTGCGCTGCCCTGGACGAGCTGCGCCCCGACTCGCCGTTCACGCCGCACAGCTCGCTGATGCGCTTTGTCGCCGACCGCCCCGGCCATGACCGGCGGTATGCCATTGATATCAGCAAGATCCAACAGCAGCTCGGCTGGCAGCCGCGCCAGAGCCTGGGCACTGGCCTGCAGCATACCATCCAATGGTATCTCTCCCACCCAGAATGGGTGGCAGCCATTCGCCAGCAGCACGAATACCAGAAGTGGATGGAACGGAATTACTTACTCAGGGAGGAAAAAACACAATGAAAGGCATCATCCTGGCGGGGGGAAAAGGCACCCGCCTGTACCCCCTTACCCTGGGGATCAGCAAACAAATGCTGCCCGTGTATGACAAGCCGATGGTCTATTACCCGCTCTCCATGCTGATGCTGGCCGGCATCCGCGAGATCCTGATCATCAGCACCCCGCAGGCCCTGCCGGGTTTCCAGGCTTTGCTGCAAGATGGCAGCCAGTGGGGGATGGAATTCTCCTACGCCCCGCAGCCAGAGCCGCGCGGCCTGGCAGATGCCTTCCTGGTGGGCAGGGATTTTATCGGCCGCGAGCCGGTCTGCCTGATCCTGGGCGATAATATCTTCTTCGGTCACGGCCTGCCAGCCCAACTGCGCCAGGCTTCCCAGTTGGATCAAGGCGCGTTGATCTTTGCCTACCCGGTGCGCGACCCAGAACGGTATGGGGTGGTCGAGTTTGACGAGGCGGGTAAAGCCCTGAGCATCGAGGAAAAACCCCAGCAGCCGCGCAGCCACTACGCCGTCCCGGGGATGTACTTCTATGACCCGCAGGTGGTAGAAATCGCTTCCCGCTTGCAACCTTCCAAACGCGGTGAAATCGAAATCACGGATGTGAACATGGTTTACCTGCAGCGCGGTGAGCTGCGCGTCCAGGTTTTGGGGCGGGGAGTCGCCTGGCTGGATGCCGGCACCCACGAATCCCTGCTGCAAGCGGCTAATTTCGTCCAGGCGGTGGAAGACCGCCAGGGAATGATGATCTCCTGTCCCGAGGAGATCGCCTACCGGCTGGGCTTCATCGACGCCGCACAGTTGCACCGCCTGGCGGCGGTTATGGATAGCAACCAGTATGGCCAGTACCTGCTGCGCCTGATCACCGAAGAGCTGCCTTTCCATTCGAGAAACACCTGATGCTCAAGATACTACTCCTCGGAAACACCGGCCAGTTGGGCTGGGAGCTGCAGCGCTGCCTGGCATGCCTGGGCCCGGTGACCGCCCTGGACTACCCCGCCATCAACCTGGCCGATCCGCAATCCGTGCTGGGTGTGGTGCACCAGCTTTCACCCCAGGTGATGCTCAACGCCACCGCCTACACCGCCGTCGACCGCGCCGAAACGGAAGCTGACCTGGCGCAGGCAATCAACGCAGAGGCCCCCGGCTGGCTGGCTGAGGCAGCCCGCCAGCTCGGCGCTGTCTTCATCCACTATTCGACCGATTATGTCTTCGATGGGCGCAAAGGCAGCCCATATGACGAGCAAGACACCCCCAACCCGCTCGGCGTCTACGGGCTGAGCAAGCTGCGTGGGGAGCAGGCGGTTCTGCAGCAAGGCGGGGCCGGGCTGGTGCTGCGCACCAGTTGGGTGTACAGCCTGCGCCGCGATAGCTTTGTCACCAAAGTGTTGGGCTGGGCGCGCCAGCAGCGCACACTGCGCCTGGTCAGCGACCAGGTCAGCGGGCCAACCTGGGCGCGCCAGTTAGCCGAGATCACCGCCTTGCTGCTGGCCAAGGCCGGGGCGCATCCAGCGGCCTGGCTGGCCGAACGGGCCGGGCTGTACCACCTGGCTGGCTCCGGGCACTGCAGCCGCCTGGAATGGGGCCAGGCCATCCTCCGTTTTGATCCCCGCCCACAGGAACAGCTTGCCCAGGAAATCCTGCCGGCGCTGACCGCTGATTTTCCCACCCCGGCGCAGCGCCCGCTGTTCTCTGCGCTGGATTGCTCGCGCTTCAGGCAAACCTTTGGCCTGCGCCTTCCCGAATGGCAGGATGCACTGCGCCTGGCCCTGGAGGCAGTATGACCTTGCGCGTGTTATCCATCTTCGGCACCCGCCCTGAGGCGGTCAAAATGGCGCCGGTGGTGCAGGAGCTGGCGCGCACTCCCCAGGTCAGCTC
>ERZ1649853.402-NODE-402-length-18479-cov-6.208207_pt1 | contig 18479 bp, 9 predicted proteins | sample MGYA00575353_ERZ1649853 | MGnify/ENA primary metagenome ERZ1649853 (study PRJEB40853, sample SAMN11349654) | freshwater sediment metagenome | isolation source: river sediment | host: Sediment | place: India: Okhla Barrage, New Delhi | collected 2017-02-21 ...
CACGAGATCGCTGGTATGGCAAAAGTCATGCGCGAAAAATCCATACCGGTCAAGGTTAAGGGACCTCTTGTGGATACCTGCGGCACGGGCGGGGACGGCACCAAGACCTTCAATATTTCGACGACGGCCGCCTTCGTCGTAGCGGGAGCGGGTGTGAAGGTAGCCAAACACGGCAACCGCGGCATGTCCAGCGGCTGCGGCAGCGCCGACGTGCTCGCTGCGTTAGGCGTGGTATACGATATAGATGCCGCGGGGGTCGAGCGTTGCATGGATGAAATCGGCATCGGCTTCATGTTCGCGCCGCGCTTTCACCCGGCGATGAAATTCGCCGTGAATCCAAGGAAAGAGATCGGCATACGCACCGTGTTCAATATCCTGGGACCAATGACCAACCCGGCGCGGGCCCAGTCTCAGCTTCTGGGCGTGTTCGACGACAAGCTTGTGCTGAAGATGGCCGAGGTGCTGGGCATACTCGGCTGCGGACACGCACTCGTAGTACACGGCGAGGACGGCATGGACGAAATAACGCTGGGCGGGGTAACGACGGTTTGCGAACTGAAAAACGGAGCGGTATCGCGATACCACGTCGACCCCGACGATTTCGGCTTCAAGCGCACCGGTATCGACAAATTGAGAGGCGGCTCGCCCAAAGAGAATGCCGACATCCTGCGCTGCGTTCTGCACGGCGAGAAGGGGGCCTACCGCGATATAACTCTGCTGAACGCCGCTGCGGCCCTCGTCGCCGCTGATTTTGCCAGGGACCTGAGTGAAGGCGTCAAGCTGGCCGCCGAATCTATAGACAGCTTCGCCGCCATGAAGAAGCTCGACGAGCTGAGGGAACTGACGCAAAGCATGGCGTAGCATTGTGTAGGGTGGGCTCTGCCCACCAAATCCGTAGGGGCAATTCATGCATTGCCCCTACCAACGGACAAAAAATGATCCTTGACGAAATCGTAAAATCGAAGAGGGAATCGCTGGAGCGGCAGAAACGCGAGATGCCCCTGCGTGAGCTGAAGCGGCGCTGTGCCGGCGTACGTCACAAACCCGTCGACTTCGCTTCCGCACTGCGAGGCGACGACATCAGGCTCATCGCCGAGATAAAGAAGGCCTCCCCGTCGAAAGGCATGATCAATGCCGATATCGACCCCGTTAAGCTGGCGACGACATACGCGGCGAACGGGGCTGCCGCGATATCGGTGCTCACAGAGGCGGATTATTTCAAGGGCAGCACCGACTACCTGAGAGCTATAAGAGAGGCCTTCGACGGGAAAAGAATTCGCGTGCCGCTGCTGCGCAAAGACTTCATCTTCGACCCATACCAGATATACGAATCGAGGGCTTTCGGCGCAGACGCGCTGCTGCTCATCGCGGCCATACTGGACGACGAAAAGCTGTCGCGACTGCTCGCTCTAAGCCGCGACCTCGGAATGAGCTGCCTCGTCGAGGCGCACAACGCGGGCGAGGTTCAGCGGGCGATATCGAGCGGGGCGCACATCATCGGCATCAACAACCGCGACCTGAAGACGTTCGATATCGATCTGCGTACGACCGAACGCCTGCGGCCCCTCGTGCCGGACGACTGCATCGTGGTCAGCGAGAGCGGTATTAAGCGTCGCGACGACGTTGAAAAACTGCGCGGGTGGAAAGTGAACGCCATGCTGGTGGGAGAGGTGCTCTCGGCAGCTGGCGATGCAGCAGAAAAATTGAAGGAGCTATTGCCATGACCAGGGTAAAGATTTGCGGGATCAAGGAGCCTTCGCAGGCCGTCGCTGCCGCCAAGGCTGGCGCCGATTATGTCGGCATCGTGATGGCGCCGTCCAAACGCCGCGTCGACATTGAAAAAGCAAGAGCTATCGCCGCAGCGGTGAAAGGGACTCGGACGCTAGCGGTCGGTGTATTTGTAAACATGCCCTCCGCCGAGATCAACCGCATCGCCAAGTACTGCAACTTCGACCGCATACAGCTGAGCGGCGACGAGCCCTGGGAATATGTGCAGGAGCTGCACCGTCCCGCTATCAAGGCGATAAAAATTTCAAAGGAATACTCCAGCAAAAAGCTGCTGAGCGAGCTGTCCGGAGGCTATAAGAAGGCTAATTATTACTTCCTGCCGCTGCTCGACTGCGCCGTAAATGGAAGTTACGGCGGCACCGGCAAAGCGTTCGACTGGTCTGTAGCAAGGGAGGCCTCCGGCAAATACCGCTTCGTCCTCGCCGGCGGCCTCACGCCCGAGAATGTTGCCTGGGCTATAGCGGCGGCGCGGCCGTGGGCCGTGGATGTATCCAGCGGGGTGGAGACAGATGGAGTGAAGGACATCGACAAAATAAAAAAATTTATCTCCACGGTACGAAAAATCGACGCTATGTCGTAGGGACGAGGTCTCCTCGCCCAGATATGGATTCCGGCATCCGCCGGAATGACGATCATAGAAAAGAGGTGCCCTTCCGCGGAAGGACCGGGGTCCCAAGAGTATCCCCTGTTTCTTTCCAATTCCCCCAAAGACTGGGGGATCAAGGGGGTTGACTAGCTTTCGACTAGAGGTAAAGAAATTATGAAGAACGCAACTCAGTCACCCGACAAGCACGGCCACTTCGGCCGGTTCGGCGGCAAATACGTGCCGGAGACGCTCATGGCCGCGCTGGACGAACTCGAACGCGCCTACCGCCAGTCATGCCGCGACGCCGGTTTTAAAGCCGAGCTCAACGCTATGCTCAAGGACTACGCCGGGCGGCCCACGCCGCTGTACTTCGCCTCACAGCTCACAAAACATTGCGGCGGGGCCAAGATATACCTTAAGCGCGAGGACCTGACGCACACCGGCGCGCATAAGATCAACAACGCGCTGGGGCAGGGGCTGCTGGCCAGGCGCCTGGGCAAAACGCGCGTCGTCGCCGAGACCGGGGCCGGACAGCACGGGGTGGCCACCGCGACCGTGTGCGCCGTCCTCGACATGGAATGCGTGGTCTACATGGGCGAGGAGGACGTGCAGCGCCAGTCGCTCAACGTCTTCCGCATGAAGCTACTCGGTGCCGAGGTGCGCCCCGTCGCCAGCGGCAGCAAAACGCTCAAGGACGCGATAAATGAAGCGATACGCGACTGGGTGACCAATGTGGATACGACCCATTACCTCCTCGGCAGCGCGCTGGGCCCGCACCCCTACCCCATGATGGTGCGCGGCTTCCAGTCGGTCATCGGAAAAGAGGCGCGCAGGCAGATGCTGAAATCAACCGGACGTCTGCCCGACTACATCGTGGCCTGCGTGGGCGGAGGCAGCAACTCCATAGGCATCTTCCATACGTTTCTGCGCGATACAAAGGTAAAGCTGATCGGTGTCGAGGCCGGCGGTCTGGGGATCGCCAGCGGCAAGCACAGCGCCAGGTTCAGCGGCGGCAGCATCGGCATCCTGCACGGGACAAAATCATACGTTCTTCAGGATGAGCACGGTCAGATAAAGGAGACGCACAGCATATCGGCCGGCCTGGACTACCCCGGAGTGGGTCCGGAGCACAGCCTGCTCATGGAAACGAAGCGCGCCGAGTATGTGACCGCGGACGATGATCAGGCGCTGGAGGGCTTCAAGCTGCTCTCGGAGAAAGAAGGCATCATCCCGGCGCTGGAGTCGGCGCACGCGGTGTATTACGCCGCCAAACTCGCTTCCGGGCTGCCGAAAAGCAAGTGCGTGCTCGTCAACCTGAGCGGCCGCGGCGATAAGGACATGGGCATCGTGGCCGGGGCGCTGGGGGTGAAGCTATGAACCGTATCGATTCATTCTTCGAGACAGCGCGACGATTAAAGCACAAAGCTCTTATAGCTTATTTGACTATGGGCTATCCGACGATCGATGCAACGGTAGAAATTGCACAAGCGCTGGTCAACGGCGGCTGCGACATCATCGAGCTGGGCATACCGTTCTCCGACCCGCTGGCCGACGGCGCTACCATACAGCGCGCCAGCCAGCGCGCGCTAGAGTCCGGCATCACGCCGCGAAAATGTTTAGATGCGGCTGCCAAGCTGCGCAAGCGGGTCGACATCCCGCTGTTGTTCATGGGCTATTACAACCCGATGCTGCACTACGGGCTGGATAAGTTCTGCGCCGCTTCGCGCAAGGCTGGCATAGACGGATTTATTATCCCCGACCTGCCGCCCGACGAAGGCAGCGAGGCTGAAGCTATCATGAAAAAACACGGCCTCGATCTCGTATATCTGGTGGCTCCGACAAGCGCCTCGCAGGAACGATTGAAGTTCATCGCCAGCAGGGCGCAGGGCTTCATCTACGTGGTCTCGCTCAAGGGCGTCACCGGCGCACGTACCGCGATATCGAACGACCTCGATACATTCATATCGAGGGTGCGCAAGGTGACGGACAAGCCGCTCTGCGTAGGCTTCGGCATCTCAACGCCGGAGCAGGCGCAGCGCGTGGCCGGGCTGGCCGACGGCGTCATCATCGGCAGCCGCATACTCGACATAGTTGAGAAGAGCAAGCACCCTGCAGCCGACGTAAAATCGTTCATCAAAGAAGTCAGGGCAGCCATCGATTCGTGAATTTAAAGAGGTGTCCTTCCGCAGAAGGACCGGGTTTCGGGGGTGTCCCCTATCTTTTTTCAATCCCCCCATGATTGGGGGTTACAGTGGGCTGACCGATTTTCATCGGGCAGAACTCTAATTGACCTCATGCCTCTGTCTTTGCTATAGTAAGCGTCGTGGCTGTTATTGAACCGTTCCGCGGTCTTAGATATAACCTTGATCGCATCAGCGATCTCTCGGCGGTAATCACACCTCCATACGATGTGATTTCACCCGCGGAACAGCTCCGCTACCATCAGCTCGATCCGCACAACGTCGTACGCCTCGACTTCGGCATCGATGAGCCGGGCGACACCCCCGACAGCAACAAATACACCCGCGCTAACTCTTATGTCAAGCAATGGCTCAACAAAGGCATACTTATACGTGAGGATCGGCCCGCGTTCTACCTGATTCAACATCGCTTTACTTATAACGATCGCAGTTACAGCCGCCTCAGCCTCATGGCCAGGGTTAGGCTGGAAGACCTCACCACCGGCTGCATCCGCCCGCACGAGAAGACCATGAGTAAGCCGCGCGAAGACCGCATGCGCCTGCTCAAGGCCTGCAATGTGAACTTCAGCCCCATCATGGTGCTCTTCCGCCATAAAACGGGAGGATTCGAGGAGCTCTTTTCCGATATCATCAAACAGCCCGCGCCGCAAGCAAAAGACAAGGACGGCGTTGAGTTCGCCATGTGGACTATCACCGACAAAGCCGCCATCGCGAAAGTCTCCAGGCTGCTCTCTGACAAGATGTTGTACATCGCAGACGGACATCACCGCTACGAGACGGCTTTGAACTACAGCCTCGAGCGCAAGTCCGCCCGCCCGTCCGACGGCGACGAAGCGCCGTATAATTACGTTATGATGACCATAACCCCGGCCGAGGACCCCAACCTGCTGATGCTGCCTACCCATCGCATGATCCGGGGGCTGAAAAAGGAAATGCTGGATTCGCTCAAGGGGAAACTTGCAGATTATTTCGATACGGAGATGCTCCCAGCTGCATCCGACACAAAAATCTCCCTTAAAAAATGGCTCGCGGCCATGCAAAAGGATCGGGTGCCATGCTTCGGGCTCTACGGGCTCGATGGCGAAAAACTCCGTATCCTGCGCGCTAAGAAAGGTGTAAACCTCAAAGTCGACGGCGAGGCAGGAGACGATGCGGTCAGCAGCCTCGATGTGGCCATAATGCATCGATTGATACTTAGACGTATCTTGAAAATCGACAGCCCAAAGCTGGAAGAGGAATGCTTGGAATACACTCGCGACGGCGTTGAAGCGATAAACAGGGTGGACAAAGGCGACCACCAGATATCATTCTTCCTCAACCCAACCCCCATCTCCGGAATGCTCGCCGTGGCCGACGCCAGGCTGAGGATGCCGCAGAAATCCACCTACTTCTACCCCAAGACGCCCACCGGCCTTGTAATGAACCCGCTCTGGGACGATTAGCGGCTGAACTGCTTCCGCATCTCAGCCGCCACCTGCTCCGGCATGACTTCAATTATGGATAAGCCATAGAAACGTTCCATGGGGCCTGAATCGTTGGAGTAAAGCGGCTGAAAAACCGGACGGGATATCATGCGCGCGCTGAAGCGGAAATGCTCCGGATAATCTCCGGCCGCAGCCGAATATGTCACCAGATTAAAGGAGTTAACACCCATCGACTTGTAGCCGCGCAGCACCCTCACGACTGCATCGGCGAAATCACTTATGTGCCGCTCATCGAAATCCGCGATGCCGCTGACCCGTTTCGATATGATCTGCACATCGCGGTTGCCGCGCGGAGAGAAAGTTGACATTACGGCAAACGAAGCGTTCTCTCCGATGAACCTCTCACCGCCTTCCCTTTCCACAGCTATGAGCTCATGCCAGAAATTGGCGCCTGTATCGCACAGGTAGCCCTCGCTCTTACTCAAAAGGCTGGCGAGCTCCGGCATCGGCGAACGTTCCAGAGCGACCTGAACATGCGGGTGGATAATGCTGGCCCCGCTGGGCGGCAGGTGATTCCATACCCATACAGGATATACCGCTTTAGCATCTATATGGAGCACGGCAGATATATAGTCCAGCGCTGCCGTCAGATTATCGGCAACCATACGTGGTGTAAACTCGTCGAGCTCCATGTAGTGGCGGCCTGTGAGCGTTCCCACGGCATGATGCTCGGCGAAGGGATGTAAATTGGGGAATAGCGTACATTGGCCGACCGTTATGCGGCCATCCCCGTTTCCAACCTGGATCTCCGATATGAATTTCGATGTCGCCCGTCCTATGTTCTCGCTGCAGAAATAGCATCCTTCAGCCGAGCGGGAAACGATATCTGAAACGTCGACGGTCATCTTCTGCGCCTGTTTCACGCGTTTGGCCCTATCATGACTTACGCGGCTATGGTATCCGGTCAGAGGATCGCTGCGATATTCGATTAACTTCACTTCGCGCTTAAAATCACGTGCGGGATTCAGCAACACAACTTCTACTGTCTCTTTTAGAAATTCCATAAGTCCGCCTCGAAAATCAGGGTCTTATTATAACATCCTAAGATTCATATAAAAATACTCTAGATGAAAAACGGTTCTTTAGTGTTAATTGCAAACGTGACGGCTATAGTATTGACAGTAGAAATCAACAGTAAGATAATACTTAAATACCTTTACCACCTTTATCGGCAGTGGGGATAAAACAAGGAGGCAGTAATGAGAATAGTTGTAGTTGGACTCGGACAGTGCGGCAGCAGGGTGGCGGACGAATTTGCCAGAATGGGAAAAATGGCGCAGAAACAGCGCAATATACAGATAATAATGGGCGTCTACGCTGTAAATACGGACCAGGCCGACCTCAGCGGTCTAAGGACGATAAGCCCTGATTATCATCATCGGCTTCTAATCGGCGGAAGGAAGACCTCCGGCCACGGTGTAGGCAAGATCAACGAGCTCGGCGCCGAGGTCGCACGCAACGATAAAGATAAGATAGTAGACGCCATACGAAGCGGTTCCAGGTTCTACGAGACCGACGCGTTCTTCCTTATCGCGGGCGCCGCCGGAGGCACCGGTTCCGGCTCCCTGCCCATAGTCGCAGACACTATAAAAGAAAGGTATCCGGAGAAACCGGTTTATGCTTTGGTCGTGCTGCCTTTTTCTTACGAAGAGGAATCCGAGGAAAGGTGTGTATACAACGCGGCAACATGCTTGAAATCCGTACATTCCGTGGCCGATGCCGTATTCCTTGCCGATAACCAGAGGTACTTGAAGAAGGACTCCAATCTTTTGAATAACATGGACAAGATGAACGAGCAGATCGTCAGCCCCTTCTTTGAACTGCTCTGCGCCGGCGAAGAGGTGAAACGAGGCAACATCGGAGCCAAAACGCTGGACGCCGGAGATATAATGCAGACACTTGAGAGCTGGACGGTCATTGGCATAGGCAAAACTCCGCTGGGCACTTTCAGGAAAATGCCGTTCGAGAGAACAAGGAGCTTCAGGGCTAAAGGCAGGGAGACCTTCCGCGGTCTGGAAGCGATGAACCAGGCTATGTCCGAGATGTCCGCAACGATCAACCCGGCTGACGCGGCAAAAGCCCTGTATCTGCTCTCCGCCCCCCAGAAAGAAATGAACGTGGAACTGGTCAAAGAGCTGGGAAGTCTTATGAGAGAGGTCTCGGAGGACGCGCTGATCAGGAGCGGAGACTATCCGAGGGAGCGAGCCGACCTCAGTGTCACCGTGATTTTCTCGCAGCTAAGGGATGTCCCGAGAGTGAAGCATTTATTCAGCACCGTTACTGAATCGGCTCCTACGCTGAAGAAGAGGCAGAAGGAAGCCGAGGACAAGCTGAAAGAGATGCAGAAGGCCTCGGACGGCGTGCCGTCATTGCTCTAAAACAATCTATCATTTGATAATAAACAAAGGCCCGCTTGAGCGGGCCTTTGTTTTTAGTTGAAGGTTATTACTTCATTCCTGGTTGCTCTTATCTTTTCTCTTAGGAGCCTTCTCCTTTTGCTGCTTCCCTATTCTCTTTGCGCTCTTTGTCGCTTTCGCGCCCCTGGAAGTATCCCCGCCATACTTTTTCTTCGCGCCTGCCCCAGCTTCGGTTTGCTTAGCGCGAACAACTTCTCCGGACATCAGTGAGGCTATCTTCTCAGTGAGTATATCTCTGCTGAAAGGCTTGGCGATAACACCGTCAACCTCAGGCATCTCGTCAAGATTGAGCTGCCCGCCCCAGCCGCTGATTACAAGCACCGGAGTCCCCGGTTTTATCTCCTTGACGATTTTTGCCACCTCGTGTCCCGACATGTCAGGCATGCCCAGGTCCGTTATCACCAGATCGAAGTTGCCCACCTCAAAGGTATTGATGGCGGCTTCTCCGCTATTAGCCTCCGTCACCTTATGTCCCAGTCGCTTCAGGGTGAGGCCAAGGACCCCGGCTACCTCCGGGTTGTCGTCAACCATGAGAATTGAAACACTCCTCATGACCTCGGCCTTCCCGGCAGTGCCCTTCTTACAAACGGCGCCCTCGCACACAGGTAATCGGATTTTGAAAGTCGAGCCGACGCCCTCTTTGCTCTCCACCAATATTTCGCCACGGTGACGCTGTATAATGCCGTATGTGACGGCCAGCCCGAGGCCGGTGCCTTTATGCGTCCTTGTAGTGAAGAACGGTTCGAATATCTTTTTCTTCACCTCCTCCGACATGCCTATGCCGGTATCGCTGATAGCAAGAGTTGCCCATTTCTTCGCCTTAGAAACACTGAGTGTAATCTTTCCGCCGTCGGGCATGGCATCCATCGCGTTAAAGATTATATTAAGCAGCCCCTCCCTCAGCTCGGCGGCGTCCCCTTCAACCGGGGTGATATCCCCCAGCTTTGTCTCGATTTCTACGTTAATGCCTTCCCTTTCATTGAGCTTCACGCGGCGCGATTCCGCCATCTGCAGCGCGCTCTCCACCACCTCCCTCAGATCGAGCGCTTCGAAATTGCGTTCCACCCTCACCCTGGCGAAGTCCTGCAGTCGCCGCACTGTGGTCGCCGCATCTATCGCCGTCTGCTCGATGACCTGAAGATCCTTCTTCAGTTTCTCATCCTTGACATCCTCAAGGGCCAGCTGGGTGCGGCCCAGCACGACGGCCAGGATGTTATTGAAATCGTGCGCCACACCGCCGGCCATCTCGCCGAGGGCGCGCAATTTCTCCGACTGGACCATGTAAGCTTGAGCCGACTTCAAATCCTCGTAAGCCTTGAGCAGCTCCGCCTCGTGCTGCTTCACCTGGTTGAACAGGCGCGAGTTCTCTATAGCCGCGGTCAAGGAGCCCGATATCTGCTCCAGTATCTCCTTCTCCCTTTCGCCGTAGGCATTAGGCCTCTTGCTGGCGAGATTGAACGTGGCGAAGACCTCGCCCTTGGAGAACAACGGAACGCGGATAGCCGACCTCAATCCGCTCCGGTAATACATGTGGTCGATGGGGAATTTCATCTCCTGATCGAAGTCCGGTTCGATAAGTGTCCTCTTAGTCTTAACCACCAGCCCTGTAGCCGAATCGCTCAGTGGCAGCGCGGCTCCGGCCTTCAACTGCGTGTCTATGTCCTCGGCCACAACGAAATACCGCAACTCGTCGCCCTCCACCATCGCGATGCTGGTGCGATCGAAGTCCATTACCTTCCTGACTTCCTCCGTGAAAGCCTTGTATACGCCCTTTATATCCAGGCTCGATCCCAGTATCTTGGACAGGGAGGTGATAACCGACAGGCGCTGCGCGTACTCGGATACGCCGTGGTACAGATCGGCGTTCTCCACCGCCACACCGGCCTGGTCGCCCAGTATGCGCAACGGCTCCATAAGCACATTGCCTATATCCTCCTGCCGGGTTAAGGCCAGTATGCTTCCCACATGTCGATCCCTGGCGAAGAGGGGCATGACCACTGTGGTCTTAACACCCAGTAATTCCGCGACTGCGTCGCTCTCCTTGCGCGTTAAAATAGTTGAGCAAACGTCGTAGAAATCGCTTGTAACGGTCGCCTTCCCGTCCATGGCATTGTCAACGGTCTGGCTATAGCCCCTGATCTGCGGTATCTCTATGTCCGTCAAGACTTTGCCTATGATATCCTGCACTTCGACAACCCTCGACGAATCATCTTTTGTGGCAAACACCATGCCCCTGGCTACGCCTGCCGCTTCGTCTACCTTTATTATGAGTGAGTGATCGAATCCCAGGTTGTGCACCACGCCGTTGGCCACCTGCTGCAATATTTCCTTCAGTTCTAGAGTGCTTTGAATCGATGCGGTTATCTTCTGTAACGCGAGTAGCTGGTTGGTGCGTTGCTCCAGTTCCAGGCTTCTCTGCTGCAACATCTCCTCAATTCGCTTGCGCTCGCTGATGTCCATGAAGCTTCCGATAGCGGCCCGTCTCCCCCGGTACTCGACAGAGGCCACTTTCTCCAGTATCCACGACGAACTGCCGTCCTTCCTGATGAACCTGAATTCATGAGGCTGGTCGCTGATTCCCTTGAGGTTTTCCACAGCTTTGGCTCTGGCTATATCCCTGTCATCGGGATGTATGTAATCCATGGAATCGGATTCTAGCAGTTCCTCAGGAGCATAACCCGATATCCCCATGAAGAGCGGATTCACATACTTGAACTTCCCGTCCTGCACCAGATAGATACCGGTGGCGGCGCTTTCAAGCATGCCGCGCATCATCTCCTGCGATTCCTGCAATTCCTCGCGGGCTTTCTTTCTCTCGGTAATATCCCTGATAACCGTGATGAATCCCTGCGGGTTCCCGGACTTATCCCGCATCATCGCCGCTATCACTTCACCGTCAAACTCCTTCCCGTCCGCCCTGAGCATCTTAAACTCCTCGGGGCCGCCTATGCCCATATCAAACATCCTGGGCAGATCCTTGAGGGCCCTATCCCTATCGCTGGGAGCGATAAAATCGAATCCGTTAAGACCTATGACCTGCTCCTTTGAAGTAAATCCTGACATCCTTACCCCGGCTTCATTATCCTCTACAATCCTGCCAGTCATATCGGTAACGGTAACTCCATCCGGCAATGAGGCGAATATCAGCCTCAGTTTCTCCTCCGAATCACGCAAAGCCTCCTCAATCTGCTTGAGCCTGCTGATGTCCAGAAGGCTGCCGATCGCTGCGCGTTCACCCTTGTATTGTATGGAAGCTATCTTTTCCAGAATCCATATAACGCTTCCATCCTTCCTCAGCAGCCTGTATTCATGCGGCGCTATGCTTTCGCCTTTGAGATTTGCTATGGCCTCTCTTGTCGTCTTTTCCCTGTCATCTTCATGAACATAATCAGCCGATCGGGAACCGAGGAGCTCATCGACACTGTATCCGGTCATCTCGGCGAACATCGGGCTCACGTAAGCGAACTTGCTATCCTTGACGATGCAGATCGCGGTCGCCGCGCTCTCTATCATGCCTCGCGACATCTCCTCTGAATCGCGCAGGTCCTGCTCCATGCGTTTACGCTCCGTGATATCCCTTACAACGCAGACTATACCTTTCGGGTGACCCGATGCGTCCCGCAGCAGCGTGACGTTAACCTCGCTCTGATATTCCCGTCCTTCCCTGTCTTTCAATGAATACTCTACATTGATGCTCCGCTGCTCCTGAAGGGCCCTTATCATATCAGCCACCATTTTGCCCCGCTCGCTCTCAGCGACAAAATCAAAGCCGCTCATCCCCACAAGGTTGACCTTATCCGACCAGCCGCCGAGCTTGGCGGCGGCCTCGTTGGTCTCGGTGATGATCCCCTCAAGATCGGTGACTATGATACCGTCGCCTATGGATTCGAATATAATCCTCAGTTTCTCCTCGGAGTCCCTGAGCGCCTGCTCCATGCGCCTGCGTTCGGTGACATCACGCATCACGGTGATGAACCCGGACGCTTTCCCGGAGACGTCATGCAGCAGTGCCGTGCTTAGCTCGCATTCGAACTCCCTTCCGGCGTTATCAGCTACGGTGAAGGTTGAACCGATGTTGTATCCGTCTTCGAAAACCCTCATCATCTCCTTGAACGCCCTCTCGCGGTCCCTCTCGACGATGAAATCAAAACCGCCTCTCCCGATGATATCCTTCTTATCCGAGAATCCGAACATGCGGAGCTGGGCTTCGTTAAGATCGGTTATCTTTCCTTCAAGGTCGGTAACCACCACGCCGTCGGCCATGGAAGAGAACATCACGCGCAGTTTCTCCTCGGAGTCCCGCAGAGCATCCTCCATACGCTTATGCTCGGTTATATCCTTGAGGACGGCGACAAAGCCCGCCTGTTTGCCCGAAGGATCCTCATACATCGAGACGCTGATATCTGCGTATATCTCCTTGCCGAGCTTGCTGATAATTTTACCCTCAGACCTGGTGAGCGGATGTCCCTCAACCGCTTCAGGACGGGTAGCCATAAGCCTGCGAAAATCCTCGGGAGCAAGAAGATCATAGGCCTTGGTGCCGATAAGCTCCTCCTTACTTCCACCTCCAACAAACTCAAGCGCAGCATCGTTTAAATCTAATAAACTGAACTCAAGATCGGTGAGAACGACGCTGTCTACAATGGAGTTAAAGATGCCGCGCAGCTTTTCCTCCGAAACCTTAAGCGCGTTTTCCATATTTCTGCGTTCGGTTATATCCCGTACAATGACCAGAGCAACTTCATTGTTTACTGCGGCCATCCTGGCATCAAAGTAGCGGACCTGCCCGTCCAAGCGAAGCTCATAACTGTATTGCTGTATCTGGCCCGTTTTCAGAACGTTTTCAATGCTCTGCATCGTCAATCTCGCGATGTCGGCAGGCATGACTTCTGTAATGCGTTTCCCTATAAACTGGTCCGGCTTGATTAGCAACCCCTCGATCGGTCCCTTGTAGTCCAGAAAAACGCCGTCCGCGCCCATCTGGAATATCAGATCCGGCATGGCGTCCAGTATAGCCCTGCTTCGCGCCTCGCTGGCCCGTAAAGCCTCTTCCGCCTTCCTGCGCTCGGTGATATCTCGTGAAACGCCGTGAAGGCCGACCACTTTCCCCAGACTATCCCGAATTCCACTCACCACGCTTTCCATCCATACCGTAGAGCCGTCTTTATGGTAGTACCCGATATCTATTGTGACACTCCTGTTGGGATCTACCCCTTCTTTCCCTTCCCGTTCAAACTCATCTGCCAGTATCTTTTCACTCTTCTGCAAAGACTCAGGGGTCATAATACTCTTGCCAGCCTGCGCCAAGCGTTCCTCAGCTGTAAATCCGAGGACCTTATTTACGGATGGGCTGACATACGTGGCGCGGAAATCCAAATCCGTAGTCCAGACCACATCGTTCATCTTCTCAGTGAGGAAGCGATACTTCTCCTCGCTGGCCCGTAAGGCTTCCTCTGCCTTCCTGCGCTCGGTGATATCGTGAACAATCCCCTGATAGCCCGTAATATCTCCATCGGCATCATAACGGGCCGTGAGCGTCATTAAGACATCAAGACGCTCCCCATCCTTGCGCAGCCATTTCACAGCATAATCCCTGACAGAACCGATGCTTTTTATCTCGTGTTGTAATGCTCCGCGGTCGTGGGGATTCATATATAACTGTTTCGCGTTGATTTCAAGGAGTTCATCCCTGGAATAACCCACCAGTTTAGCCAAGGAACGGTTGAAGTCCAGTATCTGTCCATCAATAGTGGTGATTATGATGGCATCCTGAGAATCCTCAAACAGGGTCCGGTACTTCCTCTCGCTTTCCCGAAGCGCCTTTTCAGCCTGTATACGCTCGGTAATATCCCTGAACACACCAAGCAGTTCCACAGGATTGCCATGGCTGTCCCGCAACACGGCCCCGCGCAACTCGCCTTCAAACTCAGTTCCATCTTTTTTCACAAAGCGGTATTCGTTAGGCGCACCATCACCCAGATCCGCCAGACGCATCATATCCTCGATCGCCCTGGCCCGGTCAGCTTGAACTATAGGCTCCATGCAGTTCCGGCCGATGACCTCTTCTTTCCTATCGTATCCCACAAGCCGGAGCGCATCATCGTTCAGCTCCTTGACGATACCGTTCAGGTCGGTAATGATTATTCCTTCTCCTATGGAATCGAAGACGAGACGCAACTTCTCCTCGGATTTGCGGAGTTCATCCTCGGCCCGTTTCCTTTCAACGATCTCGTGCTTCAGATCCTTATTCGCCTTGATGAGGTCAGAAGTGCGTTCCTGCACCATCTTCTCAAGGTTGTTCCGGTAATTGTCCAGCTCGGCCTCTATCCGTTTCCGCTCGGTAATGTCGCGTATCACATTGACCATAAAGGCCGGAGCCCCGGCGCTGTCATTAATCACAGCCGCAGTAGCCTCACAGTCGAACTCTTTCCCGCCCCTGCCCAGGAGACACCACTCGGACATGGTGCTGCGCCCTTTTATCAGCGTATTCTGCATATCATCGAAGGCTTTCATGCGGTCTTTCTCCGCGATGAAGTTGAAGGCTTCATGCCCCACAACCTCTTCACTACTGTCGAACCCGAACATTCGCAAAGCGGCAGGGTTGGAATCCGCAATCTTGCCCGTCTTTAGATCAATAACGCTTATGCCGTCTGGAAGCGATTCGAACATGGCACGGAACTTCTCCTCGGACTGCCTCAACGCCTCATCAGCCTTCTTGCGTTCCGATATATCCCTGACTATCCCCCGCGCCCCGGCATATTTACCTCCCTCTCTGATGACCATGGCGCTGTATTCTATGGGCACTATCTCCCCGTTCTTATGAACAACCCTGGTCTCCGCGATAAGCTCCTCGGATGCCAGCAGCGCATTCTGCAGTTCGATCGCCGTCCTCTCCTGCCATTCTTTGGGAATAAGCTCGATGAAGTTCCTGCCCAAGACTTCTTCTACTGAATAACCCCAGTTTTTTACGGCCGGATTCATGGAGGTAATAAAACCCAGCTCATCTACCGAGAAGATTACATCCCTCTCCTTCTCCACCAGGTCTTTGTATTTCTCCTCGCTCTTCTTTAAGGCTTCTTCCGCCCTTTTTCGCTCCGTAATATCAACAAACGAGGTTAATCCCACAGTCTTACCATCATATTCGCTCAGTATGCCGGAGACCAGAATCCATTTTTCCTCGCCGGTTCTGGTCAAGGTTCTGACCTCGCCCAGACTGACCGAATCGCCTCTAAACATAGCATTATCACGTGCGGCCGCAGCTATACGCTCTTTGTCAGCCGGATGGATATAGTCGAATATGTTGACTCCATCAAGCTCCGTTTTAGAGCCAAAACCAAATAGTTTCAGGGCTGTTTCATTGGCGAGCAGTATCTCATTTGTCTCGGCATCGACGATGGCTTTGCCGTCTATTGAGCTTTCAAAGAGCAGCCTGTATTTCTCCTCGCTCGTACGCAATGACTCATCCATGCGTTTGCGATCCGTAATATCACGCGAAACGCCGAGGAGCCCGATGGGTTTACCCTCATTATCGCGGAGGAAAGTGACCTTGACTTCTATCCACATCCAAGAGCCGTCTTTCCTCTTAACCTCCATATCCATTGTTGTTACCCTGTCCGGATCCACTTTACCCGTTTTTTCTAATTCCAGTTCATTCGCAAGCCTCTTCATAGCTGCGCTAAAAGACTCGTCTGAAATATAATCCGTTGCCGCCATGCTCATAGCTTCATCGACCGTAAAACCGCGCATATGCTCAATTGATGGACTGACATACTGATATTTCAGGTTTAAATCCATAATCCAGATTACATCAGACATGTTTTCAGCTATAAGGCGATAGCGCTCCTCACTCTGCTGTAGAGCATCCTCCACCTTCTTGCGTTCAGTGATGTCCCGCAAAACGCCCGCTAATCCAGTGACTTTACCGGCTGCATCCCGCTGTACTTTGCTGACGTCCTCAAACCAGTGTATTTCTCCCTTTCTATCATTAACCCTGAAGCTGCTGACGAACTCCTCCCCTTTAGACATCGTCCTCATAAACTCAAGCGCAATCCTGTCCCTGTCCTCAGGAATCACAAAATCAAGCATACTGGTATTAAGGAAATCCTCCGGCTGGAACCCGTATCGCCTTACCTGCGGGCCGATATACTGGCTTATACCTTCGCTGTTCATGGAGTAGACTATATCATTTGTATTTTCAGCCAGAGCACGGTACTTCTCCTCGCTCTTCCGCAGTGCCTCCTCCGCCTTTTTCCTCTCCGTAACGTCACGTATGACCGTGACAAACCCGTACGGCTTACCGTCCATATCAGAAAGCCCATTTATACTTATCTCTGTATTCACCCTGCGGCCGTCTCTCGCCACGAGAGCGTATTCCTGTGTCCCTGTTATTTCGGTTCCTTCCAGGCTGCGGGCAAGATTCTGCACCGCCTCGTTCTGCTGCTCGAATACGAGTATCTCAAGACCGCTGCGGCCAATAACCTCGCCTTTACTGTATCCGAACAGATCGAGCGCCGCCCTGTTTACATCGACGACAGTCGTGTTCAAGTCTGTCACCACAACGCCGTCCGTCATAGACTCGAACATAACCCGCAGCTTCTCCTCCGACTTCCGCAGCGATTCTTCCACTGCCTTGCGCTCTGTAATATCTATAGAGAATCCTATTAGCCCGGTTACGTTACCGTTCACATCCTTCATCGGAAGTTTATCGGTCTTGAGCCACCGCTTTCTATCGGGAAGCTCCAGCGGCTCTTCAATATTCATCTTCGCCTTGCCAGTTGTGATTACCTCCATGTCATCCCTGTGATATTTTTCTGCAGCATCCGGCATAAGTTGGAAGACGGTTCTGTGCAGCAGTTTCTCTTTTGATACTCTTGAAAGACTGGCGGCAGTTTTATTAATATTGATAATCCTGCCCTCTCGATCTTTGTAGTAAATATAGGCCGGGACAGAATCGAAAATCATTTGAAGCTCTTTGTTCCTATTCTGCAGCTCCTGTTCGATTCGCTCACGATCAGCGTCGATATGCCCTTCAGAACGTTCGGCTTGATCTCTTGACTTGCGATGTTCTGTTCGGTTTTTCTCTAGCCGGGCTACTTTCGTCCTCAACCCCTCCAACTCCCGAATCAGTTGTTCCCTGCTCTTTTCTGAATCCCTCATATAACACCTCTTAATAGGGGTATCGCTAAAACAAGTAATAAATGAGTATTAAAATCTACTACTTCAAACATGTATATGTCAAACCATAAGAAGATACTCTTCGCGACTAAAATCAAAAGGCCACCCCGCATTTGTGGATGGCCTGTCTCTTAAACTAATGGTAATAATTTCTAATTCACACTGTATGGTATTAATTTATTGAATTTTTTATTACCTTACCTTAATTACAGCGTTAAGCACTTCAACAATGTCGCCTACCCGGAACGGCTTTCGTACAAGGAACAGCGGCCCCAACGACATTGCATTGAGCGCCATGGGATCATCGCCATAACCGGTTACTATCACTACCACTGCTTTCTTGTCCTTTTCCTTGATAGCCGAGAGGGTCTCCACTCCGCTCATGCCGGGCAACACAAGATCAAGGAATATAAGGTCAAAGTGCTGTTTATCTACTTCTTGAAGAGCCTGTTCGCCACTCGATACCGCAACTACCCTGAATCCCTTTCGGGAAATAACTTCGCTCAGCATCTCCAGTATGCCGGGGTCGTCATCAACTACAAGGACGTTGCCCTCGACAACCTTTGCCTGCTTGGCAAGCCAGTCATCCAGCAGGTCCTTCCTGAACCTCCAGTTCCCTCCGATCTTGGATGCAGGAATGCGCCCCCGCTGCGCCAGCTTATACACCGTCATATAATTCAGCTTTAAATACTCCGCTGCCTCTTTGGTAGTCATTAAATTACTATTGCTCATATACCCTCTCCCAAATATTACTAGATATAAATACTACTACAATATACTATAATATCAAATTTTTCCCTGATTTTGTCTAAAAGTATCATGTTTTACC
>ERZ1649853.405-NODE-405-length-18408-cov-9.644363_pt1 | contig 18408 bp, 10 predicted proteins | sample MGYA00575353_ERZ1649853 | MGnify/ENA primary metagenome ERZ1649853 (study PRJEB40853, sample SAMN11349654) | freshwater sediment metagenome | isolation source: river sediment | host: Sediment | place: India: Okhla Barrage, New Delhi | collected 2017-02-21 ...
AGCGACAAGAAAGGCCGCCCATTTGGGCGGCCTGTCGCTTGCGTGGTTGCGGGGGCTCGCAACTTGGATATAGACGACCTTGATGCGACGCACATCGATATTGTGGTCAAGTAGATACGCGAACTTGAGTCGTCTGTAGGATCATCCAGCCGCCACGAAGCACTGCGCCGGCGGGTCCCCCGGCGCGCGTGCTCCACAGTGCAGGCCTTCGGCCACCAAGTCCAGACCAGACCCAACCCACGCCGGCGCGTGCAGGCACCATGCGTGCTGCGGGCCGGCCGGTGGGCCACTACTCGCCCCCGTCGGTAGGCTCCCCGACCTGACCCTGCCTCCATTGGACATCCACGATCAGGCCCTGCTCCTCGAGTGAGTCGACAGCGGCGAGCCGTAAGCGAGCGGTGCAGCACCGCCGGCTCAGAGCTGGACGCCTCGTTGAGGCCGCTTCAACCGTAGTTGCTGCGCCGACGCGTTTGGAATACGATGGCGTCTGTTGGAACCGGTGGGAGCTTGATGCACCGCCCTGTAGCGGAGCGCTCATGAACGACGAGGTGCTGACTATCAAGGATGTCGCGCGCCTGCTCAAGTTGGCGGAGAAGACCGTCTACTCGATGGCCCAGCTAGGAGAGCTACCGGCCTTCAAGGTCCGAGGGCAGTGGCGATTCAAACGGATCGACATGGACCGCTGGATCGAGGAGCGGAAGTCGGAGGCGCCGGGTGCAGTCCCGGCCGCGCGCCATTCTTGGCGTCCGGCGAAAGGGGGAGGATCTAGTCGTGGCTAGCCACCCCATCCGGTCAAGCGAACTTCCGATGGAGCCAGCTGGGAGGATAAGTCCTGTCAGCGCACGCGAAGATGCTGTTGTCAAAGACCGCAAGATCGCTGCCGAGCTGAAGGCGCTATCGAGGGCTGATAGCGACTACTGGACGTTCCGTAGGGGGGCTGTCCGCCGCGGCGCTCAGGGGCTAACGCAGTACCCCGCGATGATGGTTCCTCCGATGCAGGCTGCCCTCCTCGGAGTCGCGGCGAAGGTCGATCGAGAGGTCCGGTCGGTGCTCGATCCCTTCTGTGGGGCCGGGACCACCCTAGTCGAATGCATGCGACGTGGCCTGAACTACAGCGGCCAGGACGTCAATCCACTGGCGATACTCCTCTGCAGAGTCAAGGCTGGGCCCTTCCACGTGCAGCGGCTCGAAACTTCGGCCGCTCTGGTTGTCGAGCGCGCGGTGGGTGACCATGGGCTGAAACTCGAGGCCGACTTCCCCGGTCTAGGCAAGTGGTTTACCCGCAGCGCTGCCATCCAGCTCTCGAGAATCCGTCGCGCAATTCGTCGTGAACCACACGAGTGGTGCAGGCGGGTCTTCTGGACTGCCCTCGCCGAGACTGTGCGACTGTCCAGCAACTCGAGGACTTCGACCTTCAAGCTCCATGTTCGCAATGCGGTGGATCTTCGCACGCGCACGATCGATGTGATTCGGATCTTCACTGAGGTCCTGTCAGAGATCGCGATTCGCCTCCGGGATGAAGCGAGCGCCCTCCAACAAGCTGGTCATCTGTCATCCAACGGATACTACCGAGGTGAAGTCCACGTCAACCTGGCCGACACGGCCTCGAACCTTCCGAACATCTGGCCCAGCGGCTACGACTTGCTAGTCACGTCACCACCCTATGGGGACAACACGTCCACTGTCCCCTACGGTCAATACTCGTACTTGCCCCTCCAGTGGATCGACTTGGGCGACATCGACACGACGGCTAGTTCTGATTGCCTCGCCTCGACTTACGAGATCGACCACAGGAGCCTTGGCGGTTCTCGGAAACACGCCCTGCGCGACGCTGGTGAAGTCCTGGCCCGCGTGCCCAGCCTCGCCCTGACGCTGTCGCGGCTCGCCGACGTCCCCGTCGATCGGCGCAGCCGCGTGGCGGCCTTCTGTCGCGACCTGGATAGGTGTCTGGACCTGGTCCTCAAAGTTCTTCGACCGCATGCTTATATGATCTGGACAGTCGGGAACAGGCGGGTCGGCGGGAGGCCCGTGCCAACCGACGCGATTCTCTCCGAGCTACTGGAATCGCGCGGGGCCCGGTGCGTGACGAGGATCGAGCGTAGGATCCCAACCAAGCGGATGGCGACGCGAAACAACGTCGCCAGCACGATGCGCGGGGAGAGTGTCCTCGTGTTCCGGAAGGAGTAGCGTGTGCCTGGGTCGGGTAGCTCGAACTCCGCGCACTTCGATATCAATGCTGCGGTGGTGTTCAGGCTGGGGGAGGAGCTGATCACCGACGTTGTACAGGCCCTCGTCGAACTCGTGAAGAACAGCTACGACGCGGACGCCACGTGGGTCAAGGTCTCCATCGATACTCGGGCGACGAATGAGCGTAGCCAGAGATACAAGGGCGCCCGCGGTGTCATCGTCGTCGAGGATGATGGCGAGGGGATGACCGAAGCGACCATCAGAAACGGCTGGCTGACCATCGCCAACTCACCTAAGCGAGAGGCCAAGGCCCGCGGGGAGGTGACGGAACGGGGACGAACCCCCATCGGCGACAAGGGCCTCGGACGGCTCGGCGTGCAACGCCTCGCGCGCAACGTTGAGATTCTCACGAGGCCCAAGGCCGAGGACCGCGAGTACTATGTTGCCTTCTCGTGGCACGATTTCCGGGACACCGCGAGCCTCGGCGACGTGCCTGTTGTCCTCATGGGTAGCTCCCGTGACCAGACGGGCCGCCCGGGCACGAAGCTCATTCTGTCGGACCTGTGCGACACCGACACGTGGCAGAGCGACCAGAATCTGCAGGACCTACAGCGGAAGCTCTCCGGAATGATCTCCCCCTTCCGTGAGGTCCAGGACTTCCTCGTGTACCTGGAAGTAGACGGGAAACAGCTTGAGCTAGCCGAGGTCGCCCAGCGCGTGCGAGAGGCGGCCATGCTCAGGTACAGCTTCGATTTCGATGGCGCGGCTCTCCGGGTGTCGGGCAGGGCGCGACTAGACTACCTGAAGCCAAACGAGAAGAACGACCATGCGCTCCTGCACACGCTATGCAGGAGGGATGACGGCAAGGCACTCTTCGAGTTTCTCTCTGGACGAACGGCCAAGCGCCGGCCGCCAGTGCTTCGCCAGTCGGAGACAGCAGGGTGGTTCGTCGAGTTCGAAACGACCAAACGGCTCGAAGACGTCGACAAGGTCAAGATGCTGGATGGGTCGCCTGCGAATCCGGGTCCCTTCAAGGGAGAGGTCGACGCCGTCTCCCTCGACCGCTCGGACTTTCGCAGCCACGCCGTGGATCGGCACTCCGACTACCGGCGACTTGTCGCTGACCTCGCCGGGGTCCGTGTATATCGAGATGGTTTCGGCATTCGTGTCGGCGAAGACTGGCTCGGCCTTGGACGACAGTGGACTGGGGGCACCTCGTACTACGGCCTGAAGCCGGGCAACGTTCTCGGTTTCGTGGCGCTCACGGCTAGGGACAACAAGGGCTTGGTCGAAACGACGAGCCGCGAGGGGTTCCAGGTGACGCCGCACTACGAGAACTTCTACGCCCTACTCATGGAGTTCGTACGGTTCGCCGGAGATGTCCAGGAGTTCCTGCGGCGCGGAGTGCTCGACTACCTGAACCAACACCGAGACCGGCAGGCGGGCGTCGCGCCGAGCGATACTGCCAGCGACATCACAAGGCGTATCGACGATGCGGTTACCGACCTTCCGACCCAGAAGAAGAAGCTCGAACATCATGCAGGACGGCTGCACAATGCGGCGGAGAAGGCGGCGTCAACGGCCAAGGCGATTCGCAAGGAGCTGGGTACCGCGATCGCAAGGGACCGAGAGGTGGCGGCCGCCGTCGAGCGCCTTGATGAGGCACTTTCGGAGGTATCGGCAGTGGCAGTCGACGCGGAGAGACTCATCGTCGAGGTGAGCGTTGCCCTGGAAAAGGCGGCTGCCCTGAAGGACCTTCGAAAGGTGCTGGATAGTAGGTGGGAGACGCTCCAGGACGAGGTGGCATCCGTCTACGAGAGCGTGAGTCTTGGGCTCACCGCCGAGGCGCTGTCCCACGAGATCCACAATATCGCGGATGGCTTGGCTCGCCGCAGTTCGAGCGTGCTGCGCCAAATCAGAGAAGACGGTGTCGCCAAGTCGGCGGTAGTCGCGTACGCCGAGCACGTGAGGACGAGCGTCGCCGCCATGAGAAAGCAGCTTGCTCACCTCACCCCATCGCTTCGATACCTCCGGGAGCGGAAGGAGCAGATCGACGTCCCGGTCTTCGTCGAGGAGCTGGCGGCATTCCATAGATCGCGATTCGGCGACAAGCCCATCACCATCGAGGTCGGGTCGGGGAAGGGACACAAGTTCTCAGTGCTGATGAACAAGGGCAAGCTCACCCAGGTGTTTGACAACCTAGTCCTCAACGCGGAGTACTGGTTGGAGGAGGCGTTGAGAGCAGGAGCTGTCAAGAAGGGCGAGATCGCTCTTATCGTAGACTCGCCGGTTGTGCGCGTCCTCGACAACGGGAAGGGCGTGGACCCGGGCGTCGAAGAGATGCTCTTCGATGCCTTCGTCACGACGAAGCGGCGAGGAGAAGGGCGAGGCTTGGGGCTCTTCGTCGTCCAGCAGCTTCTGGACTCCGAGTCGTGCACAGCTTTGCTCCTTCCTGACCGAAACGCCAGTGGCCGTCGATACATTTTCGAAATCGACTTGTCGGGAGCTGTCAATGGTTGAGGCAACAGCTGCCGCGGGCGAGGCGCGCACTCACACCGAGCTCCTCCTCGAGTCGATCGGAATCAAGCGCATTGTTGTCGTCGACGACGAGTACGCAGCGATTAGCGTGGAAGACGTGATCGGGCTGTGCGGGAATCTCGATGCCGTGCGCGCGGCTGCCCTGCCCCACGTGCAAGGCATTGCGTTTGAAGGTGACAAAGACATCTGGGCGGCCCAGCTACGGAGTAGGTGGGAGGACCTAAGTGCGCAGCAGCAGTCCCAGCTCGCTGCGGAGGCAAGGACGCTCCAAGTCGAAGGAGGAGCTGGACCGAGCAACTTGGTCACCGACGGAGGGACAGCGGCTGGAGCAGCGGTTCCCGCCTTAGCGGACGCCGATGGGGCTAGCGACCGTGCTGAGGCTGTAGCCGAAGACCAGGCAGGCACCGCCGCGGCAGTCCCTGATGCAGGCGAACAACGGAGGATCGATCCACGCGACGATCGCCGTGCGGCCGAGGCTCTTGAGGATCTGCTGGGCAGCCTGACGAAGTGCACCTTCAAGACGCTGTCACTCGCCGAATGGCGAGAGCAGTCGAAAGACCTTCTCGAAGATGACGATGCTGGCGCTACCCTCTTCCTTTTTGACCGTGACTTCCGCAGAGAGCGGCAATCGCGCGATGAAGGGTTCGCGTTGGTGCGGGCGGTGCAGACCCGACAGGTCGGGTACTGCGGCTTGATCACGCATACGGCTTCTCTCGGGGAGGAGTACGACGCGTGGTCGAGACTCGCCCAGGAGCATGGCCTGGAGAAGGACCGGTTCGTGGTCATCGCAAAGCAACGCCTGACTGGTACACCGCCTGACCACTACAGCTTCCTGCGGATGGTGCGACTGGCGGCGCTCAGTCATCGCTGCGCTGTAGTAAGGGCCGCCGCGTGGAAGATCTTCGAGGAGTCCGTCCAGGAAGCCAGATTGGCGATGGAGCGGCTTTCGGTCCTCGACTTCGATCAGATCATCCTCGCCTCCTCTCGCCGCGAGGGGGTGTGGGAGCCGGACACCCTTTTCCGCGTCTTCAGTGTTTTGATGCGGCGAGAGGCCAGAGCCCGACTCCACGGGGAGAATTCGGGAATCGGAGCGAAAGTGAACCAGGCGCGACGGGTGAGCGCTGTGCCAACGGAGGCCGCCATCGCCCTTGGCACCGAACCACCGTGCCGGGAAGCGCTCAAGATCCAGCACTTCGAGATGTACGAGGAAGGTGACTTCCTGAACCGCTACTGCATCCCACTCGATGTCGGCGACATCTTCGAGGGGGGGACGGGCCGGCGCTACATTATTCTCGCCCAGCCGTGCGACCTCATGGTCCGGCCCAACGGCGGCCGCAGCTACGACGACAAGAACGGACGGTGCGCTGCGCTCGTCGAGCTCATCGTGAAGGGGTCGCGATCGCCCAGCAAGCCGAGTTGCGCCGAGGTCCCCTACTACGAGGAGGGGAGCGGCCAGTCGGCCTTCGTGGACTTCGCCAAGGTCCACCATGTGCAGTTGGCGGTGCTTGACCTGTGCGCGTTGAGCCCGACTGGTGATGCGGCTATCGACGTTGACGCAGCATGTCCCGAATTCGCCATCGACCCGTGGAAGAAGAGGTACGAGAACCTCAAGAGCCTCTTTGCGAGCGCGCTGCAGCGATACTCTGAGCTCGCGAAGAAGCAGGTGGGGAAGGGGATCGAGCAGCTCGGCCTCCCGATTGCGTGCACGACGGTGCGATTCAGCGTCGAGGTTCAGGGGAGGCGAATCCGCTACGGACTCAAGCGAGTGGCGCGCCTAAACCAGCCGCGCTCGGGCGCCCTCCTGACAGCATTCGCCCAGTACCTCTCGCGGGCGGCCTTCGAGCACAGCTTCGAGCACAACCTGGAAGATCCCCAACCGGCTGCTGCGGACGCCAAAGACCTCGGGAACGGCGGCGACGAGCCCGGTCACGCGTAGGCCGCGAAAGGCCACGAGCAGGTTGCACAGCTGACGCCTCGCGCGGACCGCCTATTCTCGTGCCTCGTATCAAAGTACTCCTCACTTAAGTATTTGGATTCTCTGATCAGCGAGAATGGGTCGAGTTAGCCCATACCCGCAACCAGGAGACCTGTTTGACAATGGTATCGTCGATTCTGTGAAGTTCCAACAAGAGAACTACACACTTGCAGGCACTGCCATCACGGCGAGGCATCGCCGCCTATCCCTCAACCGCAAGCCCTGAGTTCCTGTGTCACGTCCTGAGTGTCCGCTCAGAACCACATGGTCGCGCAATAGCTGGCCAGTTTCACTCTCCTTGACAATGGAGTCTGACCAGAATACCATTATAGTCGATGGGTACCACCGAGCCTCGAGAGGCGATCCTGACCGCAGCGCTTGAGCTATTCCCTCGGTTCGGGTTCAAGAAGACCTCTGTCGAGGAGATAGCCACGAGGGCTCGCATCGGGAAAGGAACGATCTACCTCCATTTCCCGAGCAAGGAGGAGCTGTTCGGAGCGGCCGTGCGGCGCGTGTGGGAAAAGTCGCTGCAAGAGCTCACCATCGAGGTGAAGAATGCAGCCACGCCCGAGGAGAAGCTCGCGGCCTACGTCAAGGGTCGCGTGAACCAGTTTGTGAAGCGTGCCAGTGAGCTCCAGGTGCCGGCAGACATGTTCTTCGAGCTGCGGGCCGCAGCGGATCCCTACCTTGACGCCTTCGAGGAGGCGGAGCTCCAGCTGCTCGAGGGTATCCTCATCGAGGGCCGCGACAGCAGGGCGTTCGTGATCGACGAACCCGGCTCTCTCGCTCTAGCGCTTCGCACGGCCCTGCGGGCCGTCGAGGTGGAAGTCATCGACCCCAAGAAAGGCGAGCCACTCCGGGCCGCCATGGACTCCCTTTGCCTCGTCTTGATTCGGGGCCTCAAGATTCCCAATCGGATCCCGGCAAACGAAGCGTGAGTTGAGCGCAGCCCGGGACTTGGAGGTGAGCATGCGCCTGTCCAAGAATGACCAAAGTACCAGGTTAGTCATGGGTCCACAAGGCAAACCACTCTTGCAGAAGACGCCTGCGACGAGGATTCGGCCAACTGCTTCCAGCCGACCTCAATACCGGCCGGCCTGCGCGCGCCGGATGCTCCAGGTGGTGCTCAGTCTGCTCACGCCCCTGGCTCTGACGGCCTGTAACAAGACTCCTCCGCTGGTGATGCTGCCACCGGTCGTCGAGGTGGCGGCAGCAGCGGCCGACGTCTCGGCCCGCGACCTTTTCCTGAGCGGCACGATCGAGGCCGACCGGGCCATCCTCCTGGACTTTCCAGTCTTCGGCACGATCCAGGAGGTATCCGTTACGGAAGGGCAGGAGGTCGCCCAGGGCCAGGTGCTCGCGAGGGTGGCCGCGAGGTCCTACGAGGACGCCCTCGGCATCGCGCAGGCGAAGGCTGACCAGGCGGAGGACGCGATCCGGCGTCTTGAGCCGATGTACCGCAACCACACGGTGGCCGAAGTCAGGTGGGTCGAGGCGCAGACCGGGTGCGAGCAGGCCCGACGAGCCGCGTCGCTTGCCCGGAAGAACGTGGAGGACTGCGCCCTGCGTGCCCCGGTGGCCGGCGTCATCGCGCGGCGGCTGGCCGAGCCGGGAGTGACCGCTTCCCCGGGCCGCCCGGTGGTGCTGCTAGTGGAGACCGACGGCATTCTGACAGCCGCCCCAGTTCCCGAGGTCGAGATCGCGCGAGTCCGGGTCGGACAGCCAGCAGTAGTCCGGGTGAAGGCAATCGGCGTCGAGTGCCGGGGTGAGGTCAAGGAGATCGGCGTCATCGCCGATCCCCTGACCCGGACCTACCCGGTCAAGGTGCGGCTCCTGAGCCCGGGCAGCGCGCTCCGGATCGGGATGCTCGCCGAGGTCCAGCTTAAGTCGGATGCGAGCACTGAAGCCGTTGTGGTGCCGCGTACGGCGATCCGAATCGACGAGGCCGGAGTGCCGGTCATCTACGTGCTCGACCGTGAGGTGATCAGGCGGCGAGCCGTTGCGGTGGCCGGGTATCGCGGTGAGGCGATCGCGATCTCGAGCGGGCTCTCGGCCGGCGAGCAAGTCGTGACCTCAGGCACCTCGATGCTGGCGGACGGCATCCGGGTCCGGGTCGCCCGGTCCCGGGCGCTTGCACGGTGACGCCATGAGCCGGCCCAACCTCATCGAACGAGCCATGGTTAAGTGGCGGATCGTGGCCACTGTCGTACTCGCGCTGTTCGTCTGGGGCGCCATTTCGCTGGTTACCATGCCGAGGCAGGAGTTTCCGGACTTCACGATTCGCCAGGGCCTCGTGCTCGGCGTCATGCCGGGCGCCACCTCCACCGAAGTCGAGCAGCGCCTCGCCAAGCCCGTCGAGGAGTACCTGTTCAGCTTCGAGGAGGTCGACAAGAGCAAGACCTACTCGATCTCCGGGGACGGGCAGCTCGTCGTCTTCGTCGAGCTCTCGGAGCGGGTCAAGGGTCCTGACGCGCCGGCCTTCTGGGCGAAGCTCCGGCACGGGCTTGTCGAGCTGAAAGCGCAGAAGCTCCCCACGCAGGTAGTCGCCCTGATCGGCAACAACGACTTCGGCAACACGAGCGCTCTGCTCCTCACCGTGACCGGTGACGGTCACAGCCCGCGCGAGCTCGAGCGGTACCTTGATGTAGTCGAGGCGCACCTGAGGCGGATCGAAGCCACGTCCAGGATCCAGCGCACCGGACTCCAGCGCGAGGCCATCCGGGTGACCATGTCGTGGGAGCGGCTGGCGCACTTCGGCGTGCGCCCCGCGACCGTCTGGCTCACGCTGCAGGGCCTTGGTGGCCTGCCTGCACAGCCCCGCCTTGACACCGACACCCTCGAGCTGCCGGTCCACGTCGGATCCCTCCTTCGCTCCGAGGAGGAGCTTGGCGAGACGGTTCTTTTCTCCGAACCGACCGGCCCGCACGTGAGGCTGAAGGACGTCGCCACGATCAGTCGGGAGTATGGGCACGACGACGCCCTCGTCCGCTGCGACGGCCGCACGGCGGTTGTCCTTTCGGTCGAGATGCGGCACGGTCAGAACATCACCCGGTTTGGCCGGGATGTCGACCGGGCCCTCGACCAGGCTCGCCGCGAGCTGCCCCCGGACGTCAGGATCGTCCGGGTGGCCGACCAGCCAGAGGTCGTGTCGCACTCGGTCGGACGTTTCCTCCGCGACTTCGGCCTCGCCATCGTGGCCGTCATCGCGGTCACGATGCTGTTACTGCCGGTCCGCGTTGCCGCGATTGGAGCGGTGACGATTCCCATCTGCACCTTCATCACGCTCGGCATCCTCAACGCGCTCGGGGTGCAGCTGCAGACCGTATCGCTGGCGGGTCTTGTGGTCGTGCTCGGCATGGTTGTCGACAACGCGATCGTCGTCATTGACGACCACATCGAGCGGCTCAGCGCCGGGGCCGATCCCTGGACCGCAGCCTGGCAGAGTGCCTCGAGCCTGGTGGTGCCGGTCACTACGGCCACGGCGGCCATCGTGATCTCGTTCGTGCCCTTCAACTGGTTCCTCACCGGCATCGCGGGCGATTTCGTCGGCAGCCTGCCGGTTACGATGGCCGTCGCCCTGACCACGAGCCTGCTGGTTGCCCTCTTTCTGGTGCCCGCTCTCAACGCGCGGTTCATTCGGGAGGGCTTGCGCGGGCAGCGCCGGTCCGGCAAGGCGACGCTTCTCGACCGGTTCGAGGCCGTGTACGACCGCAGTCTCGACCTGGCCTTCAGACGACCCGGGCTGGTGCTCGTGACGGGCGTCCTCTTCGTTCTCGCGTCCACGGCGTTCGTCCTCCTGCCGCGGCAGCTCTTTCCGAAGGTGGATCGCAACCAGCTCGCGGTCGAAATCTACCTGCCAGCCGGCAGCCCCTTGCACCGGACCCAGGAGGTGGCGCTCCGCCTCGAGAAGGAGCTCCTGGCCGACCGGCGGGTCGTGCACGTCACGACCTTTATCGGGACCAGCTCACCTCGGTTCCACACCGTGTACGCCCCCAACATGCCCTCGAGAGCCTACGCCCAGATGCTGGTGAACACCGTGAGCGAGAACGCCACGGTAGAGTTGCTGCGTGACCATGAGGCCCGTTACAGCAACGCAATCCCCGAGGGCTGGGTGCGGTGGAAGCAGCTTGACCTCCAGGCGACCCTGGCGCCGATCGAGGTGCGCCTGTGGGGCGACGACACCCGACTGCTGCGCGACACGGCCTCCCGCATCGAGGCGGCTGCCAGGACCATCCCCGGGGCGACCTGGGTTAGAAACGACTTCGGCGACCCGCAACAAGTCATCGCGGTGGAGCCCGACGCCGACAGCGCTCGGCGCCTGGGCGTCTCGCCCGCCCTCCTGCAGGCCTCACTGGCGGTCGGCAGCGGGCACGGGCTCCAGGTTGCCACGCTCTGGGAGGGGCGGGATGCCATTCCGGTCATCCTCGGAACCGACCCGAGGCTGCCGGCCAGCATGGAGCGCTTCAGACAACAGTACGTCTCGTCACCAGTCCTTGGGGCATCGGTGCCGCTCGAGCAGCTCGCCCGCGTGGGCCCGGCGTGGACCGAGTCGGCGATCGTCCACCGTAACGGTGTCCCGACCCTGACGGTTCGGGTCGACGTGGCCATGGGTGTGCTCGCCTCGGACGTCCAGAGGCCGCTTGAAAGTGCGGTTCGGGCCAAGGGGCCGATCCCGGGTGTCAACCTCGAGTGGGGCGGGGAGAAGGAGAAGACGACCGAGAACTATCGCACGCTGGCCATCTCCATGGCGTTCAGCGTCGCCTTCATCTACCTCATCCTGCTCTTCCAGTTCCAGCGCCACGGCCGGGTCCTCCTGGTCATGCTCACGATGCCACTCTCACTGTTCGGCGCCGGGCTCGGCCTCGTCGTCACCGGCTACCCGTTCGGGTTCACGGCCTTCATTGGCATCATCAGCCTATTGGGGATCGTGGTCCGCAACGGCGTGATCCTCGTGGGCTTTGCCGACGAGCTGCGCCGCGACGGCACCGTCATTGCGCGCGAGGCGGCCCTGGCGGCCGGCAAGCGCCGCATGCGACCGGTCTTCCTTACCTCGGCAGCCACGGCCGTTGGCGTGGTTCCCCTGATCCTGAGCGGGTCGACCCTGTGGGGACCTCTCGGCACCGTGATCTTCTCGGGCCTCCTGTTCTCGATGGCATTAACGCTCGTTGTACTCCCAGTGGCCTACTGGCGGACGGCCTCCAGGATGCCTGCAGGCGCTGCCGGACCCGGCCGGGCGGCGGCGTCCCTGGTCGTGTTGCTCCTTGGCCTGCTCGCGGTCTCTGGAGCCGAGGCGCAGACGACAACGCTGACGCTTGAAGATTGCCGCGTCCTCGCGGCTGAAGGCTCGACATCGGTCAAGCTGGCCAGAGAAAGCACGAGCGAGGCAGTCCACCAGAGGGAAGCGGTCAGGACCAACTACCTTCCGCAGGTCTCAGCGTCCGCAGGAGGGTACACCGCGCATGTTCCGCTGCTCGAGCTTCAAATACCAGGCGGCAATCTCCCGGTGTTCGACGCGAGCGGCGCCCCAATTGGTGACGTGGCCTTCTTCCCTGGTGGCTCCATCGCTCTGGGTCAGCGCGGCTTCGTCGGCGCCATCACTGCCGTCCAGCCGGTCTACGCTGGCGACCGGATCACCAACGGTAGCCGCCTTGCCAGGCTGGGTGTGTCAATGGCGGAGGATCAGGAGAGGCTGGCGCGGCGCGACGCGGTCGCCGAGGCCGAGGAAAAGTACTGGCGCCTGGTAGCTCTCGAGGAGAAAGGCAAAACGCTGCGTGCGTACCGGGAGCTACTCGCGACGCTCGAGTGCCAGGCGGGCGACGCCGTGACCTCCGGTCTGACGACCCCCAACGACCTCCTCAAGGTTACTCTCAAGCTCCACGAGACCGAGGTCGACGCGCTCCGGCTGGATCGCGGCATCGAGCTCGCCTCACGTGACCTGGCGCGCCACATTGGCCTGCCGGACGGCTCGAATGCGGCCGTGGCTGACACGGCTCCTCCACCGCCTGTTGACCCTTCCTCCCTCGCCGATTTGCGCCAGGGAGCACTCGATGAGCGCGTGGAGATGAAGCTGCTCGAGAAGGTGGTTCATGCGGAGGAGCTGCAGACGGCCCTTAAGATCGGCGAAGCCCGTCCAAGCCTCGCGATCGGCGCTCAGGTGTTGCGCTACGACCTTCGCGGTGCCGGAGCCCGCAACAACGCCCTGGCATTTGCAACCATGAGCGTCCCAATTACGGGAGCGCTCAAGGGAGTGGCGGAAGCTCGCTCCCAGCAGGCAAGAGCTCGTGCCGCGGAGCTTCGTCTGGGCGAGACCCGGAGGCTGCTGGCGCTGGAGATCGAGAAGCGCTGGGACGACCTTGAGGCGGCATGGCGTGCAGCGCTTGTGTCAGAGCAGGGTGTCGAGCAGGCAGAAGTCAACCTCGCCGAGGTATCCGATCAGTTCACGAGCGGCATGGTTCAGTTGTCTGATCTCCTTGAGGCTCAGGTGCTTCGCCACCAGGCCGTTGATCGGCGTACCGACGCCGCAGTCGAGTTCTGGCTGGCCCAAGCGGCATACCTCCGCGCCGTCGGCCGCGATGGGCATTCAACGCGGTTGTCGTCAGGATCATGAACCTCCTGTTCCTGATCGGTGCCCGCTCTACCAATGTTCTGATCGCCACAGGTCAGATGTATTGCGCAGCGGCCCCACGTCCTCAGGGCCACGCACGGTCTGCACTGGGACAATGCCATCATAGGCCCGACGTGGGCCATAGTTCTCTCTCCACACGCCCTCAACAACGGCTGATACTACGAACCCCGCCGTTTGCCTGCGAGGATCTTCGCAAAGGCGTCCGTTCAGAGCCGCAGCCGCCCCCCCTTAGGGTTGGCCCAATGAAGGTGCGCCGTTGCCGACGAGTTGACGGTGCAGGTGCGGGATTCCCGATCTTTCGCGAATTCCTGGAAGGTCAATGCGTTCACCAGCCTGACGGGCCCGAAAACCTCTGATGCACAAATCATAGAGACTTGGCATGCAGCGTGCTTATCACCAGGAGCGTCGTAGTACATGGGAGAGGAACGGCGTAGGTGAGGTGAACTGCGTTGAAGGTGTCAAGCGAAGCAGAAGGCACCCAAGGGGGTGGTTCGTGCGAGCAAACCGGTGGCTTCAGCTCGGCCCTGGACAGGCGGGCCAACCGGGCTTGACCTCTTGGGTCCTGCTGGTCGTTGGCGCGATGGCGGCCTGCTCGTCCCTCCCCAGAATGCCCGCACCGCCCGTCCGGATTGCAGATGTCGCCCCGATCGGATTTCCAGCGAACGTGCGGTCCCTCGGCAGCGACCGCGAGTTCGTCGAAACTCATGCGATTGAGAAGCTGGCACGACTCCGAGCCGCAGCAGGAGGGCACTCGCTCACCGTCCTCGCGCTTTCCGGCGGGGGTGCCGGCGGCGCATTTGGCGCTGGAGCCCTCGTCGGACTGAGCCGTTGTGGCGAGCGGCCAAGGTTCGACGTGGTCACTGGCGTGAGCGCCGGCGCGCTGATCGCACCGTTCGCCTTTCTCGGACCAGGCTGGGACGGGGAGCTCAAGGATGCGTTTCTTAGTGGTCGAGCTGAGCATCTGCTCCAACCCCGCGGGGTCGACTTCCTCTTCCGGCCTGGGTACTTCAAGGGAGAGCCCCTGGCCCAGCTCGTCAACCACTTCGCAACCGAGCGGCTCGTCGAGGAAGTCGCGCGACAGGCGGCAGAGGGCAGGCTACTGCTGGTTGCAACGACCGACCTAGACAAAGAGGAGTCTGTGATCTGGAACCTCGGGGCTGTTGCCGCCCAAGGTGGCGAGCGTGCGGTCTCGCTCTTCCGGGCGGTCCTCATTGCATCCGCAAGTATCCCGGGAGTGTTCCCACCCGTCCTCATCAGGGTTGAGGGGAATGGTGGGCAGTTCGAGGAAATGCACGTGGACGGGGGAACCACCTTGCCGTTGTTCGTGGCGCCCGAGATTGCGGAGGCGGAGCCGCTCCTTGCGAAGGATCTGGAGGGAGCCAGCATCTACATACTCGTCAATGGCCAACTGAATACCTATCCCGACACCACCAGGACACGGCCCGTTCCAGTGCTGTCGCGGAGTCTCAGCACGGCGCTGACGCATTCTTCGCGGAAAGCGCTGGCGATGGCTGCGTTCTTCGCAGAACGCCATGGGATGCCACTCCGCTTCTCCTACATTCCCGTGACGTTTCCCTACCAAGGCTCGCTTGACTTCAAGCCTTCCTCGATGCGGGCGTTGTTTGAATACGGAGCTCGCTGCGCCGAAGCGGGCGTGTTGTGGACTACTGCCGCGCAGGCGATCGAGAATGAGCAGAGAATCGCCACCTCTCCCCCGAGACAAGACGAACTGTGTCCGGGTGTGGCCACGCTGGAAATCGACCCCACGAGGTCGCTGGATTCCGGCATTCAGCCATAGGCATTTGTGGTCCTCCCACGGCAGCGACACGGAGCCTCGGTCGCTCGCGCTCAGCAGCATCGAATCGCGGTGCAGCCAGTCGGCTCCGGCGCAGTCACCGCTGCCCGGCGCGACCTGGCAGATCCGCCGCCGTAGCCGCACACGACTGGGTGCGCCACCATGCTGCACATCCCGGGACCTGACACCATCTCGACGAGGTGCTGCCAATCAACGTGTCCCCTGGCCAGTGGGGTGCGCTAGGATTGACTTGATGGTGGCCACCGACCTCCCTTCTCCGAGCCCCGACGAACGGTACCGGTTGCTCCTCTCGGTCTCGCAGGCGGCCAACGAGAGTCTGGAGCTCGACGACGTGCTCGCGGGAGCCATCCGGGCTCTCGAGGACCTCGTCAGCATAGATGGAATCGCCGTGGCCCAGGTGAAGGAGGAATGTCTACTGCCTCTTGCCAGCTATGTGAAAGGGGCGCCAAGACGGGAGAACCACTCGGCTGCCAACATGGTCGCCCCCCACCTCGACCGCCCCACGGAGCAGGTCGAGTTCATAGTCTTGCCGCTGGCCGGCTCGGCTACCGAGCACGTGGCGAAAACTGGGAGGCCCTTGACTTGCCACGATGTGGCGAAGTCACGGCGTTTCGTAGAGACCGCCCATCTTCTCAAATTTGGTGTGCGTTCCTTCATCTGCATGGCGCTCACGGTCCGCAATCACTTCCTCGGCTCGCTCTACTTCGCGCGTCGTGTTCCCGGTGGCTTTGATGACACGGAGGCGGAGCTCCTGCTTGCGGTTTCCCGCCCTATCGCCGCCGCAGCGGCCCATGCCTTGGCATTCGCCGAGGTCACGCGTCTGAAGAGTCAGCTTGAAAGGGAGAATCTGGTCCTGCGAGCGGAGATGGACGAGCGCAGCCCCCATAACGAGATCGTTGGGGACTCACGCTCGCTTCGCCGGGTTCTCGCGCAGGTCGACAGGGTGGCGGCGACCGGCGCCACAGTGTTGATTTCAGGTGAGACGGGGACCGGAAAGGAGCTGGTGGCGAGGGCCCTCCACAAACGCTCCAACCGTGCGAGTCGCCCCTTTGTGGCCGTCAACTGCGCAGCCCTGCCTGCCAGCCTCATCGCCTCCGAGCTCTTCGGTCACGAGAAGGGAGCGTTCACCGGCGCCGTGGCACGGCGGGCCGGGCGTTTCGAGCTTGCAGATGGCGGCACTTTGTTCCTGGACGAGGTTGGAGACTTGCCTCCCGAGATCCAGGTCGCGTTGCTGCGTGTGCTCCAGGAAGGTGAGATCCAAAGGGTTGGTGGCGTCGACACGCTGACCCTGGACGTCAGGGTCGTCGCCGCCACCAACCGCGATCTCGCCAGGGAGGTGGCCGCCGGCCGCTTCCGGAGCGACCTCTACTACCGCCTGGCCGTGTTCCCGATCAAGGTGCCGCCCTTGCGCGAGCGGCCGGAGGACATCCCGCTGCTTCTGGAGTACTTCGCCGCCCGCGTCGGCCCGCGTCTCGGCAAGCGCTTCCTTTCCGTCGATCGGGAGTCCATCCAGGGCCTGCAGACCTACGCCTGGCCGGGGAATGTCCGCGAGCTGCAGAATGTCGTGGAACGGGCCGCGATCCTCAGCGACGGGGAGACCTTACGAGTGGACCTCTCGCTCCTCCCGCGCGCCACCAGTCCGGAGCCTACGGCGGTCCAGGACTCCCCAAGTCTGCCGCTGGCGAACGCGCTCCAGCGGCAGGAGCAGCGTCAGATCGAGGAGGCACTTGCCCTGACGCGGGGGCGGGTTGCAGGCCCGCGTGGCGCTGCTGCACGTCTGGGCATCCCAGCGAGCACACTCGAGTCGAAGATCCGCAGGCATGGAATCCGCAAGGCGAGGTTCAGTGACCGCTGATTTCCGCGAATTCGCGAACGATCGCGACGCTGATCTACGCACGGTTCCTCTAAGTTACACATAAACAACGCACAACGGCTTGGCATGCAATGTGCCCTTACCCGGGAGCGTGGGGCACGACGTGCTAAGCATCGACAGCAGGCCGAGGATCGCGAGGGGAACCCGCCAACCGCTGTTGTTGCGCCTCAGCGGGGACTTAGTGGAGGCCACGCCGCAGAACCCGGGACCTCTGCTTGAGTGCGCCCGCTCTGCCGGACGGAAGGTGGAGCATGACGTCGGTCGAGAGGCGCGCGCCTGCCGCGCCGCAGCAGGGCGGCCCAGACGCGCGCGAGGAGCCGATGTCCGCCCGCTTCACAGCCCGCGCGACCAGACGGCATGGCTGCGGACGCCCGGTCATGACACCGAATGTCAGGGGGAGACACGATGAGGCGGAGGAGGAGCGAGGGGACACCTGCCTCGGAGAGACTGCTCGCTGCGGCGCGGCGGCTCTTTGCACAGCGCGGGTTCTTCGGCGTCAGTGTCCGCGACATTGTCCAGGCGGCAGCCGTCACTCAGCCGGCGCTCTACTACCACTTCGGGAGCAAGGAGGGACTCCACGCCACAGTGTGCAGGTGTGCTGCAGCCGACTATCGGGCCGCTCTCAGTCGCGCCGCGGGCGGACCCGGGAGCGTAATGGAGCGGATCGTCCGCGTGTGCGAAGCACACGTCCTGGCGGTGGACGAGTCGATTCTGCTTGATGCGGCGTTCATGCCCGACTCTCCTTCGTGCCGCGAAACCTCAACCTGGCTCGCAAGGGACGCCTGGCTAAGCGGGGTGGTCGCCGTCCTCCGACAACTGATTATTGAGGGCATTGAAACTGCGGAAATTGACAAATACGATGCGGGGAGCGCGGCGATCGCGCTCGCCGGCGCCGCCACGGCGGCGTCGTGGCTCGCCGAGAAGAAGACGGGGCCTGCCGCACGACAAAGCCTTGCCGTAGCCCTGGCAACCGTCTTCCAGGGCCTGCACCCGGCGGCCGTGAGATGAACCGACACCAAGGGGCCGAGAGACCCTGTCTAAGAATCGTCGGCCGATGGAGTGGGTCGCACAACCACCGAGGGTTGTCCCCGACTCTCACCTCTCTCCTTTCCTCCTCGGCCACCCCGGCCCGGGTGATCGTTTGCAGACCGGGCCGGGCTTCTCTTCCTTGCTCGAACCCTCAGCGACAACCGAACCCCGGCCCGGCCACCGGAGCGGCGGCGGTAGTTGGTTCGACACAGAACGACGGGTGCGGCTGCACCTTCATGACACAGTAGGGAGAAACCGATGAAGCGATCTGGATTGTGCATGACACTGCTGGTCCTCGGCCTCGCGGCCGTCACCGGGTCAATGACCTCTGGCTGCAAGAGACAGGCCGCAGCCCCGCCCCGCGG
>ERZ1649853.406-NODE-406-length-18402-cov-5.866518_pt1 | contig 18402 bp, 14 predicted proteins | sample MGYA00575353_ERZ1649853 | MGnify/ENA primary metagenome ERZ1649853 (study PRJEB40853, sample SAMN11349654) | freshwater sediment metagenome | isolation source: river sediment | host: Sediment | place: India: Okhla Barrage, New Delhi | collected 2017-02-21 ...
GAGGGTGTAGATGTAGGTAAATCCGCTGTAAAAATAGATCCCCTCTAAAATCTGATTCGCGAAACATGCTTTGACAAATGCGCTCTCGCTTGGATCATTGGCGAGATCGTTATAGCGCCCTGCAATAGAGTCATTTTTGGTTTTGAGCATCATGTCCCGACGCCAAAGATCGTAAATCTCTTCGGAATTTTGGCTGATGGAGTCAACCATAACGGCGTAACTTTGAGAGTGAAGGGCTTCTTCGAAACTTTGGCGCACCAAAATGAGGTTGATTTCAGGTGCGGTGACGTAAGGGTTGACATTATCCATCAGGTTGTTGGTTTGGAGGCTGTCCATAAAAATAAGCTGCGAAAGTGCTTTGTCGTATGCTGTTTTTTCCATCTCGGTGAGGTATTTATAATCGACTGCATCGCGGGTCATATCGACCTCTTTGGGGAACCATGTGTTGTTGAGCATCATTTCCCAGAGGTTATAGGCCCATTGGTATTTGATGTTGTTGAGCTCGAAAATACCGGTTGGATTACCGCCGAAAATCTGGCGATCGTTTACATGTTCATTGGAGGTTGGATTGTAAATTTGTTTACGCTTCATTACGGCTATCCCTACTGTGCAGATAAAGTAGATGATTATGTCGAAATATAGATTTAAGTAGGCTAAAAGCAGTGAAGATATTTTAGCACAGGGGTGAAATTATGGTTATGCTAAAAGTTCATTGCTACTTTTGACGTATGCAGTGATGTTTTGAGAACGTTGGACCTCTTGTGACGCGCTTTGATATTCTTTGAGTGACTGTGCTGTTTGAGAAAAAGAGGGATCACTTTGATAGAGTGTCGAGGATTTTATCGGGGCATCCAGCGGCTCTGCTTGAGAGGTGTTTTGGAGTAATTTAGTGCTCTCTTTGGTCTGTTCACGCAGTTCTTTTTGTACATTTTCACTGTTCTCTTTCACAGCAACAGGATCGGGACGACCGACTTGGAGCGGTTGTGAATAAGGTGATTGAAATATATAGGAGCTAACTTGCATACTAAACCCCTTTTATTGGTCTATTATTTATAACTTTACTCTCGAAAAACCAAAAAAATAATTAAAGTTTTGGGTTATTTTTCGGTGTTATAGGATTAGTTTTAGATATACCCTCTCTTAAAAAAACATTTGTGATACAATAATTTATTATGATTTGAAACAAGAAATTATTGAGGGAGAATATGATGGTTAAGCCTGCACTAAAATGGATTGGAGGGGTGGTTGCACTCTACGCTATTATCGGTTTTTTCGCTATCCCTTATGCCATCAAAAACAGTGTTCCCGATAAAGTAGCGGAAGCAACAAAAGGGGGGATTTTTTCAGTTGAATCAGCTTCTTTTAACCCTTTTACCTTTCATCTCACATTAAAAAATCTGAGCTTCAAAACGCCTCAAAAGAATGATTTGTTTGCACTTGAAAAGTTCTCTCTAAATGTTGATCCCCTTGCGTATTTATGGAAAGGGGGATGGGTAATTAATGATGTTACGTTAAGCGAACCTCATGTGAGTATTCATCGTGATGAAAAAGGGGATTTCAATTTTAAATGGCTTAGCGAATTGGGCGGAGATGAAGAGAATAATGATACTTCATCCGAACCGCTAAAGCTTATGATCAAGCACTTTGGATTAAAAAACGGGACATTGAACTATCGCGATTATGCGGATGGAAAAGCGTATGCACTCGATGTGGGGCCTATTGGATTTAATCTCGATAATATCGATTTGCGAGATCTCTCAAGTGCGGATGGAAAGATGCGTCTTTATGCGAGCATCAATGAGGGGGGATTTGTCGACTTAAAAACAAAAATCGATTCTCTTTCCCCTTTAATGCTAGGGGGGAGCGTAGCGTTTGATTCAGGAAAACTTTATACACCGTGGCGTTATTTTAAAGAGAAATTTCCGATTGAAGTGGCTGATGGTTCCGCCGCATTTGGATTTGATTACCGATTTAACAGTGCTGATGTGAATGCAACGGAGCTTACAAAGATCCATTTTGAGATTGATAAACTCCGTATTATCCCAAAAGGGGAAGATCGTAATCTTTTTACCCTTTTGGCATTACGTTTAAAAGAGGGAAATGTGCAACCTCTAAAAAAGAGTTTTAAAGCTCAATCGCTAGCATTGGAAGGGATAAATCTCTCTGCGCAGCGCTCCCATGAGGGAAAAATCGATTGGATCCATTATCTTGAAGAGATCCAAAAAGCGTTTCCTAAAGATGAAAATGAGACAGAATCAGAACCATGGAATTTTGCACTGGGAAGTGTATCGGTTGAGAATGTGGCTGTGCAGTGGAGTGATAACGCTCCACGTGAACCGTATCGGGCCGTTTTGAGTAATCTTCGTCTCCATACCGGTCCTGTTTCGAGTGATGAAAAATCGCACCTCAATCTCTCTTTGGCTACCGATGCTCTACGTGTAACACGCCAAAGTGACGACGCACTCACGGCAGGATTATCAGGGATCAATGTTGATGGGATTGAAATCGATCGCATGGGGAAATTTGCTGCTGTCCAAAAACTCTCTCTTTTGGAACCGAGTGTGGCGGTAAAACGTCTTTCCGATGGTTCTATCGATCTTTCGCGCTATGCGTATACGTCTTCAGCACCTGCAGCAAAGAGCCCACAAGAGGCTCCGTGGGGATACCGAGTGGATGAGATTGATTTGAGTAACGGTTCTATAGCCTTTTTGGATGAGGTACCGAAACGTCATGTCGCATTGAACCTCGATCAGCTCAAGGTGAATCTAAAAGGGTTTGATAACAACCCTGCGCGAAAAAATGATCTTCTCCTCTCGATGCGGATCAATGAAAAGAGTAGCTTGGAGGCCAGCAGCGGATTTGTCCGAGCCCCGTTGAACGCAAAAGGGCATTTGGCGCTGAAAGGATTTGATGTCTCGATTGTCGATCCGTATATTGAACCGAGTACTTACGCCTCATTACGGCGAGGGAAATTGTCGGTAAATGCCGATTATGATTACAATACGGCTAAAACCGCTGTAAAAGGAAAAGTGGCATTAGAAGATTGGGTGGTTAATGACACACGAGATGATTCGGTATTGCTGGGATGGGAGAGTATCGGGGCGACACCGTTTGGGTATGCCTATCCTGCCAACCAGCTTCGGATCAATCAACTCGCGATTGACGGGTTTTATACGAATGCTCTGATTGATGCTAAAAAAGTTTTGAATTTTTCAACGCTTAGTAAAAATGGGGCCACGGAGTCAAACAGCACTAAGGGTGGGAATCCTTTTGGGATCGATATCGTCAAACTGCTGTTACGCAACTCCAGTGCAACGTTTAGCGATTTATCCCTTCCTCTTCCGTTCAAGACCTATATTCACGATCTTGAAGGGTCAGTTTTAGGGATTTCAACGACCAAAGATGTGAGAACATTTGTGAAACTTCGAGGTGGGGTCGATCAGTACGGATTGGCAAAAGTGGACGGAAGCCTAAATACCAAAGCCCCTAAAAAATTCACCGATATCAAAGTGGCGTTCGATAACCTCGAACTCAAAGGGTACACTCCCTATTCATTGGAATTTTTAGGGTACAAGATTGACGGCGGGAAACTCTTTTTGGATCTGGGATACAAAATCGATGAGGGGAAACTAAATGGTGCGAATCGAGTCGTCATTAAACAAATCGAGTTAGGTGCCGAAAAAGAGGGTGGATCACCGTGGCCTCTGCGTTTTGTGGTAGCGTTGCTCGAAGACACTGATGGCGTTATCGATATTGATCTCCCAATCGAGGGGGATGTGAATAACCCTGATTTTAAATATGGCAAAGTGGTATGGCAAGTGATCGGAAACCTCTTCACCAAAGCGGTGACTTCACCGTTTCGATTGTTAGGATCAATGATGGGGATAGAGAGTGATAAGCTCTCTTCTATCGATTTTGAGGCGGGCGGGGCAACTTTGGCTCCTCCGCAGATCGAAAAGCTGGACATTGTTACGAAGATGCTCGCCAAACGGCCGAAGCTCTCTCTTAATATTTACGGAGGATCGGATGAGGTGCATGATGGATATGCCCTTAAATCGTATAAATTGGTTCAACTGGCTCAAAAAAGGGTTAAAGGGATAAAAATGGATTCGGTGCAGGCTATTCCTGTGGATGTGCTCGAAGAGATAGCCGAGGAGTCGTTGGAGAAAAAAGAGCGGAAAGAACTCAAAGCCGCATTAGAGGAGAAATATCCTGAAGAGGCGGCATTCGTGCGCCATTATTCGGCGGCTTTGATCGAAAAACTGGTTCCCCTACAGCCGTTGAATCCACAAGAGCTCCAAGTCCTGGCTCAACAGCGTACACAGATGATTCGGACGTATTTACTGAGAACACCGGGACTTGAAAAAAGAGTAATTCCCAAAGAGGGTGAAAAGGTGAAGGCAGAGAAATCGGATGCGGTTCCGAATCGATTGGAGATCGTCGTACCGTAAAATTTTGAGAATTTTGTGATTCGTCCTATAATAGCGTTTTTACTTTATAGGAGAATTTATGCCATTTTCACCTGCTAAACGCAAAGATACCCTCAGCGGTATCTTTTTTGTCGCTATTTTTGCCGCCGCCGCAACCATGATTGCGGATATCTCATTCATCAAAAATCTAGGAATCTCTCCACTTGTTGTGGGGATTGTTCTGGGGATTTTTTACGCTAACACTCTCCATTCTAAAACCCCTACAGGATGGGAAGGGGGGATCACCTTTTCGGGTAAAAAGATTCTCCGCTTTGCGATCGTATTTTACGGTTTTCGGATCACGTTTCAGCAAATTGCCGAAGTAGGGATGGAGGGATTCATGGTCTCTTTGATCATGCTCTCAACCACCTTTATCCTCGGAACTTATTTGGGGCAAAAAATCTTTAAAATGGATCGTGATACCTCGATGCTAACCGCTTCTGGCGCATCAGTCTGTGGTGCTGCGGCGGTTTTGGCGACTGAGCCTGTCCTCAAAAGTGAGGAGCACAAAGCGGCGATAGCGGTATCGATGGTCGTACTCTTCGGAACGATCGCGATGTTTTTGTATCCTGCGCTTTACAGCGCGGGGGTATTTGCAGGGATGGATGATCGAACATTCGGTATCTTTGTCGGCGGAACGATCCATGAAGTAGCCCAAGTGGTCGCCGTCGGCGGAGCGTATGGGAAAGACGCGGCGGATGCGGCGGTAATCGTTAAAATGACTCGTGTTATTATGATTGCACCGATGCTTATTATTTTGGGAATTTATCTCTCTTACGCGGCGAAAAAAAGCGGTAGCGTAGGGGGAGGGGTGAAACTCGTTATCCCATGGTTCGCCGTCTATTTTATCGGTATGGCGGGTGTGAATTCGCTCCTTACGCAGTATTCTGCCGCTCATGTCGGTGAAACGGTTTCTACCCTTATCACCTCGGTGGTGGAGAATATCAATCTCATCGACACCTTTTTACTAACGATGGCGATGACTGCGCTGGGTATGGGGACACGTTTCGCTAAATTTAAAGGACTTGGTTTAGCCCCGTTGTATACCGCAGGGGCAATGTTCGCATGGCTTCTCATCGGCGGATATTTCATCACGATGTGGGTTGTGGCAACGTTTTAACCTTTTTGAGGTCGCAAATTTCGACCTCAAGATTTCCCTCTATCTCTTCCGATAACTCAATGCTTCAAGTACATTCGTTTTTGCATTATTCTATTTATTTTCTATATCAGCGATTGTTCGGTCTACTTTGAGTAGACCTCTTAAGTCACGAAACGATTATCCGAATCTCCCGATCTCCTGATCGATCACCTGTTGTGACTCTTCGTTTAGCGGGCAGTATAGGGCGATTTCCGCATCGCTCAGCGTCCCATTGAGTTTACCTTGCCCTCGTTGTTTTTGCCGTAAAAACGCTTGGCGTACCTTACGATGAAGTTCCTGTGAACTGATACTCGGTTTGTCCTCTGCACTCACCGCGTGCATCTGCACGTACAGATCGATACGATCTAAAAACGGATCAGAGAGACGGGATCGATAGCGGGTTATCTCGATGTCACTGCATCGACAGGCTATGGTGGTACTAAAGAGATTACCGCAAGGGCAGGGGTTCATTGCCCCGACAAAGAGAAAATTGGCGTCATACGTTACTTTAGCATTGACCCGCGAGATACGGATATGGCGATCTTCGAGAGGTTCCCTGAGAGATTCTAGTACGGTTTTGGAAAAATGGGGTAACTCATCGAAAAAGAGTATCCCACCATGTGCCAATCCAACTTCTCCTATTTGGGCCTTGTGCGTCCCTCCGCCGAAAATGCTCGCTCCTGTCGAAGAGTGATGTGGAGATCTAAAGGGGCGCGACGGGGTAAAGGAGGGCTCTTTTCCCTCCAAAATCTCCAGTTTCGCACACTCTAACATCTCATCGTTGTGTAGTGGCGGCATGATATGCACCAATCGTTTGGCGATCATCGATTTTCCGCTTCCGGGTGATCCCTCTAGTAGGAGATTGTGCATCCCAGCGGCTGCAATGAGGGCAGAGCGTTTGGCGTGTTCTTGCCCTTTGATGTCGATAAAATCGAGGGGATAGTGTTCGTGAAAATAGTATTTAGCCGTCTCATGCAGGAGATGGTTAAAATCAAATGTACTGATATGCGCCTGTGCTTCGGGTAACACTTCGGCTCTGAGGAGATTGAGCGTTTCGGTGAGGGTATTAACCCCATAAAAAGTGATATTAGGTATTTTTGAGAGTTTCGGGAGGCTCACATAAGGGACGATGGCGCGTGTAATGGCTCCTTGGTTGGCGAGTGAGAGGATGATCGGATAGAGGAGGGTGTTTTCGGTGACACTTCCATCTAACCCCAATTCCCCAAAAACGTACCAATCATCGAGATTGCCATCAAAATTGCCAAGAGCGATCAGTGCGGCGATAGGGAGGTCAAAATGGCTCCCCTCTTTTCTCAAATCACTGGGGGCGAGATTGACGGTGAGCCGTTTGGGTGGAAAGGTAAAGTCATTACTGAGTAGGGCTGATTTAACCCGCTCTTTGGACTCGGTGATGGCAGTATTAGCCATTCCAACGATGGTAAAAGCTGGTAGACCTTTGGTCGCGGTAAATTGGACTTCGACACTTTTGGCATCGATCCCTTCGAATGTAGCGCACAACAACTGTTTCATTAATAATCCAAAATATTATTTAACGAATATTGTATCAAATTTGGAGGAATGAAAAATAAATATTGCAAAGTGCAATATTTAAGAAGATTATTTTTTCTCTTTGAGTGCTTTTTTGTACTCTTTTTCGAATTTTTTGCGGCGGTTATAGGTGAGTTTTTCGATAAAGAGTTTACCCTCAAGATGGTCAATTTCGTGTTGAATTGCAATGGCGAGCAATTCGGTGGCTTCGAGTACACATGCTTCGCCGTGACGGTTTTGGTAATGGAGCGTAAGGGCCTCAAAACGCTCAACATCCTCATAAAATCCCGGAACGCTCAAGCACCCCTCTTGATAGAGGACATTTCCTTTTGGATTGTGAATAATTGGGTTTATAATTTCGATGACATTTTCTTTGCTTTGTTCACCCTCTTCATCGGGGATGCAGAGGATAAGTGCTCGGATGGGGTTAGCTACCTGAATAGCAGCTAATCCGATACCGTTTGAACTCATCATTGTCTCAAACATATCATCAAGAAAGCGGTGGAGGAGATCGTCGAAATTGACCACTTCAGATGAGCGGACTTTGAGTTGTTTGTTGGGATAGGTAATAATCGGGAGAATCATGGTGACCTTAGGGATTGCAAACCATATAGCGGGCTGAGGAGTCCTGGTCTGCCGCTTCCATAGCATTGAGCGTGCAAACGAGGGTTTGATCCACTCCGATAGATGCTTTGAGTTCAGCGACACCGACAGCGATGCGCAGTTGAATTTCCTGTTCAGCGAGGAAAAAGTTACTGGAGGCTACAAGGTCATAGAGGCGTTCAGAGGCCCGTTTGGCACTTTCGATATCGGTATGTTTAAGGACCATAGCAAATACACCCTCACCGAAATGGGCAACAATATCACTGCGTCTGGAAGTTTTTAGCAGCAAACGTGCAACGGTACGGATCATTAGCTGTTGAGCTTTTTCACTTTGCATGGTATTGGCGGTCTCTTGGGAGAGGCGAACAAAAATGAGGGAGCTTTTATGTTTGAATTCATCGATGAGATTTCGCTCTTGCTCCAGTTTGGCGATCAGATAGCGTTTGTTATAAACCCCGTATTGGTTATCGAAGATTGTCTCATTTTCCACCTGTTTAACGATGGTAGCTGTCTCTTCGTAGATGGTCTTCATATGGGATACTTGTTTTTTGAGTATTCCGCTGAGTTTACCTACGTCGCCGCTCAGAGATGCTATCAGTTCATTTGCCTCTGAAAGAGAGGGGATCGCTTTGATCTCTTCGGATCTCTTTTCAAGAATCTTTTCCATTAAAGAGATATTTTTGTAGAGGGTAGCACTGAGCTGCAAGATACTTTTTACCGAAGAGAACCCTTGTTTAAGAGTTTTCTCAAGGGCAATGCTTTTTTCGCTTTGGTCGTCCTCTTCGAACTCTAAAATAGAGCCGATCTGACGCCGTAAGCTTTCACTTTTTTCCTCTAAAATACGGTCAAAATAGAGGGCAAAATTGTTTGGGGTAGGGGGAAGATTATCGGAGATGAGAGCACTTAAAACCTCTTTTGAGAAGATTTCAAGGTCGCTGGTGGGATCACTGAGTGAGGCCGCACTGATTTCACTATTCTCATCATTGTTTTTTTGGCGTTGTGAGCGTTTTAAATCAGCTAATCTCGCCATTTTCAGCCCCTACTTCTCTTCTTTTTCTTTTTGAATTAATACTTCGTCAATGATACCATACTCTACACCCTCTGCGGCTGACATAAAGTTATCTCGGTCGGTATCTTTTTCGAGTTTTTTGACACTTTGTCCGCAGTTTTTAGCCAAAATTTCATTAAGCTCAGACTTCATGCGCAAAATCTCTTTGGCTTGGATCTCGATATCTGTCGCTTGACCTTGAGCGCCACCGAGAGGCTGATGGATCATGATACGTGCATGAGGAAGGGCGTAACGTTTCCCTTTGGCACCCGAACTGAGCAAAAATGCCCCCATAGATGCCGCTTGCCCGATACAGATGGTGCTGACATCAGGACGGATATAGTTCATCGTGTCGTAAATCGCCATCCCTGAAGTGATGACACCACCCGGAGAGTTGATGTAAAAATAGATATCTTTTTGCGGATCTTCGGCTTCGAGAAACAGCAACTGTGCTACGATTGAAGAGGCAACGGGATCATTTACCTCACCGCTGAGCATGATAATACGGTCTTTGAGAAGACGTGAATAGATATCGTATGAGCGCTCTCCGCGCCCCGTTTTTTCAATGACGTAAGGGATGTAGCTCATCGTAATTACTTGATTTTATCGTTAAGCAATTTGCTCAAAACGCGATCTTCGATCATCGCCATTTGGATCGCAGGAAGATAACCTGATTCTTGGTAATGTTTGTAGACTGCCGCAGGATCTTGACCCATTTGCATTGCTTCGTAATAGATAGTTTGCATTAACTCTTGTTCGTTAACATTGATGTTTTCAGCTTTTGCCAATGCATCCACGATAAAGGTTGCTTTAACGGCACGGCATGCATCTTCACGGAACGTTTCACGCATCGCTTTAACTTGTTCTGCATCATTGCGAAGCTCTTCAAGTTGAGCTTCACTCAATTCACGCGCTTTTTTGTTCAAAGCCATATCCATCTCTTGCTCAACGATGAATTCAGGAAGATCGATAGTGAAAGCAGTAACGAAGGTTTCCATCAATGATGGTTTGAGTTCGTCGTTGTATTTAACACTCATTGCTTCGGTTTCGAGTTGCTCTTTTACTTTTTCTTTGAGCATTTCTACGCTTGCGTCTTCATACCCAGGAAGCATTTTTTTCGCTAACTCTTCATCAACGCTCACCGCTTCTTTAGCTTGGATTGCGTGAATTTTTACTTTGAATTCTGCAGGTTTACCCGCAAGTTTTGCTCCGCCGTAGTTTTCAGGAAAAGTTACAGCGATGGTTTTTTCTTCATCTTTTTTCATCCCGATCACTTGATCTTCGAACCCTGGGATAAATTGTCCGCTTCCAAGACGTAGGCTGAACCCTTCTGCTTTTCCACCTTCGAACGCTTCACCGTCTACAAATCCTTCGAAATCGAGGAGCGCTGTATCACCGCTGATTAATGCGCGATCTTCATCAACATTGACTAAAGGTGCTTGTGCGCTTGCGAGCTCTTCGATACGCTCCATTACCGCTTCATCGCTAATGGCAGGTTTTTCAACAGCAGGAACCATTGCTGCGTAATCACCGAGTTCAATTGTCGGACGGGTTGCGATAACCACTTCAACATCGATACCGTTATCGTTTTTCTCAAATTTAGCGATTTGTGGCTCACCGATCAAAGTATCTGCCGCGATCGCCATCTCTTTAAGACCTGCGCTTAAAAGATCACGTAGTGCTTGTGCTTCTGCATCTTGAACAAGACGCTCACCGTATTGTTTTTTAACTGCGCTAAGAGGTACTTTACCTTTACGGAATCCGGCAATTTTAGCCTCTTTAGAGAGTTGGTTAGCGATTTTTTCGACATTAGCGTCGATTGTTCCGCGTGTGATAGCCGCGTTGATTTTCGCATTGGCTGAGTCAATTTTGTTCGTAGTAATTTGCATTGAATCCCTTTTGTTGACGTCTTCTATGAGACTAAATGGTGGCAATAATATCCAAAAAGGGTTAATTGTACGCTGAATTAAAATAAAAGCAAAGAGATGCTAAAGTAATAGGACTATTTAAGAGGAACGAGATACTATGGGAATCGACAATAACGAACACTTTATTAATGCAGTAAAAACGATGATTACCCATGTCGGCGAAGATGTGGGACGTGAAGGATTGCTTAAAACTCCTGAACGGGTTTTAAAAGCGTATGAATTTATGTTTGGCGGGTATAAAGAGGACCCTCAGCGTATTTTAAATTCGGCGATGTTTGCCAGCAGTAACGATGAGATGGTTTTGGTCAAAGATATCGAATTTTATTCGACGTGCGAGCACCATCTACTCCCTATTATCGGTCGGGCACACGTTGCGTATATCCCGAATGGAAAAGTGGTAGGACTCTCTAAAATCCCCCGTGTCGTTGATATTTTTTCACGTCGGATGCAGATCCAAGAGCAGCTTACCGAGCAGATTGCCGATGCGTTGATGGAAGCGGTTGAGCCCAAAGGGGTAGCGGTCGTCATTCAGGCACGCCACATGTGTATGGAGATGCGCGGTGTGGAAAAGATCTGCTCTACAACGACGTCGAGCGCGTTGAGGGGTCTTTTTAAACGGGATGAAAAAACGCGCAGCGAGTTTTTTAGCCTCATCAATTCTTCAACCGGTAATCGTTACTAAATCATGCCGTTGAAAGCACTTCGCAACCGTTTAGGGGTTGAAAAACTCACTACTGTATTTGGTACCGTTACTAAAATCAGTCCAACGGTGATTATCGCAGAGGGACTGCATGTCAGTATTGGTGATACGGTATTGATGGTCTCGGAAATCAGCGGTGCGGAAGCGCTGGGGATGGTGAGTGAAGTAGAGCGGAACCGATTTTTTATTACTCCGTTTCGCTTTGTCGAGGGGTTTCGCGCCGGTGATAAAGTCTATCCGAATCAAAGCGGGATGATGATCGAAGTAGGCGAGGGGCTCCTTGGCCGGGTAGTTGATCCTTTTATGAACCCGATCGACGGTAAAGGCCCTGTTGGCGGCACCCAGCTCGAATCGATCATCAAAGCCCCTATTGCCGCGATGAAGCGGGGGATGATCGATGAGCCCTTTAGTGTGGGTGTTAAAACAATCGATGGACTCCTCACCTGTGGAAAAGGGCAAAAACTGGGTATCTTTGCTGGAAGCGGTGTCGGTAAATCGACCCTTATGGGGATGATCGTTCGAGGTGCCGATGCCCCCATTAAAGTAGTTGCCCTCATCGGGGAGCGTGGACGTGAGGTCCCTGAGTTTATCGAAAAAAGTCTCGGCGGAAATCTTGAAAATACCGTTTTAGTTGTTGCGACGAGTGATGATTCACCTTTGATGCGTAAATATGGGGCATTTAGTGCGATGAGTGTGGCGGAGTATTTTAAAGCTCAAGGAAAAGATGTCCTTTTTATGATGGACTCGGTGACCCGTTTTGCGATGGCACAGCGTGAGATCGGTCTCGCCCTTGGAGAGCCTCCCACCTCTAAAGGATATCCACCATCGTCATTGACACTGTTGCCGCAGTTGATGGAGCGTGCGGGGAAAGAGGAGGGGAACGGTTCGATCACCGCCTTTTTTACGGTTTTGGTGGAAGGAGATGATATGTCCGATCCGATTGCCGATCAGTCACGTTCGATCCTCGATGGGCACATCGTCCTCTCCCGTGAACTGACCGATTTTGGGATTTACCCTCCCATCCATATCCTCAATTCTGCGTCTCGGGTTATGAATGACATTATCTCTCCCGAACATTTTGCAGCCGTACGCCGTTTCCGTCGCCTCTATACACTATTAAAAGAGAATGAGATGTTGATTCGCATCGGAGCCTATGTGCGGGGGACCGACAAAGAGCTGGATGAGGCAATCAGTAAAAAAGAGAAGATGGAAGCCTTTTTGTCTCAAGGCTCAAAATTCAAAAGTGATTTTACTGAAACGGTGGATCAGCTCATAGCGTTGATGACATAGTTGATCTAATCCTTAAGGGGTGCTAAATATAAAAAACCCTTAAGGTTACTATAACACGCTTTGCACTATTATCCCAAAAGTTAAACAAGACTAATTTAGTCTTTTATTAAAAACCCTCTTTTTGGAGAAGTTCATGCAAGTCTATTTGGACAACAACGCAACGACGATGGTCGATCCGGCTGTCACAGAAGCGATGATTCCGTTTTTCAGTGAGATTTACGGTAATCCCAACTCGCTTCACCGTTTTGGGACGGCGTCGCACCCTGCGATCACTAAAGCGATCAATCAAATGTATAAGGCAATCAATGCAAGTGATAAAGATGATATTATCTTTACTTCATGCGCAACCGAGTCGAACAACTGGGTTTTGAAATCGGTGTGGGTCGATAAAATCCTCAACGGCGATAAAAATCATATCGTCACTACCGAAGTAGAGCATCCATCGGTTCTTTCAACCTGTAGATTCCTCGAAGAGCAGGGTGTTAAAGTCACCTATCTGCCCGTGAATGATCAGGGTATTGTCGAAGCGCATACGCTCCGTAGTTTTATCACTGACAAAACTGCGCTAGTATCAGTAATGTGGGCGAACAATGAGACAGGGATGATTTTCCCGATCAAAGAGATGGGTGAAATCTGTAAAGAGAAAGGGGTTCTTTTTCATACGGATGGCGTTCAGGCGGTCGGTAAAATCCCTGTAGATATGCAGGATGTTCATGTCGATTTTATGTCGATGTCGGCGCACAAATTTCACGGACCCAAAGGGATTGGGGCGCTGTATATCCGTAATTCCGAAGAACTTACACCATTGCTGCACGGTGGAGAGCATATGGGAGGACGCCGTTCGGGGACTCTCAATGTTCCTTATATCGTCGGAATGGGTCAAGCGATTGAACTCGCGACGGAGAATATCGAAGCAAAAATGGCATCGATCCGTGCCAAACGCGATCGTCTCGAAGATGCTTTGGTATCACAACTTAGCGATGTTATGGTCGTCGGTAACCGTGACAACCGGACACCAAATACGATTTTGATCTCGATTCGCGGTGTTGAGGGTGAGGGGATGTTGTGGGATTTGAACAACGCTCTCATTGGTGCCTCTACAGGTTCTGCCTGTGCGAGTGAAGATCTCGAAGCTAATACTGTCATGCTCGCTATCGGTGCTGACCATGAGCTTGCACACACAGGGATACGTTTGAGTCTCAGCCGTTTTACCACGGATGAGGAGATCGATCATGTAATCGAGCATTTTACAAAAGCGGTTGCACGCCTTCGCGCGATCTCCAGCTCATACGCAAAAGTTCAACCAACACCCGGCGGCGAAGCTGCTGAGTGTGGAATACACCACTAAAGGATTCAACTATGGCAAAAAATGATTTATTAGGCGGATCTCTTTGGGATCAGTACTCAAACAAAGTAACGACATTAATGAATAATCCCCATAATCAAGGGGAGATTACGGAAGAGGAAGCGACCGCTGAGGGGCATAAACTTATCGTAGCCGATTTCGGTGCTGAGAGCTGTGGAGATGCGGTACGTTTGTACTGGGCGGTTGATCCGCAGACGGATGTTATCGTCAAATCAAAATTTAAAAGTTTTGGCTGTGGTACAGCAATCGCAAGTTCAGACATGATGGCGGAACTTTGTATTGGTAAAAAAGTCCAAGAAGCGGTTAAAATTACCAATATCGATGTCGAAATGGCGCTTCGTGATGAGCCAAATACTCCGGCGGTACCACCGCAAAAAATGCACTGTTCGGTTATGGCGTACGACGTTATCAAAAAAGCGGCTGGGTTGTACCTCGGTGTCGATGAGAATAGTTTTGAAGATGAGATCATCGTATGTGAATGTGCCCGTGTTAGCCTGGGTACACTTCGCGAAGTAATTAAACTTAACGATCTTAAAACGATCGAGCAAGTAACAGATTACACCAAAGCGGGCGGATTTTGTAAATCGTGTATCAAACCTGGCGGGCATGAAGCGCGTGAGTATTATCTCGTTGATATTTTGGCGGACGTTCGTGCTGAAATGGATCAAGAGAAAATGCGCAATGCGGCCGATGCAGGTAGTCATGGGGATTTCGAAGCGATGACGTTGGTTCAAAAAATCAAAGCGATTGATGGTGTTGTGGATGAGTCGATTCGTCAGTTCCTCATTATGGATGGCGGTAATATGGAAGTTATCGATATTAAAGATTCACCGGATTATATCGATGTTTATATCCGCTATTTGGGTGCGTGTAATGGCTGTGCGAGTTCAAGTACGGGGACGCTTTATGCGATTGAAGCGACGTTGAAAGAGAAACTTTCACAGAAAATCCGCGTTCTACCTATCTAAATTCCTCTCTGTACTTTTCTTTTTCATAAGAAAAGTACCAAAAGAAAATCGCCCTCACACCAGAACGCTGGCGGTACGCTTCACCTTTCGGCGAGCGACCTTGCTCTTGGTGTGGTGTGAGGGCACTATTTTTAGAAATTCTTATCAAACCAATCTGCAACCTGAGACCGAATCGTATGTCTCAACTGAATCCCCGCAATAAAATTATTATGCTGAGCTTTGTTGAGTAAACTTACCAATGCATTGCGTCGTTTCGAGAGAAACGGGTGATCGATTTGTCCCGGATCTCCCATGACGACGAGGCGTGTTTCATCCCCCATGCGGGTTCCGATGAGTTTGAGGGTGGCATTGGTCATGTTTTGCGCTTCATCGATGATGACGAATTTTCGCGAGATGGTTGTTCCCCGCATATGGGCGATGTCCATGACTTCGATATTGTATTTTTTCATAAACACTTCGGTGGCATTTTCCCGCTTGACCGAGTTGGTATTTCCGGTGTATTCGACACGTGCGTCGATAGAGCGTTTACTCTGGTGTTCAATCGTAAAGTTGACGGCGGCGTAGAGCGGGTACATGAAAAAGCCGAGTTTTTGCTCTTCATCCCCTTTACGAAATCCAAGTTCTGCTTGCTGATCATTAGAGGTGACGGTGTTACGGGCGTAGACGATCCCCTCGACAATCCCCTCTTCGACCAGCTCTAGCCCTGCTTGGAGTGCGACGAGTGTTTTACCTGATCCGGTAGAGCCGGAGACAACGGTAACATAGTTTTGGGGATGGGTCATCATCGCGTAATAGAACTTTTGTTCCAGATTGAGCGGACGGACGAGTTCTTCGCTGAAGTGTTCTCCAAAACGGCGATCAAAATCGCACCACTCGATTTGGTTGTTAAAACAAAATGCGTGGCGTTGAATCCCTGTTTCGTACGTTTCAGCGGTGGTGCTAAGCGCTTTTTGAACAAAAGTGATTTGATCGAAATTATGATGCTCCACTTCGCTCGGAATGGATGGGTTTTCTTCGTATTCATAGGTATAGGTAAAATCGATTTGTTCGGGTGCTTCGACACTGCTGTTGCGGATACTTTGGGTTTGGATCCCCCGTATCTCTGCGGCGATACGAAATGACATATCGTTGCTCAGGAGGGTTAAATCATAGTCATCCGCTATCTCTGCGATTTTGGCGTCATTGATCCCTTTGGGTTCGGAGAAATTATGGGTTACACGGTAATTTTCACGATGAACAATAAAAAGATCGATGAGGTTGGCTTCTCCACCGTGGAGCGAGCGATCAAAGTTGAGGGATAGACGATAATAGCGGTCGTTTTTACACGCATCCATATCGACATGATTACGGACACATTCGGGAAGCTCTATGAAGCTGATTGGTTCGCCCCATGCCGCATCGGCGAGACGGAAGAACTCCCGCGCCTGAAATCCCGCTTCGGATCGCATATCATCTTTTTTGCTGTTAAGCTCAGCCAAAACGACATTGGTAATCACGACACCGTTGTGATTTTCATCACTGATTCGTAAAATGTTGGTAGGATCATCTAAGATAACGGAAGTGTCGAGGAGATAGCAGTTTTGAGTTGGACTCATCACAAAGAACCCTTTTTATAGGAATTCTTTATGGTAGTGAAAGAAAGCTTAAATATTTATACGTAGTAGTTTTTTATGCCGCTCATGGTTGAACCCATGTTGAGAAGTATCATATCGGCAACAACTAGTGCTGCCATCGATTCGGCAACGACTGAACCGCGTACCGCGACACAGGGATCATGACGCCCTTTGAGGGAGACGCTAACGCTTTCGTTGTGAGTATTAGTGCTCTCTTGATCTATAAAGATCGAGGGGGTTGGTTTGAAATGGACACGAACGATGACATCGTCTCCGTTGCTCATACCCCCCAAAATTCCCCCTGCATGATTGGATTTAAAACCACTCGGGGTGATGGGATCGTTGTTTTCACTGGCGAGAAGTTCGCTACTTCGAATCCCTTCTCCGATTTCAACCGCTTTGACGGCGTTGATCCCCATCATCGCTGAGCCTAATACCGCATCGAGTTTGTAATAGAGTCCTTGCCCCAGTCCGATCGGGAGACCGCTGATTTTTACGGTAGCGACACCGCCGACGGAGTCGTGAGCGTTTTTGGCCTCTAAAATAGCCGCTTTTTGAGCTTCTTCAACACTTTTATCAAGAGCATAAATAGGGCTGTTTTTAGGATAATTAAAATCGAGGGATTGTGCTTCGATACCGTGAATCGCACTGATACCGCTTTGAAATGTAATGCCGAGTTGTGACAGCATCAGCTTTGCCACAGCACCCCCTGCCACGCGAGCGGCGGTTTCACGCGCACTTGAACGCCCGCCGCCGCGATAATCGCGCAGACCGTATTTGTGAAAATAGGTAAAATCGGCATGCCCCGGACGAAAAATATCTTTTACATTCGAGTAATCGCCGCTTTTTTGGTCGGTGTTGTAGATCACCATCATAATCGGTGTTCCGGTGCTGAGCCCTTCGAATACGCCGCTGAGGATTTCAACTTTGTCATCTTCTTTGCGGGCGGTGGCGAACTCATTTTGTCCCGGTTTGCGACGGTTTAGCTCGCCTTGGATAAATGCTTCGTCGATTTCAAGCCCTGCGGGGACACCATCGAGTAGACAGCCGATTGCTTTGCCGTGTGATTCTCCAAACGTACTAATGGTAAAACGCTCACCGAACCGATTCATTTGAGCTCCTTGTTTAGCATATCTAACGCAATCTGTGCCGCTTCTTGCTGTGCGTGTTTCTTACTTTTTCCGCATGCTGAGGCGTAGCGTTTGCCATCGATGATGACGGCCACTTCGAACTCTTTTTTGTGATCCGGTCCGTGAGCGGCAATGAGTTGATATTCGGGTGTGATGCCGTAGCGTGCCTGTGTAATCTCTTGGAGTGAGGTTTTGTAATCTTTAAACAGTGAATCGAGTGAGATATCAGGGTGAACCAGCTCGAGAAATTTGATGGTGATCTCTTGCACTTGCCCTAAACCCGTTTCGAGATACATCGCACCCATGACTGCTTCAAAAGCATTGGCAAGTAAAGAGCTTTTGGTACGTCCGCTGTTGTTCTCTTCGGCATTGGAGAGATAGATGTACTCTCCGAGATTGAGGTGATTTGCTAATGCGGTAAACCCATCTTCGTTGACGAGTGATGCTCGCATTTTGGAGAGTTTTCCCTCGTCATATCCGCGAAATTTGGTATAGAGATACTCTCCGACAATGAGATCGAGTACCGCATCTCCCAAAAACTCTAAGCGCTCATTATTGTAGGGCTGTTTGTAGCTTTTATGCGTCAGCGCTTCAATAAGGA
>ERZ1649853.409-NODE-409-length-18373-cov-16.939240_pt1 | contig 18373 bp, 10 predicted proteins | sample MGYA00575353_ERZ1649853 | MGnify/ENA primary metagenome ERZ1649853 (study PRJEB40853, sample SAMN11349654) | freshwater sediment metagenome | isolation source: river sediment | host: Sediment | place: India: Okhla Barrage, New Delhi | collected 2017-02-21 ...
ACGGCGTCGGAGACGCCTGCGACAACTGTCCGGCGACGGTCAACGCGGACCAGGCGGACGGCGACGCCGACGGCATCGGCAACGCGTGCGACCCGGACCCCTCGCCCGGCCTCTTCGGTCCCGAGGCGCGGATCTCCGCTGCCGCAGACGCCCGGTCCGTCGCCATCGCGGACCTCGACGGCGACGGCAACTTAGACGTGCTTTCCGCGTCGATGACCGACGACAAGATCGCCTGGTACGAGAACCTCGACGGCGCCGGTGCGTTCGGAGTCCAGCAATTGATCACGACCGCTGCCGACGGCGCCTACTCCGTCGCCGCCGCGGACCTCGACGGCGACGGCGATCTCGACGTGCTCTCCGCGTCGGCCGCGGACGACAAGATCGCCTGGTACGAGAACACCGACGGCGCCGGAACGTTCGGAGTCCAGCGGGTGATCTCGACCGCCGCCGACGGCGCCCTCTCCGTCGCCGCCGCGGACCTCGACGGCGACGGCGATCTCGACGTGCTCTCCGCGTCGGCCGCGGACGACAAGATCGCCTGGTACGAGAACACCGACGGCGCCGGAACGTTCGGAGTCCAGCGGGTGATCTCGACCGCCGCCGACGGCGCCCTCTCCGTCGCCGCCGCGGACCTCGACGGCGACGGCGATCTCGACGTGCTCTCCGCGTCGGCCGCGGACGACAAGATCGCCTGGTACGAGAACACCGACGGCGCAGGAACGTTCGGAATCCAGCGAGTGATCACGACCGCCCTCTTAGCCGCCATGCGGGTCGTGACCGCGGACCTCGACCGCGACGGCGACCTCGATGTGCTCTCCGCGTCGCTCAACGACGGCAAGATCGCCTGGTACGAGAACACCGACGGCGCCGGAACGTTCGGAACCCAGCAGGTGATCACGACCGCCGTCGACGGCGCCCGCTCCGTCGCCGCCGCGGACCTCGACCGCGACGGTGATCTCGACGTGATCTCCGCGTCGGACTTGGCGGACAAGATCGCCTGGTACGAGAACCGGACGATCCACCGAGGCGCCGTGTTCCCGGAGCAGCGGGTGATCACGACCGAAGCCGACGGTGCCTCGTCCGTCGCAACCGCGGACCTCGACCGCGACGGCGATCTCGACGTCGTCTCCGGCTCGACCGACGACGGCACGATCGCCTGGTACGAGAACACCGATGGCGCCGGAACGTTCGGAGTCCAGCAGGTGATCTTGACCCCCGCCGGAGGACGCTCCTTCGCCGCCGCGGACCTCGACGGCGACGGGGACACGGACCTCCTCCTCATCGCTACCGGCAGCACCGTCTGGCTCGAGAACCTGGACGGGGCGGGGAGCTTCGGGCCCCAGCAGGTCATCGCCGCCGACTCCCCCTTCGACGTCGCGGCGGCGGACCTCGACGGCGATGGCGATCTCGACGTGCTCTCCGCGTCGTGGTCCTACGACACGATCGCCTGGTACGAGAATCTCGACGGCGCCGGAACGTTCGGAGTCCAGCAGGTCATCACCACCCTCGCCGACGCCGCGACCTCCGTGGCGGCCGCGGACCTCGATGCAGACGGCGATCTCGACGTGCTCTCCGCGTCGGCCGGTGATGACAAGATCGCCTGGTACGAGAACACCGACGGCGCCGGAACGTTCGGAGTACAGCAGGTCATCACCACCGCCGCCGACGGCGCATACTCCGTCGCCGCCGCGGACCTCGACCGCGACGGCGACCTCGACGTGCTCTCCGCGTCGATGAACGACTACAAGGTCGCCTGGTACGAGAACACCGACGGCGCCGGAACGTTCGGAGTCCAGCAGGTGATTTCGACCACCGGCATCGGTGCGTGCTTCGTCACGGCCGCGGACCTCGACGGCGACGGCGATCCCGACGTGCTCTCCGCGTCGGTGAACGACGACGAGATCGCCTGGTACGAGAACCTTGACGGAAAGGGGACGTTCGGGGGCCAGCAGCTGGTCTCGGCTGCGGCGAACGGCGTCGAGTCCGTCGCCGCAGCGGACATCGACGGCGACGGAGACCTCGACGTCGTCTCCGCGTCATACTTCGACGACAAGATCGCCTGGTACGCGAACCGGGGCGGTCAGCTCGCGCTCGAATCCACGGACGTCGCCCCCGAGACGATCCTCGACGGCGGCGAGGAGGCGCTTCTGCGTGCCGTCGCGACGCACCGAGGCCGGGACGGCGACTCCCCGGTCGAGCTGACGGCGATCCAGGTGCTCCTCGAGGAGGCGCCCGGAGATCCGCTGACGGCGGTCGAGGCGGACGCCCTCCTCGACGGCCTCCGGGTCTACGCCGACGACGGCTCGGGCGCCTTCGAGCCCGGGACGGACGCGCTCGTCTGCTCGCTGGACACGCTGACGGACGGAACGCAGACCCTGGCGTTCCCGCCCGACGATCCCGATGCCCGGATCGGGCACGGCCTGCCGAAGACCTACTTCGTGACGGCGCTCGTGACCGCGGACGCATCGGGCCGCACGCCGGGTGCGTTCCTGGCGACCCTTCTGACCGAGTCGGGCGGGAGCGCGATCGACGCGGTCTCGGGGCGCCCGGCGACGAGGGAGTACTCGCCCGACACGGCGGCGGGCCCCGTCGAGGCCGTCGCGCCGGACTCGACCCCTCCCTCGGTCAGCGTGGTGCTGCCCGCCGACGGCGCGGTGGATGCCGCCCTGAGCACCAGCGTCGTGCTGGTGATGAGCGAGCCCGTGGACCCGGAGAGCGCCGATCCCGCCGCCGTCGTCCTCGACGCCGCGGGCATCAAGGTTTCGGGGCGCGTCCTGGTCTCGGCCGAAGGCCTGCTCGTCAGCTTCGACCCCGACGCCCCGCTCGCGGCCGACACCGACTACACGGTGCGCGTGACGACCGCGCTGCGGGACCTGGCAGGAAACCCCGCCGTGCCGTTCTCCTCGACGTTCGATACCGTGAACTCGGCGACCTCCGGCACGCTCCCCGCCGAGACGGTCGGCGAAGACCAAGCGGGGACGATCCTCGCGGGCGACGACGCGAACGACGAGTCCGGTTACTCGATCGCCGTCGTCGGGGACGTCAACGGCGACGGGATCTCGGACCTCGTCGTCGGCGCTCCCAACGCCGACGTGGGAGCGCTCGCCGACGCGGGCGAGGTCGAGCTGATCTTCGGAGGCGTCGGCCTGCAGTCCGCGGTGAGCGCGGTCGCCAGCCTCACGTACGGAGGCGAGCAGGCCGAGCAGTCGGCCGGCGAGGCGGTGGACCTGGCGGGCGACCTCGACGGCGACGGCCTCGCGGACGTCGTCGTCGGGGCGCCGCACTCCGGCTTCAACGGCACCGACTCCGGCGCGGTCTACGTCGTCTTCGGCGACGCCGGCCTCGACGAGCTGGCCCCGGCGAGCTTCGGTCTCGGCGACCTGGACGACTGCGCCTCGCCGACGCTGTGCGGGATCTTGATCCGAGGCGAGGCCGCGGGCGACCTCGCCGGAACCTCCGCTTCGTTCGCGGGCGACCTCAACGACGACGGGCACGACGATCTGATCGTCGGAGCCCCCGGAGCCAGCCCGCTCGGGCGCACGGGCGCCGGCAAGGCGTACGTCCTCTACGGGCCGATCGGACCCGGGATCGTCGACCTCTCGGCCGTCGGCTCGACCGTTCCCGGACTGGTGTTCTACGGCGAGACCGCCGGCGACGAGGCGGGGGAATCGGTCTCCTGGTGGCAAGACGTGAGCGGCGACGGGATCGACGATTTCCTGATCGGCGCGCCCGGCGCCACGACCCTCGACGAGTTCGGGGACCCGATCGCCTCGGCCGGGTACGTTTACGCGATCCACGGAGGGACGTCGAACCTCGACGCCAAGGCGGAGTCCGGGGGCGTGATCCGCCTGGAGAGGGTCGCGGACGGCACCTCGACCCAGATCCTGGGCGTCGTCTTTCTCGGCATGGCCGCCAGCGGGGAGATCGGCCGTTCGGTCAAGGGGGCGGTGGACGTGAACGGGGACGGCGTTCCGGACATCCTGGTCGCCGGGAACGACGTCGCCTGGATCATTCCCGGCGACGGCCCGAAGACGAAATCGGGCAGCACGACGCTGGAGCCCAAGGACACGCAGCTCGAGCCCGTCGGAGGGCTTTCTCGGCTGGTCGGCTCGCAGGACGCCGTCACGGCGTTCGGCGCCTGGTACTTCACTCCGGGCGACGACGGATCCCTGGGCGGTCTGGTCGTCGGCGGGGCCGGCGACGTGAACGACGACGGAGTGGACGACTACGCGATCGGCGCCCCCGCGGCCAATCTTCCCGGCAAGACCGGGGCCGGCAAGGCGTACGTCGTGTTCGGAAGCCAGGCCCAGGAGGCGGGAGGGCGGCTCCTCTCCGACGTCGGAGAGACCGCGCCGGGTCTCGTCGTCGAGGGGTACGAGGCGGGCGACGCGCTGGGAAGCTCCGTCGGCGGAGGGTTCGACATCAACGCCGACGGGGTCGACGACGTCCTGGTCGGCGCGCCGTTCGCGGACTCGCTCCCGGCGACGCCGACCGACGCGGGAGAGAGCTACGTGATCTCGCCGGTCGCCCCGGAGGAGGTCGTCCTGTTGACGCTCGGGAGGACGGAATCGGGGACGGTGCTCGAGTGGACCGTCCCCCACCGAGCGCTCTCCTACAACGTCTACCGCGGCGCCATGGCGATCCTCGGGGCGTACCCCGAGGTGCGGACCTCGAACATGAGCGCCTGGGCCTGCGGGATCGACGCCGACTCCGACGAGGACGGCCTTCCGGACACGGTCGACCCGGAGTCGCCGGCGACCGGCGAGGGCTTTTTCTACCTGGTGACCGGCGAGAACGCGACCGGCGAGGGGCCGCTGGGGCCCGAGGGCGCCGTGCCGGCGCGGGTGCTCGACTCGCAATGCCCCTGACGCGCGGCGGCCGATCCGGGCGATACTGAAGCCGGTGTACCCGAGATGACGGCCGACGACGAGACGACGGCGCCCGGCGGGATCTGCCCGACCTGCGGCCGCCTCCTTCGCAGCGGGGCGCTTGTCTGCCCCGACTGCACGGAGACCTCCGCGGGGACCGAGCCTTCCCCTGGATCCCCGGGGTTCACCGGTCCCAGAAGGATCGCCGGCTACCGCGTGATCCGGGAAATCGGCGCGGGCGGCATGGGGACCGTCTTCGAGGCCTACCAGGAGGAGATGCGCCGGCGGGTCGCGCTGAAGGTGCTCTCCCGCCACCACGCCCCCTCCGAGAGGGCCGACCGGAGGTTCGAGCGCGAGGCCTGGATCGGCGGCAAGCTCGACCATCCCAACCTCGTCAAGGTGTTCGAGCGCGGCGTCTGGGAGGAGCTGAGCTTCTACTCGATGGAGCTCATCGAGGGCGGCTCGCTCCAGAGCGTCATCGGCAACATGCAGCGCTGGGGGCGGGACGACGGCCTGGGCCTCGAGTTCGGAAGCCGCGCGTACGTCGAGTGGGCGATCCGGCGGGTCCTCGAGGCGGCGCACGGCCTCGAATACGCCCACCGGCACGGGGTCGTGCACAGGGACGTCAAGCCGATGAACCTCCTGCTCGACCGCGAGCTGGGGATCGTCAAGATCGCCGACTTCGGTCTGGCCCTCGACACCGAGGCGACGCGGATGACGACCGCGGGCGCGGTCCTCGGCACGCTGGTCTACATGGCTCCCGAGCAGATCCTGGGCCGACCGCGGGAGATCGGCCCTCCGACCGACGTCTACTCCCTGGGCGTCACGCTGTTCGAGCTGCTGACGCTGAGCTACCCCTACGCGGGCGAGTCGCAGCAGCTGTACATGAACGCGGTGCTCACCTCCGCCGCGCGCCGGCCGAGCAAGCTCAACGAGCGCGTGAGTCACGACCTCGAGGTCGTGATCGGAAAGGCCCTCGAGAAGAGCCCCCAGGACCGCTACCCGAGCATGGAGGCCTTCGCGGCAGACCTGGAGAACGTGCTCCAGTTCCGTCCGATCCGCGCCCGCCCGCCCCGCTGGCCGGCTCGAGCGGTGAAGTGGGCCAGGCGCCGTCCGATCCACGCCGCCCTGCTGGCGACGCTGCTGGTCGCCGCCCCGGCCATCGCCTTCCTGGCAAACCGGGCGATCGAGCATCGCGCCCTCGTGCGGGAGTCCGCCGTCGCGCAGATTCGCCGGGAGATGCGCCTGATGGATCGGAGGGATCGGCGGGCGCTCCTGGAAGCGACGGAACGGATCCTCCGGCTCGATCCAGACAATCTGCTCGCGCTGCGGGATCGAGCCGTGAACGCCTTGCACCTCGCCAAGCAGATCCAGGAGCGGGCCCCGGGTGAGCCGACGGCGGACGCCGCGAAGCGGATCGTCCTCGAATCCATGACCCGGCTGGTCGGCCTCCGGCCCGAAGCGGCGTCGAGCCACCGGCTTCACGCCTTCGTTCTAAGCGAGCTGGGGATGCGAGAGGAGGCGGAGTCGGCGGCGCGGCTGGCCGACAGGTACCGCTCCGACGCACCGGGGGACGACGATCTTAGGATGGACGCCATGCTCGCCACGTACCGGGGAGACCACGCGAGGGCCGAGGCTCTGTATTCGGAGTTGATCGGGAGGAACCCCGCGGCGACGGACGCAATTCTCTTCCGGGCGTTGAGCAGGCAGGATCTCGGGGACGCTGACGGGGCGGAGCGCGACTACGCCCGGCTCACGACCGTCGACCCGGAGAACCCGGTGGCGCGGCTCAACCTGGGGCTCCTGCTCGTCCGGAGAGGCGAGTTGCAGGAGGGCCGCGGCCACGTGGAGGCGGCCGCGCGGATCCTGCCCGACAACGCGATCGTCCTGCAGGCGCTGGCCGACACCCTTTTGGAGGTGGGACGCCGGGCGCTGTACGAGGGTCGAAAGGAGGAAGCGCTGGAGAGCTTCCGCCGCGCCGAGAGCGCGGCCCGGCGAAGCCTGCGACTGGATCCTGACCTGCCGTGGGCGCAAGTCAACCTGGGCGCCAGCCTGTCCGAGCAGCACCGCCTGGCGGAGAAGCCGGAGCCGCGGCTCCTGGCCGAGGCGACGGAGCAGTTCGAGCGCGCGATCGTCCTATGGCGGGAACTCGACGCGCGGTTGGGAGGCGGGGCGGATCCGGACGTCTACTCCACGGCCGTGATCAACCTGTGCGACGCCGGCCTCCAGGTCGGCGATCTTCCGCGGGCGCTCGAGGTCTGCGGGGAGGCGGCGCGGCTGATGCCGAAGGACCCGGTCGCGTTCTACAACCTGGCGGCCGCTCTCGCGCTGACCGGCCGCCCCGACGAGGCGCTCCAGGCGCTCGAGCGGGATCTGGAGCTCGGCGACACCGATCACGAGTACCTGGCGCGCGACCCGTGGTTCGCCTCGCTCCGCGGGGATCCGCGCTTCGCCGACCTGCTGGCGCGCATGAGGCGCGCCGCGGCCGGGCGCCCCTGAGAGCGGAGAACTACCTGGGAGCTGCGGCGCGTGCCCGGCCGCGGGAAGGGGGATTGGATCCGAGGAAACGTCGCTGCGCCGGAGAACCCGGCGCAGCGACGACATTCGCTCGATGCGAGAGGGGGCAAGGAGATCGCCGATCCTCGACCGGTCACGCGGGAATCGCGCAGGTGGCGTTTCCCGAGGTCCCTTGCCCTCCTAGCAACCACTTCAGTAGACGATCCCGCTCTCGCACACCTTGGTCACGACGTTGGCGGCCGAGTCGTACGTGTATCCGGTCTTGACGACGCCGGTCACCTCGAAGCAGAAATCGCCCGAGCAGCTCTTCGTCATGCCGGTGTGGAACGTCACGCTCCCGTCGGTGCCCGTCAGGGCGGTGCCGGTGCCGCTCAGCGGACCCGACACGGCGACCGTGACGCTGGCCCCCTCGAGCGGGGCGTTGTTCTGGTCGTAGATCCAGACCTTCGTGTAGATGTCGCAGTTGGCCCCGGAGGCGGTGCGCCAGACGTCCATGTCGTAGACGTGCATGGAGCTCGCGACCGCCTCGGTTGCCGTGATGTAGTCGACCTTCGTCTCGGAATCGCTGCCGAAGTCGTTGCTGACCGTCAGGGTGACGTCGTACTGTCCTACGGCGGTGTACGTGTGCACCGGGTTCTGGACGTACGACAGCGGGCTCCCGTCGCCGAAGTTCCACGTCCACGACGTCGCGCCGCCGGTCGACTGGTCGATGAAGGTGACCGCGAGCGGCGCCGGCCCGAAGGTCGGCGAGGCCGTGAAGGCCGCCACGGGGGGAGTGGTCGGGGTCGTGACCGACACGTACCCGGTCTTGACCTCGACGTCCGAGCCGCAGGCGTTGGAGGCGGTCAGCGTGACCGTGAACGTGCCGGCCGCCGTGTACTGGTGCGACGGGTTCTGGGTGTAGGCGTGCGCCGTGCCGTCGCCGAAGTTCCAGTCCCAGGACGTCGGGTCGTTCGACGACAGGTCCGTGAAGCTGACCGTCAGGGGGTAGGAGCCGCTGGTCGGAGACCCTGTGAAATCGGTCGCCGGCGGGTCGGTGCACGCCGTGCCGGCGTCTTCGAGCGACAGGATCGCGCTGACGATGCCGACGCCGACGTACTTGGTCTGGTTGTAGGGCTTCACGTTGTTCGGGTCGCACAGGATGGCCCATTTGTCCGCGCGGGACAGGGCGGGATTGTAGGACTCCAGCAGGGCCGCCACGCCGCAGACGTGGGGTGCCGCCATGGAAGTGCCGCTGTAGGTGGCGATCAGATCGCCGGTGCCGGTCACGGTGCTGACGACGCTGACTGCGGGGGCGGCGATGTCGACCCAAGAGCCGTAGTTGGAGGCGGTGTACACGTTCCCGGCGCTGTCGGTGCCGCCCACGCTCATGCAGTCGCTTCTCGAGCTGAGGTAGCTGGGGGTGGTCGAGTTGGCGTTCCCCGCCGCCACGACCACCAGCACGTCCTGGCTGACGATGTAGTCGACCGCCGCCGCCAGGTCGGCCGATTCGGTGTTGCCCCACGAGCAGTTGACGGCGGCGACGTTGACGCCGCGCGCCTTGAGCTGCCCGACGTAGACCATGGCGTCGGCGACGGCGGCCATGTCGACCACGCCGCTGCTGCCGGTCGAGTACCCGACGCGGCAGGGCAGGATCTTCACGCCTGTCGCGACGCTGCTCTGCGTGCCGTCGTTCCAGCCCCCGGCCACGCCGGCGACCCGGTAGCCGTTGTTGTTGATGGCGGACACGGTCCCGGAAACGTGGGTGCCGTGGCCCAGCGCATCCATCGGATCGTTGTCCGCGACGGAGCAGTCGACGTCCTTGCAGCGGAAGCTCGACACCACGAAGTCGTACCCGATGACGTCGTCGACGTATCCGTTGCCGTCGTCGTCGATGCCGTTGCCCGGGATCTCCTGGTCGTTCACCCAGATGTTGCCGTTGGTGCTGTTGTCCGCCGGTCCGGGAGGATTCGTCCCGCCGAGATCGCCGTGGTCGTACTTGACGCCGGAGTCCAGGATGCCGACCACGACGGACGGATCTCCGGTCTCCACGCTCCACGCGTCGTCGGCGTCCACGCCGTAGGGCCCGTAGTAGTGCCACTGCGTCGAGTAGGAGGGGTCGTTGGGGGTCGCGTACATCGCGTGAAGGGCGCTCCGGTACGCTCGGGTCACCATCGGCAGCGCCTCATAGGCCGCAATGGCCTCCTCGACCCGTTCTTCCGGCACGTGGACGCGGAAAAATCTCGTCAGGGCGCGCTCCTCCGGGCTGGCCGCGCCGTCGAGATCGACTCCGGCGAATTTCTTCTCGATGCGCGTGATTCCGAACCGTGGGCCGATCTCTTCCAGCCCGGCGATTCCGGAAAACGCGCTGCCGGCTCTCACCGCCTGCCGGTCGAGCAGGGGCACGACCGAGTCCTCCAGCTGCACGATGATCTGATTGGGGGCGTACCCCACGAAGGACGGATCGTCCTCGACACAGCGGATCCGGTGGACGTCCTCGGCGGCCGCCACCGTGCCGACTGCGAGCAGGACGGCCAGAAGCAGGAATGCGGCTCGTCTCATCTTCTTGGTTCCCTCCTCCGCGAACGATCGCGCGTTCTGCGAATGTCGACTCGGGTTGGCCCGCCGCGACGCAGCGGGCTTCGACGCCGCCGTCGCGGGACGCGAAGCGGCGCGAGCGGGCGAGGCCGAGAGGCTTCCCCGGCCGTCGGACGGCACCGTCGATCTCAGGATGCGGACCCCCCCGATCGGTGTGGGTCGTGAATGTACCGCAAGTTCGCCCCGCGAACTATGAAAAATCGTTCTATTCAGGCTGGATCGCCGCGGCGCGAGAGAGCCGCGGCCGCCCGCCCGGGAAAAAGAGCGCTCCAGGACGCCCACTTCCCGCCGGGCCGGCCCCCGGCGCCCGGCTCAGCGCCCCCGCGCGTACGTCCCGTACATCTCCGCTTTCGCGAGCGTGCGGCCGGCGATGCGTTTCTCGACCTCGGCCTTCGTGGCGCCCGCCGCGAGGCCGAGCGGCCCGCCGAGCGCGTAGAGCTTGAAGAAGTAGCGGTGGGCCTTGCCGGGCGGGGGACACGGCCCTCCCCAGCCGAGCCGCCCGAAGTCGTTCCGCCCCTGCCGCGCCGGCTCGAGGCCGGGAATCCGATCGGCTCGGGCGATCCCTTCGGGCAAGGCGCGCGCAGTCGCCGGGATGTCGACGACCACCCAGTGCACCCAGTCGCCTACGGGGGCATCGGGATCGTCCACGATCAGAGCGAACGCCCTCGTTCCGGCGGGAGGGTCGGTCCACTCGAGACGGGGCGAGACGTCCTCGCCGTCGCACGTGTGCCGGACGGGAACGGCGGCGCCCGCCCGGAAGGCCGGGCTCGAGACGGTCATCGCCATGGCGGCTCCCTCCTCTGCAGTAGGCCGAGACGGCTGCCCGGCGCCCGCGAGCGCAAGGGCGGGAACGAACGTGAGCACGGCGAGTCCGCTGAGGATCGGGGAGATCTGCATGGCTTCCGCCTAGGAGATCCAGGCCGCCGCCTCCAGGGCGTGATACGTCAGGATGAGGTCCGCGCCGGCTCGCTTGATCGACGTGAGCGTCTCCCGGATGACCCGCTCGCGGTCGATGACCCCGGCTTTGGCCGCGAACTCGATCATTGCGTATTCGCCGGACACATTGTAAGCCGCCACGGGGACCCGCGTCGCCTGCTTCACGTCGCGGATGACGTCGAGGTACGCCAGCGCCGGCTTCACCATGACGATGTCGGCGCCCTCCTCGACGTCGAGCAGCGCCTCCTTGACCGCCTCGCGCGCGTTGGCCGGGTCCATCTGGTAGGAGCGGCGGTCGCCGAACTGCGGGGCCGATCCGGCGGCCTCGCGGAACGGCCCGTAGAAGGCGCTCGCGTACTTCGCCGCGTACGACAGGATCGGGACGTGGCCGAATCCCGCGTCGTCGAGCGTGCGGCGGATGGCGCCGACCCGGCCGTCCATCATGTCCGACGGCGCGACCACGTCGGCGCCGGCCTTCGCCTGCGACAGCGCGGTCCGGCAGATCAGCTTCAGCGAGGGATCGTTGGCGACGTCGCCGTTGGCGATCTCGCCGCAGTGGCCGTGGCTCGTGTACTCGCACATGCAGACGTCGGTGATCACCTGCACCTGCACCTGCGCGTCCTTGATGGCGCGGACCGCCCGCTGCACGATCCCGTTCTCGGCGTACGCCTCGCTGCCGGCCGGGTCCTTGCGGTCGGGGATGCCGAACAGGAGCACCGCCTTGACGCCGCGGGCGGCGGTCTCCTTGCATGCGTCGACGAGGGAGGGGACGGTGTGCCGGACCTGCCCGGGCATCGCCGGGATCGGCTCCGGCGCCGCCTTCTCGTGGACGAACAGCGGGTAGACGAGGTCGTCCTTCGACAGCTGCGTCTCGCGCACGAGGTCGCGCAGCAGCGCGCTGTACCGCAGGCGCCGGGGTCTCTGGATCGGGAACATCGCGCTCCTCCTTGTCCCGAGCCCCTAGGGCTCGAAACGGTAGCCGGCGCCGCGCACCGTGAGGATGTGCACCGGCGCGTCCGGGTTCGGCTCGAACAGCTTGCGCAGCCGGAGGACGAGGTTGTCCACGGTGCGCTCGGTGGGGGTTGCGTCCATCCCCCAGACCTCCTCGAGGATGTCGTTGCGGGACAGGGTCGCTCCCCGCGCCCGCACGAGCGTCGCGAGGAACGCCGCCTCCTTCTCGCTCAGGGTGACGCGCCCCCGGCCGGTGACCGCCTCGCGGGTGGCGAAGTTCACCTCGTAGGCCCCGAAGCGCACGAGCTTGTCCGCGGGGAGCTCGCGGTCGGCGCGCGACCTGCGGATCAGCGCCCCCGCGCGGGCGATCAGCTCGGCGACGTTGAACGGCTTGCCGAGGTAGTCGTCGGCGCCGAGGTCGAGCGCCCGCACCTTGCTGGCGACGTCGCCGCGCGCGGTGAGCATCATCACGGGCGTGCCGATCCCGCGCCGGCGCAGCTCGGCGAGCAACTCGATGCCGTCGCCGCCCGGCAGGCCGATGTCGAGCAGCACGAGGTCGAACGGCTTCTGGGTCGCCTCGGCGAGCGCCTCGGGCGCGGTCCTCGCCCAGGTGACCGTGTGCCCCTCGCCCTGCAGGTTGAGCCTCACCATCATCCCGACCAGCTGCTCGTCCTCGACCAGGAGGATCTTGTCGCCCATCAGCGCGCTCCCGCCGCTCCGAAGGTCAGCGTGAAGCGGCTTCCCTTGCCCGGCCCGTCGCTCGCCGCCGCCAGCTCGGCGCCCATGCGGCTCGCCAGGGCGAGCGCGATCGACAGCCCCAGCCCGCTGCCGTGCACCACGACCGCTCCCCGGTCGAGCGCCCTGTGGTGCGGGGCGAACAGCGCCGCCGCCTCCTCCGGCCGGAAGCCGACGCCGCGGTCCTCCACCGCGACGGCGACGCGCCCGTCGGGGGCGCTCACCCGCACCGTCACCTGCGGCCGGTCGCCGCCGTACTTGAAGGCGTTGTCGACGAGGTTCTCCAGGATCGCGACCAGCGCCCGAGGGTCGGCCGGCACGGTCGTCTCCGCCGCCGCGAGCTCCCAGGCGACCTCGATCATCGACGGATCGTCGATGAGATAGCGGCGGCGGTGCTCGGTGAACCGATCGAGCAGCTCGCGCAGGGGGACGGCCTCGATCGCCACGTCGGCCCCGCCGAGCCGGATCCGTCCGACCATCAGGCAATTCTCGACCGAGTGCTCGAGCCGCTCCGCCTCCCGCAGGGCCAGCATCGACAGCTCGCGCTGCTGCGCGCCCGGCACCTTGCCGGCCGCGGTCGACTCGAGCAGCGACTTGATGCCGGCGAGCGGCGTCTTCATCTCGTGCGTCACCGACTCGACGAATTCCTCGACGCGCCGGCGGTACCGACGCTCCAGCGACACCAGCCGGTAGAGCATGACCACGCAGACCCCGATCAGCGCGAACAGGAGAGTCGCCTCGCCCATGACCATGACGTGGCGCCTCCGGGCCTTCCTCTCGATCTCCGCGAGCTTCTCCGGCTGAGGGAGGGCGGGAGCCGTCGCGATCCCCGCGCTCTCGCACTGGGCGACGAGCGAGTCCCGCTGCAGCTTCACCAGCTTCAGCTCGCGCTCCGTGCCGAGCGCCCGGTTGTGGAAGATCGTCCACCACGACGCGAGCACGATCAGGGTGACCAGCGCCGCCGCGAACACGACGTGGTACCAGATCCGGTGCCTCATGCCCGCTCCGCAGCCCGTAGCGCCGCGGTCAGCTCGGTCGCCAGCCTCTCGGCGTCGCCGGCGGCGTGCGCCGTCGACAGGAAGCCGACCTCGTAGGCCGACGGAGCGAGGTAGATGCCGCGCTCGAGCAACATGTGGTAGACACCGTTATAGCGCCGTCCGGCCTCCGGCGCGATCCGGTCCGCACGGCGCGGCACCTCGCCGGGCGCGAGGTGCAGCCAGAACACCGAGCCGACCCTCCGGAACCCGAGGAAGGGCAGGTCGCCGCCGGCCTCGGCCAGCGCGCGCTCGAGGGAGGCCCCGAGCTCCTCGAGCGCTTCGTAGGCGGCTCCGGAGGCGAGCTCGCGCAGGGTGGCGGCGCCGGCCGCGAGGGAGACCGGGTTGCCGGAGAGGGTGCCCGCCTGGTAGACGGGGCCCACCGGCGCGAGCCGGTCCATGATCGCCGCCGGCCCGACCACCGCGCCGACCGGCATGCCGCCTCCGATGATCTTGCCCAGGGTGACGAGGTCCGCGCGGACGCCGACTCCGTCGCCGTAGCCTCCGTAGCGGAGCCGAAAGCCGGAGATCACCTCGTCGAAGATCAGCAGCGAGCCGTGGCGGGAGGCGAGCTCGCGCAGGGCGCGCAGCCACTCGCCCCGCTGCTCGAGGAGCCCGTTGTTCGCCGGCAGCGGCTCGACGACGACCGCCGCGATCGAGTCGCCGTGGAGCGCGAACGCCTCGGCCAGCGCCGCTTCGTCGTCCAGCGGGCAGACGATGGTGTCCGCCGCCACCGCCTGGGTGACGCCGGCGCTCGACGACAGGCCGAAGGTGACGAGACCGCTGCCCGCCTTGACGAGCAGCGAGTCGCTGTGGCCGTGGTAGCCGCCGTCGAACTTGACGATTCGCGGCCGCCCGGTGGCGCCGCGCGCCAGCCGGATCGCGGTCATCACGGCCTCGGTGCCGGAGCTGACGAAGCGGACGCGCTCGTGTCCGGGGAAGGCGGAGAGGATCCGCTCGGCGAGCTCGATCTCGGCACGGCAGCAGGCGCCGAACGAGAGCCCGCGGTCGACGGCGGCGTGCACCGCTTCGACGACCGCCTGATGGGCGTGGCCGAGGATGAGGGGGCCCCACGACAGGCAGAAGTCGAGGAGCTCGTTGCCGTCCTCGTCCACGAAGCGCGCCCCGCGCGCCTCGCGGAAGTAGAGGGGGGTGCCGCCCACGCTCCGGAACGCCCGCACCGGGCTGGAAACGCCGCCGGGCATCCGCGCCACGGCGCGGCGGAACAGGGCCTTCGATTCGTCCGTTCTCATGGTGCTGCTCCGGCGCCGCCCGCAAGGGCGCAAAGGGCCTCCAGCCGGGCGACCTGCTCCGGCAGGGCCGTTCCGGTGAGGTGCACGCGCGTCGCCCCGAGGTCGCGGAGCGCGCGCTCCGTGGTCGCGCCGAAGGCGGCGAACGCCGCGGCCGCGAGCCACGGGTTGGCGGCGAGCAGGCGCCGGGCGGCCGAGGGGCTGGCCACCACCACCGCCGCGACCGGGAACGGCCGCAGGGCGGGGACCTCCGGCGCGACGTTCTCGTAGACGACGATCGGCGAGCAGCCGATCCCGGCCCGGCGCAGGTCGCCCTCGATGTCGTGGGCGGAAAGATTGCCGCGGACGAGCGCGGCCGCGCTCCCCGGCGCGAGGTGCGCCGCCAGCGCGCGCGCGAGAGCCTCCCCCGTGGGCGGGTCGGCGACGATCTCCGCCTCGGCGCCGACTCGCCGGAGCTCGGCCGCGGTGGCCGCGCCCACGCAGGCGATCCGCGGCCGGCCGCCGCCCGGACCGGCGGCGAGCAGCGGCTCGACCAGGCCGGCGCGCTCGAGACCGAGCACGCCCCTCCGGCTGGTGAAGGCGGCGGCCGCGAAGGGACCGGCGGGAAGCGTCGCCGGCACGAAAACCGTGGCGACGCAGGGGATCTCGACGACGGGCACCCCGCGGGCGACGAGCGCCTCCCGGAGCGGCGCGTTGTCCGCGCGCTCGCGCGTCAGCACCACGGCTGCGCCGGCCGGCAGAGCCACGGCTCCTCCTCGTCGCTCCCGCGCGGCGGTCGGCCCGCGGCGTGCCAATCCTTGGCGGCGGTCCGCACGGCGTCGAGGCCGGCGGCCGCGAACCGCGCGATGCCGAAGCCCGCGGCTCCCGGGCAGGCGACGTAGAGCTCGGCGCCGCCGCCGTCGAGCCTCCTGGCGTAGGCGCCGAGCGGGGCGTGGCAGCCGCCGCCGAACGTCGCGAGCTGCTCCCGCTCGGCCCCCGCCGCGGCGCGCGCCTCCGGATCGTCGAGGAGAGCGATCCGGGCGATCGCCTCGGCGTCGTCCGCACGGGCCTCCACGACGATGACGCCCTGCCCGGGGGCGCCGACCCAGCGGGTCGGGTTCAGGTCGAACGCGAGCAGCGGCGCCACGTCGAGTCCGAGCCGCGACAGCCCAGCGCGGGCGAGGATCAGGGCGTCGCACGCGCCCGCGACCGCCTTCGCCACCCGGGTCGGCACGTTGCCGCGGACCGGCCGCGCGGCCGCCCACGGGGCGTGCATCGCCAGGAGCGCCTGCCGCCGGAGCGACGACGCGCCGACCCGGGCGCCGTCCGCGAGCGGAATCGGGCGCGCCTCGTCGACGAGGTCCGGGCGCACGAGGAGCACGTCGCCCGGCGCCTCGCGGGGCAGGTGGGCGGCGATCGCGAGCCCGGGGGCGAGCGCCGTCGGAAGGTCCTTGAGCGAGTGCACGGCCGCGTCGATGCGGAGGTCGAGCAGGCGCTCCTCGATCTCCTTGGTGAAGAAGCCGACGTTGCGGGAGTCCGCGAGCGGGCGATCGGCGAACAGGTCGCCGCTGGTGCGGATCACGGCCTCCTCGGAGGGGCCCGGCAGCCGGGCCCGCACCAGGCGGGCCTGCCACAGGGCGAGCGCGCTCCCCCGGGTACCGACGACCAGGGTGCGGCGGCTCATCGGTCTCCCCCGGCGAGGAACCGGGACGTCTCGCGGAGCGTCCGCAGCAGCTCGTTCGTGTGCTCGACGAGCAGCGCCGCCAGATCCTCGCGCACGCCGTCGCGCACGTCGCTCGGAAGCTCCGCGAGCCGCGCCTCCACGATCCGCGGAAGCGCCACCCCGACCAGCTCCGCGTGCCGCTGGCGGACGGTCTCGAACAGGCTCAGCAGCGCGTCGGCGCCGCAGAACGACAGGAACTCGCGCAGGGCGCCCTCCACCAGATCGGCCGCTTCCTCCTCGCCGTCGGAGGTCCCGTCGGCACGCCGCCCGTTCCAGCCGACGAGCTGGTCGATGCCGACCACGTGAACGCTCTCCGGCAGGCCCTCGCGATCGACCTGCGGCGGCACCCCGATGTCGACGATCCTCAGCGGCGCTCCGGAGCGGCGGACGGCGAGATCGGCGGCCCGCAGCACCGGCGAGGGGGCGCTCGTGCACAGGATCGCGGCGTCGACCTCCTCGAGCAGGGCCGGCAGGTCGCGAAGGGGACGGACCCGCCCGGCGTCGCCGCCGGCGACCGTGCGGTTGGCGAGCACGATCCGTCCCGGTCGCGCGAACCGCAGCGCCTCCTCGACGCGCCGGCCGATCGCTCCGAGTCCGACGACAGCCACCCGGGCGCTCGCGATGTCGGGCAGGTGCGCCTTCAGGTAGTCGACGGCGAGGCCGTGCACGCCGTGCCCGGTCCCGCCGAGCAGGTTCGCGCGCAGGGCTCGCCGGACGAGCCGGCCGGCGGAGGTGCCGAGGCCGTTGATCAGCCGCGACGAGGTGCCGCGCTCCCTCGCGCGCTCGAGCGCCTTGAAGAGCTGGCCGGAGATCTGGCGCTCCCCGGTGACGAGCGACTCGCGGCCGATCGCCACCCGCAGCACGTGCCGGGCGGCGTCGATCCCGGTGAACTGGTAGGGGACCACCCCGGCGCCCTCGGGGCCGATCGCGGCGCGCATCTCGGCGCTCAGCAGGGAGGCGGTCCACTGCGGGTCCCCGCCGCTGGCGATCCACTCCACCCGGTTGCAGGTGGCGATCTCGGCGAAGCCGTCGGCGTGGGAGCTGCCGAGGAGAGCGCCGGCGAGGCGGCCGGCGCCTTCGTCGTCGAGGACGGCTCGGGCGCGCAGCCGCGTCGACGCGACGCGGAAGTCGCAGCCGACGACGGCGAGGGGAACGGATGCGGCGCTCGCGGGCTTCACGGCCGGCTCCCCGAGAGGAAGGAGTCGGCGGCGGCCGCGGCGGCGTACCCGCTCGCGACGGCGTCCTTGATGCCGACCCCGGTGAGGTAGTTTCCGGCGAGGACGAGCCCCGGCAGCCCCCCGAGCCGCCCGGCGATCGACGCCATCCGGGCGCGATGGCCGAGCTCGAGCTGCGGGATCGCCTCCGGGTAGCGGTCCACCTGGGCGAAGCGGAACGGCGCCTCGACGCCGAACAGCCGGCGCAGCTCGGCGGCGGCCAGCGCGACGAGCTCCGCGTCGTCGAGCCCGAGGACGCCGGGATCGTGGACGCCTCCCAGGAAGACGTCGACGAGATCGCCCCCCGGAGGCGTGCGGTCGCCGAAGATGCGCGACGGGAACAGCACTCCGAGCGCGCGCGTCCCGTGCCCCCGCGGCGCCAGGGCGCCGAACGCCTCGGGGACCGACGGCAGGCGGGAGGCGTAGGCGAGCTGCACCGTCGCCACGGGGGCCATCGTAACCCCCGCGATCGCGTCGCCCAGGACCCCGTCGATCGCCGCCAGCAGCGCGCCCGCCTCGGCGGGAGGAGCGGCGAGGACCAGCGCGCGCGCTTCGTGGACCTCGCCGGCGGCGCTCGCCGCGTAGCCGC
>ERZ1649853.410-NODE-410-length-18360-cov-5.476536_pt1 | contig 18360 bp, 15 predicted proteins | sample MGYA00575353_ERZ1649853 | MGnify/ENA primary metagenome ERZ1649853 (study PRJEB40853, sample SAMN11349654) | freshwater sediment metagenome | isolation source: river sediment | host: Sediment | place: India: Okhla Barrage, New Delhi | collected 2017-02-21 ...
CACCGGTATTGAGATATTGATTCGACTGGACAATGGCGTAAAACTCTTCCAATACGGCCGCACCGATATTTTTTTCAATACTATTGCTGTTTGCGATATGTTTTGAAATTTCAGTAATAGCTTGAATGCTCATTTTTGAGAAAAGGGCAGAGGTGACATCTTCACCCAGTTGAACTAAAAGGATGGCGATTTTTTGAGTCATGCTCATTTCATCAAAATAAGCCTGTTGTGCTGGAGATAAATTCATAATATCGCTTTGTTTTGAATCAATGACTAATTGTTGATATTATAGCTCAATGCTGTACTAAATGAAAAAAAATCATATTTACTTTTTTGGTCTGGAAAGTTGATTATAGATACCAGTTCCTATAATGAGTAATGTTACGCCGATGATGAGATAAAAAGCGTTAATGAGTTGGCTGTAATCATCCAAAACAATTTTAAATACGGCCATGAGCGATTCAATCGAAAGAGCGATAATAATAGAAGTTAAAAATTTACTGAGTGTTTTATTTTGGAGATCGTTTCCATAATTAAAGGTTTTGAAAAGAACCTCATTTTCAATAAGTGTTTTGGCTAAATCGTAGATGGCTAAACCAATCGTAATCGAAATGATCGAGGTAAATATCTCATGCATAATGAGTTCTTTTGAGATAGAAGAGATCAGCATATCTAAAAAGACATAGGCCCCGTAAAAGATCAAAAAAACTGAAACAAGCCCGAGTAAGAGCCCTCCGCATCCCATTACCAGTCGGTTGATTTTTTCAAACACACTGTTGTGTTCTATGAGACGAAGCTCTTCGAGGAGTTTGAGCATGTCAAAATCGACAACAATGTAGTGATTATTTTCTTGTTTTACGGCCGTTAATGTCGGCAGTCCGGTAACATGGTGGAGATAGGGGTTGCTGATATGTATCGGTTCATCTATAAAGCTAACCCATTTGAAATAAAAAGATTTATCGGCACCGTTACGCTCTTCATCGACGTAATTTCGTCCAAAATTGGGAGAAGATTGGATAAAAGTGCTGTTAACAGAATAGATAACTTCAGCTGCTTTTTCACATTCGAAAAATCGCCGTAAATCTTTTTCATCATTTGAAATGGGATGAAAATGGGCCATTGCGGTACGAAGATAATATTGAACGCTATTTTTGTGTTCGGTATAGATACCGATGATCCGTTTCATGAAAACTCTCCTTTGATGAATTTTCAAGCTATGTTGTATCACCCAAAGGATTAAGAGCGGTATGAAAAGTAAAGGTAGGCATGAAACTTAAGCATTAAGCTAGCTAATTGAGTGAATGTTATTGGAAAATTTGAAGGGGGATTTTTGTGTTGTGATGGCGGGCCACCAAGGATTTGAACCTTGGGAGGTATTACCCTCGCCGGTTTTCAAGACCGGTGCAATCGACCACTCTGCCAGTGACCCGTAGTAAAATTGAAACTATCTTTTTCTATGCTGGAGGCGGCACCCGGATTCGAACCGGGGATCAGAGCTTTGCAGGCTCATGCCTTACCGCTTGGCTATGCCGCCACCATGGTGGTGCCCGGAGCCGGACTTGAACCGGCACAGTGTTACCACCGAGGGATTTTAAGTCCCTTGCGTCTACCGATTTCGCCATCCGGGCATCTGTAGAAAAAAATATCTCAGTTCAAACATCGTAAGCAATGTTTCAACTGAGATTCTGGAGCGGGAAACGAGGTTCGAACTCGCGACCCCAACCTTGGCAAGGTTGTGCTCTACCACTGAGCTATTCCCGCATTGTTTTTGTGGACTGGAAGTATAGCAAAAAAATTATGGCGTGTAAAGAGTTTTTAGAGAAAAATTCCGTATAATCATGATAATTTTAACTATGAGCTAGATTCCTGTCTACGCGGGAATGACGAAACCTAAAGGATAAACCATGCGCAGTGATACAATTAAACGCGGATTTGACAAAACCCCTCATCGAAGTTTGCTTCGGGCAACAGGTCTTAAAGACGAAGATTTTAACAAACCTTTTATCGGGGTGGCGAACTCCCATATCGATATTATCCCGGGGCACTTTTTTCTCCAAGAGTATGGCCGTATTGTTAAAGAGGCGATTCGTGAAGCGGGCGGGGTTCCATTCGAGTTTAATACGATCGGTGTTGATGATGGGATCGCTATGGGGCATGATGGGATGCTTTATTCTTTGCCGAGCCGTGAGTTGATTGCTGATAGTATCGAGACGGTGATGAACGCCCATAAACTGGACGGTCTAATCTGTATCCCTAACTGTGACAAGATTGTTCCAGGGATGTTAATGGGGGCACTGCGCGTCAATGTTCCAACAATTTTTGTCTCCGGTGGTCCGATGAAGGCTGGGCATAAAAAAGATGGTACTCCTATCGATTTGGCAACAGCGTTTGAAGCCGTTGGCAAACATGCGGACGGCAAAATGTCGGATGAAGAGCTTTATGAGATCGAGTGTGAAGCGTGTCCGAGCGGTGGGAGCTGCTCAGGTATGTTTACCGCAAACTCAATGAATACTCTGTGTGAAGCGATGGGGGTTGCATTGCCGGGTAACGGTACAGTTCTGGCGATGACGCCGGAGCGTATTGAGATGGTGAAAACGGCGGCAAAGCGAATCGTCGAGATGGTCAAAGACGAAAATTCTCAAAAATGGAATATGCAAAACATTTTGAACGAAAAAGCGATTCACAACGCATTTGTTGTCGATATGGCGATGGGGGGGAGCTCAAATACGGTTCTGCATATGCTTAGTATCGCTAAAGAAGCGGGAGTTGATTTCGATATTACCCAAATCAACAAAATCTCTGAGAATGTTGCGCATATCGCGAAAATCTCTCCGTCACTTTCAACTGTGCACATGGATGACATCAACCGAGCCGGCGGGGTTAATGCCGTAATGAAAGAGGTGAGCCGCCGCGGCGGTATCCTCCATACGGATGCGATGACCGTTACAGGTGAAACGCTCGGTGAGCGTATTAAAGACGCTGTGATCAAAGATCCGAACATCATTCATACCAATGAAAATGCGTATTCTCCGGTTGGTGGGCTTTCTATTCTTTTCGGAAATCTCGCCGAAGAGGGTGCGGTTGTCAAAACAGCGGGAATAACCCCAAATATGCGCCAATTTAAAGGTTCTGCCGTATGTTTCAACTCCCAACAAGAGGCGATTTCAGGGATTGTAGGGCACAAAGTCAAAGCAGGCGATGTCGTCGTTATCCGCTATGAGGGTCCTAAAGGTGGTCCTGGGATGCAAGAGATGCTTGCCCCTACGGCGCTTATCATGGGGATGGGATTGGGCGAGAGCGTTGCTCTTATCACCGATGGACGATTCAGCGGTGCGACACGCGGTGCTTCGATCGGTCACGTCAGTCCTGAAGCTGCAGAGGGTGGCCTCATCGCTCTTATCGAAGATGGTGATGAGATCGAACTTGATGTCGATGCACATCTGTTGCAACTCAATGTGAGTTACGAAGTGTTGGAGCAACGTCGTCTTCACTGGAAGCCGATCAAAAAAGATATTCCGTCCAAATGGCTCAAACGCTACAGCCTTCTCGTCTCAAACGCCTCTAACGGTGCTGCACTTAAAACAGAATTGTAAGACTTTTTATCTGCCGGAGGAGGTAAACTCCGGTACGATCTTTTGTAAAGCCTCAATTTTTTTATTACTGACTACGAGTTCTTCTATATCTTTTTTTAACGGTTCAATCGGATACGAGGTTGCATGAGCAATCATAATCGATTCGAATGCCGTTTTTTGTTCGCTTTCATCTATTAGTAACTCTTCATACAGTTTTTCTCCAGGACGCAACCCTGTGGTAATAATTTCGATAGGTTCTGAAGCGTAGAGACGAATCATGGTTTGCGCCAAATCGATAATTTTGACCGGTTCGCCCATGTCGAGGATAAAGAGTTCGCCACCTCGTGCAATGGCGGCAGCTTGAAGGACAAGCTGGCATGCTTCATTGATGAGCATGAAATAGCGGGTTACTTCAGGGTGGGTTATGGTGATCGGGCCACCCGCTTCGATTTGGGATTTGAATTTTGGGATAACACTGCCGCTGGAGCCCAGTACGTTTCCGAAACGGACGGCAACGATTTCACTGTTACAGGGATTGACGTTTTGGGCATAGAGCTCAACTACCCGTTTAGTCGCTCCCATGATATTGGTCGGTCGGACCGCTTTATCAGTAGAGATAATGACGATTTTAGAGACATCGTTTGCGATGGCGCTATCAATGACATTTTTACTGCCGATGATGTTATTCATAATCGCTGCCTGCGGGTTTGATTCGCACAAAGGGACATGTTTATAGGCTGCGGCATGGATCAAAATATCAGGTTTTGATTGGTTTACGATGGTATCAATCGTCTGAAAATCAATAATATTACACAAATGAAGCTCGGCAGAGGGGAGCTTTTCACCGATTTGGTATAGATTATATTCACTGTGGTCAACTAAAATCAGTTGAGATGCTTTAAAGAGGTGACATTGTAGGGCTATTTCGCTTCCGATGCTTCCCCCTGCACCGGTGATGAGAATAGTTTTTCCCCGAATAAACGTTTCAATCGTTTGGGTATCGAGATCTTTGGGATGGCGAGCGAGAAGCTCTTCGATGGAGAGTTCTTCGATTTTGTTGACACTCTCATGCAAAAGACGTGTCCGTTTAACCTCTTTTATTCCGGCATCGCTAAGAGATTGGTAGGCTTGACGTAAATAGATGTTAGGGAGTGATCCATCGATAATGGCTACGGCTATTTTTTTAGTATGGATGATCTGTGAAATCTCTTCGATCCCTGAAATCTTTATGTTACTGAGATACGAACCGATCATGGAGCGATTTTTTTCTTGGATGGCGATAATCCCGATCGGATAATAGCCATCTGAGCCATCCATCATATTTTTAATAAGATTAGCAGTGTTAGGGGAGATCCCAATCAAGAGGGTTGGCTTGAGTTCATCATGGGGAAGTCCAAATCCAAATAAAAGCCGCTTAAAGAGACGCAATCCCCCTAAAAAGAGGAAAGAAAGGACTAAATCAATGATGATCACACTTCGCGGGAACGGAGCAAATAGATTCGGAAGTGCCATATGGATGGCGGCAAAGATAAAGTAGACCACAAACAAAGCGACAAAGAGGTTTTTTGCTTCCGATAACGCATAAAATCGCCAAACAATGGTATAGTTTTTGAATCGGTGAATGAAAAAAAGTTTAAGGGCTATAAGGGTTAGTAAAACACTGAAAAAAGGGGTTAAAAATTCCGGCGGAATATCAAAATTGAACCGTAGAAGATAGGCTGAATAGAGGGTAAAAAATGATAAAAGTATGTCAAACGAGACAAAAAAAATGATCCGTTTTTCACTGGTTGGACGGAGCCATCCTCTCATTTAAGAGCCTTTTTGAGAGTCGTGCAGACACGGAGAACATCCTCCTGTGACATTTGGGTTCCACTAGGGAGACAGAGACCTTTTTCGAAGAGCTTTTCGGAAGTACCGTTTTGAAATGAGATGGCATTTTTAAACAAAGGTTGCAAGTGCATCGGTTTCCATAAAGGGCGACTTTCGATGTTTTCAGATTCGAGGGCGAGACGGATATTGTTTGGATCAGAGTGCTCAAATATGAGGGTGGTAAGCCATCGATTACCACACGTTTCAGAGAGTTCAGGCATAAAAGTGATTTCAGAAATATCTTTAAGTGCCTCACGATACCATGAAAAAATCTGTCGTCGCTCAGTGATTCGCTCGGCTAAAACTTCCATTTGAGCAACCCCTATTGCCGCTAGGATATTGCTCATGCGATAGTTGTAGCCATAGTCGGTATGTTCGTAGTATGGTGCATCATCGCGTGCTTGGGTGGAGTAGAAACGGGCCTTATCAATCAGCTCTTTATGGGGAGAGACGAGCATACCGCCGCCGGAGGTGGTAAGGATTTTATTGCCGTTGAAACTATAGACGCCAAAGTCGCCGAAAGTTCCGCTTTGTTTACCATTATAGGTCGCTCCGAGACTTTCAGCGGCATCTTCGATCAATGCGATGCCGTGTGTATTACAGATCGAAATGATGTTGTTTAAATCGGCACACTGTCCGTATAGGTGGGTCAGAATGAGAGCTTTAGGTTTTTTGGGGGATGAAACGATTGCTTTTTCGAGAATTGCAGGGTCTATATTCCAGCTTTGGGTATCACTGTCGATAAAAACAGGGGTGGCATTTTGATATAGGATGGGAGCGATAGAGCCGATAAAAGTGAACGAAGATGCTAATACAACATCTCCCGCTCCAACACCTAAAACGCGAAGAGCGAGATGGATCGCTGCCGTAGCACTGCTGAGGGCGAGAGCATTGGGGATTAGAGTCAAATCTCGGATACTTTGTTCAAATTGCTCCACCATCGGCCCCAAGGGGGCGATGTAGTTACTCTCAAACGCCTCGGCAATATAAAGTTGCTCACGGCCGCTCATGTGGGGTGGGGAGAGAAAAAGACGAGCGTGTTGCATATTTATACTTTTAGTTTATAAATTTTAGAGAGGGGGTCTAGAATGACCGGCTCAAAGAGTTTGGGATCGTATTGTTCAAAAACAAACATTTGGATATACGAAGAGTTGAGATAAAAATCATCCAAAATCAAAAACCGTCCATAGCTCCCCATAAAAATGATATTGAGCCCTTCGGAAGCAAACTGTTGACGTTCTATCTGAATTTTTTGATTTGCATCATACCCAACCTGGTAAAAACTTTTAATCGGGATCTCTTGATTGCCGAGTTTGAGGATATTCTTGTCTTTGATAATTGAGAAGCCGTTGCCTAATTCGATTGTTTTTCCGCTGTCTTGAAATTGTTGTGACATGTAAAAGAAAGGCTGCTGCAACACATTAGCCGGATTTTTAAGATCGAGATAGCTAAAGAGGGTAACCGTTGGGAAAATGTCCATCATCCGAAGCGGAAAATAGAGATAAACATCACGAGATGATTTTGGAAGGAGTGTTGGATCAAGATTGAGGTTTACCATCAAATCATCGACACTCTCCGCTTTATAGGTTTTGAGCATTTCTGCGATAATCGCACTTTTGTTGTTCTCATACCCTTGTTCCGTATATTCAACTGCTAAACGTGCCATAAATGCCGCGTTTTGCTGAGATTGCGTTAAGACAAAACTGGCGGGATAGTTGACATCCCCACTATGTTTTCCTCCATCAACCAGTGTTTTCACATCGCTGTAATAGCGGACAGGATAACCGTAATCCCACCAAGTGATGACATAATCTTCGGGATTAGAAATCTCTCCCAGTTTTGTGAGGACGGTAACCTCTTTGGCTGTAAGAACTGTTGGGGTCATATACTCTTTGATATGGAGATAATTCGGGTAAATTGCTGTAGAGGTAAAAACGATTAAAACAATGACTTGAAGCCACTTTTTTTCTATAGGACGTGTAATTAGAAGCAGTAGATATGCGAATCCTATAGCCATCGGGGCAACGGCATAAATGGTAAAGCGTAGTCCAGCATTCATGGCGATAAATCCAAGTCCGACCAGAGGGAGCGTTATCAATAAAGGGCGATAAGCAATGATAGCCATGATATAACCAACTAGCCCTAAAGCAAACGTGATAGGATGACCGCTGATCCGTTCCGCAAAAACATTAAATGGGATATTTCCCGCTTCACGAACGGTTTGGGCTACGTTGTAAAAATACAGACCTGCATCATCTGAAACACTTTCACGAACAACGTAGGCTTTAAGCTGACCCCAAATTGGATCGATACCGCCGGTGGAAAAATAAAGGGCGATAATAGCAGCGAAAAGAGCCCAAAACCATTTTTGGTCCAGTGAAGGTTTGGTGTGGAAAAAAGCAAAAACAGCTAAGGCAATACCAACTTTTACCCAGATAGGGAGCGATAAAATACCGATGATGATATATAGAGAAATTTTATAAACGTAGTGATTGCGGCGTTCAAAAATGAGAGCATAAAGAATCGTCACCACTAAAATAGCAGTATTAAGGGAGTAGCTTTGCGGATACCACCATTGTGTCATTGAAAATGCAATGGTGATTGGTATTAAGAATCGATTGCGTTGGTGGGTGAGGGCAAAAATAATAAAATAGATACTGATGAGCGGCAGCACGATAGTGAGCATATCGGTATCGTAATAGCCGCTCATCGTTCGATTGTAATAGCTGTGGGTAACACTGGCTAAAAGGGCGGCAATAAAACCGATACCTGTTTGCCCTAAGGTTCTGCCGATTAAAATAATAGGGATAACAATCAAAGAACCTATAGCTGATGGCATATAGAGAATAAGTGTTTCAAAGCTTACAGGGATTATTTTAGAGAGCCATGCTGTGAGCAGTGAAATCGGTTCATTGATCGGTGAGAGGTCGTTAGGTTGATGTGAACCTGCAAGAATATCTCGTGCCCCTTCGGCAAACCAATAACCATCATTGGTATTGATCATTAATTCATTATTCCATTTGGATTGCTCCATCTCCTGAAACTCGCCAACCCAGATAAGACGCATTGAAATGGAAAAAAGATAAGCGATAAGGAGTAAAGCTAATAGTGTGAGTGTTTTTGTCGAATCCGATTTGAGGTGAAAAAAATTCATAGAGGTAAGACTGCCTTCTATCTGGAATGTATTGTGTATTAAATAGCCTTAAGTCTACCGAATTTAACCTCTAAAAACGCTTTTATAGAAGTTTATTCAGGGTAAATAGGCTTGCAAGGTACCCCGATTGCAGTACATTCGTCAGGTATATTGTGAATGACGACAGAACCTGCCCCTATAATGGAATTTTTTCCAATTGTTATGTTCTGAATAACTGAAGATCCAATGCCGATATGGCTCATCGCTCCGATGCTGACGCCACCCGCTAATGCCACATTAGGGGATATATGGGCAAACTCGCCAATCGTGCAGTCATGTTCAATAATAGCTCCCGAATTAATGATGACCCCTTGCTCTATGTTTGCATGAGCGTTAACAACGCACAAAGGCATCACAACAGCTCCTTGAGCGATTATAGCTGAGGGAGAGATCACTGCACTAGGATGAATCAAGGCTGGAAGAGTATACCCGTTTTGGAGAATTTTTTTGGCTAATTGTGCACGTATGAGGTTATTGCCTACGCCAAGTACAATAGCAGAAGAGGGATGTATTTGGATAAAGGTTTCCCAATCAGGAGAGGTGTTTATACCATCGTCAATCCATCCGGCAATCGTGTATCCGCATGCCGTGGCAATATCAGCAACAACTTGGCCATGACCACTGATGCCATAGATATAGATCTCTTTAGTTTGTTCCATTGAATTTCTCCATCGTCGCTTCCCCCTCTTGGGATATCCCCTCTTTGATGAGTACCTTTTTTAGGGTTAAAAAAAAGATTTTAAGATCAAATGCAAACGATAGGTTTTCGATGTATTCGACATCATATCGAAATTTTTCTTCCCAACTGATGGCATTGCGTCCATTTACCTGAGCCCATCCCGTGATGCCGGGTTTGACATTGTGGCGGCGTGATTGTTCTGGGGTATAGAGGGGTAGGTATTCGCTCAAAAGGGGACGGGGACCGATAAAACTCATCTCCCCTTTAAGGACATTGATGAGCTGGGGGAGTTCATCTAGGCTGAGAGAGCGGATCATTTTTCCGACCCCATGCAACCGCTCTGAGTCGGGGAGGAGGTTCCCGTGCGGGTCTTTCTCATTTGTCATGCTACGAAATTTATAGATGGTGAATATTTTCCCATGTAATCCTGGGCGGCGCTGAGTAAAGTAAACGGGAAGACCCATTCGAATTGCGATCACGAGTGTGGTCAGCAGGATGACAGGAGAAAAAAGGATCAATAAAATCAGCGCCCCGAAACGATCCAATAGTGGTTTGATGAGGTTAATGTACACGTTTCAATCCATACACTTCAAAATGTTTAGAGACTATTGTATCGATATCAAACTCACTCACTGCTTTGATGCGGCTTGCTTCTCCCATCCGTAGTCGAAGTTGTGGATCCCTTAACAATTTTTCAATGGAGAGTGCTAATGTTTTGGATTCTTGGGGGGGGACGATGAATCCGTTAATACCGTCTTCGACTGTTTCACGACATCCGACCACATCGGTTGTGACAATCGGTAAACCCATGCTGGCAGCTTCCATCGAAGTACGTGGAAGCCCCTCCCGATAGCTTGGCAGAACAAAAATATCGCTTTGGGAAAGGATATGGCGGATGTTATCTTGGTGTCCGAGATAATGGAGCGAGGATTGATTCTGCATAAATGTTTCACTGAGACTGAAACGGTTACCATTATCCGGTGAGCCAACAAACTGGAATGTCACATCGGGAAATTTTTGGCTTAATTGGTTAGCAGCCTCTATAAACTCTACCACCCCTTTATGTTTAATTGCTCGGGCGATCATTGTTACGCGAAGACCTTCATCTGTTTTGGGCTCAGGGTGCCATACTTGCGTATCAATCCCTACCCCTTTCATCAAAAACACTTTTTCAGGAGCAATGATTTTTTTAGAGATCAAGTAAGCGGGATCATCTTGGTTAACAAACATAACTGTATCGGAGAGTTTAAAGATACGAGTGTAGAGAAATTCAATAAGTGTGCGGATGTTACGGCTTTTGAGATCGTTTTCGAGGTAAAAACTCCCCAGCCCTTCGACCAGATTAATAATTTTCGGCACTTTGGCAAGTCGCCCCGCAATTGTCCCGTAGATATTGGGTTTGGCGGTAAAGGTATGGAGAATATCGAGATCCAGCGGTTTGATTGCGTCGTAAATGTTGCGGATAGCACGGATCTCTTTGAGGGGGTTGAGGCTGGAGCGTTCTATCTGATAGGGGATATGGATGACTCCCTCTCTGGCAAATTGATCACTTACCTCTCCATCAGGACAAATGGCGTAAACACGATGCCCTTGGCGGATCAGCTCTTGCATGATCGGGAGGCGGAAAAGCCAGAGATTGTAATCGAGGTGGGAGAGGAAGCCGAGGGTCATAAATATCTTCTTTTGCAATAAAGCCGCTTCATTTTGTTCCAAATAAGGGCTGGATTGGATAAAACTGCTAATACAAGATATCCGTTTTTCTGGAGATATTGGTGATTTAAAGAGGCTGCTATCGCTTTGGAATACCATTGATTACTTATTTTTTGTAAATATGAGATCGTTTCTTTAGGGGTAATCGGTATTCCTTTTTCAAGAAAAGAAAAATTATTATTTGTAAGAGCGTTTAGAAAAAAGCAATAAATTCGTGTCGTATTTTCAATCATAAGCGATCGTTTTTGTCCTGTAATACCTGAGGTATCAATGAGATAATGGGTTAATGGCTCGCCGATGTTAGCCATGCTTCCAATTTGGCTGTAGCGGCACCACAGCTCAAAATCTTCGCAATAGAGTGCTTTAGAATTGTATCTAAACGGTGTTTTTCGAAACATAACACTCGAATGGGCAAACGGATTACTACCTTCCATAAGCTGCTTAGTGATCTCTGTATCGGTTGTTTGTGCGTTATGGTACCCGATAGGGTGATGTTCCGCATCAACAAGTACTAATGATGTCCCGCAAAGATGAAGAGCAGGGTCAGAATGAAATAGGTTCACTTGTTTCTCCAGTTTAGAGAACTCCCACCAATCCCCGACATCGATTCGGGAAATGAGTGAACCTGCGGCATGATCTAACCCTTTGTTGAGAGAAGCGATTAATCCTATGTTTTTTACATTGTCAATTACTTTTATCCGAATATCTTTATCTGCCCATTCGCGTAAGAGCAGGAGCGTATCGGGAAGATCATCATCCTTGAGAATGATAAATTCAAAATCATGGAAAGTTTGGTTGAGTACAGAATGGATCGTTGTGTCTATATCGTGTTTGAGCGGTTTATAGGCACTCATGATTATTGATACATAGGGTGTATTCATTTGTTATGACTTTGAGTTGATTTTTTTATCCCTAAAAGTAAATAACTAAAAAGTTTATTTTTCCGAATAAAATAGGAGATAATTAACGAAATAACGAGGGCAAATATAGCATTGGCAATGATCATTGCAGGATAAAAAGGTATCCAAGATAGAAGGGTAATAAAATAAATATGGATGACATAGATATCAAGGGTATATTGAGAACCGAGTGTTGTCAAATAATTTGCGATTCTACTGTTTTGGATAAATCTATTTGTTATATCAAATATGAGAAATATTCCAATAAATGCAGTAATGAGATGATAAAACTTGTCAATAATAAAAATTGCTTTTGGAGATATAGGAATATTTGTAATAATCTCAATGATTGGTGTAGGAGATGTTCTGTTCCAAAAAAATAGTAAAAATAAAAAAAGAAGATAGATTGCAAAAATATATTTTTTGTGAGAAATCTTAACTAACTTATGTTTGATTTTTACAAAAAAATAACCACTCAGAAAAAATGGAAAATACCATTTAAGTAATGCATGCCCAAAATAAAAAGTAGGCATTATTTCAATTATTAAAAGGATTAAGATTACAATTATCCACTCGGATATTTTTTTACCAATAATTGAAATTCCAGAAAAAATCATAAAATTAAGGAATAGGACCCATAAAAACCAATACCCATAATCAGGTGAAATAATCAATTTTTTTACATAATCAAAAAAATCAACACTTGCATATTGATTGTTTGCAAAATAAGCAATACAAAAGTACCAAATTAGAAACGGGATCACCAGTTGGTTAAATTTTTTTAGAATGAAAGGTATTGCTGTAGATTTTGGAGGATGTATTGCCAATACATAGCCACTGATAAACATAAAAAGGGGCATATGGAACGAATAGATTAGTTTAAATAGAATATTATCATCAAAATGAACAGTATTGTATTGAATAGTATGCCCGACAATGACTAGCAATATAGCAAGACCACGGATGATATCAATGGAGTGATCTCTGTTTAAAGGAGCTATTGAATCTTGGTGTATCATGATTTTATACCATGAAGTGTGAGAAGTTTTTTTTCTAATGCAAAACAGATTGATTTATAATCATATGTATTGTGTATCGAGCTTAAGGCCTCATTCGAATAGTGTGAATAGAATTGTTTGTCATTTAATAACGTATCGATAGCTTTTGCCATCTCTTCTGCGCTGTCAATTATTATCCCACCTGAAAGCTCTTCAACATTTCCGACATTGGTGCATATCCATGGAGTGGCTGTTGCCATTGCTTCGAGGATGACCATGGGGAAAGCTTCTAATTTACTCCCATGAAGAAACAGTGTTGCACGATTTAGATAATCCAGTGTCTCTTTACGAGATAGTTCGGTATAAAACCGGACATCACGTCTCCCATAAAGAGAATCCAAGGAGTGTTTCAACTGTTTTAATGTATCCAAATAGCCGTGTAGCTCTTTTGATCCGATGAAGACCAGTGGTGCTGAGGAGTGAGTAAGATAGAATGCTTTGAGTATCAATTCCTGATTTTTCATGGGGAAAAAATTGGAAATAGAGAGTAGCAGTGGAGTATCAGAGATGGTTTTTGCCTCTTGGGCAATCAATTCCAAAGGGACGCCATTGGGAAGAATCTCAAAATTATTGAAATGGTGTCTTTTAAAATAGGGTATTTCAGAAGCGACCAAGCTTAATACCATCACTTTATCGTATTGGTTTAGATGGTGGATAAGGGTTCGGTAGTAAAACAGTGCTTTGAGTTTTGCCCATGGGTTTTTAGATTTGGCTCGGTAGAGAGAAAGCCCATGAGAGTGGAGTATTTTCACCCCTTTTATCTTGGATAGATAGGGAAACAGAAGATCGGAATTCCACGTTTGGACACATTCGTTGATAATGACATCATAGGTTGCATTTAATACAAAATCAACATAGGATTGCGTCTCTCCGCGATAGAAATTTCCAAACCCTCCACGTATATCAAATTCTCTAATTGTGAGATGGGGGTAATCAGATGGGTTTCGCTCGGGGCGTTTTGCCGTAGCGATCGTAATGATATGCCCCAGATCAGAGAGGGCTTTGGCAAGCTCAGAAACAACGGTTGCAATACCTGATTTTAGTGGAGGGAATTGTTCGGTTGTGATCAGGATAGTCATTTTCGCACTCCTGTTGTATACATCAGGAAAACAAGGGTGTATTTACACATCTGTTTGAAAGCAGATAATGAAACAAGAGACCATTGAAAATAGAGTTTGATTAATGCTTTGAGTGTTTTAAGGGTGTTGTTGCTTTGGTTGGAATTATGAATGTGATATCGTGTCAGCGGCATAGGGATATAGGTAATCGGGACGTTTTGTGCAATTTTTAGCCACAAATCATAATCTTCAATAAAACACGATTCATTAAAATAAGGCTTTTGGGAAAGAAGGGCTCTTTGGATGCAAACAGTAGAGGTAACGATAAAATTATTTTTCATTAAATATGGAAAAGAGAGCCCTTCGTACCATTGTGTTTGCGTCGAAAAAAGATACTCTACTTTTTTATTATCATCAATGTATACCGCATCGCTAAAAAGAAACAGATGATTTTTCTGGCAGAATGAATAGTATTGTTCCAATTTGTCCGGCATGAATTCATCATCTGCATCCAAAAAACAAAGGTATTTTCCCTTTGAGTGCTCGATAGCAACATTTCTTGCGCTTGCTGATCCGCCATTGGTTTTATAATAGTAGTGTGTTTTTTCATCTAAATAAGATTGGATATTTTGGTCAGTATTATCGCTAGAGCCATCATCGACTATGATGATTTCAAAATTCTGAAATGTTTGATTCTGCAGACTTATTAATGCACGTTGAAGTGTTATAAAGGAATTATAAGTAGGAATGATGATGGAGAAAAAAGGGAAATAGGTCACATTCGTATCCAATTATCTGGAATCAGATCCGATGTATCGATCGATGTCTGATTAAACCATCGTTTGGGGGCGATGACTATCTTTTCAGGATTATTATTGAGCCATGCTCCCCACCAGCTAAAACTGCTGTTAGCGATAATATTATGTTTACACAAACTCATTAATCGCATATCTTCAAAGGCCATTGTATTGTGATCAATATACGTTGTCGGATAGGGCAGAGTAAGATTCTCTTTAACCCACTTCATATCGTCCGAAAAAATAAAAATAGCTGGATTCTTGCAACTCTGAGAGATATATTCAACCGCTTTGTAATAATAATCCAATGATGCCGTGCCATGAAAAGTATTGATGTTAGCATCGGAAACATAATCCCCTCTACGGATATGGAGACTTATTGAGGATGCAGTACTAATGAACTCGGACAAGGTTTGATTTTTTGTATCCATGGGTAATTTAAAAGTAAAATCTTTTCGAATATGCTCGGAAAAAGAGTCGAAATAGCGATAAGATTGCCAATACCCTCTTAGGTATCCATTTACAGGTGATTCCCAAAAATTGGGATCGTAGTGAAAATGTTTTTCGACAATAATGTTTTTTTGAAATGAAGGGTAGAATGATTTAATAACCTTTACAACCCTTGGTGGGATGAGAGTGTTTTTGAGCATTTTTAACTCTTTGGCCGTAGCAATACTCTCTTCAGGGAGTGAAAAACAAGACAGATCATAGGTGCGTACTGTGTCGCCTTTGGAGATTGCATCAAACCACGAAAGATCCAGTTTAAGGTCAGTATTATGTGTGAGGGCTAAAGCTTTTCCGGCGGCGTATTGGAACATTTGATTTCCTAAACCACCCATAAGATTAATAATGATCATCTGTCTCTTCTTTGTATTGAAACCAAAAACAGCCACAGCCATATTTTTGCTTTTTAACTATTTCGGGATCCGCATTCAGGATAAAATCTCCCCCTTTTTCATCATCAGTCAGTAATGAAAATTCTATTAATTTAAAATCTTGAAAAAAATCGAGTATTTGCTCGTATCCATATACTCGATGGGCATTGAAATTAACGGTCGGTTGACCGACAGGGACAACAATAAGTAGATTTCCATTGGGGGATAGTACTCTTTTGAGTTCTTTTATCGCTTTTTTATCGCCATCTGAGTCGAGGGTATCTCCGTATCTTCCTAATCCGATATGTTCTAGAACATGCATACAGGATAAAGATAAGATACTTTTGTCTTTAAAAGGGAGAGCGGTTAAATTCCCCTCCTTTGGAGCTAAGTTACTGAGGACAATTTTAGCAGGCCGGTAGTCATAAAACTCAATAGGGATAAAGGCCGAGACGATCGCGTTAAAATAGATACTTGATGAGATATCGATATGTTTGGTAGGATTGATTTGATGTAAAACACGTGCTGCCCAAGCGGTGTGATAAACATAATGGGTATCAAATGATGTCGTAGCCGTTCGATCTGATAAACAGGGGTAGCGATCATTCCATGACAGCATCTCTTGGCTATTGTTTTTTAGTAGTAGATTGAACTTTTTGTAATCGCGTAAAAATAAATAATAATTTTGAAGCCATCGAAATTTAAAATAGATGTATTTTACAAGAGTTGATTGTTTTATGGATTTGGGAAGTTTCATTTTGTTCACGAGTATAATGTTCCATTTATATTTGGTAAATGATAAATATTTTTGCATTGGTCTAATGTGTGATGTTGATGGGTGATAATGATGAGTGTTTTATTGTCAGCAATTTTATAAATCTCTTCCATGATTTTGGCTTCTGTAGCACTATCAAGTGCACTGGTGGCTTCATCCAAGACTAAAATTTCTGGGGAACCATAGAGGGCACGGGCAATTGCTATTCGTTGCCGCTGCCCTCCACTGAGTTTTATCCCCCCCTCGCCGACGATCGTATTTGCACCTTCATGATGAGTTTCTAAAAATTCTAAAATATTGGCTTGTCGGAGAGCTTCTTGGAGTTGAATGTTGTCGATAGGTTTTCCAAAAGCGACATTTTGCGCTACCGTACCGTCGAAAAGATAGATACTTTGGGGGATGTATCCGATTTTACTTCGCCATGCCTGGATATTACTTTCATCCAGGAGAAATCCATCAACGGTAATGGATCCTTTTTTGGGACGGTATAACCCTATAATAAGATCAACTAAGGTTGATTTTCCACTGCCGCTTTCTCCGATAAAGGCTACTTTATCCCCTTTGTTAATAGTGAGTGAAATGTTTTCTAAAATGGGTTTATGCTCATCGTATTCAAAATAGAGATGATCTATTTGAAGTGTGTGATTGAATGTGATAGGCTCATTTTGCAATTTTTCAGCATCGTACATTAAATCGTTATGGATAATATCGAGAGAGCTTTTGTAAAAAAGGATTTGATTATATCCATTGAGAATACGGTTGGCAGATGGCATTAGTCGATAAAGCCCCAATATAAACATCGATATGAGTGCGAGGACCCCTGAGATATCATTTTGGTATTTTTGAACGAGATAAATGACCATAAAAATGACAATTCCAAACCCTATAGCTTCCAAAAAAAGTCGAGGGAAGTGGGTGAGGGTTTCATTGCGGATGTTGGCTGATGCGTAGCCTGCACTGGCATGATCAAATTTTTCGAGAATCGATTCGGTGCTGGAGGTGAGTTTCATCATTTTGAAATTTCCGAGACTGCTCTGGATAATTTCGAAAAATTTCTTTTGATGTTCTTCTCGTGATACTCCCGCTTTTTTAATCGATCGTGAGACAGTCAAAACCAATAATAAAGCATTAATAATGAGGATCATACTAATCAGGAGTGTAATTTTCCAGTTAATATAGAGCATAATCGCGTAAATAAAAATCACTACGAATATTTCACTCAGCATAAGCAATAAGCCAGAAATCAGTGCGGTCATATTTTGAGCTTCGTTGATAATAGCTTTGGAGAGATCGGCACTGTTTCTATCAATAAACGAGCGATAGCTCATCCCTAAATAATTTTCAAAAAGTCGATAGGCGATGAGGTGATAACGCCCTTTTGAGAATTTGGCAAGGAGATAAAAATAGCCTAGATTGAGTAACGAGCGTAAAAAATAAAAAACCAAAAGAGCGCTTCCGATAGCGGTTACGAAGTGAATATCATTATGGAAATGAAAAAAAGAATACATTTTTTCTGTATAAATATTGGAATGGATATTTGAAAAATCACTGGCGATATTAATAAAAGGGAGAATTGCTCCTACGCCGATCATTTCGATAAGCGAAACGGCGATGGAGATGAAGATCAAGAGAAAAAGAAATCTTTTATCGTGCCCTGTCAAGATTGAAAAAAGCTTTGTGAAAAATAGCCTCATTTTTTTCCCACACGGTCGCAATACCGCTTTGCATTCAATAGCCGTTCTTTGTGTCCGGCATCGGCCAGTGCTTCGGGAACGACGTTGCGCAGGTAGTATTCGACGTACTTGCATAAATCCATACTTCCTTGGATTCCAGCTTCTTCTTTGAATTTTTGAATCAGTGTTGAGCGCTCCGAAT
>ERZ1649853.411-NODE-411-length-18325-cov-6.296825_pt1 | contig 18325 bp, 11 predicted proteins | sample MGYA00575353_ERZ1649853 | MGnify/ENA primary metagenome ERZ1649853 (study PRJEB40853, sample SAMN11349654) | freshwater sediment metagenome | isolation source: river sediment | host: Sediment | place: India: Okhla Barrage, New Delhi | collected 2017-02-21 ...
TCGATGAACTGGCGCCCGTAGCGCTTGGTGAGCACGCGCTTGTCGAGGATCACCACCACGCCGCGGTCTGACTGGGTGCGGATGAGCCGGCCGAAGCCCTGGCGGAAGCGCAGGATGGCCTCCGGCAGGCTGTACTCGTTGAAGGGGTCATCGAAGGTCTCGGAGCGGGCGGCGATGATGGGGTCGGAGGGCACGTCGAAGGGCAGCTTGACGATGACCAGCACCGAGAGCGCCTCGCCGGGGATATCCACGCCTTCCCAGAAGGCGCGCGTGCCGAGCAGCACCGCCTTGTCGGCTTCGCGGAAGTTCTCGAGCAGGGTGTTGGTGCTGGCGCCTTCGCCCTGTTCGAACACCTGGATGCCGGCCTGCGCCAGCGCCGGCCCGATGGTGGTGGAGGTGCGGCGCAGCTGGGCGTAAGACGTGAAGAGGGCGAGCATGCGTCCGTTGGTGGCTTTAGCCAGGCGGATGAGGGCGGCTTCAACCTCGCGCTGGTAGGCGTTGGCTTCACCGGGCTCGGGGATGTCGTTGACCAGGTAGAGCAGGGTGGAGCTCTCGAAGTCAAAGGGAGAGCCGAGCACGAGGTCATCGGCTTCATCGGCGTTGAGCCGGCTGCGGATGTACTCGAACTCGTTGTTGGTGGTGAGGGTGGCGCTGGTGAGGATGATGGCGTTCTTCTCGTGCCACAGGTACTGCTCCATCATCGGCCCCACGTTGAGCGGGGCAGACTGGAAGACCAGCCGGTACGTGTTGGGCTGGATCTCGACCCAGTAGACGTTGCGCTCATCGGGTTCGAGCACGAGCTGGTTGAGGGTGGCTTCAGCTTCAGAGAGGCGGCGGTTGACGCTGGCAAGCGAGCCGAGGGTATCCTCGATGTCTTCCCCGGGGTCGTCGACGGCGTCGCCGATGGCCTTGTGGAACTCGTTGACGAGCGCCAGCGCGGCTTTGATGGAAGAGCCGGCGTTATCCCAGGCGATCTCCACCTCGCTCCAGGCGGGCTGGGTGCGGGTGGCGGGGATGATGCGCGTCTGCTGCCCGTAGTTGCTGACCGGCTGCCCCTCGCGCAGGTCCTCCAGGAAGAGGTCCATGGCGTGCACGAAGTCGTTGAAGTCATTCTCGACGCGGAAGAAGAGGTCGGTGAGCTTGTGTGCGCCCACGTTGAGGGCGGCAAAGTCGGAGGGCTGGAGCACATGCGAGACGAGGGTGAGCAGGCGCCCGACCAGGCCGCTGTTGACCCCGCCGATCTCGCGCAGCATGCGCTGGAAATCCACCTGGGTGAGGCGGAAGGAGAGGGCGCCGGTGGTGGCAGATTCGAGGTGGTGCGCCTCGTCGACGATGAGGTACTGGTACTCGGGCAGCACGCGGTTGCCGGTGATGACGTCCGCGAGCAGGAGGGCGTGGTTGACCACCAGGATGTGCGCGCTCTGCGCCGCCATGTGGGTCTTGTAGAAGGGGCAGGCACCGCCGGTGCGGCTCATGCAGACCTCGGCTTTGCAGCCTTCGTCTTCAGCGGAGAGGCGCGCCCAGACTTCGCGTTCGCCGGGACCGTTGAGGTTGATCTCGCTGCGGTCGCCGCTGCCGTTCTGATTGAGCCAGACGCTGATCTTGGCGAGCACGCGCAGCTCATCAGGGGTGGCGGGGCCGGTCTTGCGCAGGGCTTCGAGGCGGCGCGGGCAGAGGTAGTTGCCGCGCCCCTTGACGACCACGGCGCGCACCTCCGATTTGAGGGCGCTGGCGAGGTCGGGGATATCCTTCTTGATGAGCTGGTCCTGCAGGGTGATGGTGTTGGTGGAGATGACCACGCGCATCTGGTTCTTGAGCGCCCACTCCACGGCGGGGATGAGGTAAGCGAAGGATTTGCCGGTGCCGGTGCCGGCTTCCACCATCAGGTGGCGGCTTTCGGAGAGCGCCCGGCAGACGGCGCGCAGCATCTCTATCTGCTGCGGGCGGCTCTCGAAGTTGTCGAAGTAATGGGCGAAGCTGCCGCCATGCTCGATGTTGGCGGCGATCTCGTCGGCGTCGAGCGGGGCGGGGGTTTCAACGGGAATGAGCGGGGGCACGGAGACGCCGGCGCCGAACAGCCCGGAGAAGTCCTCGGGGCGGGTCTTGCGCGCCTCGATGGGCTGGCGGCCCTTCTCGCGCAGGGCTGCAGCGAACATCGAAGCACCGTCCCAGTCGATGCCTTCGCCCAGGCGCACCGTCTCAGCGAGGATCTCAATGGGCAGCTCGAGCAGTTTGGCGTTGAGGGCATGCAGGACGGCGTGCGTCAGGCGGGCGTCATCCAGGGCGCGGTGGCTGTTGGGGATGATGCTGCCCAGGGTTGTGCCGAGGGTGCCCAGGTTGTAGCGGCTGTTGCTGGGCAGCGCGATGGCTGCCAGCTCGTAGGTGTCGATGACCTCGTTGTGCTTGAGGATGTTGTGGCGCTGCAGGAACCCCAGGTCAAAGCGTACATTGTGCCCCACCACGGGGTCGTCGCCGACGAAATCCGCGAACTCCTGGATCACCTCCTGCAGGCGGGGGGCGTTGCGCACCATCTCATTGGTGATGCCGGTGAGCTGGGTGATGAAGGCGGGGATGGGCTTGCCGGGGTTCACCAGGGTGGACCATTCATCTTCCACGCGGTGACCGTTGAAGCGTACGCCGGCGATCTCGAGGATGGCATCCTTGAAGGGGTCGAGGCCGGTGGTTTCGATGTCGATGGCGACCATTGGGGGCATGGCGCGATTATAACACGCAGGGTCGGCGGCAAACCCGATGGAACGGAAATGGAACGGGCATGATAAGATTAAGGTATCTTCCGACGGAGTTAGACCATGACAACCTTAGAGAATGAGGTCTTCACACTCAACATCAATGAGCTGAAAGGCAGTTTCTCCATCCAGCCGAAAGACTTCAGGCTGCCGGGCATCAGCGATGCCAGGCTGGCAGCGCACGTGCGCATCGGAGGCGAGGTGCAGGAGATCGACCTGGCCAAGGCGCTGGTGATCCCGCTGGAGCAGGAGATGGTGGATCTGCCCCAGCACGGCAAGACCGAGTTCGTGGTCTACCGCTCCGAGCTGAAGAAGGAGGGGCTCACCGTGCAGGTGGCGTTCGGCATCGTGCAGGAAGCGCCGCTGGTGATCTGGAAGGTGGCAATCACCAACAAGGGCGACAAGCCGGTGATCATGGAGCGCATCGACCTGCTCAAGGTGCAGGAGGCGGAAGAACCTGTATCGGATGACGAGGAGGAAGAAGAGGAAGAGGAGGAATCCCGCTTCGGCTTCTACTCCAACGGGTGGCAGAGCTGGTCGCCTACCAGCTGGTACCCGGCGGACGGGCACATGAACTTCAGCAAGCTGGAGCGCTTCCAGGCGCCGATGATCTACAACACCGGCACACCGCGCCCCAAAGAGGACGGTCAGTTCAGCAGTGACATGTTCGCGGTCATCGGTGACCGCGTGGCGCGCACCGGTTTCCTCGTCGGCTTTTTGAGCCAGAAGTACCAGTTCGGCACCATCTATAAGGACTTCAACGCCCCCGCCAGTTTGACGATGTGGGCGAACTGCGACGATGTGCGGCTTGACCCGGGCAAGATGATCACCACCGACTGGGCGGTGTACACCCCGGTGCTGCTCGATCACCGCGACCCGCTGGAGCAGTACCTGCAGGGCGCCGCGCGCGAGAACGAGGTGCAAATCCCCGGCGAATCACCGGTGGGGTGGTGCTCGTGGTATCACTTTTACACCAGAGTAACTGAGAAAGACATCCGCGCCAATCTGCGCACCATCCTGGACAAGCAGGAGACCCTGCCGATCCAGCTGGTGCAGATCGACGACGGTTTCGAATCACAGGTGGGCGACTGGTTCACCTTCAAGCACAGCTTCCCCGACGGGGTGAAACTGCTGGCCAAGGAGATCAGCCATGAAGGGCTCATCCCCGGGCTGTGGCTGGCGCCATTCATCGTACACCCGGGCTCAAAGCTGGCGCGCAAACACCGCGACTGGCTGCTGAGAGCGCGCAACGGCGAACGCGCCAATGCCGGCTTTGTGTGGAACTCGCTGACCACTGCTCTTGACCTGACGGTGCCGGAAGCGCTGGAATACGCCTGCAAAGTGGTGCATACCGCCGCGAAGGAATGGGAGTTCCCGTACCTTAAGCTGGATTTCCTCTATGCGGCGGCGGTGGAATGCCATTACAAGGATCCCACGGTAACGCGGGCGCAGGTGCTGCGCAAAGGCATGGAAGCCATCCGCGCGGCAGCCGGCAAGAATACCACCATTTTGGGCTGCGGAGCGCCGCTGGGCACCATGCTTGGGCTCATCGATGCCAACCGCATCGGCGCGGATGTGAGCGGAAGCTGGAACCCGCAGTTCGCGGGCATCGGCAGCATCTTCAGGAACGAGCCGGCGATGCCGAGCGCGCGCAACTCCATCCGCAATATCCTCACCCGTGCCATGCTGCACCGGCACTGGTGGGTGAATGACCCCGATTGCCTGCTCATCCGCCCGAACACCAAGCTGAGCCTGGCGGAAGTGCGCTCACTGGCGGCAGCCATCTCCCTCACGGGAGGGTCGCTGCTGGTGTCAGATGACCTGCCCAAGCTGCCCAAAGACAGGCTGCGCATCGCCGAGGTGCTGCTGCCTGTCATCGAAGACCGGGTGCGGGTGCTCGACTGGTTCGACGCCGAGATGCCCGAGATGCTGCGCCTTGACCAGGTGGGCTGCGCCGGTGAAAGGCACATCCTGGCCAAGTTCAACTGGTCCGATGAGGAAGTGGAATACGACCTGACCCCTGAAGCCTATCAACTGAATGCCGGCAAGTACTGGGTGCGGGACTTCTGGAATGGCACAGCTACAACCATGAGCGGGCACCATCCTTACCACATCACCATCCCGGCGCACGGCTGCCTGGTGGCAACGTTACAGCAGGTGAACGGCAGCCAGATCACTTACCTCGGCAGCGACCTGCATATCTCGCAAGGAATGGAACTGGCAGAGTGGAAGCCGGGGATGGGATCGGTCAGCTTCACGCTGCGTTTGCCGCGCAAGACAGGCGGGGTGATCTATGTGGCCATCCCCGCTGAGTTTGCCACGGTCAAGGTGAACAACCGCCTCACCGAAAGCAAGGCGGTGTCTCCCGGGGTGCTGGAGATCCCCGTGCAGGTGGATGGGTTTGCCAACGTGGAGATCACCATCAGATAACAAACCGGAGGAGCTGAGGCTCCTCCGGTTTCTTGTAGATAGGTGGTTTACTGCTTGGGCAGCGGAGGCTGTTGCGACTTGAGGGCTTCGAGCCTGGCGGCCTGGATGCGGCGATTGCGACGTACGAGCCAGCGCACCAGCAGGAAGATGGGCAGTCCGATGACGGCCACCACGGGGACGATGAAGATGCCCAGCCAGATGAGGAAATTGACCAGTCCCTTGCCGAAGTTGATGAGAGACTGCACAGCATCGCGGGCTACGCCGGCAGGCTGCCATTTGCCGATGGTGACGGGGGCAATGGTCTCTTTGGCGACGATCTGCACGGTGATGGCTGACTTGCTGGACGCCTGTTCATAGTACTGGATCTGCCCTTTGAGCACTTCGATCTGCTCGGTCACCTGCACCTTCTGCTGGTAAATGGCGAGGGCGTCTTCGGTCTTGGTGGCGGAGTCATACAGTTCAGAGAGCTTGGCGTTGGCTTCTTCAAGGTTGCGCAGGCGGGATTTGAGGTCGGTGTATTCCTGGGTCACGTCCTGCCCCGAGATGTTCTCGGAGAGGGTGTACTTGGCAGCGTCGCCGGTGAGGGCTTTAATCTGGTCAAGCGCGGTGTTGAGCTTCTCAGCGGGAACGCGCACCGTGATGGTCGCAGCCGGCACTTCCACACCACCGGAGGTGTAGGTCTTGTAGATGTAGCTGCTGACCGTGAATCCACCCATATCGGCTGCCATCTTCTGGATGTCACTCATCGCTGCACCGGGGTCATCCACGGCGATCTCGAGGTTGGCGTTCATGATGATCATCTGCTGAATTACCGTGGTGCTGGTGGTGACTGAGCCATCTTCAGCAGGGGCAGGGGCTTCAGCCGAACCCGCGCTGTTGGAGACCGAAGGTGCCTGCATCATTTCGCGGGAGCCTTCGTACAACAACTTCTCATCGGCTGCTGATTGAGTGGCGGCTTTCGCGCAGGCGCTGAGGAGCAATACAGCAAGGACAAGACTGATGAATAAAGTGTTCCTTTTCATGGTTCCCTCCAGGGTGAGATCAGATTGTTATCTACCTGTTAGACGTGGAGACTGCGGAGAAGGTTCCCGTTACCAGCCATCTGAAAGGCGGGTTGCATGTTTCTCGGGCATGCCCACCTTGACGATGCGCTCCTGAACGGATTTGATATCGTAAGCAACCCGGTGGATCTGCCAGGTGTTGGCTTCGGGGTCATAGATGCCATAAGATGCGCGCGGATCATGGTCACGCGGCTGCCCCACCGACCCGGGGTTGAGGATCATCTGGTCGTGGAGATGCAGCTTCTCCTTGTCTTTGAAGAGCTTCTTGGTCATCTTGTCATTCTTCTTGTCGTGGAAGAATCCCACTGGAATGTGGGTATGCCCCACGAAGATGTAATCCAGCTTGCTGTAGGCAAAGGCCATTTTTGCGGTCAGGGAATCCAGGATGTATTCCCATATTGGGTTGCGCGGGCTGCCGTGGGCAAGAAGGGCTGTTTCCGTCTCCAGGGTTTCCGGGAGGTTCTGCAAATACTCCACGCTGGAGGGGCTGATGATGGATCGGGTGACAAGGATGGCTTTTTCAGCCTCGTCGTTGAAACGGTCGATGTTGCGCAGACCGCTCACCGCAGCGTCATGATTGCCCATAATGCACAGCACATTGGGCAGCGCGCGGATACGGTCAACGCAGGCATCTGGTTCAGGACCGTAGCCCACGAGGTCGCCCAGGCACCAGACGGCGTCAACAGGACCCGCATCCTTCAATACAGCTTCAAGCGCAACGCTATTCGAGTGGATATCTGATATCAATAAGATCTTCATATTCCCCTTAACCCCCGGGTGGGGTTGTTAATGCCAAAGCAGGCTTCAAGTTTGACAGAATTTCTCCTCTTCTGCGGAGATACCCCTATTTTACTCTTAACCTGTGCTAAATCAATGAGATTGGACTTTTTCAATGATCGCGGCAGCATGGTCATAGCGGCCAAAGGCGGGCATAAGGTAAATCCCCTGAACCATAGGCTTGATCTCGGCGATCAGCTTGACGGTCAAGTCGATACCCGTGGCAGCTCCACGGTCGCCACTGTTGCGCATCTGCTCATGGACCTCAGCAGGAATCTCGATCCCGGGAACCTCCTGCTGCAAGAAGGCGGCATGCCTGGCACTCGCCAGGGGGAGGAGACCGACGATGAGAGGGATAGGCAACTTGCCGTGCGCTTTATGGTAGGCATCCAGGAACTTGCGGACAAGATCAGCATTATAGATCGGCTGGGTGAGGATGAAATCAGCCCCGGCGCGGATCTTACGGCGCAGGTTCTTGAGTTCATCTTCCATATTGGAGGGATTGAGGTTCAGCGCGCAGCCGGTGAAAAAGCGGGTTGGCTGACCAATATCTGCCCCTGAATGATCAAGACCGGCGTTGAAACTCTGTTTGATCAGCTTGATCAATCCGGAGGGAACGAGGTCGTAGTTATCCATGGCATCAGGGTAGTCACCGATGGAGGTAGGGTCACCCATGACGACGAAAACATTGCGGACTTCGAGGGCATGGGCAGCCAGCAGGTCACCCTGCACTCGCAGCAGGTTGCGCCCGCGGGTGGGGAAGTGCAGCACGGTTTCGATACCTACCTTGCGCTGTACCAGGCTGCAGACTGCCCAGGGACTCATACGCATACGCGCCATTGGACTGTCTGCAACATCGATAACATCGGCACCGGCTTCTTTGAGCAGGCTGGCACCTGCCAGCAACTTGTGGGTTGAAAGACCGCGGGGTGGATCCATTTCAACCGCGATGACGAACCTGCCTTGCTCCAATTTACTGGCGAATTCTGTTGGAGGTAATCCGGGTTCGCTATCCGAGTTGAGCTCTTCGACGCGGAAATTGGAGTTCATCGATTGGTTGCGCTCGGGAAGGGATGCAATCGACTGAGCCATAGCCGCAATATGCTCCGGGGTAGTGCCACAGCAACCGCCGATCACGTCAGCACCTGCCTGCCAGAAGGAGACAGCATACTCTCCAAAGTAGGCGGGTTCAGCTGGGTATAAAATGCGTCCTTCCACCTGTTCGGGCCAGCCGGCATTCGGCATTACCGAGAAATGAGCCCCGGAAACAGCCTGTTTCATCTGCCGGAGGAGATTCAACAGCTGGTTGGGTCCGCCAGAGCAGTTGATGCCGACAACATCAGCGCCGGCAGTATGAATTGCCCGGGCAACTTTGGCGGGGGAATCGCCGAGAAGGGTACGGTTATCGCGGGTGAAAGTCATTGATGCCAAAACAGGTAATGCCGGGGTTACTTCACGGGCAGCCCTGATGGCTTCAATGACCTCGTAGAGGTCCGTCATGGTTTCAATGAGGATGAGGTCAACACCTGCGGAGGCAAGAATGCCGATCTGCTCGCTAAAAGCCAAACGGGCTTCTTCGAGCTGCACGCGGCCAAAGGGTGCAAGGCGCACACCCAGGGGACCAACATCACCGGCGAGGAGGATATCTCGGGAAGAGAAACTGATGGCTTTGCGGGCGATTTCGACACCAGCCCGGTTGATCTCTACCAACTGATCCTGTAAACCATGGCGAGTCAACTTAAAGCGATTTGCGCCAAAGGTGTTGGTCTGAATCATTTGAGATCCAGCTTTGATGTAGCCAAGGTGAACATCAACCACAACTGAAGGCCGGGTGAGGTTTAAGGCATCGAAACTTCCGGATGGGGTTACACCCAACTTGTGCAACATGGTGCCCATCGCTCCATCAGAAAGCAAGGGTTTACCTGATTCGATAAAATCGATAAAGGTTGGTTTTGCTGACATCCGAATTACCCTTTCATGAGCTGGTCAACGCGAGATTCACCGATGTTGTAGTATTTTGCATTTGGATGGTGAACAATGATGGCAGCGGTGGATTGTTCCGGAACGAGCTGGAAAGCTGAGGTCAGGCTCATGCCCAATTCTTTCTCAGCAGGAAGCAGATCGAAGACCTTGCGATGATCGGATAGTTCGGGGATGGCTGGATATCCCCACGAGTAGCGTTTCCCCTGGTCAGGCTGCAAGCCAAGTTCCCGGCGAATGTGCTGATGGAGATAATCTGCGGCGGCTTCAGCTGTCTGTACTGCCAGACCGTGAGTGAAGTACCCTTCGGTATAATCTGCGCTATTTTGTAACCGCTCGAAGCGGTCTGTGGCAGCCTGCCCGACCGTGACAACCTGGAAAGCAACCACGTCCATTCGACCTGAGTCGACACTGGAGAAGTAGTCGGCCAGGCAGAGGCTCTCAGCAGCAAGTTGACGGGCAAAAGAAAAACGGGCAATCACCTGATCCGGCCCGGCATCTGCCAGGGGAGGTGCATAAACGAGAAGATCGTTACCTTCAGACTGGGCTGGCCAGATGCCATAGACAGCGCGTGGGGTCAGCCACTTTTCAGATAAAGCCTCCCTGGTCATGCGAGCCAGGCGAGTTTCAAACTCCTGCTGAAGGCGAACCCACTCTTCACCGTGGGTATTACGCCCACCCCAAGACAAACGGAAGAGCTCGTTCCTGGAAAGATGCTTGAAGACCACCTCAAGGGGCATATCCTTAACCACGCGGACCCCCCAGGTTTTTGGCTGCGGAAGGATGGCTGCAGGTGGTGTGGCTGACCGTATCAGGGATGGAGAATTCGCTTTGGTCTCCACCTGTTTCTCCAACTCCATACGCGATTCAGCCTGGATGCGCTGGAAGATGGATTGCCGGGTTTGCGGAGCACCAAGGGCATCCATGGTGGAGAGACCTTCGAAGGCGTCCTTACAGTAAAAAACGCCACCAGCATAAGTTGTACCTTCTTCGGTTTGGAGGATCCGGCGACCAAAACGCTGGTTAATGGCAGCACCACCAATGAGGACCGGGAATTCCAATCCGCGGCGATGCAATTCGTTCACGATGAGCGGCATCTGTTTACTTGTGCTTACAAGCAGAGCACTCAAGCCGATGGCGTCTGCCTTAATTTCAACGGCTTTTTCGATGATGGTTTCAGCGGGAACCTGCTTGCCAAGATCAACCACGGTGTACCCGTTGTTGGAAAGGATGGTCTTCACCAGATTTTTCCCAATGTCATGCACATCCCCATAAACTGTAGCCAGGACGAGTGTCCCTTTGGACGTTCCTTCCTTGCGATCTAGGAATTGCTCAAGGTAGGAAACTGTTTTCTTCATCACTTCGGCAGATTGCAGGACAAAAGGCAGAATCAACTCGCCACTGCCGAACTTATCACCGACCTCTTTCATAGCCGGCAGGAGAACCGTGTTCAACACTTCTACCGCGCGCTGATCGCGTGTCTGGTCCTCTCTTTTTTCGAGTAGAAGCTGGTCAACATCCTTTTCAACTTCCTCCTTGAAACGGTGAACGATCTTCCAATGCAACCGTTCGGCCACGGGAAGAGTTGCCAGCATTTGCGACTGGTTGTCTTTCTTTGCTTCCGCAGGCACAGCTGCCTGAAAATGCTCGATCACTTTCTGGAGGGCTTCTGGATGGCGATTGAAGATGAGATCTTCTGCCAGGGAACGCTCAACCTGCGGTATCTCTGGATACGGGGTAATGGCAGAAGGGTTGACTATGGCCATATCCAGCCCGGCTTGAACCGCGTGATAAAGCATGACGCTATTAATCACTGATCGGGCAGCCGGGGTGAGACCAAAGGAAACATTACTTACACCAAGGGAGGTGAGAACCCCAGGGAGTTGTTCTTTGATGAGTTGGATACCCTTGAAAGTTTCAATGGCAGAATTGGCGAATTCCTCGCTGCCGGTGGCCAGAGTGAAAGTGAGGTCGTCAAACACGAGGTCCTGAGGTTGAAGACCGTGCTCATCGACTGCGATGGTGAAAAGACGTTTTGCAACTTCGAGTTTACGCTCGGCTGTTTTTGCCATACCCTGTTCATCAATGGTGAGGAGGATGACAGCAGCGTTATGCTGCTTTGCCAGGTCGAGGATTTTGTCTGCTTTTGTGCGTCCACCTTCGAGATGGGTTGAGTTGATCAGACAGCGACCGGGGGCGGTCTGCAATGCGGTTTCCAGCACCTCGATTTCGGTAGTATCGATCACCAGGGGCAATGGAATGATCGGGGAAATCGTTTTGATGAGATGCTTCATGGTGGCAGCCTCTTCTCCGCGTTCAGTAAGAGCAACACAGAGGTCAAGGGCATGCCCACCGCCTTCTACCTGCTGCTGGGCGAGGGTCAGAATAGATTCAAAGTCGTTTTCCAACACCATTTTTTTGAAAGCCCGGCTTCCCTGGGTGTTCAAACGTTCAGCAATAAAGAATGGACGGGGCTCCTGGTGCATCGGCTGGGCTTGAATGGCAGATGCGAGTTTGGGGCTTGTAACTACCGGTGGATTGGAGGGCTTGACGGTCTCGACTTTACCGACCAACGCCTGTAAATGCTCTGGGGTGGTGCCACAGCAACCACCCACCACCCGAACATTGAACTTTTGGGCGAATTCGAACAGCGTTTGAGCGAATGGTTCAGGTTCGAGCGGATAAACCGCCTGACCATCGACATTCAGGGGCAGTCCGGCGTTAGGAATACAGGATACGGGAAGGGGTGAGTTTTCGCCGAGATACCGGATGGGTTCGCGCATAAAATCAGGGCCGGTGGAACAGTTGAGTCCGATGACATCGACGTCCATTCCCTGCAGGATTGCCAAAACTGCGGAAATATCAGTGCCCAGCAACATGCGGCCGGTAGTATCCAGGGTGACCTGAACCTGAATCGGGAGATTTTTACCAGTTTTTTCAAAGGCTTTCCGGATCCCGACGATGGCGGCTTTAACTTCAAGGATGTCCTGTGAAGTTTCAATGAGGAGGAGGTCGACACCACCTTCAATCAGCCCAGCTGCCTGTTCGGCAAAAACATCCTCAAGGTCAGAAAATGACACATTCGAAAGTTCCGGATCGTTCATCGAGGGGAGTTTTCCAGTTGGCCCCATGGAACCGGCAACAAAGCGTTTTTTTGTGGTTGTACTGAATTCATCAGCGCAGTTGCGGGCAAGGGCGGCGGCTGACCGGTTGATCTTGGATACCTGATCAGAGAGCCCATATTCACGCAGAGTTATCCGGTTCGAGCGGAATGTGCAGGTTTCGATGACATCTACACCTGCCGCAAGAAATGAACGGTGAACCTTCTCGACTGCCTGGGGATAAGTGATGACCAGGTAATCATTGCAACCATTGGTTTTTTCACCGCCGAAATGTTCCGCGGTTAAGTTTTGCTTCTGCAGGTTGGTGCCCATGGCGCCGTCAAACACCATAACTTTTTGCTGCATGGCATCCAGGTAGCTGCGGTTCGTGTATTTTCGTTGCATGGTATCCACTCCTAATCACCCAGTAATAAAAAACCTCTCTAAATGAGAGGTACGTACGCGTCTTTCTCTCTCATCTTTCAGGGCTGTTTATATAAATAATCGTTTCCCTGACGGAATTGGCACCTGTACCGGTTGCCGAGGTTTCACAGGGCCGGTCCCTCCACCTCTCTGAATGAGCGGGACTAGTTCACCAATCCCGATTTTGTACATTTTATCACAAAAATTGTCCGATTTGTCAGACTGACTGCGGATAGTGCGACTTTGATATAATCAAATGATACTGTGAAATTTCCCGGAGGTTCCTGTTGAAGAAGAAAAGTGGCCTTATTGTTATTGTCTTATTTTTATTCTCCCTGATCCTCACCGGGTGTGCTGATAAGGAAGAACGAGCAATCCTATCAACTGTCAGGCAATACGTGAAGTACATGAACGCCGAGGACGCAGCTGAGGTGTATGGAATCACACATCAAAACGTGCGCAGCATGGGATATAAAAATTCTCTTGACCTTCAATTTGGTCTATACGATATAAAAATTGACGTTGAAGAGATGCACTTTGAAAAAATCGAAAATGATTACGCATACGTGCCTTTCACTGCAACCATGAAAAAAACGGATGACTCCGATTTTAAGGATATCCGGATCAACGGGGTATTTGTCCTGGCCAAGGAAGTTGGCGAATGGAAGATCCTTGGAATGACCTATGATGCTGAAAAGGATGTTGAATACCTGGATAACTAGGGAGGGCGCGTGCAACCACAATCACAGCAAGAATTACGAGAACAATTACCACCATTTGGGGCGGCACTTACCACATCCATTATATTAAGCGCCATTGGCTGGGCTGGACTACTGCTATTAGTGGTATTTACCGTACCTACGCTTGGACCCCGGTGGCTGTTATTTTTCCTGGTGACGCTGGCATTCAGTGGTATGGCGCTACCGGTTGTTCATTATTTCCACCGCCGATTTCCAGGAAAGCCGATTGCTTCCTCCGTGGTGATGATGCGTGAAGCACTGCTTGTGGGAGCCTATGCGGACATTCTCCTGTGGCTTCAATTCGGCAAAGTCCTGAACTTTGCCCTTGCAATCCTGATCGCGGCCGGATTGATCGCAATTGAAGTCTTTATGCGCATCCGCGAGAAGAACCGCTGGACACCTCCCCCCACTTCAGAGAATGAATGAACTTCGTAAGATCCCCTCAGTAGACTGGCTACTGCAGACTGCGGAAGTAAGAGACTTACTGCAGGAGTATGGAGCACCTCTTGCCGTTAGTGCTGTCAGGGATTGCCTTGATCGATACCGCGTGAAATTAAAAAAAGACCAATCAGCATTTGACCTTTCTGCGTACTTTGGTATGGTGAAAGAAGAACTCGAGGGCATCAGCCGTTACAACCTGAAACCAGTAATTAACGCAACAGGGGTGATCCTGCATACCAACCTGGGCAGGGCTGTATTGAGCGATGAGGCTCAAGACAGGCTTGCACGAGTAAGCAAAGCTTATTCTTCGCTTGAATACGACCTAGAGACCGGCACAAGAGGTTCGCGCTCGGTGCATGCTGACAGGATGCTGTGCGAGCTAACCGGGGCTGAGGCGTCACTTGTTGTAAACAATAATGCCGCGGCGGTATTGCTGGCTCTGACTGTGCTGGCAAAAGGAAAGCGGGTGATTATTTCACGGGGTCAACTGGTGGAGATAGGCGGCGGATTCAGGGTGCCAGAGGTCATGAAAGTATCGGGTGCCAAACTTGTGGAAGTAGGCACTACGAACCGGGTCAGACTCGAAGATTATGCTGAGGAATTGCAGAATGGTGCAAGTGTGGTGATGAGGGCACATCCCTCGAATTTTAAGATCACCGGCTTTACCGAACAACCGGAGCTCAAAGCTCTTGTTGAATTGACTCACGAAAATAGCGCATATTTTATCGACGATATCGGGTCAGGGGCACTAATCAACACTGTTCCATTTGGATTATCTGAAGAACCGCTGGTTCAGGAATCGGTCCAAGCGGGAGCGGATATTGTGTGTTTTTCGGGGGATAAATTGCTGGGGGGGCCGCAAGCTGGCATCCTGGTGGGGAAAAAGGAATTAATCGCGCGACTGAAAAAGCACCCTTTAGCCCGGGCAATTCGAGCTGATAAACTCTGCCTGGCAGGGTTGGAAGCGACACTCCGACATTACCTCAAGGGTGAAGCGGTTGAGAAAATCCCGATATGGAGAATGATCAGCCTTAGTGCCGAGGAGATCCGGTTGAGGGTAACGCGATGGCAGCAAGCGCTTGGAACAGGCGAGGTGGCGGCAGAATACTCAACGATTGGCGGAGGGAGTCTGCCGGGAGAAATCCTGCCAACCTATGTGCTGGTGATAACGGTAAAACAACCAGTCAAAGCATTAGCGAAATTAAGGCAAAATAACCCGCCAATCATCGGCAGGGTCAAAGATGACCGACTGTTTTTTGATGCCCGTACAGTACTGGAAAGTGAAGATCAGCAATTATTAGATGGAATTCGTAAAATTACCTAGAGGAGTTCACATGAAAGCAGACATTGACCGATTGATGAAGGAACATAAACTGGATGCGATGCTGGTGGTCGGGAATGCCCAGCATAATCCGGCAATGGTGTACTTTACCGGTGGTGGGCACATCAACGATGCGATACTCCTGAAAAAGCGAGGGCAGGAGCCTGTCCTTTATTTCTACCCAATGGAACGGGAAGAAGCAGCACGAACAGGATTGAAAACGATCAGTTTTTCAAAATACCTGTATACGGATTTTATGAAAGAGGCAGGAGGAAACCTGGCTGAGGCTATGGTTTTACGATTGAAAAAAATGCTCACCGACCAGGGACTTACATCGGGTAGAGTCGGTATCTACGGGGAACGCGAAGTCGGAAGTTTCTATTCGCTGATCTCAAGGCTACAACAGCTGATGCCCAAATTGTTTTTTGAGGGATATATCAAAGATGAGATCCTGCTCAGTGCCATGATGACCAAAGAGCCAGCAGAAATCGAGAGGATCAGACAAATGGGGAAGGTGACCACAGATGTGGTCGGGAAGACTGCGGAATTCCTTACTTCTCAGAAGACCAAAAAGGGAATGCTGGTGCATAAGGATGGAACCCCAATCACCATCGGCGAAGTGAAACGGAAGATCAACCTGTGGCTGGCTGAGCACGGGGTGGAAAACCCTGAAGGAACCATCTTTGCCATTGGACGAGATGCAGGGATCCCTCACTCAACAGGAACAGCGAGTGATCCACTGAGATTGGGGCAAACCATCGTCTATGATATTTTCCCGTGTGAATCCGGCGGAGGATATTTCTATGATTTCACCCGCACCTGGTGCCTGGGGTATGCTCCTGAGCCGGTACTCAAAGTCTATGAGGATGTAAAGAAGGTCTATGACACTGTTTATGCAGAATTAAAGGTGAATGAACCTTTCATGAATTATCAGAAGCGCACCTGCGAATTGTTCGAAGGCATGGGGCATCCGACGATCCTAAACAGCCCGACGATCGAAAATGGGTACTGCCACAGCCTGGGTCATGGGATCGGATTGCAGGTGCATGAAAAACCCTGGGCGTCGATGATCAATCCTTCTCCGACAGACATCCTGGCACCGAACTCGGTTTTCACGCTTGAGCCGGGCTTGTATTACCCGGAAGATGGACTGGGAGTGCGGATCGAGGATTCGCTCGTCGCAAATCCGGATGGCACTTTCGAGATCCTGGCAGATTACCCGAAAGACCTGGTGCTACCGCTGAAATAATGAAGCGTTTCTGATATCATCAGGGCGTAAAGGACACAACCAGTGACGAAAACGGTACGGGTGTTGGGAATTGAATCCTCCTGTGATGAAACCGCTGCTGCAGTAGTGGAGAATGGACGCGCACTTCTTTCCAGCGTGGTGGCATCGCAAATTGAAATCCACAAGAAATATGGCGGCGTTTTTCCTGAAGTAGCTTCACGCCAGCACATCCGGACGATTTACGCGGTGATCGACGAAGCGCTGCAGAAAGCTCATTTGTCTTTTGCAGATCTGGATGCTGTTGCAGTGACACGCGGACCGGGACTGGCGGGTTCACTGGTGGTGGGAATGAACGCTGCCAAGGGGATCGCACTGGGGAGAAAACTACCGTTAATCGGCGTGAACCATCTTGAAGGGCATATCTATTCGGCCTGGGTTTATCCAAGTGACGAGCCACATCCACCTCTGGAACCCCAATTCCCTTTGATGGTATTACTGGTCTCAGGCGGACACACGGAGCTAAATCTCGTCACAGACCATTTGAACTACCAGCGATTGGGAGCGACCCTGGATGATGCTGCCGGTGAAGCATTTGACAAGGTCGCCAGACTGATAGGATTACCTTACCCCGGGGGACCTTCGGTGCAAAAGGCTGCTGCATCAGGGAACCCGAAAGCTTTTATTTTTCCCCGGGCGCGTCTTGATGGAACTTGGAATTTTTCCTTCAGCGGATTGAAGACTTCGGTTTTGAGAGAAGTGAGGAAACTCCAGGAAGTGAACCGCATATTACCAGTGAATGACCTGGCAGCCAGTTTCCAGGCAGCTGCGGTAGATGCATTGTTCACGAAAACGATGAAGGCAGCGCGGGAATTTGACGTGAAAGAGATCGTCATTGCCGGCGGAGTATCGGCAAATAAAGCTTTGCGGGAGGCTTTTTTGAGCCAGGAGGAATTCAAGGTTCATATTCCGGTGTTATCGCTCTGCACGGATAATGCTGCGATGATCGCCACCGCCGGACATTATCGTTTTATTAATAATCGAATTGACTCACTCGATATTGATGTTTTGCCGACCTGGCCGTTAAGTTAAATTTTTAATCTTAGGAGTAGAAGATGAATGGAAAATTGATCTGGAAATCTGGAATGAGTTTTAATGCCTTTACCGATTCAGGGTTCCCGATCCGCGTGGATGCGTCTGAGGACCATGGGGGGGCTAACGAGGGACCGCGCCCGATGGAGCTGATCCTGGTTGGGTTGGCGGGCTGCACAGCCATGGATGTGATCTCCATTCTTCAGAAGAAGCGCCAGGATGTGACCAATTTTGAGATCCTGCTGCATGCCGACCGGGCAGCTGACCACCCCAAGGTGTTCACGGAGATCACCATTGAATTTGTGGTCACGGGGCACAATGTGGATGAAGAAGCCGTAAAAAGGGCTGTGGAATTGAGCGAAACGAAGTATTGTTCAGCCAATGCCATGCTCAGTAAAACTGCGAAAATCACCACAAAAGTGACGGTGAAAGAAGCGTAGAAATAAAAAAGGAACTGCACAGCAGTTCCTTTTTATGTCAATTTCCTGATAAAGCGCGGTAAACAGCGTCAATAGCCTGAAGGGCGGTAAGGTTGCGCTGAGTCCAGCCTAGTTGAAGATTTTCTGGAATATCAAAATGCGAACGCTGATCCGGGGTCGAATCTTTGCCGGAGAGGTGAAAACCATCGTCGCTCAACCCATAATTGGAGAGAGTGGATGTGGCAGCCCAGAAATTCCAAAGCGGAACGCTGTAATCTTCTGCGATTTGAGCAATGATGGCGTTGATCTGGCGTTCCTGGGTGGGAGTTTCGGCACGGGTTGCGAGGATGGGAACAATGTCCTGTGCCAGAACATACTCCACGATCTTGCGCATGTAGAAATCATAGTTGGCGGTGCTACCCGCCCAGGATTCTTCCATGCTGATAAGGGCAATCGAAGGCTTATAGACTCTCAACTCACACTGAAGCGGGGTTTCTCCGGATTTGCACGCTTCCGGGTTCGCCCATAGGACGTTCTGTACAGCCGCCGCATTCATGCCGCCTTTGAC
>ERZ1649853.412-NODE-412-length-18324-cov-6.767365_pt1 | contig 18324 bp, 16 predicted proteins | sample MGYA00575353_ERZ1649853 | MGnify/ENA primary metagenome ERZ1649853 (study PRJEB40853, sample SAMN11349654) | freshwater sediment metagenome | isolation source: river sediment | host: Sediment | place: India: Okhla Barrage, New Delhi | collected 2017-02-21 ...
CTTCTTCCGCGACCTCCTCCAGGCTTGGGCTTCGCCCCTGCCGGGTGAGCCGCGAGGGCATGCAGGCTCACCCGGCCGGGAGGAGGTTCGATGGCATCGCGCTCAGATTTCCACCGGGCCCTCGGCCAGGAGGTCGCCCTGGCGGCCGATGGTGATGTGCCGCACGGGGATGTGCGCGTCGGCCTGCTGCACCGCCATCTGGGCGGCGCGGACGAACCCGCTGCAGCAGGGCACTTCCATGTGGACCACGGTGAGGCTCCTGACGCCGCCCTGGGAGATGACCCGGGAGAGCTTCTCCACGTGCGCGGGCAGGTCGTCCAGCTTGGGGCAGCCCATGGCCACGGCCTTGCCCTTGAGGAGCTTCTGGTGCAGGGCCGGGTAGCACAGGGCGGCGCAGTCTGCCATGAGGAGCAGGTCCGCACCCCTGAGGAAGGGCGCAGCTGGATTGAGGAGCTGGAGCTTCACCGGGAAGTGGGAGAGGCTCGACTTCCCCGGTGCCGGGCCGCTCGGGCCATCGGCGATCTGGAACGTCATGGCTGCGGAGCCCGGGCAGCCGCAGGCCAGAGGCATCTCGGGCCTGTTCGATTCCTCGAGGTGCCTTTCCACCGCCTTCTCGTCGAACGCGGGCGCGTCGCGCTCGATGACCTTGAGCGCGCCCGTGGGGCAGTCTCCGATGCAGGCGCCCAGGCCGTCGCAGTAGACGTCGCTCACGAGCTTCGCCTTGCCGTCCACCATCAGAAGCGCCCCTTCGGCGCAGGCGGTCACGCAGCTCCCGCACCCGTTGCAGAGCTCTTCGTCTATCTCGATGATGTTTCTTTTCATTTCATGCTCCCGTCACCCGGAGTTCCCTCCGGGCAGAGGCGGGGACCCCCCCCGTGCGGAGGGGAACCCCGGTATTTGATCGAGGATCGTGCCAAACCTGAAACGGCCGCCCCCTGTGGGGAGTGCGGCCCCGGTCCTGTGACGTCTCCCCGCTACCTCCCTTCCACCATGGCCGCCACGTCGCCCGCCGCGTCCCCGACGGGTTTGATATCGAAGTTTTCCACGAGGACCTTGGCCACGTTGGGGGACAGGAAGCCCGGGAGCGTAGGCCCGAGGCGGATATGCTTGACGCCCAGGGCCAGCAGCGCCAGGAGGACGGCCACGGCCTTCTGCTCGTACCAGCCGAGGTCGAAGGAAATGGGCAGCTCGTTGATGTCCGAGAGCCCGAAGACCTCCTTGAGCTTGAGCGCTATGACCGCCAGCGAGTAGGAGTCGTTGCACTGGCCCGCGTCGAGCACCCGCGGGATCCCGCCGATGTCGCCCAGGGGCAGCTTGTTGTAGCGGTACTTGGCGCAGCCCGCGGTGAGGATCACGGTGTCCTGCGGCAGGGACTGGGCCACTTCGGTGAAGTAGTTGCGCGCCTTGAACCTGCCGTCGCAGCCGGCCATGACCACGAAGCGCTTGATGGCGCCCGACTTCACCGCATCCACCACCTTGTCGGCGAGCTGCAGAACCTGCTCGTGGGCGAACCCGCCGGTGATCTCGCCTGTCTCGATCTGGGTGGGCGGGGGGCATTTCTTCGCCAGGGCGATGATCTCGCTGAAGTCCTTGGCCTTGCCGTTTTCCGGCTCTGGGATGTGCTTCATGCCCGGGTAGCCCACCATGCCCGTGGTGAAGACCCGGTCCTTGTAGGAATCCTTCGGGGGAATGATGCAGTTGGTGGTCATGAGAACCGGGCCGCCGAAGCTCTCGAACTCCTCGTTCTGCTTCCACCAGGCGTTGCCGTAGTTGCCCACGAGGTGGGAGTACTTCCTGAACGCGGGGTAATAGTTGGCCGGCAGCATCTCGGAGTGGGTGTACACGTCGACGCCGGTGCCCTCGGTCTGCTTCAGGAGCTCCTCGAAGTCCTTGAGGTCGTGGCCGGAGACGAGGATGCCCGGGTTGCCCCGCACGCCGATGTTCACCTTGGTGAGGCCCGGGGTGCCGTAGGTCTCCGTGTTGGCCTTGTCCAGCAGGGCCATGGTCCTCACCGCGGTGTTCCCGCACTCGAGGACCAGGGCCACCAGCTCGTCGGCGGTCTTGTCCAGGGTCATGGCCTCGAGGCCCTTGAACAGGAAGGAGTAGATCTCCGGGTCTTCGTACCCGAGGATGTACGCGTGGTCCGCGTAGGCCGAGATGCCCTTCATGCCGAACAGGAGCAGGGAGCGCAGCGACCGGACGTCCTCGTTCTCCGTGGCGAGGATGCCCACGGAGGGGGCCTTCTGCGTGAACTCGCCCTCGTCGTCGGAGAACCACAGGGCGGCTTCGGGGGCGGTCACGTTCAGGCCGGCGCTCTTTTTCAGCTCTTCGCGCTTTTTCAGCGACTCGCGGATCAGAGCCACGATCCGGTCGTTGTCGAAGTTGGCGTTGGTGATGGTGGAGAACAGGGCCCGGATGGTGAACCGGCCGAGGTCCATGAGGTCGGCCTTGCCGCGGGCCTGCCTGGCGCACGAAGCAAGCCCCTTCAGGCTGTAGATGAGGAGATCCTGCAGGTTTGCCGTGTCCTCCGTCTTTCCGCACACACCCCTGACGGTGCAGCCGGTGTTTTTCGCCGTTTCCTGGCACTGGTAACAGAACATCATGTCATCCTCCTTGTTTATTCTGTATTATGTTGTCAATAATAACAGGCCGGCAAAAGGGAATACTTGACTTGGGTCAAATCTGAAAAAATAATTCGGGAAGATCGAATAAAGCGCACGAGAGGACAGGATGGAGCTTGAAAACATACTGAGGACGGCCTTTCCCTCCCTGAGCGAACAGTCGCTCGCCATGATCGCGAAGCAGTGCCGCCTGGTGAAGCATCCCAGAAACGGCATCCTGTTCCTCGAGGGGGACACGGGCACGGGCTTCTACGCCCTCTCCTCGGGGACCGTCAAGATCTACAAGACCTCGCCGGCGGGCCAGGAGACGGTGCTCAGGCTCCAGGGGCCCGGCTCCATCTTCGCCGAGGTGATCCTCTTCGAGAGCGACGTCTACCCCGTGAGCGCCGCGGCCATGACCCCGGTCTCGGCGGTGCTCATCCCCCGGGAGCATTTCCTCGGCCTGCTGGACGAGCCCCGGTTCCGCAACGAGTTCATCGCCACGCTCATGCACAAGCAGCGCTACCTCACGGACCGGATCCTCTACCTCACGAGCCTCGACGTGGAGGAGCGCTTCTTCCGCTTCCTGGTCGAGCACTACGGCGTGCGGGAGGAGTACTCCCCCGAGCTCTCGAAAAAGGACATCGCATCCGCCATCGGCACCATCCCCGAGACCCTGTCCCGCCTCTTCGAGAGGCTCAGGGGAAGGGGGATCATCTCCTGGAAGGGGCCGGTTCTGGCCGTGGACCGGGACTACCTGGAGCAGTTCGCCCGGGAGGCCCTGCCCGAAGGGTTCGACGACTGATCACCTGAGGAGCGGCTCGGGCCGGTACTCGAAGTGCATGGCGTCATAGCTGCGCCACCTGCAGCCCCAGATGAAGCCGTGCCTCTCGAAGATCTCCACCAGGAAAGGGGCTTTTCGCATTCCCGGCGGGATTGACAGTCCGGGCACGGGCGCGATACAGGGAGGGTATGAACGAAGCCCGCATTGCACAGATCGCTGCCGAGCTGGGCATACGGCCCCGGCAGGTTGCCGCCGTGGCGGGCCTCCTCGCCGAGGGCGCCACGGTGCCCTTCATCGCCCGCTACCGCAAGGAAAAGACCGGTTCCCTGGACGAGGTGGTCATCACGGGCGTGAAAGACCGCCTCAAGGAGCTCGAGCTCCTGGACGACCGGAGGGGGGCGATCCTCAAGTCCCTGGAAGGGCAGGGGGTGCTCACGGCCGAGCTGGCCCGTGCGGTCAATGCCGCCCCGACCATGGCCGGGCTCGAGGACCTGTACCTGCCCTTCAGGCCCAAGCGGAGGACCCGCGCCACCATTGCCCGGGAAAAGGGTCTCGAGCCGCTGGCGGATGCGGTCTTTGCCCAGAAGGACGGGGTGGACCCCCTGGCCGAAGCCCGGGCTTTCCTCGATGAGGAAAAGGGGGTGGGGAGCGTTCCGGACGCCCTTGCCGGTGCCCGGGACATCATCGCCGAGCGCATCTCCGAGGATGCCGGGGTGCGGGCGAAGCTCCGCGCCTTCTTCGAAAAGGAGGGCGTGCTCACGTCCGAGGTCTGCGCGGGCGCAGAAGAGAAGGGCGCCACCTACCGGGACTACTTCCACTGGTCCGAGCCCGCGGCGAAGGCCCCCGGCCACCGCGTCCTGGCCATGTTCCGCGGCGGCCGGGAGGGGTTTCTGAAGGTGGGCGCACGGCCGAACGAGGAAGCGGCCCTCGGCCTTGTGCACCGGGAAGCGGTCAAGGGGGCGAACCCGTGCTCGGAGCAGGTCGCCCTCGCCGCGGCGGAGAGCTACGGGCGCCTGCTGGCCCCCTCCCTGGAAAACGGGCTCAAGGCCCTCCTGAAGGGCCGGGCCGACGACGAGGCCACGGGCGTCTTCGCAAGCAACCTCCGGGAGCTGCTCATGGCCCCGGCCCTGGGCTCGAAGCGCGTGCTCGCCATCGACCCGGGCATGCGCACCGGCTGCAAGGTCGTGTGCCTCGACGCCCAGGGCGCCCTCCTCCACCACGAGGTGATCTTCCCGGGCTTCGCCGGGGGCAGGGCGGAGGATGCGGCCCGGACCGTGAGGAGCCTGGTGGGGGAGTACGCCGCCGAGGCGGTGGCCATCGGCAACGGCACGGCGGGGCGCGAGACCGAGGCCTTCGTGCGGAGCCTCGACCTCCGCATCCCCGTGGTCATGGTGAACGAGAGCGGGGCGTCGGTGTACTCCGCCTCCGAGGCGGCCCGCCGGGAGTTTCCCCAGCACGACGTGACGGTCAGGGGGGCTGTCTCCATCGGCAGACGCCTCATGGACCCGCTGGCGGAGCTCGTGAAGATCGACCCCAAGGCCATCGGCGTGGGCCAGTACCAGCACGACGTGGACCAGAACAGGCTGAAGGCCAGGCTCGACGACGTGGTCCGGAGCTGCGTGAACGCCGTGGGCGTGGAGGTGAACACCGCGAGCCCCGAGCTCCTCTCGCATGTCTCGGGGCTCGGGCCGGTCCTGGCGGGCAACATCGCGGCCTTTCGCGCGGAGCACGGGCCCTTCCGGAGCAGGGCTGAGCTCAGGAAGGTGCCCCGCCTGGGCGAGAAGGCCTTCGAGCAGGGGGCGGGCTTCCTGCGCATACGGGAAGGCGCCCACCCGCTCGATGCGAGCGCCGTGCACCCGGAGCGCTACGGGCTGGTGGAGCGCATGGCCTCTGACCTGGGCTGTTCGCTGAACGAACTCATGGGGGACCGTGCGCTCAGGGAAAGGATCGACCTGACCTCCTACGCGGGCGACGACATCGGTCTGCCCACCCTCAAGGACATCATGGCGGAGCTCGAGAAGCCGGGCAGGGACCCCCGGCGCGACTTCGAGATCGTGAGCTTCACCGAGGGCGTCGAGCGCATCGAGGACGTGCGGGAGGGCATGGAGCTCACCGGCATCGTCACGAACGTCACGAAGTTCGGCGCCTTCGTGGACGTGGGGGTGCACCAGGACGGGCTCGTGCACATCAGCCAGCTCGCCGACCGCTATGTGAAGGACCCCGCCGACGTGGTGAAGGTGGGCCAGAAGGTGAGCGTGCGGGTCCTGGAGGTGGACCTCGGGCGCAGAAGGATCTCCCTGTCCATGAAAAAGCCCGCTTCGCGCCCCTGAGGCGCGCCGGCACCGAGGGGGCCGGAGCTCTTCTGAGGGAAGACCATGCTCCTATGCGGTCACCCCGCTTAAGGCTCGCCTGTCCTGCATGCCCGCGGGACCAATGCCCCGGCCTGGCGGGCACGATGAGGTGCCCTTCCCCTCCCGGGGGGCCTCGTGGGAAAATTTCCTTGTGAACCGCGCCGGATTCTGGCTCTTATAGGTGCATGGCAGAGGTGATCCTCAAACCCGGAAGGGAAAAGTCGCTCCTCAGGCGTCACCCGTGGGTGTTCTCGGGGGCGGTGGGCGAGGTCCGGGGCAGGCCCGGGTCCGGGGAGACCGTGGAGGTCCTTTCTGCAGACGGCGCATGGCTCGCCCGGGGCGCCTACTCCCCCCGGTCCCAGATCAGGGTGCGGGTCTGGACGTTCAATCCCGAAGAGAGTGTGGGGCCCGCGTTCTTCCGCTCCCGCCTCACCAGCGCCGTGGAGGTGAGGGCGCTGATGAAGCCTGGCGGGGACACGGACTGTCAGAGGCTCGTGAACTCCGAGTCCGACGGTCTGCCCGGGCTCGTCGTGGACCGCTACGCCCAGTTCCTGGTGTGCCAGTTCCTCACCGCCGGGGCCGAGTTCGCCAAGCCCCTGATCGTGGCCGAGCTTCAAAAGCTCGTGGACTGTGCCGGCATCTACGAGCGCTCGGACGTGGACGTGAGGGCCAAGGAGGGGCTGGGCAGGATGTCCGGAACCCTCTTTGGGAGCGAGCCCCCGGAGGCGGTTTCCGTGAGGGAAAACGGGTGCAGGTTCCTCGTGGACGTAAAGCGCGGACACAAGACGGGCTTCTACCTCGACCAGCGGGACAGCCGGGCCTGCCTCGCCCGGTACGCTTCGGGCAGAGAGGTCCTGAACTGCTTTTCCTACACCGGGGGCTTCGGCGTGGCAGCCCTCAAGGGCGGGGCCGCGGGCGCGGTCAACGTGGACTCCTCCCGGGCCTGCCTGGACCTCGCCCGGAAAAACTTCGAGCTCAACGGGTTCTCGGCCATGCAGGCGAAGAACGTGGAGGCCGACGTGTTCTCCCTGCTTCGGCAGTACCGGGACCTGGGCAGGCTCTTCGACATCGTGGTCCTCGACCCGCCGCGGTTCGTGGACTCCCGCTCGTCCCTCATGCGGGCCAGCAGGGGGTACAAGGACATCAACCTCCTGGCCTTCAAGCTCATCAAGCCCGGGGGGCTCCTGTTCACCTTCTCGTGCTCGGGCCTCATGGAAGCGGGCCTGTTCCAGAAGATCGTGGCGGACGCGGCCCTGGACGCGGGCAGGGAGGCGCGCGTCGTCAACCGGCTCGGCCAGGCGTCCGACCACGTCATCTCGCTCAATTTCCCCGAGGCGGGCTATCTCAAGGGGCTCGTGTGCTCGGTGTGGTGAGTTTGCATGGAAAATCCTGACCAAATGACCAGGGGAAACAAGCCGCTCGTGGGGATCAGCACCTGCCTCCTGGGCGAGAACGTCCGGTACGACGGCGGGCACAAGCTCGACAGATACCTCCGGGACACCCTCGGCAGGTACGTCGATTTTTCCCCGGTCTGCCCCGAGGTGGAGTGCGGCATGGGGATTCCCCGGGAGGCGGTCCGGCTGGTGGAGGAGGACGGCGAGGTGAAGCTGGTGACGAGGGAGACGGGCATCGACATGACCGGGCAGATGCGCTCCTGGATGGCCGGCCGCCTCGACGGGCTCGCGAAGCTCCCCCTGTGCGGGTTCATCTTCAAGTCGCGCTCACCCAGCTCGGGGCTCTTGCGCATCAAGGTCTACACGGACAGGGGCGTGAGAAACGACGGGGTGGGGGTCTTCGCCCGGGGGGTCGTCGAGCGGTTCCCCCACCTGCCCGTGGAGGACGACGGCAGGCTGAACGACAGCAAGCTCAGGGAGAACTTCATCGAGCGGGTCTTCGTCATGCACCGCTGGCACGGGCTCCTCGCCCGGGACCGGTCGCTCTCCGCCCTCCTGGAGTTCCACGCAGACCACAAGTACCTCCTCATGGCCCACGACCCCGCCGCCCTCAAGGCGCTGGGCGCCGCCCTGGCCCGGGGCAGAGGGAACGAGCGCATCCACGAGGACTACCTGCAGGCGCTGGCGCCAGCGCTCGCAAAGATCGCGACGCCCAGGAAGAACACGAACGTGCTCCAGCACATCATGGGGTATTTCAAGAAGGAGCTGAGCCCGGACGAGAAGGCCGAGCTCCTGGAGATCATCGACAAGTACCACCAGGGCATCCTGCCGCTCGTGGTCCCCGTCACCATGCTGGGCCACTACGTGCGCCGCTTGAGGCCCGAATACCTGCTCCGCCAGGTCTACCTGAACCCCCACCCCGGCGAGCTCATGCTGAGGAATCACGTCTAGCGTCCCTTTGCCCGGACCGGGGAGCCCGATTTGTGGAGTTCGACTCGGTGAGCCCGGCCCGGGGAGCCAACCCCGGGAATCCGGAGAAGCGCCTGCCCGGTCCCGCCCATCCGTGCCCTTTCTCCGTCAGGCGAACCGTCCGTTTCCCTTCTGCCGGGCGTACACCGCCGCCCCCAGCGCGCCGATGATCTGGGGGTCCACCGGCAGTCCGGTCACTTCCATGTTCAGGACCTTCGCGAGCGCCTTGATGAGGCCCCTGTTCTTGGCGCAGCCGCCCGTGACCGTCACCCCGGGGCGTGTGCCGATGCGCTTGAGCAGGGTGAAGCACCGCTTCGAGACGGCGGTCTGGATGCCGGCCGCGACGTCAGCCGGCGGGTTCCTCCGGGCGAGGAGGCTGATGACCTCGCTCTCGGCAAAGACGCTGCACTGCGCCGTCACCGGGATGACCCGGCCCGCCTCGAGGGAGAGCGCGGAGAACGCGTCGAGGTCCATGCGGAACACCCTGCTCATGGCCTCGAAGAACCGGCCCGTGCCCGCCGCGCACTTGTCGTTCATGGCGAACTCCAGGACCGAACCCCGCTCGTCCAGGGCGATGGCCTTCACGTCCTGCCCGCCGATGTCCACGATGGTCCTGATCTCCGGCCTCAAGGAGAACGTGCCCATGGCGTGGCAGCTGATCTCCGAGATGTTCTCGGCGGCAAAGGGGACCTCGTTCCTGCCGTACCCCGTGCCGATGAGGTAGCCCAGGTCGCGGTACCCGCCGAGTTCCGGGACCTGTCCGCACGCCTTTCCCAGGGCGAGGACAGAGGTCCGCTCGGGGTCGATCTCGCTGGGCACGATGGCGGAGGCGACCAGGGCGCCGCTTTCGTCGATGATGACCGCCTTGCCCGTGGTCGATCCCACGTCGCACCCGCCGAAATATGTCTTTTTCATGCCGGTCTCCTTTGCCGACAGGCGGACCCGCGGCCTTGCACGTTCATTTTCTTCACCTCACCCGTCCAGCCGCGGGGCCTTCATGACGTTGTCCATGAAATGCTCCACCTGCCGCTTCATGTTGTCGTGGGACACGATCCTCGGGTCGCTCAGGTCGTAGTCGAGGATGAGCAGCGGTATCCCCTTTTCCCGGCACTTCTCCCGCAGGATGCCGTTCATGGCCTGGCCGCCCTTGCAGCCCACGTGGTTGGCGACCCAGACCATGTCCAGGTCGAACTGCTTCACCATGCGGAAGATGTCGTCCAGGTAGTTTTCCGCCGGGCCCCGGGTGTGGCGGACCATGGGGCCCTGCATGACGACCCTGCCCCAGCCGCGCAGCATGGTGTCGGGCGTTGAGGTGTCGATGGGCCGGTGATGGTGGTAGGTCATGCTGTCGTTCAGGAGCGTCAGGCCGTAGGTCCGCTCGGCCCAGTTGAAGATGTGGGTGAAATGGAGGAAGGGCGGGTTCCACACGAGGGTCCGGTACCGCTCGTTTTGGGTGGCCGGGAGCCCGTCTTCGAGGTTTTTCCTGGCCAGTGAGACGATCTTCTGAAAGTGCGAGACCGACTCCCGGCAGTCAGGGGTGACGTTGACGTTCCAGAGGTGGCTCAGCCACACCGCCTCCGAGGCCAGGGGGGCGGGCCGGACGCGCAGCATGTCCCACAGCTCGAGCTCCAGCTCCAGGATGCGGTTGCGGTTGACGCAGATCTCCCGGAAGCGGTCCCAGTCCATGCGGCCGGGCGTGTGCTCCTCCAGCCAGGCGATCATGCCCTTCACGTCTTCCGTGAACAGGTTCTCCGCCCGCTCGCTGTGGAAGTTGTACGGGACGTCGAGGCGGTAGGTGGGCAGCCCGTAGGCGCGCTCGATGAAGGAGTACGAGGCGGCCCCCGCGTCGCAGGGCAGGTTGGAGCTCACGATGGCGACGCCTTTGGGCAGGTGGCCCCTGATGACCATGCCCACGGTGGTCTTGGGCAGGCTGCAGGCGTCGGGGTTCATGCCCTCGTTTTCCGCCTCGTCGATGTACTGCAGGCACGCCTCCGAATCAAGGATGGGCAGCATGATCCCGATGCCCTCGATGAGATAGGCGTCCAAGCCCATGGCATGGACGATGTCGATGGGCACCAGGTCCTCGCTGATGACCATGCGTTCGGGGCGGTAGAACATCTGCCGAAGCATGTCGACGTTGCCCCTGACGACGCTGTTCAAGGCCAGGCAGACGGACTCGAGGTACGGCCCGGTCCTTCCCCGCCCGTACCTCCGCATGAGCCTGTTCACCTTCAGCAGGGTGAAGATCCAGGGATTGTGGACGAGCATCCGGACGACGCCCGCGGGACCGAGCCTGAAGGGCGCCTCGACGCCGAACAGCACGATCCGGGAGTAGTTGAGCCCCCAGTATTTCAGGTAGATCAGGGCGGCCCCGGGGTCTTTTTCGTGGAGGAGATACTCCGCCAGGGAGTCCTGCCAGAGCTTCCTTCCGGTCTCGGCCAGGTTCGCCGCCAGGGATCTGAGCCGGGTCCGCAGCCGTTCGACCATGGGTCCTCCTCCCCGCATCGTCATGCCCCCATGCTCTCGATGAAGGCCTGCACCCGGGTGCGCAGCTGGCCTTCGCCGCTTGTCCGGTATTCCCGCTCCAGCTTCAGCACCGGGATCCCTTCCGCGCGCAGGGCGTTCACCAGGGTCATGGAGTCCACCCCCCACAGGTCGCAGAACTTGATGGTTTCCAGCACCACGCCGTCCACCCGGTATTCCTGCACCGTGTCCCGGATGAAACCGAGCCTGCGGTCGAAGTCCTCCATCATGCGGGGGCAGAGGGTCTTCTCGAAGGAGTGCACGGCCAGGGCCCTGATGGGGTCGCCGTCAACGCGGACGGGCGTGAGGCCCGGCAGCGAGCCGGTGCAGAACCGGTCCGCCACCACCAGGGCGCCCTGGGACTCGATGATGGAGATGAATCCGGGGTCGTGGAGGTGCCCCCCCACCACCATGAGCCGGGCGCGGGTGCCCCGTGCGCCATCCCGGACCTGAAGCTCCTTGCGCAGCTTTTCCACGTACGGGAGGACCAGGTCCTTGGGCGAGGCGAGGCAGGCCATGACCATGGCGTGATACTGGGCGCCGGTGAGGGGCGGGTCGGGCCTCTTGCGCAGGTCTCCGATTGCCCGGACGGCCTGGGTGAACCGGTTCCACTCCCCGATGGCCTGTGTGAGCGAGGCGTCTGTCATGTCCACGCCGAAATGCGAAGAAAGCCTGTCCGAGAGCATGCGGAGCTCTTCTTCCAGCCAGTCCAGGGTGGCCCTGCTCACCTTGCGGGGCACGTCGAGGACGTGGCTGAAAGCGGGCTTCCTGAGGTAGTGCAGGTTGTCGACGAGGCGCTGCATGTGGGCGCAGGAGGGGACGAAGACCCACCCCTTGACGTGGTCGTACCGGTCGTCCAGGGCGAACTCCAGGAGGCTGCGGGTGTACGAGCAGACCAGGCTGGAGAGGTAGTTGTCGGCGAGCTCGGTCCCGGCGATGCCGTGGGCGTGGAGGCGCACGGGGAAGAGCCGGTCAGCCATGAGCAGGGCCTCGGGCACATATGAGCAGGAATACCCGATGGGTATGCGCCCGGCCTCTGCCGCCTGCTCCACGAGGCGGTTCCGCGGGCTCTCCAGGAGCTCTTCGAACACCCGTATCGTGTGCGTGTGCGGGGGCATGTCACCCTTCTCCTGTCCTGTCATGCCACGAGGCCCATTTTCTTCAGGATGGCCCCCACCGTGGACGGGGAGGGGGAGGTTTCGGGGAGGCCCGTGAGGGGGGCGCCCCGGAAATCGAAGTCCCTGATGGCCTCGTCGTCGGCGAGCCACCCGTAGACTTCCAGGCCGGTCCTCTCCCCGATGTCCCGGGCCTCGGCCTCGCTCCTCACCCGGTTGAGCACGAGCCCGACGTTCCTGTAGTCAACGGCCTTTCTGTCGCCCGCCACCAGGGCGATGGTGTTGGCCACGCCGATGCCCTTCGCCGAGGTGTCCGAGACCAGGACCAGGTGGTCCACGGTCTTCATGACCCTGCGGTTGATCTGCTCGATGCCGGCCTCGCCGTCGATGAGCACGAGGTCGAACCGGTGGGAAAGGTCGGCGATGATGTCCTTGAGCAGGCTGTTCACCCGGCAGAAGCACCCCTCGTCCTCAGGCCTTCCGATGGCCAGCAGGGCGAACCCGTCCCTCTCCTCCAGGGCGTCGAACACCTCGTAGTCGAGGAGCTCGAGCGTCTCCCTGCCCCCGGGCGCGCCCCCTTCCCGGAGCGTGCCGACAAGGCCCTTCCTGATGTCGTCCACGGTCTTCCGGACGGTGATCCCCAGCGAGGTCGCGAGGCCCACGGCGGGGTCCGCGTCGATGGCGAGGATCTTTCCGCACTCCCTGCGGGCGAGCTCTTTGACCATGAGCGCGGAGACGGACGTCTTGCCCACGCCCCCCTTGCCGCACAGGGCCACTATCCTCGTGTCAGGCATTGTGCACTGCCTCCTTTACCGATTTCTCCCTGAGGCTGTCCCGCATGGCCTTGAGTGCGGATGCGTCGTCGCACACGGGCTGGTAGTCGCAGGTCTCGCAGTCGAAGTCCATCTCGGAGGCCATCTTGTTCATGGCCCCGATGATCCTCTCCGCGGGGGAGGTGATCTCCCTGAGTTCGATCACGTCAGCCGGGCTCGAGGTGAGGTAGATCACCTCCACAGCCTTCAGGTATGGCTTCGTGCGCAAGAGCCCCATGAGGGCCGAGCCCAGGTGGCGTGCGGAAAAGCCGTCCTTCAGGGCGGCGGTGCCGACCCGGCACCACTCCCTGCGGTACTGGGACGCGGACCTCAGCATGAAGCCCTTCAGGTCGATGCCGTACCGGAGGAAGTCCAGGTCCTTGTGCCGGTCGTAGGCATTGTCCGCCGTGAAGCCCTCCACCCCGGCCAGCACCACCTTGCCGAAGGGGAGGCTCATGCCGGAGCTCTCGGGGAAGTCGGGGCCGACGAGGGTGACCCGGCCGTCCTCGATGGCGGAGAGGTCGTGGGTCCACAGGAGGCAGGACAGTGACTCCCTCTCCGGGCTGCCCAGCTCGAGCCCCAGGTCGTCCTTCAGCACGATGTTCCTCCTCCCCCCGGCGGGCCAGGAAGGCTCCCGGTGCGCAGGCCAGGACCGGCCGCCCGACGCCCTCGAGACAAAGGCTCGCACGCGGGAAATGACCTCCGTGAAGAGCTCGATGCGCCCTGTCACGCGGTCCCTCCCGCCATCTGCCAGGCCAGGAGCGCAGCCCCCACGGCGCCGACGATCTGGGGGTCCGTGTCCACGCGCACCAGCTTCACCCCGAGGGCCTCTTCCAGGGCCTGGAACATGCCCGGGTTCTTCGCCACGCCGCCGGTCATGGTGACCTCTTGCGCAAGGTCGACGCTCCGGGCCAGGGACGCCACCCGGTGGGCCAGGGCCCGGTGGAGGCCCCCCACGATGTCGGGAACGCCCCTGCCCGCGTTGATGAGCGAGATGATCTCGGTCTCGGCGAAGACCACGCACTGGTTCGAGAGCCGCACCGGGTCCTGCGCCTGCGCGGCAAGAGAGCCCAGGTCGTCGACCCCGATGCCCATGGCGCCGGCCATGACCTCCAGGAACCTGCCCGTGCCCGAGGCGCACCGGTCGTTGTAGGCGTAGCGGACGACCGTGCCCGCCGGGTCGACCCTGATGGCCTTGGCGTCCTGCCCGCCGATGTCGATCACGGTGCGGACCCCGGGGTTCAGCCACTGGGCCGCCTTGCCGTGGCAGGTGATCTCGGACTCCGCCGCCCGGGCAAAGGGGACCGAGTTCCTGCCGTAGCCCGTGCCCACGCAGCAGGCGATGTCCTCCAGGGATGCCCCGGCACTGCTCAGGGCGCCGGCCATGACCGCCCGCGCCGATTCTTCGGGCTCGGGCTTCGCGAAGATGACGTGGGAGGCGACGAGGACGCCGTCCTCCATGATGACCGCCTTGGCGCTCAACGATCCGATGTCGCATCCTGCCGTCAGCATCGGTTTCCCCCCGCCTTTTCCCGGGCAATGACCGCGGCGCCCAGGGCCCCCATGAGCTGGGGGTCGACCTTGAGCCTGCGCAGGGGCATACCCAGCCCCTTCTCCATGGCGGCCACCACGCCTGCGTTCTTTGCCACGCCGCCGGACATGCACACGTCCTTTTCTATCCCCACGGCCCTGGCCAGGATGGCGATCCGGGACGCCATGGCCTCGTTGACGCCCGCCGCCAGGTCCGGCATCGGCCTGCCGGCATTGAGGTGCACCACCACCTCCGCCTGGGCCCACACCGTGCACGCGCCCGCAAGGGTGACGGGAGCGGTCGCCCGGGCAGCCATCCTGCCCAGGTCCTCCAGGTCCACGCCCAGGAGCTGTGCCATGACCTCCAGGAACCTGCCCGTGCCCGAGGCGCACTTGTCGTTCGTGAGGAACTTCTCGATCTCGCCTTTCGCGTCCAGGCGGATGGCCTTGCAGTCCTGGCCGCCCACGTCGATGACGGTGCGGATGGTCGGGTGCAGGAAGTGGACGCCCTTCGCGTGGCAGGTGATCTCGGAGAAGGTTTACTTAACGAACCCGATGCGCTCCCTGCCGTAGCCCGTGCCCACGCAGAAGCCCAGGTCGTCCATGGTGACCCCGGCGGCCTGAAGGGCCTTGTCCATCACCTCGGCGGCCGACTTCTCCGGGTCGAAGGACGACCTGACGAGGGCATGGCCGAGCACGCGCCCGCCGTTCAGGACGACCGCCTTGGTGGTGAGCGAGCCCACGTCGCATCCGGCCGTGATCATGACAGGATCCCCCGCACGTGCATGAACTCGCTGATCTTGTCCTGGCAGAACTCCCAGGAGGCGACCCGGTCGTCGAAGGCGTCGGCGAACAGGAGCAGGGCGGGCAGGCCGGAGCGCTCCGCGTCGCGCTCGATGAGCTTGTTGGCGCCGTAGCTGTTGCGGCACCCCATGCTGCCCAGGTAGACCGTGAGGTCCGGCTGCATGAGCCCGGTCATCTGGAAGAGGTCCTCGCGCCACTGCCCTGCGGCATCGTACGGTCCCCGGAGCTGCTTGACCATGGGCATGTGGGCGTTGATGTCCGCCAGGGAGTCGAGCATGGCGTCCATGGTGGAGGTGTCGATCCCGTAGGTCTGGTCCTCCCGGCCCCGGGCATAGGGGGCGCCCTTGTTGAAGAAGGTGAAGATGAGCGTGGGAAGGAGGCTGATGTCGTTGGCGTCCATCCACTCCCAGAAGCGCCCGTCCGTGGTGTAGTGGTCGATGTAGCACATGAGGAGCCGCGCCCGCTCCCGGCCCGACGACGTCCCGGCCCGGCCCGCTTCGGCGTTTTTGCGCACGTCGTGCAGCATGGACTCGAGCACCGCGGTGAAGGATTTCCTCCCCGGCATCTGGAGCTTGCCCGCGTAGAGGAACAGGTTGTGGATGGGCGGCATGGGGCAGGGCTTCAGCCTCGCGAGGTCGTGGATCTCGTTGATGAGCTCGTCCTGGCGCCGGTGCTCCTCGAGGACGGACTTGAGCCTGCCCTCGTCCAGGCGGGTGCCGGCGTGCTCCTCCACGAAGGAGATGAGCGCCCGGTAGTCCCTGCGCTGGTACTCGTCGATCTCCCTGCCCGTGAGCTTCGAGGGGAAGGTGAGCTGGAAGAGGGGGATGCCGAGGTACTCGGACATGAACTGCACGGCGTTGGCGTTGGTGTCGCAGATGCCCGACGCCCCGCAGACGAGGAAGTCCGGCCTTTCCGCCAGACCCGCCAGGTAGGCCCCCACCGAGCCCCGCTGGGCGGAGCACGAGGTCTCGGTGAAACCCGCCTCGCAGCAGTAGTCCATGTACTCGGCGGTCCCCTTCCGGAACAGGATGGAGGCGAACACGGTCATGACCTCGGCCCACACCGGCACGACGTTGTCGAAGGCGAAGAACAGGGTCTTGGCGGCGACGAAGGTGCCGAAGCAGAGCTTTTTGCCCTTTTCGCGCACGGTCTTGATGTCGTCGAGGTATTCCGCGCCCATCCTCATGAAAAGCCTGCCCGTCTCCCCCTGGCTCAGGAGGAGATCGATGACCCCCCTGAAGTGGGGGATGACCCGGAGCAGGGCCTCATACTCCTTCCTCGTCCCGTCCAGGACCTTGCTGCCCGACATGACGCTCGACCAGAGCATCCAGTCGAAGGGGTACTCGCTCGTCTCTTTTTTCATGTCCGCCCCTTTCTCACACCGCCGGCGTCGATGCCGCCTGCGAAATCCTCTCCATGAAGGCGTCGATGCGCATCCTGATCCTGCCGGTCTCGGACAGGGGCCCGTACTCCCGCTCGATCCTCATGCAGGGGATGCCCCGGGCCTCGAGGTCCCGCTCGAAGATGCTGTTTTCCGACCCGTGGAGGTCGCAGAACCGCACGTTCTGGAGGATCACGCCATCCACCGCCCCTTTTTCGATCACCCCGCTCACGAAAGAGCGCCTGCTCCCGTAGTATCCCAGCATGCGCGGGCAGATGCTGTTGCCCAGGTAGTGGGAGGACAGGGCGTGAAGGGGGTCCGCCTGCTCGTCCACCAGGGAGCCGTAGGTGCGCGACCCGTAGCACACGGTGTCGGCCACCACGATGGCCCCGGACTCCTCGATGACGCGGATGAAGTCGAGGTCGTCGCTGGCGCTGCCCATGAGCAGGAGGCGCTTTTTCCCGTTTGACAGGGAAGGGGAGCGCTCGAGCTTCGCGGTGAGCTCCTCGAGACTGCGGATGAACCGGTCCAGGGGCATGGCATGGGCGGCGATGAGGACCGCCATGGCGTCTTCCCCCGAGATGGCCGTTTCCCTGCGCAACCTCAGCCCGTCGAGCTTCTGGAGCGCCTTTCTCCCCTCGTTGTAGAGGCTGATGGAAGCCCTCAGGGCCCGATCGGAAACCGTCACCCCGAAATGCCCCTCCAAAGCTTCCTTCATGCGCTTCAGCTCTTCTTCGTAGAACGCCACGGAGTAGTCCACGGACTTGTGGGGGACCGCGAAGTACCCGTGGTATCCGGGCAGGGTGCCCGGGTAGTCCCTGCCCGCGGTTCTCCAGCACTCGTCGAGCCTGCGCATGGAGTCGCAGCCGTTCGTGACGATGGAGCCGTCGAGGAACCCGTACGACCCCTGGCCGGCGAGCTGCAGGATGCACTTGGGCACGCTGCAGTTCACTGCGCCATAGTAGGAGTCCCCGATGGAGAGCGACGTGGTGCCGATGCCGCGCAGCCTGAAGGGCAGGAGCCCCGCGGCATGGAGGATCTCCTCGGGAATGAAGGTGCAGGAGTACCCCACGACCTTGCCCCCGGCCTCTTTCCACTCCCTGACAAAGCGGTTCTCCAGGGTGGTTGCCGCTTCTCTCATGGCATCGATCATTCCCCACCCCCCGCGGCAGGGCCCGAGGGGCTCCCCGTCGCATACCCGGCAGCCGGCGACCGGCCGGGCCTGTTGGCGATCTCCTGCATGACCACCCCTGCAAGGGGGCCGAGGGCGTCCAGGAGGTCCGGGACCAGCCACCGGCAGATCCGCCCGGCCTTCTCCTCATCGATCGAGTCCGCGATCCCGCCCGCCAGGGTGGCCACGATGTCGGGCCGGGCGTCGTGGACCCTCTCGACGACGCCGAGCAGGGCGTTGATCAGCCCGGCGACCGCGTAGGTGTCCAGGTCCGAAACGCTCTCGGAGATGGCGGCGTTTACACCTTCCCGGCCGTCCTCTTCCACGGACGAGAGCTTCCGGGACAGGGCCCGCGCCCGCGAGCTTGCCACCGAGCCTGCGGAGGACAGGAAGGACAGGAGGATGGCGGGGTTTGCCCTCAGGGCGTCGGCAAAAGCGTTCGCCCAGGCCTCCCCGTCCTCGGCCAGGGCGACCCGGGCCTTTTTCAGGAGCTCGGGCTTGAGCCCGGGGAGGCAGGCGGTGAAGAAGTCGGTGAGATAGGCCTGGAACAGGGGCCTGCCGCCGGTGCCGAGCCTGAGGCTCCCGGTGTGCACCCTGCGGATGAGCTCGCACACGGTGTTGACGAGCCCGGCCACGCCGGCGCCTTTGATCTCGCTCACCGTCGAGAGCAGGATGTCCGCCAGGAGATCGGGGCTGAACTGCTCGTCGATGGGGCGAAGGATCTCCCGGGAGGCCTCGATGGAGGTGTTCAGGAGGGAGTTCGCAGCCGCAGTGAGCGCCCCCGCCTTTGCCGGGTACTTCCAGAACTGTTCGTTGAAGGTCCGCAAGCCTTCGATCGCGCGGGGGCCGGCCCCGTCGCCCTCCTCCGCGCGTCATTTCCCGGCGGCTCG
>ERZ1649853.413-NODE-413-length-18303-cov-5.908702_pt1 | contig 18303 bp, 17 predicted proteins | sample MGYA00575353_ERZ1649853 | MGnify/ENA primary metagenome ERZ1649853 (study PRJEB40853, sample SAMN11349654) | freshwater sediment metagenome | isolation source: river sediment | host: Sediment | place: India: Okhla Barrage, New Delhi | collected 2017-02-21 ...
AGATTTAATTTGCGAACCCAATCGGCGGGATGAATGCGTGTTTCAGCTATATCAATATGCAAGACGGCGTTCAATGGACTGCCCTGGGGTATGGGATGCAGGATCTCAAATTGGTCTGCTATGAAACCCAGGCCTGGGCTGGCGGCACCGGCGGCTATGGTTACACTGAATGCGAACCGCTTTCTAATGAGTGGCTGCCCGGTGAATTTGAAGTGCAGATCTTCCTTGGCATGCAATGGGTGGTGTCGGGTCGGTTCACAGTCACCGGAAACCCGCCCACCCCGGCGCCAACGCTGACCCCGACGCCAACGCGCACTTCGACCATTACCCCGGGCCCGTCACCCACGCGGACGGCATCGCGCACCCCGCAACCCTCCAGCACGCCCACCATCACCCGCACACCCAGGCCGTCGGCGACCGTGACGGTCACCTCCACGCGGGCGCCTACCTGGACACCTTCAGCAACCCGGCCTACCAGCACCCGCGCGCCTTCGCCCACCGCGACCCGCTAAATCAGGGTTGGCTAATTGCCAACCGTGTGACCGCGGCGGCGGCTGTATTGGTCCATCTGGTAGCGGCGGATGGTTGCGCGGGCATGATCCAGAGCTGCTGGAATGGGCTTGCCTTCTTTCACCAAATTTTCGCGGGTGGATTGAAGCACTGCTGCGTACAGGCCGACCAATTCAAAGATCGTATCCTCGGCGCTGGCATTCTGTTTTTGAAGCTGGACGAAACTTAGGATTGGAATGGTTTCCAGCATGCGCACAATTTCCCGGTTTCTGCTCTGGTTGCGTAACTCATTCAATACGCGCGGCAGGCTGCGCGCCAGGTTCTCGGAGGTTAGACGATAAGCCTCCACATGCTGGCTCAGGATGACTTCTTCATTCGTTGAGAAGGAACCGATGTCAATCCATTCCAGGTGAACGCCGTGCAGACGCGCGCGTTCCGGGAAGTCGCTGGTAAATCCGCGGAAGAAATTGCTCAATTGCGGGCGGGGGATAAAATTGGGCGCCGGCAGCAATTGTTCGGTGATTGGGGAGAAGAAGCGCTGGAAGCGTGGCCGGCGGGAGTGCTTGCGCTGTCGGTATGGCAGCGGAATGGGTTTGGTATAGGCCATTGGGCGGCGCGGGAGTTGCGGGGCATGCTTTCGTTTTGCCCGGCTGTGTTTTTGATTTGACAAAATCCGGCTTTGAATCGCTTTTTGCATGGCGAGTTGCCTTTGGATTTCGGGTTCACCAATGGCGGCCAGCAATTCGCCAAGCGTATGCTCGCTGATAAACCGGACCAATTCTTCATAAACCAGCGTTTGCATAGCCTGGGACCAACGGTCATCCTTCACATTTTGATAGGTCAGCCAGTAGATGGCTTGCCGGCGGAATGGATACGGACGGCCGAGCGATCCGTTCTCCGATCCGCGCCAGACACTAAAAATAAGTCGAAGATTTTTAACGTTGATGTGTATCCCGTCGCTGGTGCGTGCAGCGATATCGAAGGAAGCGGTTTGGGCGCGCAGGTCGATGATGGTGCGCAACCGCTCGAATCCGTCCAGCCTGGTGGTCGCCGGAAGATATTTGGGCGTGCCCAGCGTGCCATTCGGGCCGGCCATGCGGGCAGTTTGGTGTGCTTCAGGGCCGAGAACGCGCGGAAAATGGCGCAACAGGAAATTCGTTAAATGCTGACGAATGGTTTTTTTATGGCGTTGGATGCGCAGATTCGGACTGACCGGATGGAAGGCACCGTTGATTTTTTCAAAAACTGCGGCGTATTCGACATTTACCTGGACGTTGCATGGTCCGCCGATGCGGATCGCAGGCGAATCCATGTCTTTGCGGGATAAATTCTCGCTATTGATGACCAGTTTATCCATACGCGCCGAGGCAAAAGCTACGCGGCTGATGAAGCGGCGGCTGATGGCTGTTTTGGGCAGCTCGAAAATATCCATCAGGTAAATGGCGGCAATTTCCTTCGCCAGCCAGGCCGGCAGGAAGAAGGTGATCAGGCGGGTGAGCGTTTCGGGCGCCAGGAAAAAACCAAAGAAGTGGTCCAGCCGCACCAGCACCCAGGCCACGGGCGATGAATACGGATCCAGAGCCAGGTGGAACAGGCGAACTGAATCATCGTTCCAGGGATGGAACCAGAGCGCCGTGAGAATCCAGGTCAGGATGATGAAAACGCAGAATAGGGTGCCGCGAATCTTTCCGGCGGATTGAGTCGGTGCGAAAATGCGGGCAATGGTCAGTTCGAAAGCCTGGAGGAGCGTGCTGGCGGGTTGCTCAGCGAATTCAGGAGAGGATTGGGAGCCGGCTGCGTCGCTCATAGGTCGGCCTGTTTTTCTACCCAATCGATCAGATCCTGGAGCTGGGCGGTTTCTTCAACTGCCATGCTGTGAAGAGCCGGGTCGCGGTCGCACATTTCCAGGCTGCCGCGCAGCAGGCGCAGGAGCACCTGCCGGCCTGTCAACAGTTCACCGCCGGTTTCAGACAGGAAAGGTTGGCTGGCGCTCTCGGCAAAGCGCGTATGTGCTTCGGTTTGTCCTTGCTTGAGAATGTAATCGCGCTGGCGGTCAACCAGGACCCGCTCCTGGCGCGCCCGGATCAACCACGAGGCATTCCAGCGTTTAACCAGTTGGCTTTCCACTTCTTCCGGGATCAGGAGGTTATTAATTTCAACCCGGGTGACCTGGATGCCGCGCTTTTTCAGCAGATGATATTCCCTGCTTTCGATCATCTCGCCGGTTTCGGCGCCAAAATCGTTCATGGCGGTCACGTGATCTTCCATCATTCGCGCGCGGACCATACGTAAAATAGCTGCCGTGGCGCTGGGTTGACCGGCATTGCGCTGAAAAAGTTCATCCAGCGTGAATTTACCGAGGTACTCCCGCCAGACATCGGCGGCCAGATAAGCGGGCAGCCAATCCCATCTGCGTATGCGTTCAGCCGCATCCGGCGGCAGGTTAAGATCAATGTTTTGCCCCAGGATAGCTTTTTCAACCGACTCGGGTCGGAACCCGAACTGCGTGTTTCCCTCTCCCGGTCTGGATTCCAATTTAAAATAGACGGTGATGGTGGAAACGATTTCAATGCCGTCGCGGGTCAATGCCCGGGTCTCGTTTCGTTCACGCTGGCGGGCTTGATATTCGCCGGCGGTCTCCTTTTTGCCTTTCTCGGCAAAAGGCGAAAGCGCGGCATGCAGGGTTGGGCCGATGGTTTGCTTGTGCAGGTGTAAATCCACCACCGACTCAGGCGTGACAGCTTCACGCCGTTTGGTGAACGTCACGCCCGGTCCGATCGCGCGCATGTACTGGGTGGGTGTCTTGAGCAGAGCTGCGCTGGCTGTATCCAGCAGGATGACGCCAGGGCCGTTCTTTTGCTCCTCGCCTTTGCGCTTCTTGATTTCGCCATCAATGATTGAAATTGCCTGGCCGTGCAAACCCAGCGGATAGATCAATAGCCTGAAAAAAGCCTGCATGCGTTCATGAATGGTTTTTACCGGCAGCACAAACTGTGAGAAGAAACCGATCCAGGCGATGGTCAAAATTACGATCACGATGAGATCGAGCAGTGGGGGGGAAGGATTGACCGCCCTCCGGTTCAGGTAAAGATACAGCAGGAAAGCCCCGACGCAGACCCAGAAGGGCCTTCTCCAGGGTGGATTAAAGAGTTTGCGCAATCTGAATTTGCCCATAAGATGAATTGTATATCACTTTCTTGAATTGCGCGTAGGAAAAAACATTCGGCTCGGCGACTTTTTTTTCCGCTTTCCTATGATAGAATCAAAGCATCTGAAAGGCTCCAGGCATGAAAAACAGAGGTGAATATGCTGAGAGCGTTTTTTATTTCATTATCCAAAGCAACATGGGCACAGCGATGGATTACGCGTTGGGGCTTTGCCTGGCGCGCCGCTTCACGCTTCATCGCCGGTGAAAATGGCGAGGAAGCCATTCAGGCAATCAGGCAACTCAACGAAAGCGGCATCCTGGCCACGCTCGACCATCTGGGCGAGAATACGTCGTCTGCGGCGGAAGCGCGCAAATCGACAGACGAAATTTTGCAAGTTTTGGACCAGATTCACATTTCCGGTGTGCGCTCAAATGTTTCAATCAAGCTTTCGCAAATCGGGCTGCTGCTGGATGATGAATTGTGCCAGCAGAACCTGGCCCGTATTTTGCAAAAGGCCCAACTGACCAACAATTTTGTCCGTATTGACATGGAAGATTCTTCGCTCACCGCGAAAACCCTGGATGCTTTGCGCTGGGCCAGGGCGCACGGTTTTTTCAATGTGGGCATTGTCATCCAGTCGTACCTGCATCGCAGCGCGGCGGATGTGCGGATGTTGATTGAAGAGGGCATCCGCGTGCGCCTCGTCAAGGGTGCTTACCAGGAGCCGGCTTCGGTGGCCTATCCGGCAAAAGAGGATGTGGACAAAGCCTTTGACCAGTTGGCCGAGCTGCTTCTCGCCGGAAGTTTGAGCCATCGGGTGGATTCCAATCCAACCGATGGGCGTGTCCCGCCGCTTGCGGCGATAGCCAGTCATGATGTAAAACGGATCCAGTTTGCCCGCGAGGTTCAGCAAAAATTAGGTTTACCGAAAGAAGCGCTGGAATTTCAAATGTTGTATGGAATCCGGCGCGATCTTCAGCAGGAATTGGCCGCAGCGGGGTATCCGGTGCGGGTGTACGTCCCGTACGGAACCCATTGGTATCCCTATTTCATGCGCCGGCTGGCCGAACGCCCGGCCAATGTCTGGTTTTTTATTTCCAATTTCTTCAAGCGGTGAACCATGGGAAGCGAAAAAGGCGATCTTCCTCTGGCGGTTGTCACCGGCGCGGCCGTGCGGCTGGGGCGGAGCATTGCGCTGGCGCTGGCAAGGAATGGATATCCACTGGGGGTGCATTATCACCATTCTGAGGCGGCTGCCCGGGCGCTGGCGGATGAAATCGCAGTGATGGGCGGGGAAGCCTTTTTATTGCCTGCTGATTTAAGCGACCCAGATCACATAAAGCCTCTGTTCGAGCAGCTGTCCCGCCTGCCGCACCGCCTGGGCGTGTGGGTCAATTCGGCGGCGGTGATGCGATCTGGCGACCTGTCAACCATGCCGGTGGAGGACTGGGACAGCACCCTGGCATTAAACCTGCGCGCCCCCTGGTTGTGCGCGCGGGAGGCGGCCGCCTGCATGGGCGAACAAGGCGGCATCATCATCAACATCACCGACGTGGGCGCTCAGAAAAACTGGACGGGGTACCCGGCGTACACGGTCAGCAAGGCCGCGCTCGAAACGCTGACGCGCCTGCTGGCCCGCCAGCTTGCCCCGGCTGTGCGCGTCAATGCCGTGGCGCCCGGATTGATCCTGCCCTCGGCGGCGGTATCCCCGGAAGAATGGCAAAGGCTGGTAAATCGTTTGCCGATGCAAAAGGCCGGCAGCCCGGAGGATGTGGCTCAGGCGGTGATCAGCCTCATCCAAAACAAATATATTACCGGTGAAACCTTGAGGGTTGATGGGGGGTATGCTTTGATATGAGAGGGTGCGCCCGATGAATGCTTCTGTATGGAGAGAAATGTTGCGCCTGGCGCGGCCGTGGTTGCTGGCAGGGATGTTGTTGTTTTATGCCATCGGCGCAGGCATTGCGCATTTTTTGGGCATGCAAATCGACCTGGCGGTGTATCTCCTGGGACAGGCATGCGTTTTACTGCTGGCATTGAGCAGCGCATACCTGAGCGAATATTTCGCCATGCTCGAATACCCGGTGCTCAAACGCGGACAAAACGGCCCGAACCGGGCGGAGGAATTTATGCGCTTGCGCAACGCCCTGGTCCAGGCTGCGGCGGTGGCTTTGACGGTCGGCGCGATGCTGACGGTGATGCTTTTCACGCGCGGCGCCGTCAATTTAACAGCCATCCTTTTCCTGGGAATCGCATTTTTGCTGGTAATTTTCTATGCCGTTCCGCCGCTGCGATTGGCACGCAGTGGTTACAGCGAACTGGTGACAGCCTTGTTTTTGGTTTGCATTACCCCGGCTCTGGCTTATGCGCTGCAAACCGGTGAGACCCACCGCCTGCTGATCCTGCTGACCTTTCCCCTGACCGCCATGTGCATTGCAATGCTGCTCGCGGATGAACTTGAAACCTACGACGCGGATATCAATGCTGGCCGGAAAACCTTGATGGTCGCGGTTGGGTGGCAGCGCGGAATGAATTTGCATAACATCCTGATTCTGTTTAGCTATTTACTGGTTGGGCTGGCAGCCGCGTTAAAATTGCCCTGGTCGCTGACCTGGCCCATGCTCGCAACGCTGCCGGTTGGGCTGTTCCAGATCTGGCAGATGTGGCAAATCAGCAACGGCCAAAAACCACGCTGGCGTCTTTTGCGTATGACGGCGTATGCTTCTTTCGGAATCATGGCCTATCTGGTCGCTTTTACTTTGTGGACAGGATAAAAAAACTTGCCTGAATTCCTGGAATTACTCCCTCCTTCTGAGGCATTGGATGTTCTCCTGAACAATCTGCCTGCGGTGCCGCTTTCCATCGAAGTATTGAAAACGGCCAATGGCGTCAATCGGATTATTGCAGCGGATATTACTGCGCCGGAACCTCTCCCACCGTTTGATCGCAGTACGGTGGATGGCTACGCCGTTCTGGCCGCGGATACCTTCGGCGCCAGCGAATCGCTGCCGGCGTACCTGAAATTGGCCGGTGAAGTCGCCATGGGCGCCAAACCCGGTTTTACCTTGCAACCGGGCTCAGCCGGTTTGATCCATACCGGCGGAATGCTGCCGGAAGGCGCCGATGCGGTGCTGATGCTGGAAAATTCACAGGTGGCACGGCCTGGCGAGATTGAAGTGCTGAAGGCTGTTGCGGTCAACGAAAATGTCCTCCGCACCGGCGAAGATGTTGCGGCCGGTGACTTACTCCTTGCGGCCGGGACACGCCTGCGGCCGGCTGAGATTGGCGGGTTGCTGGCGCTGGGCATCACTCAGGTGCCGGTGAGCCGCCCGCCGCGCGTGGGCATCCTCTCCTCCGGCGACGAAGTGGTGCCGCCGGATACCCGGCCGGAGATCGGGCAGGTGCGGGATGTAAATTCCTACGCGCTGGCCGCGCTGGTCACGCGCCGGGGCGGGCAGGCGAATACTTGCGGGATTGTGCCCGACCGGGCCGACGCGCTGGAAAATGCGCTGCGCGAGGCCTGGAAAAGCAATGATCTGGTGGTGATCACGGCCGGTTCTTCTGCCAGTACGCGCGACCTGACGGCACAAACCATTCAAAAAATCGGCCGGCCGGGCGTTTTGGTGCACGGCGTGAATGTAAAACCCGGCAAACCCACCATCCTGGGGGTCTGCGATGGCAAGGCTGTGATCGGCTTGCCGGGCAACCCGGTTAGCGCGCTGGTCATTGCCGGTTTGTTCGTCCTGCCGGTGATCGATCGATTATTGGGTATAAATACTGCCAGACCGGACGCCACAGTGGCGGCACATTTGACAGTCAACCTGGCATCGCAGGCCGGCCGGGAGGATTACGTGCCCGTCAGACTCCTGGCAACCGGGGAGGGCTACAGCGCGGATCCGATTTTTTACAAGAGCAACCTGATCTTTAGCCTGGCCCGCGCGGATGGTTTGGTTCACATTCCCGCAGATGCAACCGGATTGCCGGCGAATGCTGCGGTCAACGTCATCCTTTTATGAATGCAGGTGGGCAGATGTCCGTATATTTACATGATATCCCCCTGGAAGAAGCGCAGAAACGCTTGCGTCAGTCCCTGGAAGGGGCTGGACTCTGGAAAATCCTGGCTGTAGAAGAAATTCCCCTGGATGAAAATGCCGTCGGCCGGGTAACCGCTGAACCGGTGTGGGCGCGGTTGTCGTCGCCGCACTATCATGCCTCAGCCATGGACGGCTTTGCGCTGCGCGCAGAGCAAACCGCCGGCGCCATGCCCACCGCGCCTGTGACGCTGGAAATTGGACCGCAGGCGCAGTATGTCGATACGGGAGACCCGCTGCCCGATTGGGCGAACGCGGTCGTGCCGATCGAAAATGTTGAGCCGTTGGATTTTGACCAGCGACCGGTGGATGACCTCCGCCATCCGGACCTGATCCGGCTGCGGGCTGCGTTGACGCCGTGGAGCCATGTGCGCCCGATGGGGGAGGATATTGTCGCCACTCAACTGGTGCTCCCGGCGGGACAGGTGCTGCGCCCGGTGGACCTGGGGGCGTTGGCAGCCAGCGGTTTGACTGCCGTAAAGGTTAGCAAAAGACCGCGCGTTGGCGTGCTGCCCACCGGCACTGAGTTGGTTGAGGTGGGCCAGCCGGTCAAACCAGGCGATATCATCGAATACAACTCGGTCGTTCTGGCCGCTCAGGTGAAAAATTGGGGCGGCGCCCCCCGGCGTTACCCCATTTCTGCGGATAATTTTGATCTTATTTGCGCGCGCGTGCAACAGGCGGCCGATGAAAATGACCTGGTGCTACTGAACGCCGGCTCTTCGGCCGGAAGCGAGGATTTTTCGGCCCGCGTGGTGCAGCAGTTGGGCAAGCTGCTGGTACACGGCGTGGCAGTGCGCCCCGGCCACCCGGTAATCCTGGGTCTCATCCGCCGATCCGGCGGCGTGGGGGTGACGCCGATCATCGGCGTGCCGGGTTACCCGGTGTCGGCCGCATTGACGGGAGAAATTTTCGTCGAGCCATTGCTGGCAATCTGGCAGGGCCGCCAGCCGAACCGCCCGGTGGAAGTGACAGCCTCGTTGACCCGCAAAATCACCTCACCGGCCGGCGACGATGATTATGTGCGCATGGTGGCCGGCCGCGTGGGCGACCGATTGCTGGCAGCGCCGCTCTCGCGCGGCGCCGGGGTGATCACGTCGCTGGTCAGAGCGGATGGGATCAGCGTGCTGCCGCGCGGCGTGCAGGGCCTGGAGCCCGGCGCGCCCGTCAGGGTGCGTCTTTACCGGTCGCCGCATGAGCTGGAGCACACCATTTTTGCGATCGGCTCGCACGATATGACCCTGGACCTGGTGGCGCAATTCCTGGCCGAAAGGGGGCGCCGGTTGGTTTCGGCCAATGTTGGCAGCCAGGGCGGTTTGGTAGCCCTGCGGCGCGGCGAGGCGCACCTGGCCGGTTCGCACCTGCTGGACCCTGAAACCGGCGAATACAATTTGCCCTACCTGAAGCAATATCTCCCCGATACGCCCGTCCAGGTGGTCACCTGGGTGGGCCGGGAACAGGGGCTGGTTGTGCCGCGCGGCAATCCAAAAGGGATCCGCGGATTGCAGGATCTACTGCGCCCTGACGTGCGTTACATCAATCGCCAGCGCGGCGCCGGCACGCGGGTGCTGCTTGACTACCACCTGGGGAAAATGGGCATCGAGCCTGCGAAGATTCAGGGATACACCCAGGAAGAATACACACACCTGGCCGTCGCGGCGGCCGTCGCCTCGGGCCGGGCGGATTGCGGCATGGCTGTCACCGCTTCAGCGGTTGCGCTGGACCTGGATTTTATTCCGCTTTTTCAAGAACGCTATGATCTTATCATTCCGTGTGAATTTTTGCACGGCGATTTGCTCACGCCCATATTTGACTTGATGGGTGATGCCCGTTTTCGCAGCGCAGTGGCTGCCATGCCCGGCTATGATTTAAGCCTGATGGGCAAAGTGGTACAGCCCTGCAAGGATTGAGGCTGGAAAAACTGGGTCACAATCCGGTACAATTGTTATATTGGATGACCAAAGGAGGTCAGAATGCCAATTTCAGCGAAAATGCTCGCGCCCGATTTCACCTTATTTGATGATGCCGGGGTTGAACGGCGCCTTTCCGATTACCGTGGACAACCGGTGGTGCTGTATTTTTACCCAAAAGACGATACGCCTGGCTGCACGACCGAGGCCTGCGCCTTTCGAGATGCCTATAGCGATTACACTCAGGCTGGTGTTGCCGTGGTGGGCATCAGCCCGGACCAGGTAAAATCGCACGCCAAGTTCAAAGCGAAGTATCAACTGCCATTCACATTGCTGGCGGATGAGGATCACCAGGTGTGTGAACTGTACGGCGTTTGGGGCCGTAAAAAGTTCATGGGTCGTGAATACGACGGCGTCTTTCGCACCACTTTCCTCATTGGCTCGGATGGCATGATCTTAAAAGTCTTCGAAAATGTCAAACCAGATGGTCACAGCGAGGAAGTCCTGGCTGCGTTGAAGTGAAGCGCCCAGGTACCCGATGAAATAAAATGCCGGCATGAATGCCGGCATTTTTGTTTAAAGGATAATGGGTTTTCTGTTTATTGACTTAATTGAGTTTAAGCTTATCGGCCATTTCGGTGATGTCGAAGATTTTTTTAGCCGATTCAGGCTGAGCCAACAGGGCATCCAGGTGGACGCTATCCAGATACTTGACAATCAAATCTTGCAGATGATCCCAGATGGGCATGGCGGTGCAGGTGGTCTGGCGAGGGCATTCTTCGCCGCATTCCAGGCAAGGATTGAGGCAAATGGGCCCTTCCAGGGTCTCGGAAATGCGCATCAGGCTGATGGTCTCGGCAGGTTGGCTGAGGCGCAGGCCACCGCGCGGGCCGGGCGAAGCCTTGATCAGGCCGGACTGCATCAGGGTGTGAGCGATTTGATGGAGAAAAGGCAACGGAATTTCCAGTTTTTCCGCGAGTGCGGCAGTGGGAATCGGGCGGTTTTCTTCTTCCGCAGCCAGCGCAACCATGAGCTGCACGCCATAATCTAAACGACGGCTAATTCGAAACATTTTTCACCTCTAATCAGGTAGGGATGGGATGATAGGTCAAATTTAATTCGTTATTGTTGACAACGTAAGTGACAAATATCCTGTAATTTTCAGGCGAATGATCTAATTGGTGATTATTCAGATATAAAAAGATTAAGTGTGAACTATTCCATTTGTCACCAATAAAGTATATAATCAGCATGTTGAATAACCGACCCAATAAAGGAGGCCCAATGAAGAGGTCATTTTTTGTCCTTGCTGCAGTTTTGGTTTTGAGCGCGGTTCTATTGAGCGCATGCGGTGGCGGTGGTGATAGCGCTTCGACCCGGCCGGAACCGCCCTCTACGTATGCCAGTTTGACCAATCCTGTTGCCGGCAAGGCCGAAGCGGCCGATGCGGGCAAGACCGTCTATGAAACCAACTGCAGTTCCTGTCACGGCGCCACGGGCAAGGGTGACGGCCCTGCCGGCGCGGCCTTAGACCCCAAACCCGGAGATCTCGGTAAAGCCGTGGTTGAAGCCAGCGATGCCTATCTCTTCTGGCGCATTTCAGATGGCGGCGGGATGGATCCCTTCAATTCGTCGATGCCCGCGTGGAAAGGTATCCTGAGCGAAACGGATATTTGGAACGTAATCACCTACATGCAAGCGAATTTCAAATAGGCCGCTGCATTTCGAATTGAATCCCCTGCGAAAGTGCAGGGGATTTTATTTATGTGTCACATATCACCCGAATGATGCTTGACAACGAGAAAAAAAGTGAGCTTTCAGGTAAAATATTCCCATGGGATCGAATGGAAGCTTGATTGCCTGGAAGCGGCTCCTTGCCGGCACCGCCGGTTTTGTACTCTCACTGGCAATTTTCTGGTTGGGATGGAAATTTCAATTCCCACAGGTTGCCCCCTCGACGATCGTTTGGATCATTTCAGGGTTTGAATCGATTGGCGTCGGCCTGTTGGTTGTAGCCACGCTGGGGTTTTACCACCACAAACGCCAGGTCGTGAAGGAATTGGCTGACACACAAAGCAAACTGGACATTTTGCAGCGCGAAATGAACGGCGTTTTACAGATCAATCGCACATTGATGGCCGCGCCGGATGAGAAGCAACTGGTGGAAGCGGCTCTGTCGATGATCCAGAAAGTGGCCGGAGCCGCGGCGGTTTCGTTTGTGCCGATGGATGATTGGGGCGTGCCGCTTCCGGCCTTCAGCCAGGGAACATTACCACGGTCTGTATTAACTGCCTGGGCAGAGCATCTCACCTCGCCGCAGGTCCGCCAGACATGCCGGATCTGCCAGCGCATGCAGGCGGATTCGGATGAAAAATGCCCGGCCCTGGAAGGTCCGTTTAGCGGGTTGGATGTCCATTGTTTGCCGGCCCGGCGCGGCGAGCGGATGTTGGGCATGCTCAACCTGTACCTGCCCGCGGGGCAGGGTTTGAATCCTGAATTGCGCCAGTTTTTCAATGAAATTTTAAACGAGGTCGCTCAGGCGCTTGAAACCTTCCGCATGCGCGCGCGCGAATTGGACGCGCTGCGTTTTTACCAACACGAAGTTGCTTCCGTTCCTGAAATGGGCATGCAGCTCAAAAACATGGTTGAAGGTCTGTTTCCGCTATTGAATGTAGAGGCAATCCTGGTCGTTATCGAGTCGCCACTCCTGGGTGAATCCAATTCGCGGATTCGGTGCGGTTCTGCCGGCGGGTTGGCGGTGTTGGATCGATGGGCGGATCAATCGAGGCAGCGCCGTGACCCAGACCGTGCGACCGAAGCGCAGCGTCCGGATCACATCCAGGTGGAGCCGATCCGCAATTCAGATGGGACGACCCTGGGCGAGCTGTGGTTTTTGCCGCGCGTGGGGGGCGATTCTGGCGCGCGGCTGAACCCTGGAATCCCACAGGTGGCTCGTCAAATTGGGCAATTCCTGGAGATAGAACGGCTGAACAAGGCTTTGATATTTCAGGCAGTCATTCAAGAACGGACGCGCCTGGCCCGCGAAATTCACGACAGCCTGGCGCAGACCCTGGCGTACCTGAAACTCACGGCCGCCCGCATGCAAGTTTACCTTGGGCAAGGCGATTACCAGCGATTAACTCAGGCAATCAAAGAAAGCCACCAGGCGCTTTCAGAAGCCTATGCCGATACACGCAAAGCCATTGATGATCTGCGCATGGCCCCTCCCCAGAATCTGCACGACTGGTTGGAACAACTCGCGCAGGATTTCGAGCGGGAAAACAGCATTCCGGTGTGCTTGCGCATTGCCGCGGACATGCCGGAACTGCAATCTGAAGTGCAAGTTCAACTGATGCGCATCATCCAGGAAGCGCTTAATAATGTGCGCAAGCACGCCAGGGCCTGCCAGGTGGAACTGGATGCGCACCGCTGGAACGAGGATTGGATCATTCAAATTCAGGATGATGGGCTGGGATTTTGTCAGGATGAGGTGCCTGAGTACTCCCGATATGGACTACGTGGCATGCGCGAACGATCAGAGGCCATTGGCGCCGATTTTCAGGTGGTTAGTAAACCAGGAAAGGGCACAACGGTCATGATCCGGCTGCCCGTCCCGCACCAGGAGGTGGAAGATTGAACGACGGCGGTATCCGGTTGGTGGTTGTTGACGATCACACGCTGTTTCGGCGTGGATTGGTGAGCCTGTTGGAGGATATGCCCGAATTTCATGTGGTGGGTGAAGCAAGTGATGGCATTCAGGCTTTGGAAGTGGTGGCGGCACACAACCCCGACCTGGTTTTACTGGATGTGAATATGCCAGGGATGGACGGCATTGAAACGGTTCAGGCTTTACGGCAGAGGAAAATCAAGGCGCATATTCTCATGTTAACCATTTCCCAGGGCGACGCGGATTTACTGGGCGCCATCCGCGCAGGCGCAGATGGTTATTTGTTGAAAAATACCGAGCCTGAGGATCTGCGTAAGGCATTAATCCGTGTTGCCGAAGGCAAGGGTGTGCTTTCGCCTGAGGTGACGGCGCAGGTCATGCGGGCAGCCATGCAAACGGCCAACCCTGCTCAACCCGGCTTGAGCGACCGTGAAATGGAGGTTCTGCGCTGCCTCGCAACCGGGTTGACCACACATCAGATCAGCCGAGATTTGTTTATTTCAGAAAACACGGTAAAAACGCATGTTCGACATATATTGGAAAAAATGGAAGCTGAAAATCGTGTGGAAGCCGTTGGCAAGGCGATGAAGATGGGGCTGATACGATCTCAGCAATAAATCATCAAAAAAAGAAGTTTGTAGAAAACTGCCCGGAGATAACAATCTCCGGGTTTCGCATTGCGGGTGAGATGGAAATCATACTTTCAGCGGCGAGAAATAACCCATGTCACCGCCCGGGTAGGATAGACCCGATGAGCTTAATTTATGTAAATTAATACAGGAAACGTAAATAATATTCGTCAAAAAACCGGCGGTGATCGAATGGAAACTCCTCACATAAAGGATATGCGCCGCATTTTAATCGCTTCAGCCAACCCTTTATATGGAAAAGGGTTGGAAAAGTTGCTCACTCAAAGAGCGAGCGGCAATTTGCCCGACATCCGCATCGCCTCGACGATGGCTGAAACGCTTGCCATGTTGGAGGCGTGGAAGCCTGACCTGGTGATTGTGGATTACGACGATCAAACCATCGACCGCGGCGAGTTCTTAAACCAGTTCATCACCGGCGACCGTGCCATGCAGGTCGTGCTGGTTTCGCTTCAAGCCAGCGGAACGGCGGTAGTGTATGACCGCCGGACGCTTTCCCCCGATCAAACCCAGGATTGGCTGCAACCGCCAACCGAATCCCAACCCTCGCAAGGGAGTGACCATCCACGGAGGAACGAAGGTATGAAACATTTCTTAATCGTGGCGGTTCTGGTAGCCATCTCAACTGTCCTGGTGAACCTGCTGCTGCAAAGCATCGGCCTGTTGCCTGTGGAAGCCAGCGCTCAGGCGGCCATCATCGACCGGTTGTTCGATACTCACTTTTTGGTGATTTCGTTCCTTTTTTCCCTGATCGTTGTCTTTCTGGTTTATAGCCTGATCGTTTTCAGGCGGCGCGAAGATGATCCTCAACAGGAAGGTAAATTCTTCAAAGGATCAACGCGGTTGGAGGTGCTCTGGACGATCCTGCCGCTGGGTACGGTGATCTATTTTTCCTACCTGGGTTCGCTTTCGCTGGCCGAAACGCGCAAGGTGGACCCTCAAGCGCTGGAGGTCAAAGTGATTGGCCGCCAGTGGTCATGGACCTTTGAATACCCGGAATTTGGCATCGTTAGCGATACGCTTCAGTTACCGGTTGACCGGCAGGTATTGCTGAAATTGACTTCTGAAGATGTGATTCACTCCTTCTGGGTGCCAGAGTTCCGGGTGAAGCAGGACCTGCTGCCGGGAGAAAACCTGATCAAGGAGTTGCGCATCACCCCAACCCTGATCGGTTCGTACAAGGTGCGCTGCGCAGAACTGTGCGGAACGCAGCATGCGTACATGGAAAGCCCGGTGGTTGTGGTGAGCGATGCGGATTTTCAGACCTGGGTGGATGAGGAGGTCAAATTACTCAACGCCGACCCGGCGACGCGCGGCGAACGCGTTTCGAAACAAAACGGCTGCCTGGCCTGCCATTCGGTGGATGGAACCCGGTTGGTGGGTCCTTCCTGGTTGGGATTGTATGAATCGCAGCGCGAACTGGCAGATGGCACGACCATCGTGGCGGATGATGCCTATCTTCTCAATTCCATCATCCAGCCAAACGTGCACATCGTCGCAGGTTATCCGCCTGGCGTGATGCCGCAATCCTACGCCGATTCGCTTTCAGAAACGCAACTTAGCGACATCATCGCGTTCATCAAGACGCTCAAGTAAGCCATACCTGCGAAAAGGAGTGAATCAATGAGGAAAATACTATCAATCGGCCTTGTGCGTGGTGTGCTTGGGCAAATCGTCGGAACCGCTGTCGGCATCGGGCTGCTGACCGGCATCCGCGCGTTGATGGGCCTGGGCTGGAAGGCTGAGCCTGCCGCGGTGCTGGGCGCGTTTTTTGGGGTTTTTGGTTTTTTGATCGCGGTTGGTTCGATGACTGATTGGTGGAAATGGGCCAAAGGCGAAGAAACCATCGAGGCGGAGGATTTTAAAGATCCGCCCGGCGTCCAACGGTATTTCGGTGTATCGCTGGATCACAAAGTGATTGGCATCCAGTACGGCATTACCAGCCTGATTCTGTTGGCTATCGGCGGCACTTTTGCATTGGTCTTCCGAACCGAACTGGCCGCCTCCGGGCAGCAATTCCTGGATTTTAACCTGTTCAATACCTTGATTGGCATGCATGGCATGGTGTTGATCATCTCCATTCTGCTGGGCATCGCGGCCATGGCGAATTACCTGGTGCCCCTGTTGATCGGGGCAAAGGACATGGCTTTCCCGCGGTTGAATGCCTTCGGTTTCTGGATTTCGGTGCCCGGCTCGTTGGTGTTGTTGAGCGCAATTTTCGTCGGCGGCTTTGACACCGGCTGGACCGGCTACCCACCCCTGAGCCTGCGCGCGCCGCTGGGCATGCAGATGTTCTTCGTGGGCGTGTTCTTTAACGGCTGGTCTTCCATCCTGGGCGCGTTGAACCTGATTGCTACCATCCTGAAGAAGCGCGCGAAGGGCATGAATATGTTCCGGATGCCCATCTTTGCCTGGGCTGTCCTGGCTACCTCTATGATTGCACTCACCGCCACGCAGTTGATCGGTTTGTCCTTCCAAATGGTCATGTTTGAGCGGCTGTTCGGCATGCCGTTCTTCGATGCCACCAAGGGCGGCAATCCAATCCTCTTTCAGCACCTGTTCTGGTTTTATTCGCATCCGGCCGTGTATGTCTTCATCCTGCCCGGGTTAGGCATCATCAGTGAGCTGTTGCCGGTGTTCGTGCGCAAGCCCCTGTTCGGATATAAATGGGTGGCCATGTCTTCAATGGGTATTGCGCTGACTGGCTTCCTGGTGTGGGGCCACCACATGTTTACTGCCGGAATCGAAGAATACCTGCGCGTGCCATTTATGTACAGCACGCTGTTGGTGGCGGTGCCCACCGGGGTGAAGTTCTTTAGCTGGGTGGCGACCCTCTGGCAGGGGCGCATCCGGTTCCCGGTGCCCATGCTTTTCGTGCTGGGTGGGATCGTCGTCTTTCTGCTGGGGGGCCTCACCGGGCCGCCGAATGGCACCGTCTCGACGGACTTGCACCTGCATGATACCTATTTCGTGGTGGGACACTTCCACAGTACCATGTTCGGCGGGTACATCTTCCCGTTGTTCGCGGCCATCTATTACTGGTATCCAAAGATCACCGGCCGCAAGCTGAATGATACGCTGGGCAGGTTGCACTTTTACCTGATGACGCCGTCGTTCCTGGTGATGACTTTTGGCCAGATGTACATTGGCATGCTGGGCATGCGCCGGCGCATCGCCGATTATGACCCGGCACAGGGTTTTGACACCTCGCACCTGGTCATCACCATCGCGGGTTTTCTGATCGCGCTGTCGATTTTGTTTCTGTTCATCAACCTGATTCACAGCGCCAGGCACGGCGAGGTGGCGGAGGGAAATATCTGGGAATCGCGCTCGCCGGAATGGGCTCTGCTGCCTTCGCCGGCGCCGGCCCACAATTACGATCAGGATTTTCACGTGGTTGGCGAACCCTACGATTATGGACTGGCTGGCTCGCGTTATATTGAACCGATCGTGCAGCCGGTGGGCGACGATTAAGGAGGAGGGATGGATACTCGTAACACAACCAAGAAAGGCCTGGCGTTGCGGCGCGGCGTGATGGTTTTCACCGGGCTCGCTATCTTGACCGCCGCGGAATTTTTCCTGGCGCAGATCCTGGTTCCCGCCGTGGTACTCTGGATCATCGCCCTTCTGAAAGCCGGCCTGGTGATCCATTTCTTTATGCATCTTTCCAGGCTTTTCCAGCCGGATGAAGGAGGCCATTAATGTCATCAACCACCCATCCCGTGACGGATTATTCGCATAAACTGGCGACCAACCGGCTGGGGCTGTGGCTCTTCATCGTGTCAGATGCCTTTGTATTCGGCGGTTTGATGGTGTCGCGGTTTTACCTGTTGGGCGACCGCCGGCCGGACCTGGATTCAACCCTGGGATTGATTGTCACGGCGGTGCTGCTCATCAGCAGTTTCTTTATGAACCGGGCTGAGGTTTCGATTGCGCACGGCGACCGCAAGGGCATGGTCATCAACGCTCTCGTTACGCTGGTACTGGGGGTGGGCTTCCTGGCCGGCGTCGTTGGTGTGGAATGGCAACTGGCGCCGTTTGGCCCGGCGGACGGCCCGGAAGGGGCGGTTTTCTACATGATGACCGGCATGCATGCTTTTCATGTGCTGACCGGCGTGCTGTTCCTGATTGTGATCGTGCGCAACGGATTGAAGGGCAAATACACCGCCGAACGCCACTGGGGGGTCGAAGCTGCGGCCAACTACTGGCACTTCGTCGATGTGGTGTGGATCTTCTTCTATCCGGCGTTGTATTTGATCGGTACGGTTTAAAGCGGCAGGCATGAAAAAGAACTGGTTCTGGCTTGCTTTGCTCTTGCTCATCGGGTTA
>ERZ1649853.414-NODE-414-length-18301-cov-4.969747_pt1 | contig 18301 bp, 12 predicted proteins | sample MGYA00575353_ERZ1649853 | MGnify/ENA primary metagenome ERZ1649853 (study PRJEB40853, sample SAMN11349654) | freshwater sediment metagenome | isolation source: river sediment | host: Sediment | place: India: Okhla Barrage, New Delhi | collected 2017-02-21 ...
TCAGTCGGTGATTGGTGAAGAAGCTCTGAAGCAAATGGATATGGCGGGTGAGTATCCAGATGTTGTTATGGGGTGTGTCGGAGGCGGTTCTAACTTCGCAGGGATTGCTTATCCATTTCTGCGTGAGAATCTAAAGAATGGGCGCCGAACGCGCTTAGTGGCTGTTGAGCCAACTGCTACTCCTTCCCTTACAAAAGGTGTTTATGCTTTTGATTATGGCGATACGGCCAAAATGGCGCCGATCGTAAAGATGCATACACTTGGTCATGATTTTGTACCTGCTCCTATCCATGCAGGTGGATTGCGATACCACGGGATGGCACCATCGATTTGTGCACTTTATGATGCGGGTTACTTGGAAGCAGTGGCGGTTCCTCAATTGGCAACTTTTGATGCTGGCATATTGTTTGCAAAGACGGAGGGGATTGTTCCGGCTCCAGAGTCTGCTCACGCCATTCGAGCAGTTATTAATGAAGCTATTGATGCAAAGGAGAAGGGTGAAAAGCGCGTAATATTATTTAATCTGTCTGGGCATGGGAATTTTGATATGGCATCGTATGAGGCATATTTAGATGGAAAGCTTTTAGATTATGAATATCCAGCAGAAGCTATCAGGAACTCGTTGGCAAAATTGCCCGAAGTGAGGATTTGACAACAATAGGTTATTGCTAAGAAAACAGCGCTGGATAATTTCCGATTATCTAGCGCTGTTTTTTATATTAATAGGGTCTTGTTTTCTATTCTTTTTCGCCGAACAAGATAATTTCAAAATGCTGATTGAGCAACTCAAGAGGATTATTTTCTTTACTTTCTTTAAGAGATGCTATTTGTCCGAAGGTGTAGCCACCAACTATTGGTATGTTTGGGCCAAGCATCTCGCGCACTGTTTGTATTTCTAGACCGGGTGTGGCTTGGAATAGTTTCTGCCAAGAAATATCAGGAAGTACTAACGCTAGCACGGGTCGGGCTTTACCTAATTCTTGGAGTGCTTGTTTGGTTGCGATCTTCACGGCTTCGAGGCAATGGCTTGTGCTTCCAACTAAAATATGCACAGAACTGCCCTCTGGTATTGATGAGTTCATCCTAAGGCTGCCATCAGATTCCATACGTAGTGGGGAGCGAACCAATAATGTTTCCTGTCCCTTTGTTTCTACACCCAGAGGATACAGCCGAACAATTTCATTGAGAGGCGGGAAGGACCAATCTCTAGTTGGGTAATGAAACAATTCAGAGTAAACTTCAGCCACCCGTTTATCATCCAAGGTCCGAACCCATGGTCCAGAGGCGGATGTGACCCTAAAGTATGCACCGATTGGTTGCCACCCATGGGCCGCACCAACACCGATAGCAATATTCCCGGTGATGAAAGCTGCCGCCAGGCCATTAGTACCTGACTGTCTGCCTCCGATTTGATATGTACGTGCTTGATGGAGGTCGCCCCCAGCAAGGCAGCCTGCGACTTGATAGTTTCCAGGCGGCAATGCCGCACAGGCTTGCCTGGCATCGCCACTGAAACCATCTGCGATAAGCAACAGGCTCCCTTCGGAGTGAAATAGTTGAAGCAGATTTGCCATGCGTTGGGTTACGCCACGGCTATCTTCACCAAAACCAGGTAGCCACTCAGCGCGAGCATTTGTGTTTTCGCCTGATAACAGTATAACAATTGATGAATGATGATTCAAGCCATCTGAATTGATCTCAGCAGAAGTTCCAAAGCCGATCAAAGGTGCATCACCAACAAGGGCAGAAACTCCAGACATAACTTGCTGAACGGGGTGGTGGTATGAGGAAATAACGATCCCGAGAAATACCGGATTACGCCCAACCTGCTCAAGGGCGCGATGAGAGGCTTGTGTGGCAGCTTCTCGACCATATAGAGCTTGTGAAGTCCCAATAAAGGCAGATATCGCCATTCAGTACCTTTCTAAGAGCCTTCTACAACCGGGATCGTAAAGTGGAATGTTGTTCCAACATCGACAACGCTATCAAACCAAATCTGTCCACCTTGCATCTCAACTAATGTCCTGGTGATGTTAAGGCCAAGTCCTGTGCCTGGGATATCGCGCACCTTTTGATCGTCCGCGCGGAAGAATTTCTGAAATATCTTCTTTTGATTTTCAGGGCTGATACCAATCCCAGAATCTTTAACAGAAATATGAATAACTTTATCGGCTCCTTCCGGATTCCACTGGTTATCTGTAAACTCGGCAGTCACAATAATTTCACCGCCCGCTGGAGTATATTTATACGCATTATTAACCAGGTTCGTTAAGACCTGAATCAGACGCGTACGGTCACCCCACATTGGTGGTGTATTTTCTGAAATATTAAGGGTTAATTTTTGTTGCTTCTCCTCAATTAAGCTTCGGGAGGATCTCACTACATCATCAACGATGTCCATTACACGCACGGGGGCGAAATCTAGTCGCAGTCGCCCTGCTTCAATACGGGAAACATCAGCGAGATCTGACACCAGGGTTGCCATTCGGTCTACATTTGAGCGAATTGTGCTTAGAAAATTGGCTTGTGCTTCGTTTATTGGGCCGACAACCCCAGCTGCCAAGAGATCGGTAAAGCCTTTGATGGAAGTCATCGGTGTCTTCAACTCGTGAGAGACAAAGGATACAAAATCACTCTTTGCCAGGTTGGCTGCTTGTACTGCGGCGTAGAGTTGCGCATTTGATATCGCTATGGCTGCATGGTCGCTCAACCTGGAAAGAAATGCCTGAGTCTCTGTGGGATAGATTTCTGATTCAATGCTTTCAAGTAGGACGATACCGATTACTTCCTGCTCACGGCGAATGGGTATTACAGCCTGGCTCTGTGCATCATTAAGAATATTAGAGCTTTGCATGCCAACGGTAGAATTGAGTGTATTGATCCATTGCGGTTGTCCGGAGCTAACAGACGCCTGGATAACTGGCATATCAGATGGCAATAGAGAGTCCGAATATTTTTCTAACTCATTTGTGTATCCTTGGGCAGCCATAATGCGTACTTTTTCTAGGTCAATAATACCAACTAGACCTGCATCTGCTTTTGATTGACGCATTGCCCATTCCAGAGTTATACGCATAGCCCGTGTGATGTCCAGACTGGCGTTCAACTCACGATCAATCCGTTGCATGACAGATAATTCTTCAACACGATCTGAGAGTGTTTGATCTGTTAACGTGTATAGACGGGCATTTTCGAGCGCAACAGCAGCTTGGCTGGTGAAGGCCATAAGAAGTTCCTGGTCATCTGCTGTGAAAGGTAAACTATCTCGACGATTGATGACTTCGATAACCCCCGAGACACGATCTTTCACTTGCATTGGTACTACCAAGATGTCATTGGTTGTAAAGCCTGTTTGTTCATCAGGTTTTTCAAACCATTCTTTACTCCGGCGTACGTCGTTTTGAATGATTGGTAAACGAGTGTCAACTGCTTTCCCAACTAAGCCTGTACCACTGAGCAAATGCTTCCCAACCAATTCGGCTCCTACCGGACCTGATGCAACCTTGAAGACCAAATCACCCGTTTCTTCTTCAACCAAAAGCAAGCTGCCTGCTTCGCAGTTAAGGATTTCTACTGCGCTATAAAGGATTTGCTCTAAGAGAGGTTCTATTGCCAATGTAGATGTTAAGCTACGTGCAACTTCATTTAACGTTGTTAACTGGCGTGTACGACGCTCAGCCTCTTGGAGTAATCGCGCTTTCACAATGGCTCCAGCAGCCTGATCAGCAATTGCTTGTAGCAAGTTTACCTGCTCGCTTGTATAAACAATGGAGGGATCTCTGCTGGCAATCGATAATACACCAATTGTTTCTGCACCGGTGTTAAGTGGAACCCCAGCCCAAGCTAAAAGTCCAGTTCCCCCAGGCAGAGAGCCGCGTGTCCGGCATTCTCTCTCATAATCATCAGTGATGATTGTACGACGGTTGCGTAAAACTTCGCGTTCGAGACCTTGTCCAAGGGGAATGGGATATTTTTCCTGATCTGTCAGGCGCTCATCATTTTCAAGAAAGAATACATAATAGAGAAAATCACTTAACCTATCATATAGACTGATTCTGAAATCGCGGGTAGGAACTACTTGATTTGTTTGTGCATAAATCAACTCCAAAATATCGTCAAAGGCTAATGTGACATTAATTCCTTGGGATACTCGCGTGAGAACATTCATTGCATGAACACGGCGTTCCAGGTCGGCCACGACCTGGGCGCGTTCAATTGCCAGAGCAGCCTGATCACAAAGGGATTCGAGGAATTCTAGATCTCGAGAGTTATATGCTTCTCCTGATTCACGAGGACCCAAAGCCAGCCAGCCAGCGAGAGTTTGCCGGCTGGGTAGTGGTACAAACAGTTGAGAATTTAATAGTGCGATACGCGCTTGCTCGGGTTGTAGTTTCGCTGGAATTGATCGTGATTCGCCTAGGAGTATGGAATTGTTTTGAGATGCCAGGGCTGCAACAAGTGCACTATTTACTGAAAATCTCAAATCACTGGTCGGTTTTTGATTTGTTAAGTCATCGCTGAGTGTCGCAATGAAATGATCGGTCAACGGGTCGTGAGTAAATACATGCAAGTGTATGGGATTGAGATTATCTTGAACATAGTGACGTAAGAGTTTTGTAATTGCAGGCAGATCCATAGCGCGTGTCAATTCTCGGCCAAAAGCTTGAAGCCTAAGCCGGTAAGCTGCCTGGTTTCGGGTGAAGAGTGAGTCGATCGCTTGCTGTAGTAAATTCCTTAGGGGAATCAATCCAAGTGCTAGCAGAAAGATAAGAACGCCAACAAGATAGGTGTTAGCAAAGATGATTGTATGGCCTAGGATTAAAGTCAATCCAGCCACGAGCAAACCATATCCCGAAGCTGCTAATAATGTCACCAATACATAGACGATGACCCGATTTAAAAAGTAGTCCATGTTCAGCAACCTGTAGCGGATAAGTGCATATCCCAGCACCAAGGGGAAAATGATGATCGGTATGAGAAGATAGGGTGTAAACCGCACATTCGGAAATACAGAAGTAGCGACGAACCACATTCCTATCGGAGCGAAGGAGATCATCGAGCCAACCAAGATTATCCGTGTCTGCTCTTTAACAACAGGAAATGAGGTAGTCAGGTAATGAAAAATGGTTACCCCAATAAATACTAAGATGCTGATCCCCGCAAAAATATACTCTAATCGCCATGCCCACACATAGGCTAAAGGTTTACCAAGGTTATAGATTGATGGTAAAGCATAGAGAATCAAACCGAATGAGAGAATATATCCGAGCCAGTAAATGAATGGGTAGCGCTCTGTGATGCGCTGCTTATACGGGAAATACATTACCAGGCTCATCAGAGAGCCACTCATCAGGCTTATGGATATTGTCCACAGGTAGGTGAAGTGATTCGATGTGGACATATCGAACTGCCCGGCAATCCCAAGAGCAACAGAAGCAGAGAATAAAGCGAATACGTGACCTTCAGGAACTTTGCGGCGTGAGATAAGAACCCAAATACTACATCCAATATAGACTAATGAGATAACATAGGGAATGTAGAAATACGCTATTTGGTCTGCGCCTGGAAAATGTATTAACTCAATTGTAACTTTCTCCTGGGTTCTGCCAGGATTTTGAAGGGTTACTATGACATTATCACCGACTGCATAGCTAGCAAGAAGTTTCTGTATTTCAAAGATATCGGTAACTGGTTTTCCGTCAATAGCTTCGATCTGGCTGCCAAACTCCTCAATGTTGTTTAGCAAAGGCCACGAGCCAGGTATGCTTGGTTGCGACGCGCTAATGTACAAGGTGTGCTCAATAAATCCTCCAAGGAATGGAGTTTTTATCCAGTTAAGACCATTAATTAGTATGGCTATAAGGGCGAGAATTGCGACTATCTGGTAACCTAAAACGATGCCAAATGTCAACCATCGCTTGGCAAAAGTAAGATTTGCGGGAAGGCGTACCGCAGGCATTTTGTTCATTTCACATATTGTATTTTACATCCATTCAATTCGTCAACACTAACTGGTTCCGAATCTCTTAACAAAATCTTCAGTTGCTGCTTGATGACCCACGTCGTGGTGAGCAGCTTCTGACATATACCATTTGTGTTCCAAGATTTGACAATATAGTTCTACGGGGTCAGTGGTTGATTCATCCATATTCTTAGAAGACATTAAAGGCTTAAGACGCTCAATCGTGGGGAGGTATATATATTGGAGCCAATGGTAAGAGGCGACACTTAAAGGTATTACAATATTGCTCGATTGCGCCATATAGGCTCGCAGCTCATAAATTTCATTCATTACTTGATGTGCTTGAAATTCTTCAGATTCTATACCAGTTAATTCGAGGAGTTGGTCGCGATGGAAATTCCGGTCTGTGACATGAACACGCAATCGAAATTGCTCTCCTTTATCTGTACCAACGATCTCAACATCGCGCACAGAAAAACCAAGTGCATTCAACGCGCGGATGCGTTCTTGAATTCGGTAACGCTCATTTTCTTGGAAAGTTACCTCCTTCGTTACCTCTTCCCAGAGAGCTCGATAACGCAAGCGGATGAACTGCCCAGTTTCCAGGTCAACCGGGTTTGGCACATAAACACCGCAGTCTTCAAGCTCAGTAAGGTCCCGATGGACATTATCCTGCATGATCTGTAGATCTTGGTGCCGCAACATTGGGGGAAGATGGTTGGGGTATATCTCAGCGGTTTCAGCATCAACCAGATACGCTTGAAGCGCACCGGCATCTCGCCGGAACAATGTGTTGGATAGTGAGCAATCTCCCCAAAAAATACCTGACAAGTGAAGCTGTACTAATAAACCTGCCATGGCACCTAAGATGTGCTCGCGATATCTACCTAGACTGCTATAGATGAATAATGAGCGATATGGGAGCGATTGATCCAGATAACGTGTAATAAGTAAACTACGGTTGGATATATCGCCTATGGGTTGCGCATAGCCAACTGGCGAAACACAAGGTAGTCGTTCATTTTCCATCGCTGATAACAGATCGTATTCTTGCTTCGCTATCATCTTAGGTAATTCTTTGATTGCGTAGATTTCACCATCGTAGTTAACGAATACAACTGGGTGACGCGATAATCCGCGCTGGACCTCTACTAGTCTGTTACAAGAGCCTTGCCAACTTGACAATAAGTATTCCCAAGGTAGATCGTCAAATTTTGGGCAGTTATCCCGGATTGTAAAATTAAACGACTTCATCGCTAAATGCAAGCCATGAGGAAATTTGATAAGGTCCAAAACGTTGAAATTTATTCATAGGTATACGCCGGAGTCGACCATTATGAGGGGTTATTTTGTATGCGTACCCATTGCGATGTAGCAGAGGAATTGCTTGGTGCTTTCTCCCAAAAATGCGGCGCATTATTGATGAATGATAACGGAAGTTCTCTTTTTCCTGTGGATAAGAAGCGAAAATCTGTTCGTAGGTAGTAATAAATTCTGCACGATATTGTAAGCTAACTACTTCTAAGTGGCTGATAACCCAACACCTGTCGGCATACTCCCAATAATATGAAAGACCAAGAAACTCTCCGTTTTTCGAAATATATGGAAAAAATGGAAAGGATCTGCACGTTATCGTTCGAAAATTCCGCTGGCATCTGGTATGCCCAAGGCATTCGATCAATATTTGGTCATCGGGTGTCTTGGAGCTAATTCTGACGAATTCATCTGCGTTGGAGACTGACCATAGATGCCAAAAATGTGTGTTTTGCTGAAGAAATTCCCATTCTGTACGATATGCTGTTGGTATTGCGTGCATTGTGTCGCAACAGAAAGGTGCCCGTCCTTTATTGTAAGGAGCGCATTTATCCCCACAATCAATGTTTGAAATTGGACTTTCGAAGGCTTTGTAAAGCGTATCAAAAAAATTGGGATTTGCAGAAAGCATATCCTATAGGATACCACAAAACCGGGTAAAATATGCTAGCGACAAACTCTTGGCTATGCTTCATGTATCGGACCGGGATGGCAGAAAGACTGACTGAAGAACAACCTGGGATGCTGCCCAAATACTTATGGCGTCTGGCAAGGATTGTATTATTCCTTTTCAGCGTCATACTATTTGTCTTTTCATTAATCCTTATGAAAGAAGGAGCGCGTCCATTAACTCCGCTGATAAGAGATAAATTCTCTGTGAATTCTCCCGCTAGTGCGCTCGGTTTTGGTTGGCTGGGTGCCAACATTGCCTTATCGGGTTCTCCTGTCGCGGCTACAGCGCTGGCCTTATTTGATGGAGGTGCACTTTCCGTTACTGAAGCATTTGCAATGATTGCTGGCTCTCGTTTAGGCGCGGCTTTCGTAGTGCTTGTTATTGGGGTTATCTATATGATCCGCGGTAAGCAGCGTGACGTGAGCTTGAGTGTGGGTTTATTATCCTTGTTAGTAACACAGACCATATATCCATTTGTGCTAATAATTGGGGGTATGTTTCTTTCCAATGGCTGGCTAGAGCAATTTGATGTAAATGCCAACCAGGATATAAATTCTCTATTGGATACAGTGTTCAGTCCACTTATTCATTTGCTACAAAGCAATGTACCTGAATGGGTTTTATTACCTCTCGGATTTTTAATAATTCTGTTTAGCTTGTGGCTTTTCGATCAAGCGATTCCCGAATTGCATCTGAATTCGACGAAAGTAGGTTTTGTTCACCATTTATTATATCGACCAATTGTGACTTTCTTGCTTGGGGCATTGTTGACGTCGATAACGATGTCGGTGTCTGTATCACTAAGCTTACTGGTCCCCCTATCTATGCGCGGTTATATCCGTCGCGAGAATGTAATTCCTTACATACTTGGAGCAAACATCACAACCTTTGTCGATACGCTCATAGCAGCCGCACTTCTCGCAAATCCCCTTGCAGTAACTGTTGTTCTAGTACAGATGGTCAGCGTAGGAATCGTTGCTTTGGTGTTGTTATTGACTGTTTTTCGTCCTTACGAGCGTTTATTAGATGTTATGGTAAGTTTCATAGGGAGACGTCGCAGGTACTTGGCTGTATATGTTTTCGTAATTTTTATGGTTCCATTTGCATTAATAATTTTTGGATAAAGGAGTGTACGATGAAAATACTAATTTGTACTGATGGTTCCCCAGCTGCTGAGGAAGCTGCAAACCTGGTCGCTCGCATGGGCTTCCCGCTCGATGCTCAGATTACACTACTCGGTGTGAGTGAGTCGGATGGAGACAAGGCTAATCTTTATGATTCTATGGATCGGATTGTAACTGCTTTGGGCGGTTCAAGACAGGGATTAGTGCGCACTCTTCGGCATGGGCAGCCAGTCGAGGAGATTCTTCATGAATTGCAATCTCAGGCATATGACCTGGTTGCTGTGGGCGAGAGAGGACATCATCATGGGCTGCCTTTATTAAAATTGGGCTCAACTGCTGGAAAACTTGCACGTAGAATCAACACACATCTTCTAGTTGCCCGCAACGTACCCAATTCGATCAACAAAATATTGGTATGTACAGGCGCGGAAAACCCATCCGTTGACACAATGCAGCGCTCTGGGCGACTCATAGCTGGCAGTAACGCCGAAGTAGGTTTGTTGCACGTCATGTCCCAGGTATTTTTGGGCCCAAGAAGCCACCCCGAAGACATTTTAGATAGCGCCGAGTCGGCCATTATTCGTGGAACACGTGAGGGCACACATCTGAAACTTGCGATAGAACAGCTGGAGAAGACCGGTGTTAAGGGCTCAATAAAACCATTTATTCGTCATGGTCTTGTTGTCGATAAAGTTTTGGCTGAAATTAATAAGGAAAATTATGATCTTTTAGTTCTTGGCGCTCACCATCAACCAGGACAGAATCGTTGGCTTGAAATCTTATTAGATGATGTTGCAGATCAACTATTGAATCAGGCCGTATGTTCTGTGTTGGTTGTTTAGATCATTTTTATGCTTCAAAAGCGTTACCGCCAGATCACGTTTTTTTTTGCGCGAACACTTCTTAGCCTGGCATTCTGGGAGATACTTCTTCCGCGCTTGGGGATGAGAAAATTCAGCGCCGCTAATCGCTCCGCTAGGTTGCAGCGTTTTGGTGTTCAATATCGTATACTGGCGACTCGCTTAGGGGGCGTGCTTATCAAAGTTGGGCAATTTCTTTCTGCGCGGGTCGATGTACTCCCAATTGAGATTACCGCTGAATTGTCCGGGTTACAGGATGAGGTAACTCCCGAAGCCTTTGTGGATATCTCCCGTGTGGCTGAAGCTGAATTCGGTGTGCCTCTATTGGAAAAATATGATTGGTTTGATGAGCAGCCACTAGCCGCAGCATCTCTTGGTCAAGTGCATACAGCAAAATTGCGAAGCACTACTTCGATACCGCTTCAAGCGAATGAGAACGCCCCAAAAAATGTTCAGATGGCGGAGTATATCGATGTTGTGGTCAAGATTCAAAGACCAAATATTGAGCAAATCATAGCAACAGATCTTGCGGCTCTTCAGACGGTGGGAAAATGGGTAAGGCGTTATCCACCAATTCGAAAACGTGCAAATGTCACTGCTCTTCTAGAAGAGTTCACGCGTACATTGTACGAGGAGATTGATTATCTGGCTGAGGGTCGAAATGCTGAAACGTTTGCGGCAAATTTCAAAGATCATCCTAACGTGTTGGTGCCAAAGGTGTATTGGACTCATACTTCGAAGCGCGTGCTAACTTTGGAGAATGTGCGCGGAATCAAAATAACTGATTATGAAGCGATCAGTGGTGCAGGAATAGGTCGAGCCGAAGTCGCGTCACTGCTATTAGACACTTACCTTAAGCAAATATTCCAGGATGGTTTTTTCCATGCCGATCCACATCCGGGAAATTTATTCGTAAGAGTTCATCCTCCGAATCAAGAAAATATTGAACCACCAATATCCTGGCAGTTGACTTTTGTTGATTTTGGAATGGTGGGAAGAATCTTGCCTCAGACTCGTATGGGGATGCGAGAGCTACTGATCGGTGTAGGCACTCGAGACACCGCGCGGATTAACAAGGCTTACCAAATGTTGGGTTTTTTGCTGCCGGGTGCTGATCTAGAGTTAATCGAACAGGCAGAGGAAGCAGTGTTTAGTCGTTTTTGGGGTAAAAGCATGTCTGAAATGACCCAGTTCAGTGTCGATGAGATGCATGAATTTGCTTATGAATTCCGAGACATCATTTACGACATGCCTTTCCAGATTCCCCAAGATATCATATTTTTGGCTCGGGCGGTCAGTATCCTGTCAGGAATGTGTACAGGATTGAATCCTGATTTTAATATCTGGACTCATGTGGCTCCTTTTTCAAAGCAGTTAATCGCAGAGGAGATATCTGGGCAGCGTAAAAATTGGATCGATGAGCTCGGAACAACTGCCAGAAAAATATTTACTTATCCAGCGCGCATCGAGTCGATCTTGGGCAAGATCGAACATGGAAAATTAGTTACAAAGGATCCCGAATTGGCGAGCGAAGTAAGACGGCTGGGGCTGGCGGTTCGACAATTATCCGGAATCCTGTTATTCGCGGTATTTTTTTTGTCATCTGTTGTTCTATTTATCCAGAGCGCAGGCTGGATAGCAGGTTTGTTTGGCATGGTTGCTCTTATTACATTTGTTTGGGTTTGCTCTCGATTTTAGCTATACTTGGTTAGTAGTGATATGTAATTTGCAACCTTTATCTGGATTGTGCATCAAATAATGGTCGGAAAGTGAATTAATAAATTATTCATCTGCAGAGAAGGAGAAGAATGGAATTCGATCTCGGCAACATTTCTACTACATTACCGGCTGGACAGAGTCATCAAAAAGTGTTGATACTTGGATCGGGACCAGCTGGATTAGCCGCTGCGCTTTATACTGCTCGTGCAAATCTTGCACCTTTGGTCTTAACTGGAATGGAACATGGGGGTCAGGTTTCATTGACTAATACAGTTGAAAATTATCCCGGATTTCCTGAAGGAGTGGGCGGGCAACAACTTGTGGAATTGTTTCAAAAGCAGGCGGAACGGTTTGGTGCGCGGATTGACTATGACACCGCCACGAAGGTGGACCTTTCAACCCGACCTTTTCGAGTTTCTTCATATAGTAATGAGTATACTGCAGACACTTTAATTGTGACAACTGGTGCTGCGTCAATTCATCTTGGAGTTCCTGGTGAAAAGGAATTGACAGGGCGCGGTGTTTCCTATTGTGCTACGTGCGATGGTTGGTTCTTCAAGGATAAGGATGTTGTAGTAGTGGGGGGCGGTGATAGTGCATTAGAGGAAAGCATTTTTTTGACTCGATTTGCAAAATCTGTCACGATAGTTCATAGGCGCGATTCATTGCGGGCTGGTGCGATCCTTCAAAAGCGTGCCTTCGACCAGCCAAAGATCAAAGTCCTCTGGAATACTATCGTGACTGAGGTATTGGGAGACACGGCTGTCAAAGCAGTGAGGTTAAATAATGTTGTCACATGTGAGACAAACGATTACCCGGCGGATGGTATTTTTGTATTTATTGGTCATAGCCCAAATACCCACCTCTTTGTTGGGCAATTGGAGATGGACGAACGCGGCTATATAAAAACTGATGTGACAATGCATACCAATATTCCCGGAGTGTATGTGGCTGGGGAAGCGGGTGACCCGAATTTTCGTCAGGTGATTACTTCGGCTGGAATGGGCGCTGCCGCAGGAATGCAGGCGATCAAATTCTTAGAAGAAAATTTGTGATGGAGGATCAGGATGAAAAACAAGGTTTCAATTATTGGCGCAGGTATGACAGGTTCGACGACTGCACATTGGTTGGCAGAACGAGAGATTGCTGACCTCGTGTTGGTTGACATTGTCGAAGGCATGCCACAAGGGAAATGTTTAGATTTGCAGCAAGCCCTGCCGATCATAGGAAAAGATGTCGCGATTGTCGGCTCAAACGATTTTGATGCTACCGCCGGATCAGACATCATCGTGATTACCGCCGGTTTGCCACGCAAGCCAGGAATGAGCCGAGATGACTTGCTGACAGCAAATGCTGAGATTGTTCGCAAGGCCACAGAAGGAACCATCAAGCTTTCGCCAGATGCAATTTATGTCGTGTTGACCAATCCACTGGACGTGATGGCTTATTTGACGATGCATTTAAGCAAGCTACCACCCGAGCGAGTTATTGGTCAAGCCGGGATTCTCGATTCGGCTCGTATGCGCGCTTTTGTGGCGATGGAACTAGGTGTTAGCGTCGAGAATATTCAGTGTTATGTTTTAGGCGGGCACGGAGATGAGATGGTTCCATTAATACGTCATTCGAATGTCGCCGGCGTGCCCTTACGGGAGATGCTTTCATCCGATCGTTTGGATGCAATTGTCAACCGTACTCGTAAAGGTGGCGGAGAGATTGTAAGTCTACTCAAGACAGGCAGTGCGTATTATGCTCCGTCGTTAGCTGTAGCACAGATGGTTGATGCAATCTTAAAGGACAAGCACCTAATTGTCCCCGCATCTGCATACATGCGTGGAGAGTACGGTTTGAACGATATATTCTTTGGTGTTCCTGTTCAACTGGGTAGAAGCGGTATTGAGAAAATAGTTGAGTACTCGTTAGATGACGGCGAGAAAGCCACATTACAAAAATCTGCTGAAGCAGTGCGCCAGACAACTGACGCTCTAAAAACATTAGTAAAAATTTAAGACAGGAGGACAATCATATGTTATTGAAGGATCGAATCGAAGCCCAATTGCCTAGTTGGCGCGACAGAGTTAGAAAGTTGGTTAAGGAATCTGGCAATGTCAAAGTTGGAGAAGTCACAATCGGTCAAGTCTACGGTGGGATGCGAGATGTCAAGAGCCTCGTAACTGATATCTCCTACGTAGATCCAAACGAGGGCATCCGCTTTCGCGGGTTCACGATTCCTGAATTGATCGATCTTCTGCCGAAGCCGGACGGATCAGAAATGCCTTATGCTGGTGGCTTGTATTACTTGTTGTTGGTAGGCAGCATCCCAACGAAAGAAGAAGCGCTTGAGGTAGAGCGAGAGTGGAAAAGTCGTGGTGAAGTGCCACAATACGTGTTTGATATACTGAAAGCTGCCCCGGCTGACACCCATCCGATGACGCTGTTTTCGATAGCTATTTTAGCTTTGCAACGGGAATCACTCTATGCGGAACAATACCATCATGGCTTGAAGAAAGACTTCTATTGGGAACCCACCTTAGAAGACAGTTTGAATTTGACCGCCAAATTGCCAGCTATCGCCGCATTTATATACCGGATGAAGTATAAAGGTGGCGAGATGATTCATTCTGATCCCGATCTGGATTGGGGCGCCAATTTTGCTCACATGATGGGTGTAGCTGACCAGGGTTATCAGGATCTTTCTCGTTTGTACTTCTTACTTCATTCCGACCATGAAAGTGGTAATGTAAGCGCTCATACCACTCATTTAGTCGGTTCAGCGCTCTCTGATGTTTATTATGCTGCATCTGCGGGTATGAATGGATTGGCTGGACCGTTGCATGGCCTTGCTAATCAAGAATGTTTAGGCTGGCTGCTTGATGTCTTCAATAAGTACGGACGCGTACCTGAAAAAGAAGAACTTCGCCAATTTGCCTGGGACACCCTAAGTAGCGGTAAAGTCATCCCCGGATATGGACATGCGGTGCTAAGAAAGACTGACCCACGCTTCACTGCTCAGCATAAATTCGGGATGAAACATTTCCCCGAGGACAATATTTTCAAATTAGCCGCTTTGGTGTATGAGGTTGTGCCTCCGGTGCTCCAGGAACAAGGGAAAGCAAAGGATCCATGGCCGAATGTTGATGCGATCAGTGGTGCTCTGCAATATCATTATGGTGTGCGGGAGTTTGATTTTTATACGGTGATGTTTGGGGTGAGCCGTATACTAGGAGTCTCTGCAAATCAGGTGTGGGCTCGTGCACTAGGACAGCCGATCGAACGTCCAAAATCTTTGACTACGAAGATGCTGGAAGATATCGCTGCTGGTTGATTTTTATTCATCTATCAAAAAGTCAAGGCGAGGCTTTCCTATAAGCCTCGCCTTGACTTTTTATGGAGTAGGGGTTACGAGTGTTCCACCGCCAGTCCAGGTAAATACTCGCTTGGCGCTGATCGCGCCTGCACTTTCCCAGGTGGGATTACCACTATCATCGACGCTTGTTTGCCGGACGACAACTATCCACCAATAGAATGCGTGAGAGCGGCTCTCTGATGGGCGTAGTGTAACTGGGATAATATACCTGGTATCCGTCGCGTAATCTAGCAACGTGATGCCCTGTCCGGAAGTGGCATCCTCTATATAAATTGCGTATGCTTCGTTGTCACGTAAGGTTCCAACGGATGCCCATTGCAAGGTGATCGAATCATCAGTGAGCGTGAAAGGTGACCCGTCTGCAGGGAGTAGTAAATTCGGCGACGGATAGGGTGGAGGTGGCGTCGCTGTGGGTGATGGCCCCGGGGTAGCGAACTGGCGGCAGAGCGGGATCACAATCGTCTGCCCGATGATCACAGTATCTCCAGGAAGTCCGTTCTCTTCACGGATGGCTGCCATTGGCACATTGTAATTGGATGCAATACTACCGAGAGTATCGTTTTCTTGAACTGTATAATTTACCTTTTCGCAGGCAGCTTCAGTTTGCTCTGATAAACTGAAAGTGGCGGATGGTTGAGGAGTACTAGTTGGGGTGGGCTGCGGTATCAAAAGTGATTGCCCGATCGAGAGTGTATCGCAAGCGATTGGTAAATTATTCAGTGTTACCAAACTATCGAGGGAAATATCGAAGAACGCTGCAATTTTTAAGCACGTGTCATCTGCTTGAACCTGGTATGTTTTTGGAGTAGGGCTAGGTTCGGGTGTGTTCGTAACCGTCGGCGGCGCTAAGGTCGCCGTATTCGTAGTTGTTGGTGTAATGGTTTCAGTTGGAGTGGGCGTCATTTCTATAATGACTTCTGGTGTGGTTTTTAATGCGAAGTACACCATGACTGCGCCAATTGCCAGGAAAAGAGCTAATAAACCGATGGCTGCTGGCAGACTGATTGTGATCGAAGGCATGCGACTACCTTGTACTGCTTTAGTTGGTTGAGCAGGTTTATCAATACTACCAAGCTCGGCGCCACATACCAGGCAGCGGGTAGCATCCTCGGTCAAACGCGTCCCGCAGGTTGGGCATAGTTTTGTTGATGGAGTCGAAGTTATCTCAGGGCTCATAATTTTTTTAAAGCTGGGCAGAGACCCAGACTTGGCGCATTATACCATCTTTTATTTGGTTCGCTGCTATCGCGGAGAACTTGCAGTGATTGGCTTTGGGCTGGTTTCAGCATGATATACTTGCCTCGATGCAGCCCTATAGCATATATATACACATACCATATTGCCGCCATCGATGTGGATATTGTGATTTCAATACTTACGCAGGTCAGGAATCGCTGATTCCAAAGTATGTGCAAGCTATCTGCCGTGAAATCGAGATTGTGGCGCGTAATGGGCGCGAACGATTGCCTGTACATACTATATTCTTTGGCGGCGGTACGCCAACGTTACTACCAGCAGATGGTATCTCTAAAATAATGCAAACGATTCGCTCATATTTCGATGTTCTCCCTGATGTTGAAACCACCGTTGAGGCAAATCCAGGAACAGTAACCCTGAACTTTCTTAAAGAACTAAGAATATATGGAGTTAAGCGAATAAGTCTCGGAGTCCAATCCTCGATTCCTGATGAGTTGCACCTATTGGAACGCCAGCATGATTTCTTTGATGCAATACACGCCTTCTTTTGGGCAAGACAAGCAGGTTTCGATAATATCAATCTTGATTTAATCTATGGATTACCAGATCAGAGAGTAAAAAACTTGTACACAACATTCGAACGAGTTTTACACTTAGGTCCTGATCATTTATCTCATTACTCTTTGACCATCCAGCACGACACACCTATGAGGCATTGGCTCGAACATGGTTTAATTAATGAGCCTGACCAGGATAGTGCAGCTGAGATGTATGAAATTAGTTCAGAAGTTTTATCTCGTGCAGGATTTATTCAATACGAGATATCGAATTGGGCTGGAAAATCAAGTGATGGCATCACGAAGTATTGTTTGCATAATCTTCAATACTGGCGTAACCAGCCATATCTTGGGTTTGGGGCTGGTGCCCATGGCTACGCTAATGGGATGCGCATAGCCACAATTCTATCGCCTGCTGCCTACATTAAGCGAGTAAGTAATATTGATCCTCATCAGCGTTTAGGATTTCCACGATCTCCAGCTACGGTGGAAATATCCGAAATCGACCGACGTACTGAGATGGCAGAGACAATGATGATGGGGATGCGCTTAACTTTGGAAGGGGTATCTGAAGAGAGATTTTCAGAGCGCTTTGGCACTAGACTGGACCTAGTATATGGCAAAGAAATCAAGAATCTTCTCGATTTGGGATTGGTCGAGTGGGTTGGAGTATCCCCACGAAGATTGCGCATCACCAAAAATGGACGATTATTGGGCAATCACGTGTTCCGTGAGTTTTTATGAGCATTTATACTCGGCGTTTGAGCAATTTACCTGCAAGTTGTCGTAGTGCTTCACCTGCCAACCCTTGGGGTTGTGCTTCGTTGAGGGATTGAAGAGCTTGCGTGGTGTACTGCTTCGCCATTTGAGTGCAGTATGCTCGACTACCTTCAATGTCTAGCAATTCAGCTAAGTGTGACACTTCATCAGGAGAGATTGCCCCACACGACCAACGGCTGGCAAATGCACCTTTGTGATTAAGCCCAAAAATCACAGGCAACGATTTCTTACCGGTAACTAAATCACTAGCTGCAGATTTTCCAGTTTGCTCTGTATTACCCCAGACGCCTAATATATCGTCCTGTATTTGAAACGCCAATCCGAGATAGCGTCCGAATTCACTGTATTGATGCTGGCGGTTTGCATCAACGTTTGCAGCTAGAGCCCCTAATCGAGTGCAAGCTGCTAGAAGCGCTGAAGTCTTTCCGCCGATCATTGTCCAATAATCGTCCGGTGTGATGTCCATGCGCCCCTCATAGGAAAGATCGAAATATTGTCCCTGTGTCAGGTGTAAACAGGTCGCCTGTAGTAGTGTAGCTGCCTGGATGGCTACATCGCAAGATAAACTGTTTGACAGGCGAAGGATTTCCAGGTGAGCGATGGCGAACATGGCATCACCGGCATTAATGGCCTGTGGTATTCCCCACAACTTCCACAAAGTTGGTCTCCCATGTCGTAGCGGACTGTTATCTTCAATGTCATCGTGAATCAATGAAAAATTATGTACCAATTCTACTGCACTTGCTGCGGG